>Ga0224555_1000280_pt1 | contig 77034 bp, 59 predicted proteins | sample 714S23034metaG_FD_180687 | JGI IMG/M metagenome (GOLD analysis project Ga0224555, IMG submission 180687) | Peat soil microbial communities from Stordalen Mire, Sweden - 717 S2 30-34 | ecosystem: Environmental > Terrestrial > Soil > Wetlands > Peat | place: Sweden: Norrbotten County, Stordalen... | reverse complement strand
TTCGCAATCCACAAAAGCTCCTGCGTTTGCTGATCTTCCCGCTTGCCCATCGCCATACTCGTTAGACGCTTTGAATCCAGTCTTGTGCTGCATCAATCGCCGACTTTAACCACGGGCTGCTAGGCGCTCTACCTGCCGTTCAGTTCGCATCCGCTCAGCCTCGCCTTTCAGGGTTTCCAGCTTCGCTCTTAAGGCAATCAACGTTTTCACGCATTTGACGATCTGCTCATAAGAATGCGGATCGTCCTTTGACTTCTTATCAATTAGCTTGATGGGCAGCTTACCTACGTACTGCTTCGTGCAAGTAATCCATCCACCACGAAACTTGTTGCTGATCCCCCGCAGAAACCAGAACAGCAGTTCAGAATTCAGCAGTCCAAGGATGTAGTAATGTGACAGCCCTGAGTCTGGCAAAACAGAGATGCTGAAACCACCACTCGCCATAAGGCAATAGGCAGACTGCTTGCCCGCGATCTCGCAAAACGAGCCCTTGTTCGCCAATAGCGGAACAAACATCTGTGCGGTCTCATGCACGGTGAGATTACGCGGGGCGCTGAATCCATACCATGCTGAGAATTGCTTACGCTTCTGTAACGCACGACGTTTCGACGCGAGATAGGCATAAGCCTTCGGGAATCGAGCAGACAACTCCTTCAGCGCCATCAAAGCGTATCCTGTCGGCTCTACGTTATAGGGAAATATGACGCGCTCAGCACCCTTTGGATGAAAGCTGTATCTGTTGAAATCTGTGGCGTAAACAGGAATGCGGAGTATCCCATCTTCAATGTCAACAGGTTCACCCTCTCTAGTGAAGTATTTGCCTTTCACCTTTTCGAGCATAAACAATGGATCTGCGCCGGTCGATGTTCCACGAGAGATAAGAGTCGGCAGTTCTAGCAATGGAATAGCATAGTCCATCATCTTCTGTCTGACCGCGTCATTCCCCGGCGATGCAAATACCCAAGATTCTGCGTCGAGTTGAGAACTTTGATATGTTCTAAACGGCGGCGTCGATAAAGCGAGAGATGCAGCCGGCTGAACGCGGGCAAAAGACAATGTCTCGTTTGCGGTGGAAGACAAGAACAACAGACAGGTGAATGTACTGGCACCGTCGAAGACTTGATCGTGCCCAAAATCGATCAGCTGAGATACCGCGCCTCGTCCCGCAAGCGCACCCCTGAGAACTCGGCCATAGTCGGTTGTAAGAAATTTGTTCGGGAGGATGTAACCCATCAAACCTTTCTTATTTAGCAACGTCAGACCTTTTTCGACGAAGATCACATATATGTCATAGCTTCCTTGCTTGGCAGAAAGGTAGTGAGTGCCGAAATACCGAAGTTGGTCAGGGTCGGATTGTTTGAGCAACTGGATTCGGATATAGGGGGGATTTCCTACTATCGCGTCGAATCCTCCTCTTTTTAATATCTGGGGAAACTCCTGCCTCCACTCGAAAGCGTTGATTGTCCCACCGTCCACTTCCATTAGACCCAGGAGACTACCATCGAAGAAATCCGATCCCACAAGAGAGTTGCCGCATTTTATATTTTGCGAAAGGTCTGGCAAGAAGGTTTCGGTCGGGAAAAAGTTATGCTGCCAGCCCAATGTTGTGCGCGTCTCGCCCTCAAGAATTTTCAGATAGAGAGACAGCATTGTGACCTCGACTGCCCGGAAGTCAATGTCTACACCAAAAATATTGTCACGAACTATCTTGCGCTTTAGATGCGTTGTCAGAATCAGAGCACCAGTTGCATCGCGGTAGCACAGTTGATCCTTTTGTTCATTCGGATGCGCGACAAACCATTCGACGTAGTGTTCAGCGATCCGCTCCAAGACCTTAATAAGGAAACTGCCTGATCCACATGAAGGATCGACAAACCGCAGTTTGGATACCTCATTTGGAGACTTTCCATCCAGCAATTTTCCGATCGTCTCTTCTACGATGTAACTGACGATATATCTCGGGGTATAATAGACTCCTCCAGCCTTCCTCACTTCTGGTTTCAACTCCGCTTTTATCTGTCGTCCCTTGATTCGAACGACCTTGCCTATAAATTGTTCATAGACAGCTCCGAGAATTTCGACCGGCAACGTGCTAAACAAATAAGGCGAATCTTCGCTGGATAGATTGCGGATCACATCAGCAAGCATTTGGTCAGAGAACTCTAGCGATTCTGATTCATGTCCAACCCTAAAGAGCGCGCCGTTGAAACTCTCATCGAGAACATTGAAGTGCGCGACGAGGCCCGAGTACAGCGAAGGCTTATTGACACCAGAAGCAGCTTCCCAATCCGCAAGAATTGCTTCGAGTGACCGTCCCGTATCTATATCTCTGTCTTCGCAGATTCGAACGAATAGGATTCGATCAATGATCCTTTGCACGCATTCATTCAGGTTGGTGTCGTTCCACGGAAAAGTCGGGTTCACCCTAAAAGCGTCTCTAGCCAGTATCTCTCGCAGTTCCTCAATATAAGTTAGGAAGTCTTCATCAACAGTGCGGATACGTTCTCGCTTGATGAGCCAACCCTGACGTTCGCCGCCGCGTATAGACCTCTTCGGCTGAGCGTCGATGTATCGTTCTAACGATCCATTACCAACTGCTTCCCTGGAAAACAACTCCCAAATCTGCTTCGCATTTGCGACGTATTCGGTATAGTGCCATTGCAAACATACATCCCACGGCGCACCTTGTTCTGGCTTACCTCCTACTACAAATAATTGAAGGATTTCAAAATTGCCCAAAGCAGACGGCAACAGTTTCAGATTAAAGGCATACCGTTGCGCTTGATATGCTTCCTTTTTTGTGAGCGTTACATTCGGTGCCTTGGCTTCAAAGATGAGCCTGTCAATCCCATTGGTCCGAAATAGGTAATCAGCTCTCTTCTTTGTACCGCCGATGCTCACGCGAGTTTCGATCTGCACCTCGCGAAGCGATTGCGCCGCAGAATTCCGGTTCTCCAAGTCCCATCCTAACGCTCTAAAAAATGGATTGATGAAGTCCACGCGAACGGACGCTTCATCATATCCGGCGCTCCTGTATCGCGGGAGATTCTTCGCAAAACTGGTCGTCAATCGCGTTAGCTCAGCGACAAATGCTTCTTCGGACTCTTGCCAATCCATGATAATCATTAGAGTTACGTCCTCTTGATTAGTCAATGAGGATCGAGCCTTTACCCCAGAACAGTATTCCGCAAGATACTGGGCAAGTGCAGGCCCTTTACGAGATCAAGCCCGTCGGGTGGGCAGAACATAACGCTCTCGCAGATGCGAGAGCGACCTTCAGGGCGGGAAGACGGGCGCACGAAAAAGCGGGCCTGTCCGAAGGCAGGCCCGCTCTCTTCGCTTTTTGTTATGCCGCTTTACGCGGACTCTTGGCTGCTGGCTTCGGTTCCACCTTCTTCTCTGACCTCGCCTTCTCCTTTGCGGCGAACTCCTGCTTGACCTTGAGGGCAATTGCATCGGTGTCCACTTTGTAGACCTGGGCTGCGGAGCGGAGAACCTTTCCGCCGTCGGACTGCGTTCTGGCGGAAAGCAGGATGACGGTTTCGACGATCAGCTTTCCGAGTGCGCTCTCGTCTGTCTTGCGCACGAATGCGGTTAGCAGCTTGGGAGCGGATTCGCCTTCCTTCGCTCTGATGCCACGGTTCCGAGCGACCATCTCCAGCCGCTTGTCGTCAAGCAACGGGAGCATCTGTTCGGCGATGAAGAGAAGATCGCGTTTCATCAATCGAACGGGAACGGCGGCGACGATGGTTTGCAGCACACGCATTCCGGTAGCGTTCGCCAGTGCTTGTTCCCTCCGGCTCTTGTCCTGCTCCGCTTTGAAGTTGGCATTGGCCTTCGTTGGTTGCTTCTTCGGGTGATGCACCGGGCAATCCGGCTCGGTGCAAACCTTCCTCAGTTCGCCCTTGTCGATGCCGTCGGAGACGATGGCCTCGGTGGTGTACTTGCACGTCTTGAACTCCGGCCACTTTGCCTTCTCCGGGGTGTCGGGCTTGTCCGGCCTGATCTCGACGTACTTGCTGCGGGTAACGATCTTGCTGCCTTCCTGCTGCTGACCGTAGGCGGTGCTGATCTGCACAAGCTCCGGCTTCGCGGCGATCTGCTTCTGAACGTGCGCCTCCAGCTTCGCGGCGTAGCAGGTTGGATCGGTGCAAGCGTCCGCATTTCCGCTCACATCGGCGAATAGCAGCTTGTTTTGTCCAGTGCGTTTGGGGCAATCGACACAACTTCCGGCGGAGGGGATGAGTTGAGCATCGCGCTTGTTGAACGGTGCCTGTTTGAGGATGAGCAGGATGTTGTGCTCAATCCAGAATTGGAGATTGCGGACGGGGAGCAAGAGGCGCTTCGCCTTCCGATCCCCGCCACTCCATTCCTCTTTGAAGCAAGCGGCGAGGGCTTGCTCCTGCTTGTCGGGCTGGAGCTTTGCCAGTAAGAGCGCATGGCCGACGCCGATCTCCTCCCGGTAGAAGGCTTCGACCACGACCGGCACAAGCTCAGTTAAGCGAAGGCGGGAAGCGCAATATGCGGGCGTTTTGCCAACCTTCGCGGAGATTTGTTCGATGGAGTATTTTGGCTCCTCCAAGTTGAGAAGAGCGCGGAATCCCTGCGCCTCCTCCATCGGGTGAACGTCGCGGCGCTGGAGGTTTTCAATCAACTGCGCCTCCAACGCCTCGGCATCGGTAAGGTTGACGATGCGAACGGGCACGGTCGCGGCCTCGGCCATCTGCGCGGCGCGATAGCGCCTCGCACCGGCGACGATCTCGAAGCTCTGCTCGGTGAGTGGCCGCACAAGCAAGGGCGAGAGAATCCCCTGTGTGCGGATGCTGTCGGCCAGTTCCTTTAAGGCTGCATTCTCGAAGATGTGGCGCGGGTTGGTGGTGGACTCGGTAAGGAAGTTGAGGGGAAGGTTGCGGTACTCGGTTGCGGTGTTCGGGTTCATGGTGGCTCTCCTTGTGCGGTTGGGCGTTCGGGTGGCGTTTGAGCGGACAGCGTGAGGCTGTCCGCCCATAGACAGCGAGTTAGTGTTGGGTTCGTCTGCGATCAAAGGCTTTAACAAAGCCCTGACTGCGCAGGTTCCTGTCCCACTGGGCAGCGAAGTTCTCGTGCTCGGCGTACAGGCCGGGATGAAACAGGTAGTTGTCGCCCTGTATCGAGCGGGAGTATTGCTCGATGCCGACGTAATCGTTGCGCCAGTAGTACGGAACGAGACTGACACCCAAGCGGAGCGGATTGCTCAACTCGAAGCACATCTCCGGGTCGCGCATGAGGTCGCCGTTCTGTTCGCCGTAGTGCGCGACAGAGAGGCATCGCAGACCAAGGGGGCCGGGTTCCGGTATCGCTTCAATGACAAGCGGTTGATAGGGAGGGTTCTCGACGCGCAGATACAGTTCGCGCCGATAGCCTCCCGCTTTTTCGAGGAATTGAAGGATGGTTTTCATTGCGCCACCGCTTCCGACTCCGTAGACTCCGCTGCATCGTCCTTGATGGGCGTCTGTAGCGCGGAGAGAATGACGGCTGAGGTTTTCTGGATGACTTCCAAGCTCTCGGCGAGGAGTGCGGCGTTGCCGTGGTACAGGTGGATGTAGTCCGCCGATGCTCTACCGTTGTTGAGGCCGATGGTTTGGCCGACTACAAAGGCGATTGCCTCGGCTTCGGTCTCACGGACAACCTTGGTGGTTGCGGTGCGGCGTTCGGCCTTGTGCAACATCTCGTGCGCTTATGTTGAGCTCAACATAAGGACATTTATGTTGTGTTTGCAGTTATGTTGTGTAGAGGGCTCGTCTCCGCCGAACATGCGGGTTTGAGCCCTTCGTACACAACATAACTATTTATAAGGTGCGGAGGAAGGCAAGCAGGGACGGGTCATCCTTCCAGGGTTTGGTTTTGATTGACGTTGTGCTGAGAGCATTGGTGTGTGCGAGCACCTCCGCCTTCCTCTGCAGGTCGACTTCTGCGTAGATATTGGTCGTGTCTATGGAGACGTGGCCGAGCCAAGCGCGGATGGTGTTGATATCGACACCGGAGCGCAACAGATGCGTTGCTGTAGTGTGGCGGATGGTGTGAGGGCTGATGGGCCTTCGCAGCAGTGATGGATATGAAACCGATGCTGTTTTTACATGGTTCCGCAACATCCAGTGGATACCGTGGCGCGTGATCGCCTGGCCAAGTCTGTTGAGAAAAACGGGTTGGTCAGGAGCGCGGTTGCGAACGAGGGCAAGTAGCACGTTGACGGTTGCTGGCCAGAGCGGACAGCGGCGTATCTTGCGGCCCTTGCCTCTGAGCTGTACGTCGCCGAGTGGTTTGGAACTCAAGTTCATATCGCCGACCAGTAGAGATGCGGCTTCGGAGACACGAGCGCCGGAGTTGTAGAGGAACAGCAGCAGCGCATGATCGCGCAAGCCTTGTTCGGTGCGGCGATCCGGAGTTGCGAGCAAAGCGTCCATCTCCGGCTTGTCCAGGTAGGAAAGCTCGTTTCTGGTAAATCGCTTGAATGGAACGCCGCGTATCTGGCTGCACCATGCGATGTGTTCCGGGCTCCGTTCGGCGATGAAGCGAGCCATCGCATGAATGGCAGCTAGCCTCTGGTTCCGCGTACGGATGGAACATTTGCGCTCCTGTTCGACATGATCGAGGAAGCAGCGCACCACGTCGTCCGACAGATCGAAGACATCGAGCCGATCGATTGGCGTCTTTTTCTGGGCGCTGGCAAACGGCAGAAGAAGAGCAAGTGTGTCTCGATAGCTTCGTTGTGTGTTCCTGCTCAGGTTGCGTTCCTCTATCAGGTGATCGAGGAGGAAGCGCTTCACCCAAGAGCCAAGTAATGAGGGCCTAGGCATGAGGTCCCTCCGGTCTGGCGTACTGTTCGAAGCAGATGCTGGCCTGTTCGAGCAGTTCGGTCGTCATGGTGAGGTAGCGTTGCGTATCACGCAGCCGTCCATGTCCAAGGTAGATCGATAAATGAGGCAGGAGCCGCTGGACGTTCTTGCCCTCGCGGTACCAAGTGACGAGACGAACGACCGCGAAGGTGTGGCGGAAGTCATGCAGCCTTGGCTGGTAGCTGGCGTCGGTAGAGCGCACCACGCCTGCATGTTCACGAAGTCTCTTGAAGACGAGTTCCGCCGTCTGACGTCGTATCGGTTGTCCCCGATGTGTTCCGAGCAATGGGGTGGTCTCATCCTGCAATCGCTCCTTCCACTGCTTGTCGATATAGTCGCAGAGGACGCTTTTGAGGTCGGCCCCAACCGGGACGAAGCGACTCTTGAAGAACTTGGTCTCACGGATGGTCAGGACACCGGTGACGGTGTCGAAGTCGGCCAGTGTGAGATGGAGCGCTTCGCTGATGCGGAGGCCAGTGCCATATAGGAGCAAAAGCAGTGTGCGCACCGTGTGGGGTTCAAGCAGCCAGACATATCGGTGACGAGAGTCGGCGGCATCGATCAGCCGCTCGATATCCTGGTTGGTGTAGATATAAGGCTGGAAAAGCTCTGGTTTCTGCGGCACGCTGAGTGGCAGAGGGCAGCTTGCGCAGTAATCGCGGGCCAAGGCGTAGCGGTAGAACGTCTTCAGCGCATGGTACTTCGAGAACCAGAACATGGTGAGAGGGCCGTTGCCTTCGAGGAACCGCAATACCGGCGCGGGCTCAATAAGACGCATATCGCAATCACCGATGGCCTGGACGAAGGCGCGGAGGCGGACTGCTTCGCCGCGAAATCCCATGCCCAGGGAACGCTTGTGCAGGATGTACTGCTCGACCGCCTGGGAGAGATTCATAGGAGACCTCCCAGGCTGATAGCGGCCACGCCGCGCAGAGCTTCGATGCTTCCTCGCAGCTGGATCGGTGTGGCGGCTCGTTCGCTGTTGACCGCAAACGCGATCAGACCACTGAGTGGAAGTTCGCCCACTTCGCACAGCGCGGCTAGATCCAGCTTGGCGTACATCTGCGTAGCAGCCAGCGAGACATGGCCGAGATGGTCCGCGATCTCCTTGAGCGATACGCCCTCTGCCAGCAGATGAGTCGCGCAGGAGTGCCGAAGAGCGTGCGGGCCGTAGCATGGCAGAACAAGTCCGAGCTGCTGGAGGCGCTTGCGTACCATCGTGCCGAATCCTGTAGCAGTGAGGGTTCGATAGGGTTGAACGCGCGTCAGAAAGACCTCTCGCAGGGTACACTTCGGTCGCACCTCACGAAGATATCGAAGGATCGCTGCACCTACTTCTCGCACGAGCGGATAGTGCTGACTCTTGCGCTGCTTGGGACGCTGAATGCGGATGATCTCCCGCTCCCAGTCGATGTCCTCAAGGCGAAGGTGGCGCACCTCGCCGCTGCGCACGCCATATACGGCAATGACCAACAACATCGCATGATCCCTGATCTCGCTGGATGTGTTGCCGGCACAGGCCGCAAGCAGTCGCTGAACGTCGCTCCACGCAGGACCTCGCGGCAGACCCTCCAGCCGGTAAATCCGAGGGGCATCGAGTGACGCGAGACCGGATCGACACCAATGCTTCGACTCTGCGTAGCGGAAGAAGTTGCGCAGCTTGGCGACGTGAAGGGCAATGCTGGTCCGCTTCAACTTGCGTTGGGCGAGCGCCTGAACGTAGCTGGAGATATCTTCGAGCGTAACCTCTTCCAGCGGCTTCCCCTGCTGGTCGAGCCAGTTCAAAAACTCCCCGACGCATATCCCGTAATGGTGAAGCGTACTTGGCGCAAGACACCGTTCATACCTCTGGAAATGGAGAAAGGTGTCGAGGCGCGCGGCGTGGGCGGCTACCGGCCTTGTTTCATGCAGCCTCCCGAACAGGCGGAGCAAACCTGTCGCGTGATGGACGAACAGCCGTTTACCGACGTGGAGACAGGTTGCCGAACGCATCGTGGTCTCAGCCCACGCCTCCGCTGAGGCTTCGATCTCAACAAGAGTGATCTCTGATCGGTCGAGCCGAAGATGTTGGGCGATAGCAATGAGTAGCTGCGCGATGTTCCGCACCGTCTTTCGCGGGCGCCCCTCATCCGTGAGGTGCTTCAGGTAGAGCTTGCGTTCGACTGCAAAAGGCAATGACTCGTGGCGGGCAATGGCGGCTCGCCGCGTGAATAGCTGCTGGAACATGGTAGGTCTCCTTGGGTGAAATCAATTTTCCCAGTATCGCCACCTCCATCTAGTTATGTTGTGTTCAGATCCCGCAAACCCAATGAGCACGCACCGTCACAGGCGCTACACAACATAACTTCCAACACAACATAAGTGCGCCAGTTCGTGAACCAGTGTTGAGAACTCCTCGGCGGTGGACTGGCCGGGAAGCAAAACAATCTTGCCTCCGTAGCTCACGCCCAAAGCCGGGGCAATGCTCTCCTTGAACTCAAGCTGGATACCCTGCGCGATGGTGAAGTCGATCAGCCGCTCTCGCCGTTCGCCTACATCTCCGCTCACTTTGCTTGAAAGTTCGGGTAGTTCCTTGCCATCCGTCTGGCTCACGTCGAAGACGTAGGCTGAACGAAAGCCGACTAACACTCCCTGATTCTGGGTGCGGATGTCCTTCTCCGCCTCCGAATCCTTCTTGCGCCGGATGCCGATCACCGGAGCGAGAATACGGATGCCGTGTTCTCCCTTCCTGACATTGCGGCCAAGCTGGTTCCACGCATACAGGCCAGCGACGCGGGTTGCGTCCGGCTTCTGTCGTGCGATCTCCAAGATGTTCCCAAAGCTGTAGTTGTGAAACTTGCCCATCGCGGTTAGGTAAGCGGTGAGACCTTCGCTGTGTCCCTGCTCCAACTGCTCGATGAGCGCCTGGACGTTGGCCGCGATCACTTCTTTCGCGGTCTGCTTCTGCTGCGGCTGTTTGGGGTTCTGGATGGATGGGTTGACGGTGGTTTCGGTGGTAATGATTGCGCTGTTCATAGGTGGTTCCTCCTGTTGGGCTGTTGCACTTGGCCTCTGCCGTTGAATGGGCAGCGGCATGTACATACATGCCGAACGCCTCCTGGCGAAGAGCGGGGGGTAGCAACTGCAAGGGGAGGGGTATCTCCCACCCTTGCAACGGAGCGAAGCGGAGTGGAAAGGGCGAGCGAAGCGAGGGCTGCACAAGCGCAGCGCGGAAGCCTGGGGACACCCCTTGCGGGCGCGAGGGGCGGAGCTCCCCTTAGCGGCTTTGGCTGCGGCTTTTGTTCTTGTATTTCAGCAAATCAGGGGCGGCGTTGCGGGCAGGAACAGGCCCGCAGAGGTGGGTGGCGAAGGACCGCAGGGCTGCAGACAGGGAGGATACTTCCTCCCCATTTCTATATCTAGGCTCGTATCATGTTGTTGTGCAGCACTGTTGAGGAGTCAGCATGAAAGTCGTCCAGTTAAAAATTGATAATTTTCGCGGCATCGAATCTGCGGAATTGAAGTTCGACGGGCACGCGCTTTTGGTTGGTTCTAATAACGTAGGAAAGAGCACTATCTGCGAAGCTCTTGACCTTGTTCTTGGTCCGGACCGCCTGAACCGGTTTCCTCCGATTGAGGAATACGACTTTTACAACGGCAAGTATCTGAATCCTGCAAAGACGTCAGAGGAAGAGCCCGAACCAATCAAGATTCGGGTGGAGGTCCTTCTCACGGAACTGAGCGCGGAGGTACAGAAGCGGTGCGGCAAGCATTTGGAGTTCTGGCATATCGCGGAAAAGCGTCTACTTACCGAAGGAGAGGTCAAAGCAGCAACCGTTAACATTTCGATTCCGTGTCTAAGGCTGGAGACGGTGGGCCAATACGATCCAGTCGAGGACGAGTTTACGGCCGAGACGTTGTACACCCACAGCCCTGATGCTTTGGATGGAGTGAAGGATACCGTTCGCAGGGAAATCAAGAGGCTATTCGGCTTCTTGTATCTTCGTGCGCTTCGCACGGGGACGCGCGCCTTAAGCCTTGAGCGCGGGTCGCTGTTCGATGTACTGCTACGTCTTCAGAAGGTTCGCACGGGCTTGTGGGAACATGCCATTGAGCGGTTGCGGGGACTCGATATTGAGAAAGACGCAGCGGAATTGGAACCTGTTCTCACAGCAATCGAGGAAAGACTCACCAGCTATGTTTCCGCAAGCAAGCCAGGAAGGAAGACAAAGCTGTATGTTTCGCAGCTGACGCGGGAACATCTTCGGAAGACTATGGCTTTCTTTCTTGCAATGCGTGAGGATCAGGAGCCTGTACCGTTTCAGCAAGCCGGAACCGGTACGCTGAACACGCTGGTACTAGCGCTGCTGTCCTTTATCGCTGAATTGAAACCTGATTCTGTGATCTTCGCGATGGAGGAGCCGGAGATAGCTGTTCAACCACATACTCAACGCCGCATAGCGGACTATCTGCTGCTCCATACGAAGCAGGCCTTTGTCACTTCCCATTCTCCTTACGTCATAGAGCGATTCACACCAGAGAGCACCTTCCTGCTGACCCGTGCGGCTGGCGGAAAATTGGAAGCTATGTGCGTAGCCGACGCGACAGGCCTCAAAGAAAACGATTACAAGCGATATGCCCGCAAGGGATTAGCGGAGTGTATGTTGGGCAAAGGCGTCATCATTGTGGAGGGATCGACAGAGTCTCACGCCCTTCCAGTTCTAGCACGGTGCCTCGAAGCCCAAGATGCAACCCTGAATCCTTTGGATCTAGCGGGTGTTTCGGTTTTCGACGCAGAGAGCGACGGACCAATTCCGAAATTTGGGAAGTTCTTTCAAGCACTGGGGCTGAAGACTTTCGGATTCTATGACTCGAAGAATCGCCCTATCGCAGAGAAAGCCAAGTTTGCCGCCGTGCTCGATGTGAACGAAGAGCACACTTACAAAGGATTTGAAGAGCTGCTGTCTGCTGAAGTTCCAGTTGCACGTTTGCGTTCGTTCTTGCAAGAGCTACTCGATTCAGGAGTGGACGCAACTCATTATAAGATTCCTACGGCTTTACCCGCAGACGATGCGGCAATCCGGAAGCTAATCGTAAGCTTGCTTTCTTCTTCGAAGGGTGCTGGATGGTCAGCACGGCTCTTGGAGCAATGCGATCCGAACGAATATCCGAAGACAGCCGTCGATTTCTTGCATAGAATTTATGGCTACTTTCCGCTTCCGGTAGTGACTTCGACGACAGGAGCGCCAACACAGACGCCATGAAGATTTGTGCAGAGCGTCAAAAACTGCTGGACTGCGAAGGACATGCGCTGGTGACCGGTGGTCCGGGAAGCGGAAAGACCACGATCGCACTTAAGAAGGCGCACGTGCGCATCGAAGCGGGATTGCGGCCTGGGCAATCTGTGCTCTTCTTGAGCTTTTCCCGTGCGGCAGTTGCGCGTATCGGGCAGGCATCGCGTATGCAATTGCCGCGAGAGGGACGTGCGCTCCTCAACGTCCAAACATTCCATTCGTTCTTCTGGGAGATCCTAAAGACACATGCCTATCTTCTTGGTGCCCCCCGTACGATCCGCATCCTTATGCCGCAGGATGAACGAGTACGCAGCGGCGGAATCAAGCGTGATAAAGAACCGCAGAAATGGGCAGCCTGGTTGCAGGAAAGGGAGACTCTTTTTACAACTGAAGGGCTGATCGCCTTCGATCTGTTCGCACCAAAAGCTGAGAAGCTCCTCGCCGAGAGCAGTCTCATCCGGGGATTGATCGCCGAACAATTCCCGCTCGTAATCGTAGACGAGGCGCAGGACACCGGCCCAGATGCGTGGCGTTGCATTGAAATGTTGGCTCCCTCCACACAGGTCATTTGTCTTGCGGACTTGGAGCAGCAAATCTTCGACCATTTGCCGGGAATTGGCCCTGAACGTATCGAAGCAATCAAAGCCGCGCTCACGCCGACTGAGATAAATCTTGGCTCGGAAAACCTGCGTAGTCCGGGATCTCAAATCGCAGAATTCGGCCAGGACATCCTCGCTTGTCGCGTCCGTGAAGGTGGTTACAAAGGTGTTTCCTCGCTTTCGTTCAATCCAAACGCCGATTTAGGAGTAACCTTGCGGCGGGCTCTGGGTTGCCTGAAACGAGCAATAAGGAGCGAGACGCAAAGTTGGCCAAAGACGATTGCAATACTCGTCCCTTATGGAAGCGAGGCCGCTAAAGTATCTGTCAGTTTGAATTCGGGAACGAAACCCGTCCCTCACAAACTGATGTTTGATGAAGATGAAGCGCGCCTAGCAGCGCGTTTCGCTGCTTTCCTGCTGGAACCACGCGAGGCTTATAACGAGGCATCTCAAGTCGGCGAGGCCCTAATGCTGCTCTGCGACCTCAAGAAGGCTACTGGCGCGAACACAGCAGCAAATCAGTTGCTCGGTTGGATCGCCAAGTGTAAGGCCGGAAAGATTAGCAGTGCTGGACAGGTCACTGCGATACGCTCAGTATTAGCGACCCTAAAGACTGCTGCCTTTACGGGTGATCCTGCAAAAGATTGGACCTTCGTAAAGAAAACGTTGCGGGCCTCTGGCGAACCGATGCTGATTGCTGTGGCACAGCACTTGGACTATCTCGTAGCGTTTAATCGCGGCAAGCGAATCAGCGCAGGCCTTAGTGCCACTTGGGAGATGACCGAGACATACGCGCGTGCTCGTGAGGCACTTGATGCTGCGCTCGCTCAGGACCTCATCCTTGAAGGGATAGACGATCCTGACGGAATTCAAGTCATGACGATCCACAAAGCGAAAAGCAAGCAGTTCGACGGTGTCCTGGTTGTGAGGCGTCAGACGCACAATGGGCAGAAGCTCGTATCGAATTTTATATGGCGGGATGATGTGCCGCCATACCGGCGTAGTCGAAAGATACTCATGGTGGCCGTGACACGCGCGAAAACACATACGATGATGGTGCAGCAGGTGTGGCCAGATTGCCCAATTATGAGTCCACATCAACTGCGTTCAGCATACGGGCCTTAGAAATATGATCCTAGTCTTGGGCTGCGACTTTAGTGGCCGGATGCGAGGACAATAAGTATTAGACCTGCTCGACCTTTTCCACTACGTCGAACGAAACACCCAACGCGCTAAAGTGCTTCTGACCGCATCGGACCTTATACGCCTCAGATGTGCGGAGCTTCTGATAGTTCCGGCTTCCCTTGGTCTCTCGAATCAGGTAAACCATGTCGTCTTCCTGTTTCACGATTGCCCAATCCGGCTGATACTCACCTACTGGCGTTCGCACTGTGAAATTGCGGGGTAGCTTCAAGAAGAGTTTGAACGTGAGGTGTCTCTGATCCAACCCTTGCGCGAATACTTGCTCGACCTTCGAGTCCACGGGAACCCACTCGTAAATTGAATTTTTCACCTTCACCGCCGCGAGAATATCCACGTTGGTCAATGTCTCGAAGATACGCTCCTGCTCCCAGAAGGCGTCGGGTTCCGTGTCGGGAATCCGTTCATACTGGATGCCGTCAATCAGCAACTCAAGCATTGCGGTACGAAGCGCACCAACCGTCGCATCCATGAACTCTTGCGGATTGATGAGGAACTCCTCAAGCCGTCCGCTGGTCTTCAAAACCCGCTGGAGTGTTGAACGGGTCAAGTCCGTCTGGGCCTGTAGATACGCAAGGAGATCTGGTAGCGGCCCCCTGTAGCGAAGCTCTTGATGGCTCTGAGACTCCGGCGTTGCTGCGACGCCTGCCTTCTGCAAGGTGGTTGCGGCGGTCGTAAACCGTACTTCAACCGGACGAATCTCTGGCAACCGTTTCACCGCTTCTATGGCCTTGCGAACGAGTGCGTCTGTCTCGAACTCGACGCGATAGCGAGTTCGGGCCGATATATGGCCCCACAACTCCTTGAACTCGGGGCTGTCGATCTGCTCCTGACGACGTGGGTTCCTCTTGATGTCCTTATCATTCTGTACATGGCGCTCGATGCGATGTGATCGGAGCAAGTCAATCACGGCATCGCTTACTTCCGCGAATTCCTGCGGTAAACTCAACTGGAACTTCGGATCGTAGACCTCGACGCCAGGGCGAAGGTCGCCTTGTTCTGACAGAACCCCTTGCTCCTGCAAAGTCTTCCACAATGTTTGCGAGCCGGCCATCCCTATCGGCTTCGCCTCATCGCCGTCTCCCTGCATAAGTCGTGCGAAAGCGCGCTTGGAGACTCGCCCAAAATGAACACCATCATCCGCATAGTTTGCTTGCAACCCACGGGCGAACTCATCGTAGCTTTCATTTGCGACCACATACAGCCGGTTGACGGAATCGTCTCGGACACGGATGCCTTGCTGATTCACGGGCAACCGCAGACCACGGCCAATCTCCTGCCGCTTGGTCATGGTGCTCTGCCGTTCGTTCAAGGTGCATATCTGGAAGACGTTCGGATTGTCCCAACCCTCTCTGAGCGCAGAGTGGCTAAAGATGAAGCGCAGCGGTGTAGCCAGCGAAAGCAGCTCTTCCTTCTTCTGCATGATGAGTTCGTATGCAGTCGAGTCGTCTGCTGTGGAGCCACTGGCATCCTTGATCGCGCCGCTCTTCTTGTCCTGGGCGAAGTAACCGTCATGCAGCTTGTCTACAGGCAGTTTCAACCATTTGAGAGAAGCGTAGCGGCTGTCCTTCGCAAACTCGCGTAAGGCATCTTCAACCACGGCGGCAAAGCGACCGGGCTTGGCTCCGTCAGCTTCGTACACACGATAGTTAGCAACTCGGTCGATGAAGAAAAGACTGAGCACCTTGACTCCGAGGTTCTGGACTGCAAGCTCTTTCTCAAGGTGATGCTTCACCGTCCGGCGAATCTGCGCGGCCTGCACGTCATCGCGGACGCCGCCGTGCTGCTGTCCGATGCCGAGCCGTATCCCGTTCACGAACTCGATGAACTCCTCGCCGGGGCGGACGCTGATCTCGCGCACTACAAAGCCGTCCTTATAGGCCGCGCGTTCGCTGGATTCATGAAAGAGATTGCTCCGGTCCTTTACGGTAATCAGCTTCGGTTTCGGACCTTCTTTGCCTTGGGCATGAATCTGCAACTTCGCCTTGAAGCCGTTCTTGCTGTCGATGCTCTTGACGTGGATGAACGCACTCGTGCCCGCTCCTTCCACCTCTGCGGAGTCCACCACGATCTGTTTCACAAGCCGTTGATCGAAGGCTTCAATCGGCCCCAGCCGATAGACGACGTTGTACGGATTCTTATGTGTTGCCGAGTAACGGAGCGTAAACAGTGGCCTGAGTGCTTTGATCGCTGCCTGAGAAAGCTGCGATTCCATATTCTGCGGTTCATCCAGGATCACGATTGGCTGCGAGGCCTGCACCGTCTCAATCGGCGTGGAAAGCTCGAAGCCCTCCTGCTCTTTAAAGATGACGTTGTTCTTGCGGTCGGCATCCGGGCCGAAGTTCTTGTTGAAGGCGTCAATGTTGATGACGAGGACTTGAAGTGTGTTCGACTGCGCGAACTCCTTCAACTCTTGCACACGCTTTCCCTCATAGACCTGCACACGCGCGGTCTGGTGATAGAGGGTGCGGAAATGCTCGGCGGTGATGCGTAGGTTCTCCTTTACGCCTTCACGGATAGCCACACTCGGCACCACGATAATGAACTTCAACCATCCGTATCGTTCGGCAAGTTCATAGATGGTGCGAAGGTAGACGTAGGTCTTACCTGTACCTGTCTCCATCTCGATGGAGAAGTGCAGGCATGGCCTGGGCGGGAGAAAGTTCACATCCCCCGCAGTGCCGAGCGAGGGTAGTTCCCAGCCTTCAAGCGGTGTCCCGGAATCGGCAGAGTCAATATCGTTTCGCTCTTGAACCGTATGGCAACTCAGGCGGAGCTTTGGTTCTGTCAACGTTAACTGATTGCCCAACGCGCGCTCCGTGCGGACGAGTCCTGAGAGCTGCGTCCCAAGCGAGAACTCGCGCACGACTGAGAAATGCGCCTCGCTCTTGCTCTGACCGTCGAAAAGGTCGAGGACGGCATTCACTGCGTCACGCTGGTACTCCTGATTTGGGTCGAACTGAATTTGCATGGGCTATACCGTCTCAAAGCGCTTGACCCCGGCGCTCTCGAAGTTCATCTTGGCGTTTGCCTTCAATTGGTCGTTCCCGCTGAATGCCTCGTCAAGGAAGATCACCTTAGATGGACTGCGCTTGGCAATGGCTGCTACGGCTTCCGCCGTGACCTTGCGCTCCACGCAGATGATCAAGGCATCGTTCTCTACGGAATAGGCGGCGATTCCAGCGGCATCGAATCTCTCAACCTTCGCGGTCAGCGGGTACTCACTCTTCATCAGAATCTCGTAGAACAGGTCCTCCGCCGTGCGGTCGGGCATGATGTGGTTTACCGCGAGTTCCATCTGTCGTTCGACTCCCTCGACGCCTTCGTCTGTGTGCGCGTCCCAAACCTTGAAGTTGGAGGGCGCGAGTTTGAAGACGCGGAACCCTTCCTTTCGGCGTGATTTTCCCTTCTGCTGAAGGTTGAGCTTGCCTTCAGATTGCTTCTCGTGTGTTTGAATGACACGACGAACGCGCTCCTTTGTGATGTCAGAGATGGTTTTGTAGTCGTCGCGGCCCGTAGGCTCCGGGAGTTGGACGAGGATGAAAGATGCGTCTATTCCCTCCTCTTCGGACAAGCGCAGGGCGGCGTGGCCGGTCGTTCCAGACCCTGCGAAGAAGTCGAGAACCACGTCTCCGTCATTGAGCGAGGTTTCCATGAGAGTTTTGAGCAGTCCGGTGGCTTTCGGGGATTGGAATATTTTTTCTTTGGAACCAAAAAGAGCAGCAAAGTCACGCTGTCCGCTTTCAGTGTAAAAATCCGATTCAGAAAGAATGCTTTTCAACATCCTCTCCGCGCCACTCGCATAGCTTTTTCGGTAGATTTTCCATTTTCCTTTTACCTCTTTGGCGACCAGCAACTCGGACTCGTTCTTGGCTTTGTCAAAGCCCCACGTCCAGCAGCCCCGAAAGCCATCATCCCAAAGTGGGTAGATTTCGATAGCTCCATGCGTCATTTCAGTTGAGACAGCGCCGACCTCATCAATGTAGATCGGATACCAAAGGTTGGGACGATTGTGCTGGCCAAACTCTCTGTGAGTGTTTCGCAATTCGAGCAACCGATATTTGCCGCCTTCATCTTCTTCGCCATACTCAGCTTCAACCTGGTCGTTCTTCTTTTCGATTGCTAGTGCTCCCTTCGGCAGAATTGATCTTCCATACACAACGATGTATTCGTGGTTGGTTGCGAAGTATTTGTCTTGTGAGCGACCCTTCGGATTGCACAGCACAGTCAATGTGCCCAACGCAGTGCTTTCGCCGAACACAGCATCCATCAACTGGATCAAGTTTTTTAGCTCATTTTCATCACAGGAAATGAAAATGGCACCATCCTCGCAGAGTAGATTCCGCGCGAGATAAAGACGTGGATAGAGCATATTTAGCCACTTCGAATGAAAGCGACCATCGCTATCAAGGTTCGTTGTGAACCGCTTGCCTTCGGCGTCTGCTTGTCCTGTGTATTGAAGGTAGTTCTTCAGATTGTCCGCAAAGTCGTCCGGATAGATAAAGTCGTTTCCGGTGTTGTAGGGCGGGTCGATGTAGATCATCTTGATCTTGTTCTGGTAGCCCTTCTGCAACAGCTTGAGCACTTCCAGATTGTCGCCCTCGATAATCATGTTGTCGCTTTCGTCGAAACGAACACTCTCCTCACGGACAGGCAAGAGCGTCGCTGTGGACGGCGACTGAATCAGTCGGAAGCAATCGGCTTTGCCGGGCCAATTCATCCCATAGCGTTCCCTTCCACTATCGACGCTTTCGCCCAACGCGCGCTTCAACTGGTCGAAGTCTATCTTGCCACCCTCGGTTTGGGCTTCCGGGAAGAGACTCAGCAACTCTTGCCGCTTCTCTTCGGCGATGTCCTTGGACTCCAAACTCAATTTACCCTCGTCCACTTGGTTCTCCTTACTGCAAATGCCAGCGTATCGTAAATAGGTCGTGCAGACTTTCCGACTGTTTCAATCGGGCTGCGATGTCGTCCAAAAGTGCATCTTTCTTGTCGTCTACAGCACGGGCGGCTTCGTCATAAGCTCTCCACGCCTCATCACGTTTGCTCTCCAACAGGCGGCGGCTCTTCTCCAGTGCCAGCTTTTCCGGCAAAGATGGAGCCTGACGTGCTTCCTTCTTGCTCGCCCTTATGCTCTCGTCCAAATCCGTCAACGCTGTCTTCAGCGAGATGCGCTGATCGTCGCCCCAGCTGTCTAATTTTTCCATCTCCTTGTCGAATACGCCAGCATGGCGCAGCTCGACGATGGCGGCGTGCTCCTTGCAGCGAGCTTCGATCTGCGAAGTCATCTCCTGGGGTGGTTGCAATAGAAGCCGCTCGCTCGCTTCGCCGGAGAGGTCGAACAAGCGTCGGCATTGCTCCGGCTCCAACGCTGTACTATCGTCCTGCAGCCCAGCGAAGAGAAACGTGTCCTCCTCGTCCAACCCAACCACGGAGAGACGAGTGCATTGCAGCCAACCTGACTTTCCAGCGAGTCCGGCGAGCGCTGCAATCTTCTTGCCGCTCCCGCTCAGGTCGAACCGGACCTCGGAGACAGGAGTTTCCAACTGACAGCACTTCGACAGAATGCGCTGGGCCAGCGGGTGACCGATGCGGTAGCGGTTTGAAGGCTCATCTGGCTCTGGCTCGTCTTCCTTGCGCTTGCGCATCTGATACGGGCCAGCGTGGATCGTCTCCGTTGGAAACGGATTCTGCCGGAGGACGAAGCTGTAACCGGACTCGGCGAACTCGGCATAGGGCTCAAGGTAGTAGCGTGTCGTGCGCCAGAGAAGAGCGTGGAAGCGATCGAGCGCTCCGGCGCATTCGATCCGTACCCGTTCGATGACTTCCTGATCGAAGTTGTTGAGCAATTGCTCATGCGCCTGGGCCTTCGCCTGTCCGATGTCGCTTTCAAGGTCTAGCTGGAGCTGGTTGAACTCGAACCCAATCTGCTCGGGCGTACGGCACTTCTGATAGATGGCTATGATGCGCTTCTCGAAGTCCACGCCAGACTCAATCGCTCCAAGCACCTCATCGCTGGCACCGAAGACGCCGTCGAAGAGCCGGAACTTCTCGTCGAGAAGCTGATAAACCCTCACGTCGGCGGCGTTGGCTCTGTTTAGAAAATTCACCACCACCACGTCGAACTTTTGGCCGTAGCGATGGCAACGGCCTATGCGCTGCTCGATCCGCTGCGGGTTCCAAGGAAGGTCATAGTTGACGACCAGGTTGCAGAATTGGAGGTTAATGCCCTCGGCAGCCGCCTCGGTTGCAATCATGATGCTGGCTTCATCACGAAAATAATCGACCAACGCTGCGCGCTTGTCAGCCGTTGGGGAGCCGGTGATCCGGTCAGTACCCTTATGCCGGTCCATCCATGCACGGTAGATGGTTTGGCTCTTCTCGTCTGTGTTCGATCCGTTGAAGAGGACCACCTTACCCGCGAACTCCGTCTGCTCCAGCAGACGATAGAGGTACTCCTGCGTTCGCCGCGACTCGGTAAAGAGGAGCGCCTTCTGTTGAAGCGTGCCTTGCGCCGCGAATGCGGACTGGCCTGCTTGCGCCTCGGCTGCCGCTGCGAATCCTCGCTTGAGGGCTGTCAAAAGCTGCTCACCTTTGGAGTTGCGCTGGATGCTGCGGGCAAGCTCGTAGAACTCCCTGAGTCGCACGATCTCGTCGCGCCGTTCCCTACGTTGCTCTTCGGTCAGGGGCGTCTGGTTGGGAGTTTGCTTCGGAGCTTGCACCGCCTCTTCGGAGTCCTCGTCATCCTCACCCCATTCCTCCTCGATCTCGGGCATGAGCTCGAAGTTCTCGGCGAAGTCGTCAACGCTGATGGCTGCAGCGTCACTCTGCCGCTCAGCCTCCTCAAGTTTCCCCGCGAGGCCAGCGAGAGTATCCGAGATGGCGTAGGTCGAACTGGCAAGCAGCTTGCGCAACATGAGAGTCATAAGCTGCCGCTGGCTCGAAGGCAACGCATAGAGATTCGGCCGCTGCAAGTAATCGGAAACAAGGTCGTAAAGCCGCTGCTCTTCTGCGGTTGGCACAAACTCCTGCACGAGCGCGTGGCGCCGGGTAAATGCGACGTACTGGAGCACCTGCTTGCGAAGTGTGCGCTGGCATATAGGACTCAGGCGTTTTCTAAGGGCACCGTATTCTTGGCTAAACCACGCATCGTCCGCCTTACCCTTCTCCTTGAACGCCTTCATAGTCTGTGCAGAATGCGGGACGTTCTTAACGAATTCGTCAAGATAGTCTTGAGACATAGGTCTAGCGGACGCCACTTTTGAGAACTGGGTACGGAAGCTGCGCAAGTCGCCAAAGACGAACTCATCCAGAACACTGACGATCCCATAGAGTTCAAGGAGGGAATTCTGTAGCGGGGTTGCGGTGAGCAAGAGTTTTTGATGGCCGCTAAGCGCGTTCTTGATGGCGTTGGCAATTTTGTTGCTTGGCTTATAAACATTTCGTAAGCGGTGCGCTTCGTCGATCACGACGAGGTCCCAAGGCGTCGTGCGAAGATACGCCTCTTTTGAACGAGCGAACTGGTAGGAGCAGAGGATGATCTTCGACTGATGGAAAGGGTTTAGGTTCCCGGCTCGGACGGCTTCGTTAAAAGACTTCGCTTCCAGGATGACACTCGGGAGGAAGAACTTATCGGACAGTTCCTGGCTCCACTGCTTGCGGAGATTCGCGGGACAGATCACCAGCAGCGTGCGGTGGCGCTCAGCCCAACGCTGTGCGAGCAGGATGCCCGCCTCAATGGTCTTGCCGAGTCCTACTTCATCTGCGAGAATTGCCCCTCTTGAGAGAGGAGAGCGGAACGCGAAGAGGGCCGCCTCTATCTGATGAGGATTTAGGTCAACCTGCGCGTCAGAGAGCGCTGACGCAAGTTTATCCACATTGTCTGAACTAGACCGTTTCGTCAGCTCATGGGCAAAGAGCTTCGCGTGATAGGCCGTCAGACTCATGCAGTTCGCTCCTGCAATACGTCTGACAAGAATATCCGCAACGGCATCACTTCCGTTTTTACGTCGAGATTGAATCTCTCCTCGCCGGGGTAGAGCACGATCCGTCGCGTCGCCCGAATATCCTCGCAGCCAATATAGAAGCCTCTTTTCGGCGCAGGATTACTAATGGAGCGTTTAATCTCGATGGCCCAGCGCTCTTTCGCGTTGAACTCAATCACGAGGTCGATCTCTGCGCCCGCCGCACTGCGATAGAAGGTAGTTCGCGCGGTTGCTGGCAGTGCGTCGAGGATGTTCTCGATGAGCATCCCCTCCCAGCTTGCCCCCACCACTGGGTGCCCCATGAGAGTCTCCATGTCGCGGATGTCGAGCAGAGCATGGAGCAGTCCGCTATCACGGACGTAGACCTTTGGTGTGCGGACAAGACGCTTCTTCGCATTCGTAGCCCACGGCTGTAGGCGACGGACGAGCAGTAAGTCCACCATGATGTCGAGATAGCGGGCAATGGTATGGCCGCTGACGCCAAGGCCGCTAGCGAGCTGCGCAGCGTTAAGCATCTGGCCCTGGTTGTGAGCCAACATCTGCCAGTAGCGGCGTAGCGTCTCCGCTGGGATACGCGGGCCAAGCACAGGCACGTCGCGCTCAAGATAGGTCTGGATGAAAGCAGTGCGCCAACGGAGGCTGTTCTCGTCGCTTGCGGCAAGGAAGCTGTCAGGAAAGCCGCCGCGCGTCCAGAGGCGGTTGGCGGCGTTCGGTTCCGAGTCGGCGACCTCTGCCACGGAGAAAGGCGTTAGCTCCTCGTAGGCGATGCGCCCCGCTAAGGTCTCAGCTGACTGGTGCAACAGGTCGATGGAGGCCGATCCGAGCAGAAGAAAGTGTCGGCTTCGATTTCCCTTGCGCCGTCGTCGGTCGATAAGGCTGCGTAGCGTCTCAAAGATACCGGGGACACGATGGATCTCATCCAGAATGACGAGACGATCCTCGTGCTGGTTGAGGTACAACTCCGGGTCGGAGAGCTTGGCTCGGTCTGAGGGCAGCTCCAGGTCAAGATAGAGGGCGTTCTCACCCAGCGTCTCCGCCAGCGACAGTGCGAGAGTCGTCTTGCCCACCTGTCGAGGACCGAGAAGCGCCACGGCGGGAAACTGCTCCAGGAGGTGAGCGACTCTGGGCTGGACAAGACGCTGAATCATAACCAAGTAATTGTGCCACACAATCTCATGTTTGTGCGATATAGTTTCAAGGGTGGCGGCTATGTCAAACAAAACAATATCAAATACTTGGCTCAGGACTAGAGGCTTATGCCCTGCTCGTTGTTGCTGCTGCCATTGTGAGATTGCATCTGTGTGTTGTCGCCCACTGAGTGAGCAGGGATATGTCCGGCGTGTTCAAGGGCGGCCTCTCGCGTAGTTGGCTGGACTTGGCGGTCGTAGAACTGAGCTTGCGGGTCGATATGCAGCCACCCGCCAGTCTGGTTGTGCCGGTAGCTCTCGATGTCGCCTGTCTCGCGCTTCCAGTTGTAGCCTGACGCTTCATTTGGCAGAGCAGCTTCAATAGGAGCGTAATGCCGAGTATCAACCTCAACTTCGTGACGTACGATTTCAGGTATGGAAACCATCGCCTCGGTTGGAGGTTCGCGGCGAAGGTCATCTTGTGAATGCTCTCTGCTGTTCGTCATTGGTGGCTCCTGGGTTTGCGTTGGTTGGTTCTTGGTCGGTTGGTCGTGGATCTGTTGCAGGTCTACGGCTGAGGTCTTGGTCACGTCGGTGCTGAGGCGTTCGCCAAGCGTTCCTGCGTCATTGGTGTAAATCCGCGCGTCCTCGGAAGCGCGAGATACGGAGACATAGGCGAAGCGGGTATTGATGAGTTCCGGGTGGACGTTCGTGTTCATGTTCACCAATACCCGGTCTGCGGTGAGTCCCTGGGAGCTGTGCGAGGTCACGGCGTAGCCGTGATCGAAGTGCCGCATCTGTACGGCGTCGAAGCTGACGGTGCGGTCTTTCTCGCCAACCATCTTCACGTCGATCTGCGTTCCGTCAATCCGCTGGATAGCACCAAGGTCTCGGTTGGAGACACCCAAATCGCGGTTTGAGGCGGTGAACTGGATGCGGTCGCCCTCGGCAAAGTCGCGGCTTATCTCCCGATAAGCCGTGATGCCGTGCAAGCGTTCCGGGTCGTAGGTGACTTGCTTCCCGTTCTCTGTGCCGACTGTAATCCGGTTGGCCGTGGCGTCGATAGAAGTCACCGTTGCGTAGCTGCGCGGCTCGATGCCATGCTCCTTGCTGCCCCGCGTGTAGTAGAGAACATCGTCCGGCTGATAGTTCGTCGCCCAGGTTCGGTCAACACTGGTAAGCTCCGATCGCTGTGTCAAAACATCCATGCGATGGTCGTCTTGCGAGACGATGCCGGAGCCTTTCAGCTCTGTACGGATGGCGTCGTTGATCTCGCGGCGGCTGGCGTTATCGGGCGAGACGACGAGCGTATTTTCCGGCTTGGCGGCGTAATCCTTGGCGATAGCCTCGATGCGTTGCGTGTTGTCCGGTATCTCCGTGACGCGGCGTTGCTGCTGTAGCAGGCTCACTCCAACCGCCGTTTCGTTCTTGGCGAAATGCTCAACAACCCGCAGCAATTCAGGGTCTTTCTGACGCATGATCTGGTCAAGCTGCGAGGTCTGCATCCCGGCTTGCTGCATCTGCTCGAAGGGCTTGCCGGCATCGACGCCTTGATGCTGGCGGGTGTCTCCGATGAGGAGAACGCGGTCTTGCGGCCCGATCTTCTCCATGAATGCCTGCATCTGGCGGGTGCTGGCGAGGCTGGATTCATCGACCATGTAAAGGAGTCGTCTGTCGGGATCGCCCTTCATCTGGTCCTCACCGCCGCGTGCAAGGAAGCCCTGTAGCGTCTCTGCGGAGATGCCAGCGTGTCGGAGCTGGGCTGCGGCGCGGCTGGTTGGGGCGAAGCCCTCAACGGCATATCCGTTGCGTTCCGCACCTTCGCGGATGGCCTCAAGAGTCGTGGTCTTGCCGGTTCCGGCGAGTCCTTGCAAGCCGTGTACGCGGTCGCGGGTAGTCAGCACCTCCTCAATGGCCCTGCGCTGTGCCGGATTGAGGAAGTCACGGGTGTCTGCGTGAGCTGCCGCCTGATGAAGCTGCATGATCGGCTCGACCGTGTTTTGGCCGCGCTGCATGTGGCCTATGGTCGCCAGTTCCGCGGCGATGGTCTCGCGAGTGGTGAACTGTCGCCCGGTTTCATGCTTCTGGCATTCGACGATTTGGAACTCGCCGCTGCCGTGTCTCTGCTCGAAGTTTCCGCGCACCTGGTCGAAGGTGAGATCGCCCATGCCACGCCGCAAGGCGTCGCGCATGATGTCTCGCTCGTCGGTCACGGCCTCCCGCTCGAAGCCGCGATCCTTGGCAAAGGAGACAGCTTCCTGTGCCCGCTGGGGTGCATTGGGCACGCGGTTCTGCGTCAGTGTTGCCGCTCGCGCTTTCGCCTCTGCAACCACTCGCTCGGCCTGATTGCCAAACTCGGCCGCAATCTGCCGGTGAGCGGCAAGAACCTCGGAAGGCGTATGAATCTCTTTTCTGTCGCGTGTGTTGTGAGCGGCTATCTGCGCGGCCTCTGGTCCACTGAAGCCGCTGCGCGCGATGGCTTCCTCGATCTGCTGGCGGCGTGGACTGGACGCCTCAAGATACTCGGCGGTATAGCCCTTCACATCCGGCGCGCCGCTCTTCCCTGCCTCGATCTCGTAGCCGAGATTGCGAAGCCGAAACGTCAATTCGGATTGGTATACGGCGGTCGCAAACTGCTGGCTATCGAAGTAACCTTGCGGCTGAAGTGCGCGAGTCGAACCATCGGGTCGCTCGGTCATATTGAAGATGACGGCATGAGTATGGAGTTGGGGCGCGGCGTAGCCGTCCACCGGGCGGGCGGTGTCATGCTCAAACTTCGCGGCGATGAACTTGCCGGTGGTTTCGGCGGTATTATTGCCGCCGATCCGGGCTTGGGTGTACCGCTCCAACTCTGTGAGCGCAATGGTAACCGCCTGCCGGTGCGCTTCGCGGACACGATCATCGCCTCCTACCAGAGCGGTCAATGAGACGGACTTTGGAGCGGAGAACGTCGCGTCCCAACCGGCCCGATGCTCCACCGGCTTGACGGTGTTTCCATCTGCCGTCGTGTACTCCTGCCCGGTGCGATGGCGTACAAGTTGCTCGCTAGTAAGGGGATTCTGACCTTCACTCAGCCGGATGAAATGCTGTGCGTCGATGGCTCCGGCAAGGCCGTACTTCTCGGCCAACTGGCCCTGCCATTCTCCGAGAATGGCGTCGCCCTGCTTCCAGTAGTTCTGTTCGGCGGAGGTGAACTCTTTGGCGTGGTAGGTCTGGGCCTGGCCGGAACTGAGCGGTTTCGAGATGGTGAGCATATGGCCTCCCTACTCCTCGAAGTTGAAGGCTGGCTGGAGTTCTTGATCGCTCTCGACCTCGCTGGAGTCCACGGGGGTATCCGGGTTAGTGCCAACCTCGGCAATCTCCTCTTCGGTCGGCTCGTCAGACTCCAATTCGGCGGTCTCTTCGACTTGTGGAGGAACAAATGCCGTAGCTTTTGGCACCTCGGCTTCAAGGTCAATCTCCGGTGCTTCAACCGCGCAATTCTTCGGAGCGAGTGTCTTCGGGTCGAAGGGAAGCTCGTCCTCTTCGACCTTGCGCGGGACAAAACCGGGAGTCGTTTGCGGCACGTCCATGTACTCGAAGTGAAAGCGGGCGACATTGTTTCCCAGCTTGAGAAAGGCGTGCCGATTCTCCAATCCGGAGATTTCGGAGTCCATCACGAGCGGCTCGACCTGCCGGTCCAAACTGAAGTTCCTGCCTGTTCGGGAGCCGTCAAAGTGCGTCTCCTTCATGCGCTCGATCTCGACCTTTCCAATCGCATTGCTGACCCACTCTGCGGCCTTTGGCTCGGTCGTCTTGAGGAAGATTTTGGTGGCAGGCTGGGACAGCATCACCTCGGCCAAGTGGCCGTAGATCACCTCAAGCTGGGCCTTCCCTTGGAAGCCCAGAACGAGCGGGTTTCTGCTCTTCCTGTTCTCCGTAATGGCAGTATGGAGCTGCGGGAGACGCTGCAAGCTCGCCAGCTCGTCGAGTACAAACCAGACGGGCGTCTGGTTATGCTGCGGCGCGGTCAGCAGCCGCAAAACCAGTAGGTCAATCCAAAGACTGTGCAAGGGACGCAGAGCCTCGCGCTCGGTCGCGCTCGATGTGATGAATATCCATCCTGCGCGGGTCTCCGACCACTCCGTAGCACTCCACGTTCTGTTCCCTGCCTGCTCCCTGGTTGGTAGCATCCGCAAGCTGTCCGCAACCAGTCCGAGTGAAGCGAGAACGCCGTTGCGCTGCTGCTGTGCTCCCTTCGCAATCATGGCCTCCATCTCGGTCCCGCGCACACGCTGGTCGATCTCAGCCGGGTTGGAGAGCCATGCGACCAACTGCGTCGGCGTCGGTCCAAAGGTAAGAAGGTGAGCGAAGATCTTCTGCGGTGTCTCCGTGAAAAACTCACCCTTTTTATCGCTGGTCGGCTGATAAAGCGAGGCCGCAATCGCTTTGGCCTCCGCCTTACGGCGAAGCTCCTCGGACGGTCCCCAATAGGGGCAGCGGGCGTCCAATGGGTTCAGTACGATGTCCCCGCGCTTGGCGTCGTAAAACCTCTGAATGAACTCGCAGGCCGGGTCGTAGACGATGGCCGAGTGTCCCCGGCTCTGAATCTGCCGGAGGATTTGCATGATGAGGCTGGTCTTGCCTGCGCCGGTGTCACCCATGAGTTCTATGTGCTGCGCCTCGGACTGTAGCGGTATCCGCATCATCTCTTTGGCTTCGGTTGTTTTGAAGCCGATACCGTCGCCCTGCACCGTCTTGTTGAACTCCCTGGGCGTGAGCATCACCGGGCCTTTGAGCAGCCGTCCGTACTTCATCTGCTTGCGGCGGGCGATGTCTTTTCGAACGGAGAACGGGAGCTGCGCCAGCAGCGAGAGGAAGCCAAACAGCAACGGGAGTTTGTAGATGTCGCGCAGTTGGTCACCCGCGAAGACGGCGCTCTTGAGGTACTCATGCAGTGGTTTATCAAAGTACGGTTGCTCCGGCCCGCGATAGAGGACACGGAGTCCACGCCCTGCCGCAGCGCTCGAAAGCGCAAGTGGAATTTGCTTGCCACCCGGCACGAGAGTCGCGCCTGTTTGCACGTCGGCTTCGGCGGCTAGCAGGCCCGCTCTGGTGCCGTCGCCAACGTAAAGCAACTGATACTTGTCCTTCTTGTTGAGGACGCCGCCTGCCGCCGTCCGTGCGTAGATCGGCGTGTAGAACTGCTGCAAACGAGTCTGGCCGTAGTTGAAGCGAGCATACACAAAGCAGCCGGTCAGCACGAATGCGAGGAAGATCGCACCGTAGGTATAGATCGGGGAATGCGGCGGGAAGATGATCGTCTCTTTGCGGCCCCACTGTTGACTCGCCATCACGCACGCTCCAGGTCTTGCTTCGTTTCAACGGCAAGCGCCGTCTTCCGTTTTTTGACTTCGACCATGATTCCGTCGAATACCTCTGGCGTGATTTTGAGGCCGGTTGCAAGCGGCTTCAAGAGGTTCGTTAGCATCAGTCGAATCCCAACGATCTCGCTCAACTCCGGGCTGGCAGTCGGTTCGACAGCGTGGGGCTTTAGCTCGCTGAGGATGAGCCGCCGGATTAGTTCGCCTGGCGTAGTTCCGCGCTCGGTACAGTGCTTTGCAAGCGCGGCCAACTCATCACGGTTGAGCTTTGTACCGGCAGTCTTCACTCGGTAGTTGGCTCTCTGTGTTACGGCTTCATCACTGAGTAACGGCATATTTTGCTCCGAGAAAAGCGAGGCGCTTCGAGGTGCTCTGGAGCGCCCTAAAGTGCCTTATAGTCTGTAAGCTCTTTGGTTTCTGCTGCTAGACCAGAGCGCTCTATGCCGCTCCAGCACGACCCTCGGAGGGATGGAGTGTCATAATTCATCCGGTGCGCAGCACCGTTCCCATAGCTGTACAAAAGATTGAGGGGGCAATGCACTTTACTTAGCCGCCACATTAGCCACGGGAATAGCTATTGGACTTGGCACTGACGTTGCAGGCTTGCGTCCCGGCTTTCCCTTTGGCCTATCGTCGCCATTACGCTTGATGCGCAACGGATGTATCGGTTTGGCATCGTTCGGCGCACCGATGAACCTCTGGAAATCCTTGTCCTTGGTGAAAACATATTCGAGCGCCTTGTTTACCACGTCGTCGGCGGCAACATGGGTGAATGCAGCGTATTGATTGACGAGGTTTGCAGTGGGCTCCTCAAGTGAAACGGTGGCTGTAACCTTCCGGCTGGTTGTGATCTCAAGCAATGGCATGGATGTTCTCCCTCTTCATGGTGGTTGAATTGATTGGGTGGACTACTGGGTTGTCGCGCTCATTGACGCGCTCTCCTGCGAGATCAAAGATCGTGTCGTACAGGAACAGCTTTGCGGCGCGGTCATATCCGCGCACCGCGATAATCTCGCTCACCTTCCGGCCCTCAGCGAACCTGCCTACCTGGGCAACAATCTGTACGGTCTCGGCGATCTCGGCCGAGATGTAGTCGAGATTCGATTGCTGATGCGAACGCATCGCCAATTCGCCGAATCTGCGAAGTGCTTTCACCGCAGAACTGGCATGAATGGTTGCCATCGAACCTGCGTGTCCGGTATTGAAGGAATCGAGCAGTGTGCGGGCTTCTTCGCCGCGCACCTCGCCCAGGATGATGCGGTCGGGCCTCCACCGCAGCGCGGCCTTCAATAGATCGTTGAAGCTCACCGCGCCGGTGAGCGATTCGGTCTGGCATTCCGACGCCAATAGATTCGGTTTACCGATGCGCAGCTCCGACGTATCTTCGATCACGACAATGCGCTCTTCCTCGGGGATGAAATCGGCGAGTGCATTCAGCAGCGTCGTCTTCCCGCTGCCTGTTCCGCCGCTAATCAGGATCGTCTTTCCCTGCTCGATATATCCACTCAATATGTCGCCTATCTCTGTCGTCATTGCGCCCATCTGGATGAGGTCTGCGATGGTGAAACGGGCCTTGGAGAACTTCCGAATAGTGACGGCGGGATAGGGCCGCACAACGGGCGGGAGTACCGCCGCAAGGCGGCTCCCGTCCGGCAATTGGGCATTCAAGAGCGGGTGCGCCTCGTCAAACTTCCTGTTGAGCTTATTAGCTATCACCTCAAGGCCGGTGCGCAGTGCCTTCGCATCGAAGACGACCTCGGCATGTTCCAACCGGCCCCTGCGCTCGAACCACCATTGCCCGTTCGGATTGCCCATAATTTCGCTCACCGTGTCGTCAAGCAACAGCTCTTTGATTGGCTGTAGAAACGAGATGAGAAGGTCCAGGTCGCGGTTCATATCGGCTCCTAATCGAATGCCTGGTCAGCGCGGTAACGAACGATGGTGAGTCCAAGCGGATTGAATGCCAGAGCGTTGTTTTCGACGTGATCGGCGAAGACATACGTCACGCTGGCGGTCCAGCGTTCGATCTTTAGCTGCGTATGGTCGTTGGCGTTGGTGTAGACCTTCTCGAACTCAATCCGGGCGGAATATGGCGACTGCCGTAGATCGTCAAGAATGACGCTCTTGATGTTGATATCGACATACGGAAGTGTGCTGTCCTGTTGGAAGTTGGTAATCGTCTTGGTCTGCTGCTCCTGCCGAATCACGGCCTGCTGTACGTCCGAATTGAGGAAATAGAGCGCCTGCGTCTGGTCGCGTTCGATGGTGTAGCGGTTGCGCTGGAAGTAGAGCGTGGCCCACCGCGAGAGGTAATACTTGTTCTCCGCCTCCTGCGGCTTGTACTGGTAATTGCGGTAGTCGATTGCATCGGCATGGCCTACATCGTTGATGCGAATGACGAGCGGTTTCATGCCGGCAAGCGCCTTCTGGCTCTTGAAGGTAAGCGCGCCCAGCATTAGGCAGACGACGCATAATACGAGGATTGTCACCTTCAGATAGGTGTTCATTACCAGCGGATCGCCGTACTGCTCCAAGTAGCGTTGCGCTGCGCGTGTGATCTCAGGGGATTTCGTCTCTTCAACTGGCATGGTGGATCTCCGATTACTTCATGATTCCAGCGGTTATTGCGCCGGTAACTGCGCCCATTCCTGCATCGTGGCCGCTGCTGCTGCCCGAAAAGATAGAAGCAGTCATAGCGGGAATCTTGATGAGGATGAAGACGTTGACGACCGTAAGCAGGATGATGAAGGGAAAGTTTTGCAGCATCTTGATTGGGTTGGTGAAGTCCATGAGGTTCGTCGCGGAGGACATATAGAGATGTCCGAGAATGCTCATCGTCGCGGCAGCGACCACCTTGTAAAACGAGAAGCTCAGGAACGCTCTGAGCCATCCCCAAAAGAGAAACTCCAGCTTCTCAATGACAAGAAACGGAATGAAAATCGGACCGAGCAATCCGATGATCGCTGCCGCAATCTCGCCGTAGGCGATGATGACGGAGACGAGCGCAGCGAGAACGGCAAGCGATACCTGGTTGAGGACGTACGCAATCATCATGTACGGCGCGGTAAACATCGCCATGCCGGGGCCGGACTTCTGCAAACTCGTGTCGATGGATTGCAGCATGGAAGCGGTCGCATCGTGACCGATGGTGTTTGCAAGGTCGGTTGTTCCGTCGCTGATAAAGCTCTTGAGCGAATAGCCGATGCCGGGAATGCTGCTGTCGTAGTACAGCACAAACGTATAGGCAAAGGTGATAAGCAGAAAGAAGTTGAGGAAGCGGGCCATGTTGAAGCCCTGGCCGCCCTGGGCGGACGCAAGGGCCTCCTGAATCCCGAACCAGACGAGCATGATCGTGGCCAGTGAGAGGACGATACGGAGTCCGATCGCGTCAATGGTCGGAGCCGTGGTTGCGGTCAATGAATGGCATTGCTGCGCGATGAAGTTGAGTAATTGGAATCCCATAATCGCCCCCTCGTGGGTTTAGTAGCCGAGCGCCTAGTAGGTGAACGCCTGATTCAGCCCGGTCGTATCCGTGCTGATATGAGTGGCGTAGTTGGTTTCGTACCCGTCGGCAGCTTGCATCGACATCTTGAGCGCGTCCTGCTGCTGCTTCTGCTGCACCATCTGCTGCAAGCTCTGGGCCTGCGTCATCTGGCTCGCTTCCTGCTGGGTGCGGAGCTGCAAGAGCATCGCCTGATTGATGCGTTGCAACGTAGCAAGTTCGGTCTGTTGGGTTGGGTCGGTGGAATGGCTCGCGGTTTCCAGCGTCCTGATATCCGCCTCACGCTGCGGAGCGTTCGCCCGCACCGTGCCAATCGTCTGTAGGCTGGTTGCGTTGACCGCATCGCCCAAATCGACGGTTGCGCCCTGCGCGGCAATGGCCTGTTGGCCTTGCAAACTAAGCGAGCTATATCCCGAGATCTGGCCGGTCCGCTGGATGCTTACGCCCTGGTTCGCCGCCGCTGCGCCATTGCCGTTTGTTGCGGCATTGGTCCAAGGAAGCGAATTGCCGTAGGTGTTGGCAGGATGAGCTACCGGCGTCCAGGTCTGCTGCGCCATGTTGGAGAATGCGGTGTAGTAGCTGGACGGTGCCGTTGCCATGCGCTGTGCAAGGTTGTACGTCTCCATCACGTTCTGCGTGGTCTTGATGGTTGTCGTATAGAGTTGGCTGCCTTGCAGGAGCTGTTGTACCGCGTGAGCGGACTGTGTGGGGTCCAGCACGACTCCGCCAAACTGCGCGTGCGCAGGAATGGTGAGCGTGGTAGCAGCAAATAGTAAGACGAGGATTGATCTTTTCATGGAAGTTCTCCTTGTAAGAAATTGATTACAAATGAATTACGGTTTGTTGGCGATTACGGAAACTCTTTGCTCACTGGTTCTGCGTCGCGAGCATCTTCTTTGTCAACTCGTCGCGCTTTGCATCCAATTCCTTGCAATGAGGGCTGTTCTTTCGGGCCTCAGCCTCGCGCTGACGTTGGTCGATGCCTGCCTGCTGCTGTGGCGACGGTTTGCTCCCAAGCGCCGCGCCGACGATGGCGTTCGCATCCTGGTCCGAAGTCGTTGCGGAGCAGTCCTTTTGGTACTGAGCATTTGCTGTCTGATACTCGGCACTGAGGTCTGCCTGCTTCTGCTGTTTGCTTTTGCATCCGGCGACGGTGAGGGCGACGAAAGCGACGACAATAACTATGGCTTTACGCATGTTGGTCTCCTTAGAACGACTGAGCTATACGATGGTTCTCATAGGCTGGCAAGAGCATGTCCTGCGTGAAATAGACCTTCACACGGTGCCCTTCCCGGATCGTGATGGTGGGTGGAATCTGGATGAACTTGTCGAGGATCGTCGTGGCAGATTGCGACATGCTGGACGCCGCGCCATTGGTAAAGGACTGTGAGCCGGAGCTGGTGAGATTCGATCCGCCCTGGCTGATCTGGGAGGCACCGGCTATCACGCCAAGCGCAATCGACGTTCCGAAGATTTGCAGATAGTGATTGTTGACCTGGTCCTTCAAGCCCTCCTCCCCGATCTGATCGAGTCCGTGGAATTGGTCGAGGTCAACGCTGTAGCCGTCCGGCATCAACAGGCGATGGAAGGCGACGGAGATTCGCCGCTGCTGGCCGAACCCGGCGGCGCCTATCTTGCGCGCCTCGCCCAGCACAATCGTTCCCTCGGGAATGAGGACGTGCTGATGGTCGTGCGAGTAGACCGGATTTGATACCAGCACCTTCACCGGCCCAACGGCATCGCCGTCAAGCCGATTCATCAACACCGTATCGAGGGTCAGCCCTTCGTAGATGACATAGGGCTGGCCTATGGCATTGTCGATATTGGCCTCTGACGGACGTTTGTACTCCGTCGCTGGTATCTGATCTCCCGACGCCCTCTGCTCTCCGGAGGCGCGGGGAGCAGTCAAGCCGGTAGGCTGGCCCGCCTGCATAGCGGCGGCATAGGGGTTCTGCGCCACCGCCGAAGGCTGCTGCGGTGCGTTCTGCTGCTGGGGTGCTGACTCCGCCGCGCGCGAATAGGCGATGTTGGACGAAAACCGCGCCGTATCCGCTCTCTCCTTTTCCGCTGCGGCGAGCTGCTGTCCGGCCTGCTCGGAGGGCGTGAGCTGGGGCTGACCATTGGTGCCGTTCGGCTGGCCGTTAGGGTCGTAGGCTGCGGCGACACCCTGCTGTGCCCCTGTATCGCCCGCCGGAGAGCCGGTAGCGGCTGCCAGTTGAGCGTCCTGCTCCGCCTTCAGCTTGTCGGCCCCTAGCTGCCTCTGTAAGGCATCCACATTGCTCGCGGTATTGTCCTGAACGTAGGGCTGCGGTGGCGCACCCTTGGCCTTCTCAGCGTCCGTGGGAGCCTTCTTCCTGGAGCTGATGAGGGTTGCCAAGAGCAGGAGGACGACTGCCCCGAGATACAGAGACATCTTGAGGTTCTTCTGCAGCACGCCTTTCGGCTGCGGCGTGCGGTCGGTAAGCTGCGGGTCTGTAACGGTGGTGACGGTATCGGCCATTGTGTTAACCCTTTCTCGTGAATTCCATCTTTTTCTTGCCCAGTTCGACATACCCGTTGTCCATCACTTTCGGGATGATGTAAGTCCCATCGCGGAGGTCGTAGTTGATGAGGTTCGGCTTGCCGTCGCGCATCTCGTAGACGCTGAACTTTTCCGGCGCATTGGTCTTGATATAGGTGAACTTGTCGTCGTGGTAGATCGACTGGATATCGAAGGGAGCCTCGTTCGACTTGAACCTGTAGTCGAACTTGAGCTGCATGGGGTAGTCGCTCTTGTACTCGTCCACCGTCGCTCCAACATGTGACTTGAGCGCCGATATCTGCTGGTCGGCCTGCGCAAGCTGGGTGGCTGGAACATACTGCGCTGGTCCGTTCGCCGCGACGATGTTGGAAGCGTCGGCGGGCTCAATGATGACCTTGAGATCGGGGTCGCCGCCCTGAGCGGTGATGTCGGTCAAGGTGAAGCTGTAGATGTTGCCCTTGTCCGTAATCAGGTTGAGGTTGGAGTTGATGCCCGGCTTCGCCGGGTGAACGAAGCAGAAGTTGCCGACCACATCCACAATCCAGAAGTCCTTGTCGCCGGTCGCGGCCTCCATGATCTTCTCGGTGGCCGGGATGACGATGAGGGTTGTGTACTTCACCTTCGCGCGGATGGGAACGATGTCCTGTGAGTGATATGCCACAGTGCGGGATGCGGTCTGGGCATGAACCGCAACGCTTCCGAGCGTTGCGAGCATGATTGCGATGGCTGTTGTCTTCAGGTGCTTCATGGGTGGACTCCTTAGCGGCGCGGTTGGAATGGGTGAGTGGTAGCGAGTTGGCGAACGCCCTCGGCGATGCCGTACTGCGCGAAAGTCTCCCTCTTGAGCAGGTTGTCGCGGGCGTTGTTGGTTGCAATCCAGTACGAGACGGAATCGACGTTGAGCCGGACCTTCTTGCTGGACTGTGCCTTGCGAATCAGCATCTCGCCGGGAGGGATTAGGTCGGCGATAATGTCGAGTTCGGTGTCGTTGAGATGGAACGCCTCGCGGTAGACCTGGCGGTTCATCTCGGGATTGGCAAGGAAAATCTTGGTCGGGCAGCTCTCGGCAACAATCGCCAGCATCCCGGACTCCTCCAGCTCCTTGATGGACTGCGTGGCCAGAATCATCGCAGCGTTGTGCTTTCTCCACGTCTTTTGAGCGGCAACGATGTAGCTGCGGATGGTCTCGTTTTTGATGAAGAGCCACGCCTCGTCAAGCAGGAACGTCTTGAAGGTCGCCAGCTTCGCAGGGTTGGCAATCTCGTTGCTCGCCCGGTGAAGTACATAGAAGAGCAGCGGTTCCAAAACTTCGGGAGCGTCACCCCAGCCGGCGAAGTTGAAGGTTTGAAAGATGGAGAAACTGAGCGTGTCTTCTACGTTGTCGAAGAGGAATCCGTACTGACCCTCTTTGGTCCAACGGTGCAACCGCTCCTTCAACTCACCGATGATCTGGCTGAATGTTGAAAGCGTGCGCTGCTCCGGAGCGACCACATACATCCGCTCGATCGCCTCCCACAGCTTGCGCTCTTCTTTGAAGTCGAGCCGGTAACGCTTGTCGTTGCCCTCGATGAGCACCCGAAAGAAAGAGAATAGGAATTGCATGTTCTCCTTGCTTTCGGGGAGGCTGAACGGGTTGATGGTGAAGTCCCGGCTCTCCTGGCCGACGTTCAAGTACGTCCCGCCGAAGATCTCCGTGAGCGACTGGAAAGAGCCGCCAATATCGAAGATGTACGTCTGTGGCCGGTATTTCTGGGCGTTCGTCAGCAGAAAGTTGCACAGAAAACTCTTGCCGCTCCCGGTCATTCCGAGGATGAGCGTGTGCGCCACCTCGCCGTTATGCAGGTTTAGGTAGTACGGCGTAGCGTTGTCCGTCTCCAGTACCGCCAGATACTCGGAGCGAAGATGCGGGTTCGTCTTCTCGCCTGGGTGGATGGTGAAGAGAAACGACAGGTCGGCGTAGTTGGAGTTGAGCAAGTACATCTTGCGAAGGTTCTGGGCATAGTTGCCGGGAACGGTCGCAAAGAACGCGTTGAGCTGGTTGTAGGTCTCGGTAAAGAGCGCACCATCGGCGTTCGTAAAGACGCCTGCAAACTCACCCATCTCCTGATTGATCGTCTGCAGGTCGGCGCTGTACAACACGACCGTGAGCGAGAAATCGCCGAGCGTCTGGCCGTCGCCGAGAGCCCGTAGGCACTCCCCCAGGTTCTCAATGTCGGCCTGCTTCGACTCGTCGATCAGCACGTCGCGTTGGTTCGTCTTCGCCGGGTCGCTGCCCATCTGCGACACAAAACCGGACTTGCTCATATTGAAGTGACGCCGACGCTTGTCTACTTCCTTTCGGGCCTTTGCCATTGAAAGCGGAGTCCACTCCGTGACGACATAGAAGTTGCCCTCGATCTTCAGGAGCCGGTCAAGTACCAGAGGCCGCGTCTCCGCGATGGACTCCTTCATCGTGAGAATGCGGACGAAGTGATCGCCGACGCGGAGGTGGTCGCGCTCCGCTTCGATGTTGGAATTGACCACCTGAAAATCGAGGTACTGCGTCGATTGCGGCTTGCCCGCGATGCGCCAGCCATCGAAGTTGAGCAACCGGCGGAAGAAGCTAAATTGCGTCTGCTGCCCTTGGACTTCGATGGGCATGAGGTCGGCGAGCTGGCGCGTGAAGTTTTGCACACGTTGCTCCAGCCGTACCAGGTCGGCGTCGATCTGCGTGCGCAGCAGCACCTTCATGTTGTCGCTGGTGAACTGCGCCTTGAGTTCGCGAATACCGCCCTGCGGGTCGCGCGGAAAACGCAGGAGAGCAGGCAGGATGCCGGTCTTCGACCGCGCACCTTCAAGCACAATCACATAGAAGATTTCGATCTGATAGAGCCGGTCGCGCTTGGACTCAAAGAACTGCCGCCGCTGGTCGATGGCCGCATCAATCAGTTCGTCATCGTAGGTGGCGAACGGAATCTCTGGCCGGTTGGTCTTGAAGAGGTACTGGTAGACGTGGAAGCCTTCGCCGAAGGACTTGAGAGCGGATTCTAGCCGCTTGACTGCATACTGCTGTTCGTCGTTGTCGAGGCTTTCATAGTCAACGCCCGCAACGCTCAGCACCATCCCAAGATCGCCGCTCTTGGTCAGAAACGTGGTCTCTGTCCAGAATCCGTAGAGGTTGATATGGGCGCTCAGTGCGTCCGCTTCCTTCCACGGCTTGATGACTCGCGAGAGATTCAGCATTACCGCACCTCTACGTTCGGGACTCGTTGTTTCGCAGCGTCATAGCGCAGCTTGAACTTCTCCGAGCGCCCCAGAATCTTCAAGAACGCTGGGTCTGAGTTCGTCACCCAATGGCCGAAGATTGAGCCGCCGATGAACACGATTACGCCGCCGATGATCGAATTAAAGAGATTGAACATTCCCACTGCCGACACCGCAATCATGAAGAAAAGAGTGCGTTCGATGCCCATATAGGTGAGGGGCTTATGCAGGCTCTTGAAGACTCGGTTGCGGCGCTTCTGAGTTGTTTCCGGCATAAACCCCTCGTGTGAAACATCGTTGGAGTGGAAGTGAATCGGATTGCAATACATTCGCAATTGCGCAGCGGGTTAGGAGCCCCACAGCCAAGTGAGGATATTGGTTGCCATCACCGCAATACCGGTGCCGGCTGCAACACCGGCGAGCGTCTTCTTCGCGCCGGGTTCCCCATGCGCGAACGTGTAGCCGCCGATCACAATTGCAATCAGGCTGGCGGCCTTGGCAATCGTCCCGGTAAACAGCGTTTGGATGGAGCTGATGCCCGCATCGAATGGCGAGGCATGGGCCGCGATTGGGAAGAGAAATACGCAGAGAAGCAGAGCTCCTCCGCGCGTCAGATAGAGCTTTGTGCGCTCAATCGTTGCTGCTGGGATGATGATTCGGATACGAGACATTGGCACCTCCAGCGACCGGAACGGTCGCGATATGCCAGACATTAGGCGGCGCTTTCGCGCACGTCCAATACTTATCCCCTATGGCTGAATCCTCCTAAATCGCCATTTCCATAGGCGCTGCCTATGGCCAAACTTTATCCGAAGAGGGGAAGTGGTGCAGTTTCCGGATAGCCGACAACTCGGGCGTTGGCCATTTGGTTAGCACAAAGGCATTAGCGTTACTGATCGGATCGCGGCATCGAAGTTTCGTTTTGCTTGAGAGCTTCGATCAATCTTGGAAGATCAAAAGTCACATCTGAAGCCGAGAGTTCATTGAGGCGCTTTAGAGCTTCGTCTTTCAAGTGACTCTTCCCGCATTCGAGTACGAGCATAGCTCGGAGATACGCTGCGCCTACCCGTAGGTGAGGGACACTGCTGTCACCCACCTCAACCGTTGAGAGTCTGTTTTCGGCACCGTCACAGTTCCCCAAACGAATGTCACATTCGGCGGCAATGAGTTGCGCGATGGGATGATTTGCCTCCAGCAACTCGGCCAACACATCGAGAGCTACATCGGGCCTATCCTTCGACTGAAGATACGCCGCAGCCGAGAACTTTCCTTCGTTCTCTTTCTCGTTCTTCATCAGGTTGAGCAGCCGCCCAAAGTCCTCTTCCGACTCCGTAATCTCCCACCTAAGCGTCAATGCGCCGCGCTGTACGGTATGGCGGCTGGATGTCGTGAGGAGTTGATCCGCGATATGCAAAGCCTCAGTCTTCAAACCTTGTTTCCTGAGTTCGAGCGCTAGGAAATGAAGGCACATGCACCGTTCGTCATCATCGAGAGCGCATTGCACTGCTCTCTCGGATAACTCGCGTGCCTCATCCGGCTCCTGATCCGCGTACTCGGCCAAAATCATCAATGCTCGCGCATCGGTGACTTTAGACGGCTCGCCGAGCCGACCAAGTTCGAGCAAACCATGTTCAATCTTTCCGTTTGTGAGCATCCAATCTGCGCCCAAAGCCACTAGACGGCGCGCAATCGCCGGGACGCCAACGATTTCTTCTAACCTGCGGTAAGCATCGGTGACAGCTTCTTCGTTTCCTGTCCGCGAGGCCCATCGTTCGAGTTGTAGGAAGAGAGCCTCTAGGCTGGCACAGTCCAACGCGATCATCTTCTCGCTGTAGATTCCATCGCTCTTGTCTGAGAACAGCGGTATGTGCTGGCGAATCCAGCATCCGTAACGTGTGATGCCTGCCCGCGCGTGGCGCTCAGCCTGCTCGAACTTCTCTTCCCGTAGCCAAGTTTCAAACTCGCGCATTGGGACATCTTGTAAACCTTCAAGCATCGGGAAGCAGCAGGTCCCAAAGCTACGATTACTACCGCATAGACACGGTTCGGAGTATTCAGGCTTCCAAACAGGAAGCCTCGAACCATCAGCCCTTGCATACGCGTTTTGCTCTTGCCATACTCGGTAAATCGGCGTCAGATAGATCGGTTTGCTCCGGTCTTCTTCTTCGGTATCAGAAAGTTTTATGCCACCGAATGTACCCCGGCTAAAGATCGTCAGGCTTTGCTTATGAAGGCAGTCTCTCGTGGCGAGCCGAACCATAAGGGCTTCTTTGACCAGTTTGTCGCGATTCGGAATCGACTCGATGGACTCCAGTTGCGGGATCGAAACCCTGTTATCTGTCAGCCAAGTTTCACCAACCTCGACAAGAGCATCACAACCTTCCTCACGCACAGTTTGCGCAAGCAGATGCAGCAGGAGGTATTTCTCTACACGCTCGCCGGCCATAATCATGTGACCGGACCATTCACCCTTGCCGTTTCGGAGCATCATTACTCGGGCGAGGCTGCGATCTTTTCTCAGCATCTTCTTTGAGGACCAGACCATGTGCTCGTACAACTTCACCGGGTCGAATGAATCGTATGCTTGCAGCCTCTCTCCTACTTTCATCTGATAACGCCACTCGATATCGCCTACTGTGGCCTTCAGCTCTTGGAGGCTAACTCCCTTTGAAACTGGCGTAAAAGTGTTGAGAGTAAAGTAGTCGGTGCGCGCCGCTTGTTCTCTCATCATGCAGGGCAAAAGTGCTGTTCGTCCCCGATGAGTGGGAAACTCTGAATCCGTGTTGGCAATATCGACACAATCCAGATGTCCCAAGTGGACATGAGCGTCCAGAATCACGCATGCTAATAGACCATACACAGCGCCTAAGACGCCGAGTAGATCCGCACCCTTGAGTTCCGGTGTACTCCAGCATCTTTCAAGCGCGATGATTGCATCGCCTTGATCCTGCATCAAAAAGCGTATCCGGGCGACGATGGACTGGAAATCCTTTCGTTTGAGAACAGCAGCGATACTAAGGTCTGAGTCGCCGTCAGTAAGCAGAGAGGCGACAGGAAGCTCGTAGTAGGTTAGAAACTTTACATTGAAATGACTGGCTGCTGCCAGGGCACTTTGGTGAACGACTAGAGTGCGCGTTTCCTTCACCCATAACGCATACTCGTCATTCTTCAATCGCTCTCGCCACGGTTCGTACCAGGCGTCGAAGCCCGGGATTTTGTCCTTTTCGGTCTGCAAAATGAAGCTGATGTTCCTCAACTCTTGAATGAGGCTATTTACGTTTGTTAAAAAAACATCGACGTTCTGGTAGTTTTCGGCGGCTTGGTGCCAGAGAATATGCGCTTGTCGAAGGCGCTGATGGGTATTCGAGATTGGACAGTCTCTGAGTCCGCGCGAAGTGGAGGTGGTCGAAGTCATATCTTTAAGCTTGCACTCGCATTGTGGCTTATGGGAAGTCATCCCCGAGTGACAGTCTGTCCGGAAACTGCACCACTACCCGAAGAGGGGAAGGCTTTGCTGTCCCATCGATGGGCGAACTGAGCGCACAGGTTTGGATGGCGGCAAGGATGCTTGCAGCCGCAACCTCTTTCGCATCTCGCGCACCAAGTACGGGATCGTCCTCTGCGAGGTGGATTTTCCCGATATCAGCGCGCTATCGACAGTCCAGGTCACGCCGGCAATTGGCCGCGTCACAAGTCCGACCTGCAACTCCGATCCTTCACGGATGAGCGCATAGCCGCTACCCGATTCCACCATCCATTGAAGGTCGCGCGGAGTCTTGTTTGTGCTCCCTACGTCACCGCTGATTCCAACTTCATCCAACATCTCCATCAATCGCTGATGGGCTTCGGGATGCTGCTTCGGTTCGCGGAAGATCGTCATTTTCCCCTGAAGCTCCGATGGATCGACCTCTTCGAGGCGCGCTAACGGGTCGTCGGATTTCATGCAGACAACGAGACGACTCTGCGTAAAGAAATAGGTCTTGAGCCCTGCCCGCTCCACCGGAAGCGTCAGCAATGCGGCATCAATCTCTCCTCTTTCCAGCATGAGGAGAAGGTCCACGGGGTCGCCACTCTCCGGCCTGATCTCGCACGCCGGGAAGAGCGATGTATGGATGGAGCAGACCATCTCATAGAGCGCGTGATCCACGAAGGAAGAAAACCCCAGACGCATCGGTAAGAACGTCACACATTGCAAGGCGCGGGCCGTCGCAATCAGATCGTCGCGAAGCTTCAGAAGCTCGCGTCCCCCGGCAATCAATACCTCTGCGGCAGGAGTTGTCTGGACTCCTTTGTGGTCTCGCACTAGTAGCGGAACCTGAAGCACATCTTCGAGGTCCTTGATCTGAGTACTGAGGGATGGTTGCGACAGGTAAAGGCGCTTCGCCGCACGGCTGATGTTTCCTTCTTCAGCGACCGCAATGAGGTTTCTCAGATGCCGGAATTCCAATGAGTCAAACATATATGCCGTAACGCTCCACATGGCGAATTGTGTTATTTGGCGCGCCTTTTAGCGCACCAAGGAAGTACAGTATTGGACGTAAAAATATCGGCTTGGGTATCAACATAGTTAACGTCATTGCACCCTCTTCGGTGCTTTCTCGCGAAACAATCGAGGTTTTTTCTGTCATAGGGAAAACCTATGGCACCCCAGAATTCGCCATAGGGAACAAGTATTGGACAAAACTCGCTGCTGGCCCGAGGGTATGAGTATGCAGGGATACACCGCGAAACTCTGGCAAGCGTCACCCCTTAAAGCGAGGACCGACCCGAAATGACTTCAGCAGAGAGAATGGCGACGGAAGATATGACGAGCCCATCAATGTCCGTACTGGTCAGAGCCGTAGCAGGGGAAGTAGCCTCGTTGCTCAGATTGGAGTTTGCTCGCCTTGCTCCATCCGACGTTCAGCCGGTCTTGCTGAACGTGAAGCAAGCTGCCGTCTATTTGGGACGAACTGAGCAATCGGTTCAACATCTCATCTTCCAGCGCGATCTCCCCGTAGTGCGGATGGGACGCAGGGTTCATCTGCATCGCCGAGACCTGGATACGTGGATCGAAAAGAATAAGTATTGAAGCCAAACGCACTAGCGTTTCGGTTACAATAGGTAATGACAACTAATTCAACCGGTTCTGGCACGATTTACCTGCGAGGCGATATCTGGTGGGTCAAGATTCGCGTCGACGGGAAACCTGTTTACGAGTCGAGCAAATCAACCAAAAAATCCGATGCAATCAAGTTGCGAGACAAGATGCTGGGCAAGCGACATCGAGGGGAGATCTCGGGAGGCGCTCCTGACAAGGTCACTATCAGTGAGTTGCTGGACGATGTTCTCAAGAGCGATGTCAAAGACTCGACTCGTTACGTCTGGGAAAAGGTTGTTGAGAAGAATGTGCGTCCATTCTTTGGGAGCCTGCGTGCCATCCGGCTAACGACTGACAAGATGGAAGACTACCGGGAGAAACGTAAAGCGGAAGGGCGCACAGACTCGACGGTGAACCGCGAACTTTCCATCGTTCGGACTGCCTTCCACAATGCCCGAAAGCGCTCCCCGCCAAAGGTGAACGCAGTTCCCTACTTCCCGATGATTAAGGAGACGACGGTTCGGACCGGATTCCTGTCTGATGAGGATTACGCTCGTCTTCGCGACGAACTGCCTCGTGAACTGAAGGCTCTCTTTGTCTGTGGCTACATCACTGGAATGCGTAAGGGTGAACTCACTGGCATTCAGTGGTCGCAGGTAGATTTTGAGGCCGGCCTCATTACCCTCGAAAAGGGCGCAACGAAGAATGATGATGCCAGGTCTGTCCCACTCCTCGAAGGCGATATGCGCGACCTGCTGCAGGCGAGTTGGACGGAGAGGGAGGCGAATTGGCCTCAGTCGCCGTGGGTGTTCAGCCGCGCAGGTGTCGCAATTAAGGACTTCCGTATTTCATGGGAGGAAGCGTGCAAGAAAGCGGGAGTGCCCGAACTCAAGTTCCATGATCTGCGTCGAACAGCGGTACGCAATATGCGTCGGGCCGGAGTACCTCAGGTGGTTCGTATGAAAATAAGCGGTCATAAGACGGATTCGATGGAACGTCGGTATAACATCGTTGATGTGGAAGATTTGAGCATTGCCAAGCACCTCATGGAGGCGCAAAGCCGGACGCACTAGTAGTGGACTAGCACTGGAAAATGCGTCAAAACGATGTAACCAAATTGTAACCATCTCTGGAGAAATGGCGATACACCGCGATACTTCGATTCAATAGAATCAACATTATGAGCCCCCACGATACCCAGTGAAACACTCATTATTGGATTGAGGTGCTAGCGCCGCAAGGCATAGGGGTTCAAGTCCCCTCCTCCGCACCAAACTGAATATAAAATACTTAGAGGCAAATCGGAAATGGTTGGCCTCTTGTGTTTTTGGCGACTGTGGCAGTTTTTGTGGCAGTTGTAGAGAACTGCATCTACAGCAATTGCTCCAAAGCCGGCCAATCCGCTTCCCTGTCGCTAGGCTTTGAAAGGCCGGTTGTTGTACAGTTGCCAGAGTGCTCGCCGATATATGCTTACAGATGGAACTCCCCCTGCCCCTTGATGAGCAGGAAGCGAAGCCAGCCCGCAAGGGCTGGCTTCAGTGTTGTACGCCGTGCATGATTGACAGCTTGGAGGTGAAAGTCCTCTTCACATCCTGATGGAGAAGTGATAGCGAAGCGCAATGGCGTCATCGTGAGGGGGGTCTGAAGGATCGAACAGCACAAGCTGCATTCCCCAGGCACTGGCCGAAAAGATGCTGAAGTTGGTCCCATCTGGCGTCATGCTCGCGCCCAGCGGATAGGGGCAACTGACAGGCGTCTCGGGAGCGACGTTGTGATTGAGAGAATTCATCGCTGCCATAGAATCTGGGAAGTTTCGAGAGGGACGAGAGCACTCGCATGAGAGGGCACGACGCGTGCGGTGTAGTCGTCCGCAGGTCGCGTTGCCGGGCAGCAAGCAGAATAGAGCAGCGTGCCCGAGGAGTCTGCGGAGGAGTCGCTCGCAGGGATAACCTCGGGATTGGGGCCGCTTGCATTGGTTTGCACGGCGTAGAACTCGACCCTGAACTGATCCTCATGAAGTCCGCCAGGCACGATTTGCACCTGGAATCGGTGCTGCCCGTCCTTCGTCTCGGAGGTCATCTTCCCAAACCGCAAAGTCTTCCATTGATCGGCGAGACTATGCTGCCATTCGACCAGTTCGGCGCCAAGTTTGCCGTCTCTGGCGGCGCGTTCCTGGTAGCCCGCGGTCGCGGGCAGGTAGTGATCGTTGGTATATTCGCGAATCGCGCGACTGGCGGAGAACTCGGGGGTAAGCCTCGCCATGCTTTCCCGGATGCGCTCGAGCCATCGGGATGGCAGTCCTTGCGCGTCTCGATCATAAAACTCCGGAACAACCTGCTGCTCCAACAGAGTGTAGAGTTGTTCCACTTCGGCGGCATCCCATGCAGGATCTTCCCCGTGTTCCTTGCCATCGCCAACGGCCCATCCGACCTCAGGGACATAAGCCTCCGCCCACCAGCCGTCCAGCTCGGAGATATTCAATCCGCCATTCGCAAGCACCTTCATCCCGCTTGTTCCGCACGCCTCCCATGGGCGTCGTGGCGTATTGATCCAAAGATCCATCCCATGCACCAGCTCCTGCGCCATCTGCATGTCGTAGTCGCTGAGGAAGACCACACGGCCTCGCACCTCGGGACGCTTGATGAAATCGTTCCATTGCTTGATGAGCGCCTGTCCAGGAAGGTCCTCGGGATGGGCCTTGCCGGCAATCACCAATTGCAGGGGCCGTTTCGGATCGGCGAGCAGTCGGATCAGGCGATCCTGATCGTGAAGCAGTAGATCGGGGCGCTTATAGGTAGCAAAGCGACGGGCAAATCCGGCAGTGAGCACGTCGTCCTTGAAAACGCCGGCGACATCCAGAGGCGAGCTGCCCTCGGCGGAGATCTGCCGCGCATAGCGATCGCGCACGCGGACGAGCATCGCCTTCCGCGCCTCGCCGCGCATCTGCCACAACTCGGCGTCGCTCAGCCGGCGAACGTCGTCTGAGATCGGGCGATCGTCCCGCCAACGGTCCGCCCCACAAGCCTTCGTCCAAAGAGCGTCCGCCTCGGCGGAGTCCCATGTCGGCACATGAATGCCGTTCGTCACGGAACCGATCGGCACCTCCTCCTGCGGCCAACGAGGAAACAGCGGCTGGAATATATGCCTGCTCACCTCTCCATGAAGTTTACTGACCCCGTTGACGTGACCGCTGCCGCGCAGCGCCAGGTAGGCCATATTGAAGGGCTCCGACGCATCTCCCCCGTTCTGCCTTCCAAAGGCAAGCAGGCTCTCCATCGGAATCGCGAGTTCGTCCTTCGCATAGTGGGCGAGATATTTGCGCACAAGTTCGGGGTCGAATCGGTCAAATCCAGCCGGTACCGCTGTGTGGGTTGTAAACATGTTTCCGGCCCTGACAATGGTGAATGCAAGCTCAAATGGAACGCGATGGTCCTCCATATAGCAGCGCGCCCGTTCGAGCACCGCAAACGCCGCGTGGCCTTCGTTCAGATGGCATACCTCTGGATGTAGACCAAGCTCGCGGAGCAAGCGCCAGCCGCCAATTCCAAGAACAAACTCCTGCTTGAGACGCATCTCGGGATCGCCGCCGTAGAGTTCGCTGGTGATCCCGCGATGCGCGGCGGTATTGGCAAAATCGTTGGCGTCGAGCAGGTAGAGCTTGTTTCTGCCGACATTCACCTGCCAGCATCGCAGCCATATCTTCGCTCCAGGAAGTTGAATTTGCAGCCGCAGCCACTCGCCATCCGGACGGCGCACAGGCTGAATTGGCAACTGACCGGGATCGTTGACGGGATATAGTGCCCGTTGCCGCCCATCTGCGTCGAAGTCCTGGCGAAAATATCCCTGCCCCCACAACAAACCCACGCCAACCACGGGAACACCCAGATCGCTTGCCGCCTTCATCTGGTCGCCCGCAACATTGCCCAGTCCCCCGGAGTAGATGGGCAGCGCTTCGGTCAGCATGAACTCCATGCTGAAGTACGCGACCGCCGAGAGCGCTGCGCCGCGATGCTCCTTCTGGAACCATGCGTCCGCTGAAAACTGCTCGCGTTGATGTTGCAGCAGTTTCGATAGCTGCTCTTGAAACTTTGGCGTGGCCAGCAGAGCATTAATCTTGTCGTGCGAAACTGTTCGTAGAATGACCCACGGGTTTTGTGTGGTTTCCCATAGGTAGCTATCCAAGGCCTCCCAAAGCTCATCCGCTAGATGGTTCCACGACCAGTGAAGATTGAGCGCCAACTCTTTGAGCGCATCCGTTCCCAACCCGGCCGCCGGTTGTCCCGTTGGCTCCGGGACGGCGCGGTTGGTCTTGCCGGTCTTGCCGATCTCTGGATCGTTCATGCTGTCTCCTGAAGTTGCAGCGGCAAATGGGTGGAGTACGCGACCGCGAGCGTTGGGCTTCGTTCCGGCGTCACTTCGCCAGCAGCTTGCCAATCGCCAGCAACTCCGCATGACGTTTTGCGGTGGTCTTGGGATAGGCCATCTTCAGGCCCTTGAGAGCATCCAGGACGATCGCGGACACAATCAGACGGGCGTTCTCCTTGTCGTCGGCGGGCACGACATACCAGGGCGATTCATGAGTGCTGGTTGCATTGAGGCACTCTTCAAACGCCTTCATGTATTTGCCCCAGTACTTCCTCTCGTGGATGTCTGCCGCGCTGAACTTCCAGTTCTTGTCGGGCTCTTCGATGCGCGCTAGAAATCGTTTGCGTTGCTCGTCCTTGGAGATGTTGAGGAATATCTTTACGGTGCGGGTTGAATTGATATGCAGATGGTGCTCCATATCGACGATCGACTGGTATCGCTGGCTCCAGATGTGCTTGTCGTCGTGCAGGTCTGCTGCGAGGCCCTCACCGTCCAGAAGCTCCGGATGGACCCGGACGACCAGCACCTCCTCGTAATACGACCGGTTGAAGATCCCGATCCGCCCGCGTTCGGGGAGCCGGCAGGTTGAGCGCCAGAGAAAGTCGTGTTCCAGTTCGTTGCCACTTGGTTGCTTGAAGCTCGCGACATCGCAGCCCTGCGGATTGATCCCCGACATGACGTGGCGGATGGCCCCATCCTTGCCCGCGGCATCCATCCCCTGAAAGATCAGCAGGAGTGCGTAGCGGTTTGAAGCATAGTGCAGATGCTGCAGCGAGCTGAGTGCCGCCACATGTTCGTCGAGAAGTTTTTTGTACTGCTTCTTCGACTTGCAGATGGGCTTGATATCCGTCCGCCTGTCGCTCAGCTTGAACTCCGAACCGGGATTCACACGGAAATCCTCAGAACTGATTTTGATCTTCGATCTTCCGGTCATGGTAGCCTCGCTGTCTCTGTCTGTTTATTTCTGGGATTTTGTCTTCCCGGTCGCCGGATTGGATTTCTCCCAGTCCTGAACTGTTTGAACGTCCTTACGTCCCAGCTCCTCGTAAAGTTCATGAACTCGATTGACGAGCTGCGGCGTTACATTGGATTGCTCCTTGTCTTTGGCCTCCGGCTTTGGCTTGTCTGCTTTGTCTTCCGGCTTTGGTTGGCTTGGGGCTGTTCTGTAGTCTGGGGCTTCTCTGTAGTCGGACTCACGGTATGTGCTCCTGGTCGATGGCATGAGTGAGTTTCATTGGAGTGGCGACGGGCCTGAGTGGCACAGTCACGCAGCGAGCGAACTCATCCATCAGGATTGGCAAGTGCCCCTCCTGAGATGAGATTCCTTATCCAATCCAAAGTTTGTCCGGGCCGGAAAACTCTCTGTGCGAACCGCATTCGAACACACTCGTACTGCAAGCATTTTCTCGACTGCGAGTGGCTGCTAAGTCGTTTTGCTCATGGAATCGCGATCGGGCCAATCGACAGCTTGGCGTTTTTCTTAGAGCATCTTAGTGAGCGCCCAGATTCCACATACCGCTCCAGAATTCCAGTGTCAGGTCAATCTTGACCAGTAATAGACTCTCCCAACCGCGTAAATTCAGTGGTGATTCGGAGTTTGAACCGGAACCCCGGGGCGCGCAAGCTACCGGTCCGATCGTGAGTGAACCTGCTTTCTCCCTATCCCGTCAGGTTTATTCAGGATCGCGAGTGTATTGCGCGGACTGTTGGTGAAAGGAAACCGACGAGATGACGGTTCCGGCCAGCGACACCATTCCGCGACAGACTGCACTGCAGCGATGGCTGAGAATCAACCAGCACGCCAAGCCGATCGTCTATGCGCAGGTATACCAAACTGCCGATGTGTTCAACATCAATTACTGGTTGGAGATTGTCTTTTCCGCGGGCATCGCCGCACTGGGCTTGGCACTAAACAGCCAGCCGTCATCATTGGCGCGATGTTGATCTCACCTCCGATGGGGCCCATCATGGCCACATGGTTGCATGTGCCGAGCACGAATGTGTCGATTTGCGCTCGTCGGCGAAGCCCACTGTAACATTGTGCCTGACGATTCGTCAGCGACAGTACGGAAACAAGGAGGCTATATGGGTTGCTGCTCGGATCCGAACAAGGACGTGAATGATCCCGTCGGAACGACGACAGTTGAGCCGAGCAAGCCGCTCGCAACCGACCCGGTTTGCGGCATGACGGTTGATCCTGCGAAGGCAGCTTCCGTGGAGCACGAGGGGGCGAAGTTCTATTTTTGCTGCCAGGGATGCGCTACGAAGTTTCGCGCGGATCCGGCCAAGTATCTTTTGCCGAAACAGGCTGTCCCCTTAATCCAACTGACTGCCAAGGACGACGCGAAGGCCGACTACACGTGCCCTATGCACCCCGAGGTGCATAACGCGGGGCCGGGGAGTTGTCCAAAATGCGGTATGGCTCTGGAGCCAGCGACCATTGAGGCTCCCTCGTCGCGAACGGAATACACCTGCCCGATGCATCCCGAGATTGTGCGCGATGCGCCGGGCTCCTGCCCCATCTGTGGAATGGCGCTGGAGCCCCGCACTGTCTCTGTTGACGAGGAGAATCCCGAACTCGTCTCCATGACGCGGCGCTTCTGGGTCGGCGCCGCGCTCACGCTTCCACTGCTTGCGGTCATGGTTTCAGACATCCTCCCCGGACATCCAATTCAACATCTGCTGTCGGGAACGTTGCTCGGCTGGCTCGAATTTGCGCTTGCAACCCCCGTAGTCCTCTGGGCTGGCTGGCCATTCTTCGAGCGGGCCTGGCAGTCGATCGTGTATCGCAGCCCCAACATGTTCACGTTAATAGCGATCGGTTCCGGTTCCGCATATCTCTACAGTGTCGCCGCCGTCGTTGCGCCGGGGATCTTTCCCGCAGCCTTTCGCGATATGTCGGGCAATCTTGGCCTCTACTTCGAGGCTGCAGCGGTCATCACGGTCCTGGTATTGCTCGGCCAGGTACTGGAGCTAAAGGCCCGCAGCCAGACCAGCGGCGCGATCAAGGCTCTGCTGGGACTGGCTCCCAAGACCGCGCGTCGCATCGCAGCAGATGGAAACGAGAGCGATGTCGATCTAAGCGCGATTCAGGTTGGCGACAAACTTCGTGTCCGTCCTGGCGAGAAAATTCCGACGGACGGAGTTGTGACCGAAGGACGCAGTTCTGTGGACGAGTCCATGGTCAGCGGCGAACCCATCCCGGTGGGAAAGACGGTCGATGCCAAGGTAGTCGGCGGCACCATCAATGGAACCGGAAGCTTCGTCATGAAAGCGGAGAGAGTCGGCGCGGACACGCTGCTGGCGCAGATCGTGAAGATGGTGAGCGAGGCGCAACGATCTCGTGCGCCGATCCAACGGCTGGCTGATAAGGTCGCTTCTTACTTCGTTCCAGCGGTCCTGGCGTCCTCTGTCATCACCTTTATCGTCTGGGCCATCTTCGGCCCTCCGCCTGCTTATGCGCACGCTCTGATCAACGCCGTCGCGGTCCTCATCATCGCCTGCCCTTGCGCACTGGGACTGGCAACGCCGATGGCGATCATGGTCGGTACAGGCCGTGGGGCAGAGGAGGGGATTCTGATCCGAAACGCCGAGGCGTTGGAGACGTTCGAGAAGGTGAACACCCTGGTCGTGGACAAGACCGGCACGCTTACCGAGGGCAAGCCACTTCTCACGTCGGTGATTCCAGCGGATGGCTTCGACGAGACACAACTCCTCCAGATGGTGGCCAGCCTCGAAAAGGCAAGCGAACATCCGCTTGCGGCCGCCATCCTGGCTGCTGCGAAGGAGAAGAAGATCGAGTTAGTCGCCGTGACCGATTTTCAGTCCATTACCGGGAATGGCGTCACAGGCAAATTGCAATCGAAGCGCGTCGGCATTGGCAACGCCGCCCTGATGGCGGACCTTGGCGCTTCTTCCGACGTGCTGAACGATAAAGCTGATGCGCTACAAAAAGAGGGGCAGACCGTAATGTTTATTGCGTCGGACGGGAAGTTCGCCGGGCTGATCGCCGTCGCCGACCCAATCAAAGATACGACCCTCGACGCCATTCAGCAGTTGAAGAAGGAAGGCATCCGGGTCCTGATGGTGACCGGCGACAACCACACGACGGCCGCCGCAGTGGCAGCGAAGCTGGGAATCGATTTTGAGGCTGACGTGCTGCCGGAGAAGAAGGCAGAGGTAGTCAAGAAGCTACAGGCAGAGGGCGCGATCGTAGCCATGGCTGGGGACGGCGTGAACGATGCTCCCGCGCTCGCACAGGCGAATGTAGGCATCGCAATGGGAACCGGTACGGACGTGGCAATGAAGACCGGCGGCATCACCCTGGTGAAAGGCGACCTGCGCGGAATCGTCAGAGCACGCCGGTTAAGTCAGCGCACCATGTCCAACATTCGCGAGAACCTGTTCTTCGCATTCTTCTACAACGCGCTTGGTGTCCCGCTGGCGGCCGGTGTTCTGTACCCATTCTTCGGACTACTGCTGAACCCGATGATCGCCGCTGCCGCGATGAGTTTCAGTTCAGTATCCGTAATTGCGAATGCGCTCAGACTACGGACGGCGAAGCTGTGAATCGCACGCGGTTAGGCTCTTCGTCACACTTTTTCCGTGCTAGTCAATCAAGCCAAGTATGGCGGTTGACGGATATTGTAGGGCCGGAGCCAATCCTATGACACCTAAGGAAACCCTGCGCAATCGGTCATCAGACCTCGCCGACGCCGGTTTGGCCCTGGATAGCGTGATGGAAGAATTATGGAAAATCTATTGGACGCCAAAAATTGGCCGCGCGCTGGATGCGCTTCTTGAAGGCACGCTGACGAGTGATCCGTTTTATCGCGAAGGCAACAATGCTTCCGCTTGGATAAACTGAGACTGTGGCATGGCGGGATGTAGACCATGTCGCTCGCACGGAGGCGGCACGACACGAGCCATCGCACGCCGGATGGGACACGGTACAATTCAGTTGTCCAAAGCGGACACGAACGACGAAGGAAGTTGCTTCCTTCGACACCACGCGAGAGTGGCGGAATTGGCAGACGCACCAGACTTAGGATCTGGCGGAGCAATCCGTGGGGGTTCGAGTCCCCCCTTTCGCACCAACCCGCTTGCGGCGGCACGCCACATCGTCCGCATGTACGCATCGAAGGCACCATGAGCCAATTGAAGCAGCCCGCAGAACCGCAATCCGTCACCGTCACAAAATCCGAGAACTACCGCAACAGCTACGCCAACAGCGTGCAGGTGCGCATGAGCGTCTGGGACTTCTTCCTGGTCTTCGGCACCATGCATCGGGACACCCAGAAAGAGATGGAGATCGAGAACTTCCAGGGCATATACCTCAGCCCGCAGCAGGCCAAGGCGCTGCTGAACGTGCTTGGCCACAACTTGGCCCAGTACGAGCAGACCTTCGGCGAGCTTGCGCTGGAGCCGCAGTTTGTGCCGCCTGGCGGTCCCGTCCACTAACGCGTGATCGCCCGCTCGCCAAGTCGAAACCTGCTGCGCGACGCGCGTGCCCAGACACCTCTGTGGCAGCTCTATCCGGTCTTTTTTTCCGCCGTTTACCTCTCGCACCTGACGCTGCTCCGCCTGCCCTACTTCTGGGACGAGGGCGGCTACTACATTCCGGCGGCGTGGGACTTCTTCCGCACCGGAACGCTGATTCCCGTCACCACGGTGACCAACGCCCACCCGCCGCTGCCGTCGATCCTGCTGGCGGGCTGGTGGCACCTTTCGGGCTTCGTCCCCAGCGGAACGCGCACCTTCATCTGCATGGTCGCGGCCGCCGCTCTGCTCGCAGTTTTTCGTCTGGCGCGCAACCTGCTGGGCACGCGCTCCGCGGTTGCCACCACTCTGCTCACCGCTGTTTATCCGGTCTGGTATGCACAGAGCACGCTGGCCCACGCAGACATCTTCGCCGCGGCGTTCACGCTCTGGGGGCTGTCGTTCTATCTCGAATCCGTTAACTTCCCGGCCACAGGCGAACAGCATCTGGATTCCGAGAGACGGTTTTCTCATACACCTAAATTCTGCGCAGCCGTTTTCTTCTCTCTCGCTGCGCTATCGAAGGAGACGGCAATCGTCACTCCGGTGGCGCTGGCGGTCTGGGAGTCGTATCTACTGCTGCGCGACCGCAACGTTCCAGTCCTGCGGCATGCGCACATCGACTGGCTCGCCGCGCTGCTTGCTCCCATCCTCCCGCTGGCGGCCTGGTACGCGTACCACTTCCATCGCACCGGATTCGTCTTCGGCAACCCGGAGTTCCTGCGCTACAACGCGACCGCCAACCTGGACACGCACCGCATCGCGCTCTGCCTCTACCACCGGCTGCTGCACCTGACGATGCACATGAACATGTTTGTGCCAGTGCTGTGTGCCCTGGCCGCGTTTCTGCTGCTCCCGGCCATCACTGAGCGCGCGCGCCTGGCGCGGCCTGTGCTCAACGCCATTGCCGTGGTTCTGCTGGCCAACTGGATCGCCTTCTCGGTGCTCGGCGGAGCGCTGCTCACACGCTATCTGCTGCCCATGTTCCCGCTCGTACTTCTGCTCGCGGTGGCCGAGTGGCAGCTCCGCGTGCGCGACTGGGGATGGATCGCCGCGCTCAGCACGGCGGCGTTTCTTGCCGGCATCTGGATCAACCCGCCCTACGCCTTCGCGCCCGAGGACAACCTCACCTATCGCGACATGATCGTGCTGCACCAGAGGGCGATCGCGCTGATCGCCGAGCAATGGCCGCAAGCGACGGTGCTGACCGCATGGCCCGCCTACTCCGAGCTGGAGCGGCCCGAACTGGGCTACACCAAAGTCCCCATCAAGGCGGTTGCGATCCAGAACTTCTCGCGGGAACAGATCGAAAATGCAGCCCGGATGCAGCAGGGCGCGGCCGGTCCCGGCGAGTTCGACACTGCTCTCCTCTTCTCCACTAAATGGGCTCCACCCTCCGGCCAGGTCAACCTCGCCCTTCGCAACGCACCGGCAGACGCCCGCTACTTCGACTTCCACGAGGACCTGCTGCCCGCCGAAGCCGCCTCCATCCTGCACGGCGAGGTGGTGTGGCAGGCCTCCATCCGAGGCGAGTGGGTCGCCGTCCTGCGCTTTCCCCGCACCAAGGAACAATCAGCCAGCCCGTAATCGTTGAACCTGGATCAAACTGACCGAAGACTAAATGAATGCTGAGACCTGCGATGCATCCACCCACGCGCCCTCTATAATCGAGCCATCGTGGTGAGAACTTTTATTGACAATATTCGTCGGCTCAGTTCCTTTGCGATTCTGTTTGCCGCACTGACTTCGTGCTGCATTGCGCACGCCCAAAGTCAGGTGAATGAGGACGCCAGCTCGGCGGCGGACATCCGCCAGCCCGGCGGGCGGCTGGTGCTGGTGCTGCCGTTCGACAACCGCTCCGGCCAGGCCAACCTCGGCTGGATCGGCGATTCTTTTCCCTACACGCTGGACCAGCGGCTTACCTCGGCGGGCTTTTTAACCATCGGCCGCGACGACCGCCAGTACGCGATGCAGCACCTGGGCCTGCCGCCGGACTTTCGCCCCAGCCGCGCCACCACCATCCGTATTGCGCAGACGCTGGACGCGGACTTCGTCGTTATCGGCAGCTTCAACGTCACCGGTTCGGGGACTCCAGCCAGCCGCATCGAGGTGCAGGCCGAGGTGCTGGAGGTGAATCAGCTCCGCATGTCCCCGCCGCTTAAGGACTCAAGCGAACTCTCCCGGCTCTTCGACGTGGAGAACGCCATCGCGTGGAAGGTGGCCGGGCGCATGGATCCGCACTTCGCGGTGGCCGAGCAGACCTTTCTGGCGGCCTCGGGCGGAGTCCGCCTCAGTTCGTTCGAGGACTACATCCGCGGCACATCCGCGCCCACCTCCGACGAGCGGCTGAAACGCCTCGAGGCCGCTGTCGCCGAGACACCCAGCTACACTGCGGCGCTGCTGGCCTTGGGCAAGGAGCAGTACGCGGCAAGCAAGTTTGAGGCTGCCGCCGCCACTCTGGCCAAGGTGCCGCCCACAGGCCGCATGGCGCTGGAGGCCAACTTCTATCGCGGGCTGGCGCGCTTCAACATCGCCCGGTACGCCGAGGCGGCGTCGGCCTTCGCCTTCGTGGCCGCCAGCCTGCCGCTGCCCGAGGTGGTCAACGACGAGGGCGTCGCCGCCAGCCGCCAGGGCAAGGACGCCGCGGCCCTCTTCGTACAGGTGATCGCAGCCGACCCCAACGACGCCGACTATCACTTCAACCTGGCTGTCGCGCTGCTTGGCCGCAGCGACATCGCCGGAGCAACGCGCGAGGTGGAGCAGGCGCTGAAGCTGCACGCCGACGACCCCGAGGCCACCGAACTGCTCACCCGTCTGCAGGCAACGCACGGCTCGTCCGCCAATCTGAAATCGATCCTTAGCGCGGGTGGATTCGACCCCACCACGCGCATCCGCCGAACCTGGTCGGAGGCGTCGTTCCGCCAGGCGGCGTTCCAGCTCGACCAGATGCGCGCCCTGCAGATGGCCACGCTGCCGCCAGTCCAGCAGGCAGTGCAGTACACGCAACTGGGCGATGAATATCTGGCGCAGGGGCTGCTTCCTGAGGCCGAGCAGGAGTTCCACACCGCGCTTGCCGCCGACCCGAAGAGCGCCGCGGCGCACGCCGGAATCGCGCAGGTGCGCGAACGCAGCGGATCGGCCGACGACGCGCGCGCGGAGGTGCAGAGTTCGCTCCAACTGGCACCCAACGCCGCGGCGTATCTGGTGCTGGCGCGGCTCGACCTGCAGATCAACCAACTCTCCGAATCCGCCTTCAACGTCGCGAATGCGCTGCGCCTGGAGCCGGACAACTCCGCCGCGCTGGGCATGAAGACCGCGCTCGCGGCGCGCGGCCAGGGCCTGCCATAGAGCCATGCAGCGGAAAGATGCTGGGCGGGATGGCTGCTTGTTGCCGTATGGTTAATGCGTGGCCCTATGCCGAAGAGGTGCGTTCCATGCTCCGTCTATCCATGATCCATCGCATGAGAAATTCGTTCTTGGCGTTGGTCGCGCTGGTCACGCTGCTGCCGTCGTTCGCACTGGCGCAGACCGCGGCCTCGTCGGCTCTCGTGGTCAAGCTCAGCATCCACGACACAATTCAGCCGATCACCGCCGAGTATCTCAAGCGCGGCCTGGACGACGCAGCCAGCCGCCACGCCGCAGCCGTTTTGATCTCCATGGGCACGCCCGGCGGCCTGCTCGATTCCACCCGCGAGATGGTGGCGGACATCGAAGCATCGCCGGTGCCCGTCATCATCTTCATCGAACCCTCCGGCAGCCGCGCCGGCTCGGCTGGATTCTTTCTGCTGGAAGCAGCCGACGTCGCCGCGATGGCGCCGGGAACCAACGCCGGAGCGGCGCATCCCATCCTCGAAGGCACCACGATGGACCCGGTACTGAAGGAGAAGATCGAGAACGACACGGCGGCGTTTCTTCGTTCGTATGTAACAGTGCGCGGGCGCGACGCCAAAGATGCCGAGGACGCCGTGCGCAACTCGAAGTCGTTCAGCGAGGCCGAGGCACTCAAGCTGCATCTGATCGACGTAGTCGCGCCCGACGACAACGCCCTGCTTGCGGCGCTCAACGGACGCACCATCAAGCGCTTCCACGGCGAGAGCGTGAAGCTCGACTTCACCCACGCCGTCCTCGTCGAACTTCCGCCCTCCACGCGCGAGCGCTTGCTGACGCGCCTCACCAGCCCCGACCTCGACGTGCTTCTTCTGCTCTGCGGCGGCCTGCTCATCTACCTCGAATTCAACGTGCCCGGCACCATCGTCCCCGGCGCGCTGGGCACGCTGATGATGCTTCTGGCCATCTTCGGGCTGAACCTGCTGCCCGTGCAGCACACCGCGATCCTGCTGCTCTTCGCCGCGCTGGCGCTCATGGTGCTGGAGGCAAAGTTCGCCAGCCACGGAGTGCTCGGAACGGTCGGCATTCTGTGCCTGGTCTTCGGTCTGGCCACGCTGGTCAACGGCCCCACGCCGGAGATGCGCGTCCACTTCGGCGTGGCCGCTGGCGCAGGCGTCGGCTTCGGCGCCATCACCTTCGGCCTCGCGTGGATCGCTGTCAAAGCGCGTCAGGCCAAACGCCTCACCGGCCCGCAGGCCATGCTCGGCCAGCCCGCCATTGCAATGACGCCGCTCGCCCCACAAGGCCACGCCCTACCCGGCTATCCCGCCATCGGCCAGGTCGAGGTCCGCGGCGAGATCTGGAAGGCCACGCTGCCCCCCAATACCCCACCCGTCCCCGCCGGAACCCAACTCACCGTCCTCTCCGTCGACAACCTCACCCTCACCGTCGCTCCGTAGCCAGCCGGGACGATCAGAACTACACACTTCAGCCACGTCATCGGCACAGGTGTATTCTGGTCGAGACTTTTGGCTGGTAACGCGAGGGTTTTCTATATGGAACGTCTGTTCGGGAAGAAACGTAACGTGAGACAGTTGCTCATTGGTTCCGGCGGAGCGCTGTGCATAGCAGTCCTCTTTTGTGCGCCGATTCGAGCGCAGAACAAGAGCACCGTCACAGAATGTGCAGGACAGGTATTGACGGTCCGTTTTCAGGTCGACTGCTCGCACGTTGCTGATCCAGCAACTAAAGCCCTCTGCCCAGTCTTTGCGCAAAACCAGGCATGCAAGGTATTTCCCGCTTATCAGCAGATCACTGGAATTCATCTGCAAGACTGGTGTTCCACCGTCCAGTACATCATCTACGACAAGGACAAATGGAGTATGAGCGGCGCTCCCAGTGGCGCCGGTGGATACACAGTCGGGTGCCGCACGCAGTACATGGCAGATTATTCATTGCTCTTGAAATCGGAGATTGGCCCCTATGATGTCCATGAGATTCTGCATGACTATCAAATCGCTTTGGGAGGACTGCCGTACACCCACATCCTCTTTGGGCCCAGCATGGCTGAGGCAACTCGGCTCATCGGAGACAGCGAGCGATATGCAGCCCTGATGAAAGACGGTCAGCGGGATATGGGCCGCATCAAGGATCAACTCGAGCGGGGGGCTGTTGCTCCCGATACAGAATGTCTCGACGCAGAGCTAACAACCGAGTTTTCGCTCTACCTGAAAGACCCCAATAATGTGCGGCAGTTCTACCTAGTACTGACTCACGACGGGGAAATGCAAACACGGGACCCTCAGTCGCGCTTCGATCAAATGTACGATAAGGTCTCCGGCGGCACCGCAAGACCATACTTATTGCAGCATGGCTGCCGATTTTTTTGATCGTTACCATGTTGTTAGTCACGCCGGGTGCCGGGTGCCCCACATCTCGCTTCTGAGATGTGGGCTTCGAGGCACAACTCCTGCCGGTCTTACTCGATAATCCTCGCCACTACGTCATATTCGTGCGACTCGGTAATCTCCGCGCGGTAGAAGGTGCCGGGGACCAGCGCCTCATGCGGGCCGAAGTCGTTGATCAGCACTTTGCCGTCGATCTCCGGCGCGTGCAGCGCGGTGCGGCCCTGCCACAGCAGTTCCGTCTCGTCGCTCTCGCCCTCCACCAGCACATCCACTTCCCTGCCCACCCACGCGGCCTTCGCCCGTGCGCTGATCTTCTGTTGCAGCTTCATCAGCCGCCGTCGCCGCGCCTCGATCGTCCGCTTCGGTACCTTCAGCGCAGCATCCAAACCAAAGGCCGCCGCGCCTTCCTCGTCCGAGTAGCAGAAGACACCGAGCCAGTCGATCTTCGCCGCCGCAACAAACTCACAGAGTTCGTTGAAGTCTGCATCCGTCTCCCCGGGAAATCCGACGATAAATGTACTGCGCAGCACAATCCTCGGCACAATCGCGCGCGCCTTCTCGATGAGCCGCAGAAAGACCTCCGCCGTGCCGCCGCGCTTCATCCGCTTCAGCACGCTTGGCGATGCGTGCTGCAACGGCACGTCGAGATACTTCGCAATCGTCTCGTGCCGCGCAATCGTCTCCAGCAGCCGCGTGGTCACCTTGTTGGGATACGCGTAGAGGAACCGCAGCCACTTCAGCCCCGGCAGCACAGCCACGGCATCGAGCAGCGTCGCCAGCCCGGCTGGCTCACCGTTAATGCGCAATCCCAAATCTTCGCCATAACAAGTCGTGTCCTGGCCAATCAGCGTGATCTCGCGCACGCCCTGCGCGATGAGCCGCTCCGCCTCTGCGACGATGGACTCCAACCGCCGCGAGCGAAACTTGCCGCGCAGTTGCGGGATGATGCAGAAGCTGCATGGGTGGTCGCATCCCTCGGCGATCTTGATGTATGCCGACGAACGCGGCGTGGTGCGAATGCGCGGCGTCTCGTCGCTGTAGAGATACTCCGGCAGCGCGGCCGTCGCGCCCTTCCACTGCGCGCGCGAGAAGCGTCCCTGCCGCTCGCGCAGATCGCCCTCCGCGCGTGAGGACTGCGCGATCTCCAATTGTGTGCCCACCTCGCTAGGGTGGGAGTGCTGATGCACAGCGCTCGCAGCGCGGCTGACCAGAATGTTGAACGGCGATTTTTCCTCAGCAGGCGCGTCAACGACGGTCAGCCCGGCGGCTTCCAGAATCGCCTCCAGCTCGCCCGTGCCGACCACCGCATCGACCTCGGGAATATTCCTCTGAATCTCGTCGCGGTAGCGCTCGACCAGGCACCCGGCAACAATCAGCCGTCGCGCCTTGCCGCCGTTCTCACGCTTGTGCTGCGCCATCTCCAGGATCGCGTTCACCGACTCCTGCTTGGCCGAGTCGATGAAGCTGCATGTGTTGACGACCAGAATCTCGGCGTCCTCGGCGCGCGCGGTCAACTGGCCGCCGGCGCGATCCAGCAGCCCCATCATCACCTCGGAGTCCACCAGATTTTTCGGGCAGCCCAGCGAGACGAAGCCGATGGTTGGCCAAGCGGAACCATGGATCCGCGGCGACGCGGAACGCGGCTGCGAGGAAGCTATCGAGGATTCAATTCGTGGACCGGAGACGGAACGAGGCACACTCTCATGGTAGCAGCGGCCACGCAGTTCTAGCGGCTTGCGTAGGACTTGATCCCGGCCAGCAGGCCCTCGGCGAACCGCTTTGCCTGGCCAGCCATCGAGGCGATCTTCTGCGCGGGTCCGCGGATGCCGTTGCCGATGGTCTCGACCACCTCGACGGTCGCCGTCAGCGCAGCCGTCACCATTCCGTCGACCCGTGCCACCTGGCGCTGGGTGCGCAGGTTGGCGTCGGCCAGCGTCGCTTCAAAGTGCTGCGCCGTGCCGCGCACCAGGTCGCTGGTCTCCAGCAGATTGTCGGCGATGGCCCTAACCTTCGGCGCATTCTCGTTGAGCAGAAACTCCGCGGTCTGGCTGATCTGGGTTGCCGAATCGATCAGCGGAAGCGCCTTCTGCTTCAGCTCGTCGACCGTCTCCGCCAGGCCCTTGATCGACTTCGCCGACTTCGCCGCGAGAACGATCAGCGTAACGGCCTGCACCAGCATGGCCAGCGCAACCAGCCCGATAAAGACCGTCAGAAGATTGGCATTGACCTCGGAGATTGCATCCGTTCCCTGGAACCACATCGCCAGCATCGCCATACGTCCCCTTCCGTACGCTAGGCCGCAGCCTGTCCGGCGTCCAGCAATGCGACGCCGGAGTTCAACCGAAGGAACTAAGCCTGCGGCTCGGTGGTTGTGTTGATATAGGCTTCCTTGCCCGCGTCGACGGCGGCCTCGACCTTGGCCTGCTGCTCGTTGATCAGGCTCTTGCCCTTCTCGACGTACTGGGTCCACTGGGTGCGGCCCTTGTCGTAGTACTCGCGGCCCTTGTCGAACGATTCCTGGGCCTTCTGCTTGCCCTCCTCGACCAGTTCAGCAGCCTTCTGCTTTCCCTGCTCGACCAGTTCCGCGGCCTTGTCGCGGGCCTCGCGCGCGCCGTTCAACAGGTCCTCGCGGGTCTCTTTGCCAGCCTTCGGCGCATACAGCACGCCGATCACAGCGCCTATACCCAACCCGGCCAGAAACCATCCAATCCCACTTGATCCGCATTCGCATTCGTTGTCTGCCATCGTCTTCTCCTGTTCAACCTTGAGATAAATTGTTTGTCCGTCTCCGTTATAGGATGCACATTATGCCACTGGTGTGAACGCGCGAACGGAGAATGCGCATTGTCTGCACACCTGCCTAGGATGCTAAGTATAGTACCTCCTGGGGCGTCTTTCCGACTGTGGATGGGGCAAAAATGCCGATCTGGAGCGAAGCCCTGCGAGTGCCGCTCCTGTCCTGCCGCAGGCGCGATTCTGGGCGGCATCTTCGGCGGCGGCCATCGGCGCGGCGGCCGGCGGAGTTGTGCGGAGGGTCAGTTGGGCGAGGGCTTCTCAACGTGGTCGATCACCAGCACCGGAACTGGCCCTTTCGCAGGTACTAATTTCAACCCAAGCTGCTCCTGAAGCGCGGTGAATAGGCTGGGCGGCGCACTCGGATCATCACTGGCCGGCGGCACATGCCCGCCAAACTGAGAATCGTCTGGCGCCCACTTTAGCGTGAAATCGTATCTGCCCTTCAATCCTGTCTGGTCCACCACCGGCCGGTCGAGAACAACCTCCTGTAGCAGGCCGGTAAAATCCTTCATCGTCGCATTCCTCGCTGGCAACATGATTCCCCCCTTAGTTCCCTGGAAAAATAGCGACGGCAATAATCCCCCACTAGTATTCTCCGCCATATTCTTCGCGCCGTCCTTGCCCACCGTAAGCACGAAGACTGGAAGCTCACGTTGTTCGTGGTGGAATGTCAGCTTGAACCGGTCCGCCAGCAACTTCTGCATCATCGTGTTCCACTGCTTATTGCTGGGCTGGCCCTCGCCATCTGGCACCGCATTCAGGTCGTAGGTGTCTTTGTCGAACCAGTCCGGCCCATTCACGATTTGCTTCGCGTGAACCCCATATGCAGACTCAATCAGCCCGGCAAGAGAAATGTTGTGGGTGGTAAAGTTGCGTCCTTTAACCGAGAACCAGTTGCCTGGAACATTGGGATCGCTGGGCTTGATCGTCGCCACCTCGAACGACGGGTCTGCATCCGCCGCCATCGGCTTCAGTGGCGCTGGAGGCACCGGAATCTCCCAAGCCGTCTCCGGCGTGGCGCGCACAAAGTTCAGCGGGATCGGTTGCGAGTTCTGGGTCAGGCTTCCGGTAATAAACTTGCCGTCCGCACTCAACTTACCCTCGTAGGTTCCGTTGATGGAAGGCGCAGTGAACTTGAAGGCCGTTCCCTGCAACGCGACCCCGGTGGCGTTTATCGGTTGCCCTCCCTGGTCGATGCTGTATACGACCGCCGTTAGCCGGCCATTGTCGTTCGAGATCTTCATGACAGCCCGAAGATGATGGTCTGTCTCAAGCGTGCCCTGCCACGTGCCTGCAATGTCGCCCTGCCCGTGACCAGCAGGCACAGGCGCGGTAGTGGTCGCCGCAGGAGCCGCAGTCTGCGCGCGCAGGACGGGGGTTGCGAACAATGCGGCCAGTGCAACAAGGCACAGCATCAGCTTCTTCATGGAACGATCTCCTCAAGACAACGGATGTTCTGCATGGCCCACAGCACGCCGTGCACCGGCAGGAATGAGCCGTGCTCCATAATACGCAATCCCGCCGCGGCAAGTTCATGTGAATTGCCGGGCGCGCGATCAATTTTTAGAGTTTGCAGCGTTCTTTGCGCCAACCGGGGAGGTCGGACTTTATTTCTTTGCCTTGGCGGCGGTTTTTTTGACGGCGGGCTTTGGCTTTGCCTCCGGCTTCGGCTTCGCGGCTGCCTTTGCCGGTGACTTGGCGGCAGGCTTTGGCTTTGTCTCTGCTTTCGGTTCTGCTTTCGGTTTGACTGCCGGTTTCGCTACGGACTTTGTTGACGGCTTTTGCTTTGCCTCCGGCTTTGACTCGGCGGCTTCGGCGGCATCGAAGGCGGCCAGTTCTGCCTGCTGGCGCAGCGCGTGCAGCACGACGCGGAACATCTCTTCCTCGGGAGCGGGCTTGCCAGTCCAGATTTCAAACTGCCGCGCGCCCTGGTGGACGAACATCTCCACCCCCGTGATGAAGGGGATCGACAACTGCCGCGCGAGGTGAATCAGCGGCGTCTCCAGCGGGTTGTAGACCAGGTCGAAGACCAGTTTGGTGTTGAGGTCCTTGGCCTCCAGCAGGGGCGCGGCCTTGTTGCCCGCCATGCCGACCGGCGTGGCATTGACGATGGCGTCGAAGCTGGTCTTGGCCAGGGCCTCATGGCGTATGGTCTTGGAGCCGGACTGGCGCGCCAGCTTCTGCGCGGTCTCGGCTGTGCGGTTGAGGATGAAGACGTTGGCGTCCTTCTCGCGCAGGCCGAAGACGGCGGCGCGCGCCGCGCCTCCCGCGCCCAGCACCAGAACCCTGGCGCCGGCCAGCGGCATTCGCTTCTCCAGCGGGCCGGTGATGCCCGCCACGTCGGTGTTGAATCCGTAGAGCTTGCCGTCCTGCGCGCGCAGCACCGTGTTGCACGCGCCGATCCGGGCCGAGAGCGGGTCGGTGCGCTCCAGATGCGACAGAATCTCCTGCTTCAGCGGCATGGTGACGCTGACGCCCTGGATGGGGATGTCATGCACCAGTTTCAGCAGGTCGGAGAGGCGTGTGGTCTGCAGCGCCAGATAGACTGCGTTGACCGTCTCGCGCCGGAAGGCCGTGTTCATCATGATGGGCGAGAGCGAGCTGCGGATCGGGTTTCCCGCCACGCCGTAGACCTTGGTGGCGGCATCGACCTGGTCGATGCGGTAGGTCTCCAGCAGGGTGCGCGCGGCGATCTGGCCGGGACCGGTCTCCTCGCCCACTGTGGCGGCGGCGAAGGTGAAGGCCGATCCGGCGCGCACGCCCAGCACGCGCGAGATGATCCCCGCATCGCCCATGCAGATGCCGATGAGGTTCGAGTTGTCGTTCATGCGCTCGAGAAAGTGGATCAGGGTGAGGTTATCGATCAGCGACTTGGCGGTCGGAACGACTTTGATGAAGTCGGGGTGGAAGGCTTCGATGCGTGTGAAAATTCCGTCCAGATCGTGCGTTCCGGTGAAGTCGTGGTGGCTGATGAGGAGGCCGATGCCGGTATCGCGCAGCTTCTGCAGGTCGGCTTTCTTCATGGCCTCGGCGGATTCCAGTTCCAGGTCCACCATGTGGAACCCCACAGAGGCGCACTTGGCGAGGACTTCCAGTTCGGCGGCCAGCGAACCGGCGAACTTGCCGCCATTCGCTGTGCATCGACAGGTGGCGATGGCGGTGGCAGCCGTATTGTCTGCGAAGAACTGCTTGAACCGCGGCAGCGCAAGCAGCGGCTTCTCCAGATAATCCAGGCGAAACTCAAGGAACGGCGTCTCCTTGACCGCGACGGTCGCCTTTTCGATCATCTCAGCAGACGTGGCGCCAGCGATGGCCACGCACACGTTGGCAATGCGTGAGCGGAGGAACTGGGAGGCGTGACTCGGAACGTTCAAACTCATAGGTGCAATCGCGTATCTTACAGAGCAATCGGTCAGGATGCAACTTTTCAAGTAAATATCTGCGATTGCGGCGGTTAGCCGCCAAGCTGCATGGTTTGGCAAACGGTTGACATTAACCACTAAAATAGACGGATAGAGCAGCGAAAAGTTGCACCCGGCGGAGAAAAGTCTCGATGGATGAGAAACTTGCCTGTTCTGCCAAGGCGCGGCACAGAGGTAAAACCAGAAATGGGTGCGGAATGAAGCAACAGGACGATGCGGGGGGAACCGGCGAGGTGGACGATCTGCTAGCCTCCGTTGGCCTGGGCCATGGATGGCGCGGGACGCTCGCCGGATCCTGGCAGAATGGCGAACGTATGGCGAAGACTGCGTCCGGCCGTCAAAAGTCGCTGCCTGGGCCTGCCGCGGCGCACAGAGATGAGGGAACGCGGAGCGGCAAGGCGGCGAAGCGAGTCGAACCGGTCCTCGCGCCCGGCTGGCTGCGCTACGCATGGCTGCGTCATGGTTTCAGCACGCGCGCCGCAGGCGTCTCCTCCATCTACGGTTCGGGTGGGGGCAATGGCTCCCTGAACCTCGGCTGGACCCAGCAGGACGACCCAGCCAATGTGGCCAAGAACCGCCGCCGGTTTATGGCAGCGGTCGCGGGCGAACATGCACACGCCGCAGCTACTTCCTGTTCCGGGCCATCTGTTCCCTGTTCCCTTCTCCCTGTTCCCTCTCTCGTAACCCTGCGCCAGTTTCACTCAGCAATGCTGCGCATCGTGGAGTCCGAACACCTCGCCCACCCCACCCGCCTGCAGACCGCCGACGGGCGCGCCGTACTGCGTGGCGACGGGATGATGACAGACCTCCCCGGCGTCTTTCTCGGCATTCAGACCGCCGACTGCGTCCCGGTGCTGGTGGCCGACGTGCGCCATCGCGCGGTTGCGGCCTTCCACGCAGGCTGGCGCGGCACGCTGGCCCGTATCGTCGAGCGCGGCATCGGCACCATGCGCCTGCGCTACGGCTCGCGCCCCGAGGATCTGGTGGCCGCCATCGGCCCCTCCATCGGCCCATGCTGCTACTCGGTCGGCGAGGAGGTGCGCTTCGAGTTCGAGTCTCAATTTTCCTACGCGCGCGAACTCTTCAGCGAGATTTTCGACTCCGACCCGGTGCGCGACAAGTACCCGCTGCTGTTTCTCACCGCGCGCGCGCCGGGCCACAGCAACATCGGCCCGCAGATCCACCTCGACCTGTGGCAGGCCAACCGCCGCCAACTGCTCGACGCAGGCATTCCGGCCAGGCGCATCACGGTGGCCGGTGAGTGTACGGCCTGCGCGGGACTGGGAACCGCCGCCGGCAGAAAGTATTTTTCTCACCGCGCCGAGAGCGGCTTTACGGGCAGAATGATGGCTGTCATCGGCGTGGCGGCATACTCAGCAAGAGCCTCCCGCTGAGGAAGATCGTCTTGGCTCTATCGACCGTCAGGCGCATAATCGAATCGGAGGTTCTCTTCCATGGCGACGAATACTCTTATTCCGGTCAGCGAATACCTCAGCACATCGTACGACCCCGACTGCGACTATGTGGACGGAGAGGTTCAGGAGAGGAACTTGGGCGAACAAGACCATAGCGATCTACAGGCGCGGTTGATCGAATTGCTCTCCGCGCCCGCAAACAAGCCGTATGTGCGCGTGAATCCTGAGATCCGAGTTCAGGTGGGAACAACTCGATACCGCGTGCCAGACATCTGCGTCCGGCGGCGCGCTGTGACAAAGGAACAGATCATCCGTACTCCCCCTCTGCTCTGCATCGAGATACTTTCGCCGGAAGACCGCATGTCCAGGACCCGCGAAAAGGTGCGCGATTACCTGAAGATGGGAGTCCCGGAGGTCTGGATACTCGACACCGTCACGCGGAGCGCGATGATCTCCACCGGAGCTGCCACGGTGGAGCAGACGACGGGCGAACTGCGGGTCCCGGAGACGCCCATTGTCCTCACCCTCGCCGACATCTTCAGCGTGCTCGACGAATACTAGGAACACGAACTGACCCTGTCAATTTACCTGGCGCCTCACTCAGGCGTGGCCGTTCCGGCAACCGGCACGGCAGGCGGTGAAACTGGTGAGGCAGTAGGTGTGGCGTTCGGATGTCTGTGGAAGACAATCCGGATCAGGTCGGGCGCAAACTCATACATCTGCCCGCCCAGCGCGCCGAAGAGCGTCACGTCGCTGCCGTTCTCCAGCGTCAGCCCGATACCGCGCTGGTTGGCCGGGTAGTACGCATTTGAGATTGCGCCGGAGATGTAATTGCCCAGCACATTCGACACGTTGAACTGCGTCTTCCCGTTGTCGCCCTTACAGACCACGGTGGAAAGCGCGGCCACCCAGATGCGGCTCTTGATGGAGCCGGTCCCCTTGCGGAAGTAGCGCGGGTCCTGATGCAGCAACTGGGGCAGCAGGGCGTTGCCGATGATCGCGCCATTGACGTTGTCGGCGTAGTTTGCGCCGACGCGCTTGAAGTATCCAGCCGGGCCCCAGCCATAGCCGCTGTTGCTGTCGACCAGCTCGCTGTATCCTCCGCCGACCGCGAACGCCCAGCCGAAGTAGAAGGGATCGACAATGCCGTGCAGCGCGAGGTTCCACTTCTGCCCGCCGGTCAGCGGCAGGGCGTGGCCGTTCATCACCACGTTGAAGTTGGGCACCACGCCCAGCAGACGCTGCTGCTCCTCCTGCTTCAACTCGCGCTCGGACTCGCTGTGTTGCTGCTGCTTCGCATCGGTGGAGGCTGGTGCTGCCGCCGGAGGCGTGGAGCTTGTTGCCGGTGCAGTTGCAGCGGGAGGCGTTGCGGTGGATGCAGGTGCGGTCTGCGACGACGAGGAAGACATGGATGCACCCGCAGCGCTGTTCTGTGGCTCTGGGGCATCCGGCAGCGCGAGCGCCGCCGACTCCACCGGCTGAGTGAGCAGCGTCTGCGCTTGTAATGAAGCAGCAAAAAAAAGAGCCAAAGCCATGAACGTGGCTGAAATAAAACCGGGGGAAAAGAGTGGTCTCACTTCATTAGTCTATCGCACAGAGCTACCCACAAACCCTTTGGCAGCAGGCGGCGCAGGGGCCTGCACCTGACTTGCAAATGGGGACGGAACCTGTGCGTTCGTGCGCGGTGCGGTAGGCTGGATCGATGAGGACAATGCGATGAAATTCGAGATGGACAAGACACCCGCGCGCCAGATCTACAACCTGCTGATCGGCCTGGTGGCCCCGCGGCCCATCGCCTGGGTCACCAGCATGGATGAAAATGGCCACCTGAACGCCGCGCCATTCAGCGCCTACAACTACCTCTGCACCGATCCGCCCATCGTCGGCATGGGCGTGATGAACCGCCCCGGACGCGGATTCCTCCCCAAGGACACCGCGCGCAACATCCGCCGCACCGGGGAGTTCGTCATCAACGTGGTGACCGAAGACCTGATCGAGAAGATGAACGTCTGCGCCACCGACTTCCCCGCCGAGGTCAGCGAGCTGGAGATGGCGGGCCTGACCACCGCGCCCTCCTCCGTCGTCAAGGTCCCGCGCATCGCCGAGGCCCACGCCGCGCTCGAATGCACCGAGTTCACCACCCTGGAGATCGGCCGCTCGCGCATCATCCTGGGGCGCGTCGTCGCCATGTACGTCGAAGACAAGTTCATCGTGCCGGAGCACGAAGGCGCAGGCCCCTACATCAAGTCCGAAGAGCTGCACGCCATGGGGCGCATGAACGGCCTCGGCAACTACGTCCGTACGCGCGACGCCTTCGTCACCGTCCCCCGCATCTCGTTCGAGCAGTGGGAAAAAGGAAAACGCTCATAAACCGTCATTCTCCAATAAACCATGAACCTCCAATAAACCATGAACCTCCAATAAACCATGAACCTCCAATAAACCATGAACCTCCAATAAACCATGAACCTCCAATAAACCGTCATTCTGGCGCAGCCAGAATCTCTGTATTTTCTTTTGCCTGTTCTCGTTTCGCGGCTATTCGAGGTACCGCTTGACCCACGGGTCGTCGGAGTGGACCAGCTCCTCCGTCGTTCCGTGGAAGACGATCTTCCCTTCGTTGAGCAGAAGGAACTTCGTGCCTTCGTCGATGCCGCCGCCGGGGCCGTCCTTGGGCAGTGGCTTCATGCCGCCAGTCGCGGGATCGAAGCGGTGGGTGGCAAGGATGAACGCGTCCTGCAGGCGGTGCGTCACCACCAGCGAGGTGGTATGCCAGACGTCGCGCTGCTTCATCACCAACTCGATGATGGTGGTCGATGTGATGGGGTCGAGGCCGCCGGTGGGCGAGTCGTAGAGGATCAGGTCGGGGTTGCTGATGATCGCCCGCGCAATCGAGACGCGCCGCCGCATTCCGCCCGACAGCTCCGACGGAAACTTCGCAATCACATCCTCCAGCTCGACAAACTTCAGCGCCTCCACCACGCGGGTGTGCGCTTCGGCCTCCGGCACATGCTCTTCGTGCAGCCGATACGCCACGTTGTCCTCGACGTTGAGCGAATCGAACAGCGCCGACTCCTGAAAGACCATGCCAATGCGCGCGCGCAACGCGTACATCTCTCGCCGCCGCAGTTTGTCGATCTCCTCGCCGAAGACGCGGATCGTGCCGGAGTCGGGCTTGAGCAGGCCGTTGGCCAGCTTCAGCAGCACCGACTTGCCGCAGCCCGCCGGGCCAAGCAGGATCATCGTCTGCCCACGCTCCACCGAGAAAGAGATCTCCTGCAACACGGGCTTGCCATCGAAGCCGATCGACACATCCTCGAACTGCACCACGGCAGTCCGGTCGCCGACCGCGTCGGCGGTTGCCGTGGTGGAACTGCTATCGGGATTGGCGTGGTCTTCAGGCATGGGCGCTCTCAACTGCCGAAGATGCCGATCATCAGGCGGGTAACGATGAAGTCGACGATGATGATGAATACCGACGAGACGACCACCGCCTGGGTGGTCGCGCGTCCCACGCCCTGCGTCCCGCCCGTGGTCCTCATGCCGAAAAAGCAGCCCACGGTGGCGATGATGAAGCCGGAGAAGATCGGCTTGGTGAGGCCCTGCACGATGTCGCCATGCACCAGGCTGCTGTAAGAGCTGTGCAGGTAGGAGTTTGCGTTGAGTCCCAGCATGTTGACGGCGACCAGAGCTCCGCCGGCGATGCCCGCCGCATCGGCGATGATGGTCAGGAAAAAGAGCATGAAGACGGTGGCGATCAGGCGCGGAGTAACCAGCTTGCGGATCGGGTCGGTGCCCAGCGCGCGCATGGCGTCGATCTGCTCGGTCACCTTCATCGAACCCAACTCAGACGCCATCCCCGCCGCGTTGCGCCCGCTGACCATCAGCCCGGTCAGCACCGGCCCAAGCTCCTTCACCATGGAGAGCGAGACCAGCGATCCCGTCATGCTGACTGCGCCAAACTCCTTCAGCGCGGTCACCGACTGCAGCGCCAGAACGCATCCGGTGAAGAACCCGCTCATGATGATGATGGGCATCGAACCCACGCCGATGGAATCCATCTGGGTAAATATGTCCGCCCAGTAGCGAGGGCGCGTGAAGATGTTGGCAATCGCCCTGCCCGCCAGAATGGAGTATTCCTGCACGGCGGCGACCTGCTGCTTGATGAATACGTCTGGGGACAGAATGGCCATATCTTCTGTGGCTCAGGTTATCAGATGCAGCAACCATTCCGCTGCGCGAAGTTCCTTCCGCGTCCTGCTGAGCGCGGAATCTTCCTCTCCTCTCCCCTGCTCTTCTGCGTGGCCTCGAAGCCCTTGAAAGTGAGAAGATGGTGGGATGATTGCTGAGCATCCGGCGGAGACGATGTTGGCGGCGGTGTTGTATGGCAGCGAGGACCTGCGCATGGAACGCATTCCCGTTCCCAGCATCGGCGCGGGCGAGCTGCTGCTGCGCGTGGGCGCGGCCCTCACCTGCGGCACCGACCTCAAGGTCTACCGGCGCGGCTACCACGCCATGATGCTGAAGCCGCCGGTGGTCTTCGGCCATGAGCTGGCCGGAGTAGTGGTGGAGCTGGGCGCGGGAGTGACGAAGTTCGCCGTGGGCGACCGCGTGCTGCCGCTCAACTCCGCGCCCTGCGACGGCTGCTACTTCTGCCGCCACAACCAGCAGAACCTCTGCCAGAACCTGCTCTTCAACAACGGGGCGTATGCCCAGTACATGCGCATTCCGGCGCGCATCGTGGAGAAGAACACGCTGCTTGTGCCGGACGGCGTGCCGCTGGAACACGCCGCTCTCACCGAGCCGCTGGCCTGCGTGATTCTCGGACTCGAGCAGTCAGGCGCAAAGGCTGGCGACACGATGGTCGTCATCGGCGCCGGGCCGATCGGGCTGATGTTCATGCACACAGCCCACCTGAGCGGCATACGCGTCATCGCGGTGGTCAAGCGCGAAGACCAGATCGCGACCGCGCTTCACTTCGGCGCAACGGACGTTGTACAGATCACAGCAGGAGTGGACACCGTGGCCGCGGTTCGCGAACTGACCGGCGAGGCCCGAGGCGCGGACGTTGTCATCGAAGCCGTGGCCCGGCCCGCCACTTGGGAGCAGGCCGTCGGAATGGTGCGCAAGGGCGGCGTGGTGAACTTCTTCGGCGGCCCGCCCAGCGGGACCGTTGTTGGCCTGGACACCAACCGCCTGCACTACGGAGACATCACGCTGAAGGCGACCTTCCACCTGACGCCGGAGACCGCGCGCACGGCCTTCGCCCTCATCACCGGCGGTCGCTTCAAAGCCGCCGAGTTCATCACGCGCACGGCCAAGCTGAGCGAGGTCCCAGACGTCTTCGCGCGCATGACGACGCGCAGCGCGGACAAGGTCCGCGACATCAAGACCGCCATCTTTCCCAATGGCAGCGGGACCGGCCAATGAGCGGGCCTTTGACAGCGACCGGCGATGCTCTCGCAGCCGGCTCGCTCGACGGCGCGCCCGAGGAATATCTGACTCCGCAGGACCGGCCCACGCTGGACGAGGCGCGCGCCTGGTGCCACCAGCTTGCCACCTCGCACTACGAGAACTTCCACGTCGCCACCTTTTTTCTGCCGAGTCTCGTGCGCCCGCACTTCGAGAGCCTCTACGCCTTCTGCCGCGTCTCGGACGATCTTGGCGATGAGGTCGGCGACACCGCGACCTCGCTGCGCCTGCTCGATGCATGGGGCGCAATGCTCGACCAGTGCTACGACGCGCCCGCTCTGTCGCGTCATCCCGTCTTTGTCGCGCTGCGCGAGACCGTCGTCGCCTGCGACCTGCCGCGTACGCTCTTTCACGATCTGCTGCGCGCATTTAAGCAGGACCAGATCAAGACCCGCTACGACACATGGGACGAGGCCGTGGACTACTCGCGCTACTCGGCCAACCCCGTGGGCCGGTTGGTGCTTATGGTCTGCGGATACCGCGACGAGCCACGCGCGCTGCTCTCCGACAAGATATGCACCGGCCTGCAACTGGCCAACTTCTGGCAGGACGCGGTCCGCGACTCGGAGATTGGCCGCCGTTATATTCCCACTGAGTCCATGCTGCGCTTCGGCGTGGCCGAAGGCCAGATCGAAGGCCGCGTCTTCACCCCGGAGTTCGCCGCCATGATGCACGCGCTGGTAGAACGCACCCGCGCCATGCTGCACCAGGGCTCCGCGCTCAGCATCACCGTGGACAACGAGCTGCGCGTCACCCTCGACCTCTTCCGCAAGGGCGGCGAAGCGATTCTCGACGGCATCGCGGCGCAGAACTACGACGTGCTGCGCGGCAGGCCCGTGGTAACGCGGCGCAAGAAGCTGATGCTGCTCGGCGGCGCGTTGCTGGACAAGCTGCGAACGCGGAGTACGGATGGAGTCCGAGCGTCATGAGCGATGCGGGCAGCATCGATGCGCGAACCGCCGCGGCCTACGCCTTCTGCCGCGCCATCGCACGGCGCGAGGCAAAGAACTTCTACTGGGCCTTTCGCGTCCTGCCGCGGCCCAAGAGCGACGCAATGTGCGCCGTTTACGCCTTCATGCGCCGCGCCGACGACATCAGCGACGACGAATCGAAGCCCATCGAAGCGCGCCGCGAAGAGATGTCTTCCTGGCTGGATTCCTGGCGAAATTCACGCATGCCTTCGAGCCAATCGGCAAATGAAGACCCTGTCTTCCTCGCCCTCGGCGACACGCAACGGGCCTTCGGAATTCCAGACAAACTGCTGGAAGAGTTAGTCGCCGGAACCACCATGGACCTCAAGGAACAGGGATCGGGGAACAGGGACCAGGGAACAGAGGACATGAACGACACTATTCAGACTTACGCGAATTTCGACGACCTCTACCGCTACTGCTATCTGGTCGCATCGGTCGTCGGCCTGGTCTGCATCCGGATCTTCGGCTACAGCGACGCCCGCGCGGAAATACTCGCCGAAGAGACCGGCGTCGCCTTTCAGTTGACCAACATCCTGCGCGACGTAAAGGAGGACGTGGAGCGGGGCCGCGTCTATCTCCCTCTCGATCTGCTCGACGAGTTCGGCGAGACGGTGGACGAGCTGCGTTCACTCGCCGCCGGCCGCGCGATGACCGGGCGCGAGCGCTCCATGCTGGCGACGCTGGCCATCCGCGCCGAGAAGTACTATATCGCGGCCAGCAAGCTCACTCCGCTGATCGACCGCGACAGCCGCGCCGCATTGTGGGTCCTGGTCACCATCTATCACCGCCTGCTGGCCCGCATCGCAGCGCGCAGGATGGAGGTCTTCGGCGAACGCGTGGCCCTCTCCACCGCAGAAAAGCTGGCCGTCCTGGCGTGCGGAGCTACAATGGCCGCATGGAATCGCGTGACAGAGTGATGCGCGCCTCCGATCTGCGCCGCCGGGCCGCGGATGCGCGCCCCACCGACGTCGTCGTGGTCGGAGCGGGCGTGGCTGGGCTGGCCGCCTCCGTTGCACTGGCCGGCGACGGCGCTTCGGTGACTCTGCTGGAGCAGCGCTCCTTCGTCGGCGGCCGCGCCTACTCCTACCCGCATCCCGCGCTGGGCGAGACCATCGACTCGCAGCACGTCGTCCTCGGCTGCTGCACCAACTTCATGGAGTTGCTCGAACAGGCGGCAGCGGAGTGGTCCATCCGCTGGTATGACGAGCTTTGCTTTCTCGAACCGTCGGCCTCGGGCAACCCGCGCCGCAGTTGGATCAAACCCGGCCGCCTGCTTGCGCCCGCGCACCAGGCCATCAGCTTCCTGCGCGCGCCCATGCTGGGCCTGCGAGACAAGGCCGCTATCGCATCGGGGCTGACACGCTTCCTGCGCGGCTATCCCGCAAGCGACGCGGAGAGCTTCGCCGCATGGCTCAAGCGCACCGGCCAGACCGACCGCGCCATCCGCCACTTCTGGGAGCCCATCGTCTCCGGCGCGCTCAACGACACCGCGGAAAATTGTTCCGTGAAGTACGCTGGCAAAATTTTTCACGAGGCCTTTCTGCGTTCGCCGCAGGCCGGACGCCTCGGCATCCCCACCAAGCCGCTCACCGAGTTCTTCGAGCCAGTCGTGAAACTCGCCCGCCGCCTGGGCGTCGATCTGCGCTGCAACACCGGCGTCGATGCCATCTCTCGCACGCCCGAGGGCCGATGGAAGGTCCGCACCGGCCTGTCTGAGATTGAGACCGGCGCGGTCGTGTTGGCCACCGGCATCCGCCACACCGAGCGATTAATGAACACGCTGGCCGGCGCAGGCGCGCAACCCGCTGCCTACAAGCCCTTCGCCTTCGACCGCTTCGTCCTCGCGCCCATCACCACCATCCATCTCTGGTACGACCGCGAGGTCGCCGACCTCGACCACGCCGTCCTGCTCGACACGCGCATCCAGTGGCTCTTCGCCAAGTCCAGAATCCGCGGATGGGATGTGTCGCGCGGCAGCTACCTGGAGCTGGTCATCAGCGCCTCCTGGCCGGAGATTGCCATGACGCGTGAGCATCTCCTCGCCTCCGCCCTGCGCGAACTCGAACTCTTCTTCCCCGCCGTGCGCCAGGCCTGCCTGCTGAAGTCCGCTGTGCTCAAGGAGGCCCGCGCGACATTCTCCGTCACACCGGGCCTCGACGCATTCCGCCCGCCGCAGACCACCCCCTACCCGCGCCTCTACGTCGCCGGAGACTGGACCGCCACCGAGTGGCCCTCCACCATGGAAGGGGCCGTCCGCAGCGGACGCCTCGTCGCCGGTGAAGTCGCCGGCGACCGCACCCTCTTCCTTGCCCCCGAAACCCCCACCACCGGCCTCATGCGCTGGCTCTCCCGCATCCAATAGATACCGCCTTTGTCGGACAAGCGGGAAAGAGGTAGGTTGGAACGATGAGCGATGTGGAGAAGGTCCTTTTAGAAATCACCCGTGAGAAGAAGAGCAAGCGACGGCTGGTGTTGGTGGGTGCATTCGCGGCTGTTCTGGTGGTTTGCCTGGCGGCGAGTTATCTGACGCAGGGAGCGATGTCGGGCCGTCCGCGTCTGAGGGTCCAGCCGGGACTGGTGGACCAGCAACCGTGGCAGACGGCGTCGGCGTTGTCCGGTCTGGCGGTGTCGGCGGAGGAGAAGCAGTTTGCGCGGGAGGCGGAGCGTCTGGCGGACCACGAGGTGGACCAGGCGTTTGCCATGGCGTTGCGCCAGGCGGAGATGGAGACAAATGTACTCACCGGGCCGGCGCTGGTGATTCAGCAGAAGGTGAACGCGCTGGCCGGACAGGTGAAGGATGACCAGGCGGCGGTGGATGGCCTGAACGCGCAGGTGGGGGCGGCGGCCAGGCGGGGAGGCGCGACTGCGCTGGACGACGATCTGGATGTGGCGAAGGCGCGCCTGCAGCTTGACACCGATGAGAGCAGCGACGCCAGCGAAGACCTGGCGCGGGCGAGCGGGGACAAGCGCGCCCAGATTCAGCAGGAGTTGGCGGCACGCGAAACGTCGATGCAGAAGTACGACTCGCAGGCCAATAGCCAGGGTGAGCCCGCCGTGATCTCGCAGAAGCGCTTTGCAACGCTGAAGACGAGGATTGGCGCGTGGCTCGATCAACGAAGCCGCCAGGATTCGATCGAGCAGGCGCAGGCGCTGACGGATGCGGGCGTCGCGTCGTTGACAGCCCAGTACGCGGCGCTGCATGAGCAGTCGAAAGCGGCGGCGACGACGATCGGGGATGAGAATGCGGGCGCGGCGGCCAATGGCGCTGCGCAGACGGATGCAGCGGTGGGCGGCTCCGGCGCAAAGGACAAGCTGGCGAGAATGGCGCGCGTGCATGAGCTGGCACAGATCCAATCGATTCTGCAAGACCGGCTGGACACGGAGAAGCAGCTCTCCACGGTCTATGAGAAGTGGATTGCGCAGATCGGTTTGCAGCACCGGATTGTGCTGCACCTGGTCCTGCAGTCGATGGCGGGCATTGCGGCGCTGCTGCTGGGTGCGGTGCTGGTGTGGTGGCTGGTGCAGGCCCTGCTGGATCGCGCCGTGGACCGCTCCGTTGTGGACGCGCGAAGCATCCATACATTGCGCACGGTTGCCAGCCTGGCGATCGAGGGGTTGACGCTGCTTCTGGTGCTGCTGTTCGTCTTCGGCGCGCCCAGCCAGATGCCGACCATCCTGGGACTGTGTGTGGCGGGCCTGACGGTGGTCTTTCAAAACTTCATCCTGGCGTTCTTCGGCTGGTTCATGCTGATGGGCCGCAACGGCATCCGCGTGGGCGATTGGGTGGAGATCAACGGCGTGGCAGGCGAGGTCGTCGATGTCGGGCTCTTCCGCACCACGCTGCTGGAGACGGGCAACGGCACGGATAAGGGACATCCCACCGGGCGGCGCGCCAGGTTCCTCAACAGCTTTGCGGTCACCGGCCAATTTTTCAACTTCTCCACCACCGGCCAGTGGATGTGGGACGAGATCAGCGTGAATGTCCCGCCGGGCGAGGGTTCCTACCAGACCATCGAGGCAATCCACAAAGCAGTGCTGCACCAGACGGAAAAGGACGCGATGCTGGCGGAGAAGGAGTGGAAGGGCGTCTCCAGGCAGCATGTGCTGGGGCAGCTCTCGGCCGCGCCGTTGGTGAACCTGCGCCCGGCAGCTTCCGGCATCGACATCCTGGTGCGCTATGTCACGCGCGCCAAGGACCGCTTCGAGATGCGCAACAAGCTCTACCAGACCGTGATCGATCTGCTGCATAAACCGGCCGGCGCGACTGTGCCGAAGTAGAAAAGCCAGCCTCATGCGCTGGCTCAGCAGAAGCCAGTAGCCTACACAAGCATCATCATTCTCGCGTAGAGTTCGATATTCACTCACACGCGTCGTCATTCTGGCGAAGGCCAGAATCTCAGTATTTGAGTAGATATACCCACACACTGGTGTCCGGTTTAATTGATGCGGTTATCTTGTAAGCTATTCATTTCCAGATAATTGCGGCGATTTTAGGGTGTCCACGATTTGAATTGCGTGTTGCTTGTTTGCGATGCTTTCGGGATTCAAC
>Ga0224555_1000278_pt1 | contig 77084 bp, 68 predicted proteins | sample 714S23034metaG_FD_180687 | JGI IMG/M metagenome (GOLD analysis project Ga0224555, IMG submission 180687) | Peat soil microbial communities from Stordalen Mire, Sweden - 717 S2 30-34 | ecosystem: Environmental > Terrestrial > Soil > Wetlands > Peat | place: Sweden: Norrbotten County, Stordalen... | reverse complement strand
GCAGGTAATAATTAATATTGTGATTATTCTAGTTCGCGATTCCATATTCCGGTTTTATTTTGTCGAGTAATAGTTCGAGTTCTTTTGCTTTTGTTTCTCTTCTGAATATTTCCAGGGCATATTCCAGGGAGACATCACCCTTTAATTTGTAATATTCACTTTCGTTTTTGATTTCTTTCTTTCTCCCCACATCCCTGTTTTTCACCAGCCGGTCGTAGACGAATGTCGGCACTTCCGTTACTTTGTAATTTTCAAACAGTATCGGATCTACCGCAAATCTAACCTTGTATCGCTTACACTTTCCCTGGCATCCGGCATCTTTCAGCAGGATCTTTTTTATATACTTTGATGTTTCTTTTATCTTGGGTGGATTTCCCAGCATTCCCCTGAACGCAATAAATATATTATGTTCTTTAAGTAATGCTGTATCCTTGACATACGCTCTGATTGTCTCTTCCGGCATTGAGGCCGATACAAAAATATAAATATAGCTGTTTCCGGCAAGTGAGTATTTTGGTTTATTATTGGAGTCCGAATACATTTCTTTATTTTCCTTATCGCCCATCTTGAATGTTTCCGTCTTGATTCTTTCCATTTCTTTGTTTAATTTGTTTTGATATTTCTCGGAATAGAACTGCTTTGCCGCTTCATCGGCTCGTTTTGCCGCATCCTCATTTTTGTTTTCCAGCGCCGCCATGTCTATTTTCTGTTCTTTGGCGGCGGCCGCTATTTTTTCCAGATCTACATCCTGTTTGTTTAATTCCTGGACATTCCATAATTTTCCTTTTACATATACTTCCACCTTCTGAATGCCGTCGTCTATTTGGATCAATGCTTTGGAGACTACCTGCTCACAGGCTTTTTCATCTTCCTTTAAATATACTTTTTCATTTTTAATTGTTTCTACCGAATAACAGGGTGAGGGCATTTCAATGAACGCTTCTCTGGCATCTGCCTGATTCAGAAACATCAACAATGTCACGCCGGTCAACATTAATATGAGAGGTCGCAGCATACCCGTTTCCTGTAAAGTAAAAATATTATATTATCCATTTTTGTCAGATCGGGTGGGTTTTTGCCTGCCCCCCATTGGATGTCGGTTGTTCCAATCGCATTACAGTACCCGGCATTTACAGGCCAGGCTACCTGATCACGATAATGATGTTTGATCCATATCGGGGTGTACGCACAGGAACAATACCAACAGGCGCCGTCGCAGATAGCAGCTTCCCGGAGCATCCGAAATACCGCCCTGCCCACAATTAGCTCATATGCCTGCAATAAATCATCATTATTGGCGTGTCCGGTAAGCGGATAGAGACTGCCTGACGATCCCACACACCAGAACAGGGGTGTTAACGAATATCCGGTATTGGTTGTCAGGGAATCTGCAATACATGTTAATTGCGATGCATAATTTGCAAATATATATGCTTCCGGTTCTATTATTGCCGCAACTTCGTCATCCTGCCATAGGGGATCTATTTCGGATAATCCTATCAGGTCCGTAGATGTTATTTCCTGACACATTGAATCAAGGGTTTCGTCGAACAATCCCAGTATATAGAAATACCAAAAATGAGCTTGCATAAATGTTGATGTTTCGGGAGTTCCATTTCCTCCTATTTCTTCACCGCCGCCCTTTTTCAAGAAAGAGGTTATAGCGGATCCGGCATTGTCATCAGCCAGATTAACCCCATAACTCGGGAAACAATATGGATCTTTTACTACTTCCACATAATAAGAAGGCGGCCAGTAGGATATCGTCTCCCCCTCTGCCTCATAAGGCGGGTACTCTATAGGGCACATACATATTGGATCAGCTTCCTCTTCCGGTTCATCGTTTACATGTGATCCCTCGGCAATTTCTGCACCGGCAAACCATATGGGGAAGAGGCAATCCCAACAGATTGCGCTCACCAATTCAGTTATTGCTGAATCTTCCGGACACACGGCCGCTGCCGGAATTGGCCGTATCAGGAATATTGATACTATCGACACCAGAAAGAATATTGTAATTGAAATCCTTTTCATTTTTCCTCTTTCCTGATTGCGTATTCCCGCACTTCCAGTTCTGTTTTATTTTGAACAGCCACGGAAGGCACCGCTTTAATCCCCATCCTGTCTATTATTTTCCTGTTCGCATAGTAAACCATGGTCTTGAGTTTGTTCTTTACTTCCCTATATGAACCGTCGGTGATCAGAAGCATTGTTCTCATATCGGTGGTATAGGGCGACTTTTTGTACCACTGGATCTGTTTTTCATCCCTTCCATCTATAAACACGAGGATTCTTCTCATAAATACATATTCCATGGGATTATATCTGTATCCTTTGGGATAAATAATTTCTCCGTTGATTCCAACAATATCGTCGGGAATGGTTCCCGTCATATCCACTTTAAACACGCTGTCTGCCCTGGCAACCGGCAGATCCACCAGGTCCTTCGGTTTATAGTTCCTTATTTTTTCTATTTGCGATTTTTTAAATTTTTCCATATCAAAGCCGGCGATTGCTTTTTTCAGATGCCTGATGGCATCCTCTTCAATGATGGCATATGTAGCGCCATACTCTCCGAGATCCTTTGCCCCTACCGTGACCGGAAGGCTGTTAATCAATATTACTATTATAAGTATTATGTTCTTTCTCATTGCGCCGGTTGTACCGCCTTTTGCAGAGTGGTTGTGCTTTGCTGCTGCATTTTATTTACGGCTGATTGCACATTGGTCTGCATCTTTGCTTCGTTGGCATTTATGTATTCGGAAAAATTTATCTTGGAAAAATCTATATGAGAAAACTCATCGGTAGTGAAACCCCGGCAGTCCGGTGAACCGGTTGATCCAAACCCGTCGGGAAATGAATTCAATTGAGGCCTGCCCTGCTCCTGAACAATCCGGGCCAGCATATCGGAAAAACAACAATACACATTAGCGTTTTGTACGCAGCCGAACAACGGCCATGACGTCATGCAATAACTGCCCACGAAATGGCAACTTCCTGCGGCCGCAGCAGCCACACAATCCGTATCGGGTTCGCCGCAATTCTTTTTTATAAATAAAAAACTGCCCTCTGACTGGTCGCAGCAATTAAAGAAGTTTGTATTCACTCCGGCCGGACGGCATTGTAACGGTTTCCCGTTAAATATATACAACGTTCCCAAACATTGACCGGTGCCGTCTTTTGCCCCGTCATTCTGTAACGACGTTTGATTGCTGGAATTTGTAACCGGGTTCTGCGTGGATGGATCAACACAGGGGATATTATTGCACTGCATCACATTATTATCTACGGTATTCGGCCAGCAGCCATATTGCGATCCGAGGGGGCATATGTACCCGATTACACAGAGCATTGTTCCGGCGTCTAATGTTCCCTGGGCGCATGTCGGTGCTGCCGTGCATGTGTTGCCTATTCCAGGAGTGTAGCCTACAGGACAGGGATAATTATCAATAACATTACTTACACATTGCGATCCACTGAGACTTCCTCCAGCCGGACATATTGGCTGTGCTGTTTGTTTTGTACAGTCCTGCGCCTGCAACGGGCAATAGTATTGATTATTGTATTGCTGGCAGATATTTATTTCATCCTGTTCTATTAATCCGTCACCGTTTAAATCTTTTGAGCATATTTGCTGCCCCGGAGTTACTTCTCCTCCAAATGTATTATCGGTACAGGGCAGCGGCGAACATTGCTGTACTCCATTTACGTTTACGCATTGATACTGCGACCCTGCGGGGCATACGGCACTTGAGCCGGTGACCGTTATTGTGCCGGCATTCACTTGCGAACATATTGTACCGTTACATGTCATTCCCGATAACGATAATGTTGGACCGCTGGCGGAGATCGTTGTCAGTCCCGCTGCGGCACTGGCAGATCCGGTTATTGTCGATCCGGTGATATTGATAGTTCCCAGAAGTTGTACTGTGCACGATGATCCGCCGTCACATCCATATATTTCCAGAGTTGATCCGTTGCCGACAATGCCGGAGATCATGTCTGCCGCCACCGAGCCCGATACGGTTGCGTTTTGTATGGTGATGGAGCCTATATTTGCGGACGAACACGTATTGGCATTACACGTCCATCCGGCTATTACCAATGATGCCCCCTGGGCGTCCGCACTGATGCCCGTAATACCCATATTATTTTGAATATTGGTTTGTGGTGCGCTCACTGCTCCCATAAGGGTTATGCTGGTTATTGTGCAGTTCATTATGCCGTGCGGGCATAACGGCGGACTTGTGGCCAGACATGTCCACATTTCGTTTTGTTCTATTACTCCATCGCCGTTTAGGTCCTGGACGCAGGTGCTGGCGTATCCGCTGGTAACCGCCGCAATCAACAGGAAGAGAATGGTAATAATGTATTTTTTCATTGTTTTACTCCAGATGAACATACGGCGCTCTGTCCAGCCTCTTTAAGAGTTTCCAAAAGGGTGAATGTGTTCGCAAATTCATTGATGCACTGGCAATCTATTACTATTTGTTCACCCGGTCCCACCGGGCATAAAGTTGGATCCGGATAACATTTCCGGTAATAAAAATTATAGCTGGCCGTATTATTCTGATACTGAGAGGGGATATCGGTTGTGGGACTGGACGCTGATTGCTGGACCTGGCTGTTCTGTACGGGTATTTCTGTTTTACACACGTTATCGCACGCGCTGTATGATTGAGTCTGGGCCACTCCCGCGCTGAAAGAATTTCCCTGTGTAACCCATGTGTTTGTTTGAGCATCCTGATAGTAATCGGTATATGTAACTGTCGAGCCTGTTACCTGCGTGGTGTCATTTACTGTTTTGACCCTTTGCATGGCAGCTGTTAAGTCGAACTGGCTGGTACCTGGACAGATGTACGTTCGATCCTTTTCCCACCACTGCCGGCAAATATTATGATCGTAATAGCCGATAAAATCCTTGCATGACGATAACGGCACCAATCCTGTCGGGACATAATTTTGAACCGTGTATACATTATCGACTATTTCCTGTTCGAGTTTACAGTTGGAATTTTGCTCCATTGCGGTACATTGATCATCCTCTGATTCATCGATGGTATCTTCCAGTGTGGAGGGGTAAGTACATTTCGCATTCCATATATGAACAACACTCCGGTGATAAAAGAAATAAGGATCGCTTGTAATGGTGTTCCCGCTGGTTTCTACAAGTAATAACGGGTACACACAGTATCCATTGTGAAAGTTGTAATACTCATATCCGTAATTCCACCAATCATCGGCCACGCAGGGAGTAATCGGTGATGCCACATCTGTTGTCATCGTTACGCCGGGAATATTTATTTCTCCCGCCGGTTGACACACAATATCATCCGGATTCGTTGCCTCTACCAGTCCGCCGATGTTCGCATTATAGAGGGGATCGGCCAGATTGCTGTTATGGCAGGTAATCGGCTCCAGGTTTTCCCCACTCCCCCGTATATCTGCAATATAATTGGGATATGCTGTCACACTTCCGGTTATGTTTTCCCCTGGTATTGTTATGAAATTTTCAGGCAATCCCTGATTATAATTATAGTAGTCTAGAAAACCCTCTTCCGATCCGCTGCCCACAACATTTGGTCCGCTTCCCCACATTGAATACATGACCACCCAGTTCCAGGCTCCCGATACTGTAATCGGAGTCAGGGTCACCTGGCATCCGTTTAAGGTGTCGCAATAACTTGCACAATTATCGCCCTGGTCGGTGCACGTTGTCTTGGTTGGATTCAATGCCGCATTTCCATAGGGACATGTTGCGCTTTCGGCAACGGAGATGCCCCGTATTATTTTACATTGAATCTCCTGTCCAAGATCGGCGTGATATTGTATGGCGTTACTCATAACACTATACAGGCTATTGGGATCTGCCTGTTCAGTTGCAACTACCTTTTGTGCTGCACTGGTTACCAACGCATCCGTCTGGCCTCCGGCAAAATAACTGGCGGGATTTGTCGCTCCCTGATTGCCTAATCCGCAGCTGGTAAGCGCCTGGCTGTAATAGGCTATTTCTGTGTCGCTTATTGATGTGCTGGTTATGCTGTATTGCGGGTTTTGGGACATTATCGCCCCGGTGGCGCCGCCGCCCAGATCTTTCAGGACCAGGGGCAAGTTTGTCCACACAATATTGTTTCCACAGGAATTGTTTATGCAGTAACAACCACCCATCTGGGTATAGTCTGTTTGCTGAATACTTAATTGCCCCTGACCATTTGCCACCCACGCCCAATATATACAATTGTTCCAGGTTCCCGGATTGCATTGAATTACACCATTGCCGCATATCCCGGATACGGGAAAAGGCATGTTGAACTGATAATTTATTTGACCATTTAAATTTGTGTCCTGTGATACCATCACAGTTGTTAAATCTCCGGTTGCTCCCGGCTGGATAAGTATATCGACAAATTTGGTTGTTGACGGACAGGACATCTGGACATTGCCGCTTTGCGATCCATCAAGGGTATTCATTGGTTTATTGGACATCATCGGTTGACCGGCGTTTTGATTAATTGCCGATCCCGATCCCAGATATTGATAGGCGCTGCCGGCGACACTCTGAGCTGCCGCCCGGGATTTATCAATATCGCTTTGTGCCATTACAAGTGACGGGCATGTTATTAATAGTAGAAGAATGCCTGTTTTAACTTTTATACATTCTAACCATGTCTTTGACGGCTTCCGCATAATCCTTACCTTTTGTTTTGACGATAGAATCAATTTCCGCTTTTTCTTTTGCATCTGATGTGAATAAATAATAACTGAAAGGATCGACAGCCAGTCTTGTCACTCCCATGCCATAGGGGGTATCCATAAATATTTCAGAATATTTCGGTCTGTTGGACTTTACCGATTTGAGAAGCTGCATTCCGAAATCGCCCAGGTCAATTATTTTTTCTTCTTTGGCCTTTTCAAAATCTCCCGACTCCAGGTAAAATTTAAATGCCGAGTTGGCCATGATGACGTCGCCGACGCTTCCGAATTGCTTGATATCCATGACACTCTGAGTAATAATGCTGAATGACCCGCCATACTTCCGCGCTCTTCTATAACCTTCCTCAATTATCTCCTGCAATGCGCCGCGGCCTTCCTTGAGAAACTGCCAGGCCTCATCAAATATTATCAGCCGCCTTCTGCTTCGATCCGATAAATATAAATCCTGTGTTACGGCGTTGATTACCTGAAGGGTTATGACCTTGAATAGTTCTTTGATCGGTTTTAAATGCTCTAATTCCAGCACGACAAATTCATCGGCTGATATATCGAAATTGGAGCGGCCACAAAACCATTTTCCAAATGTTCCCGTTGATGTAAAATCTTGTATGTTGTAGGCTAATGTTACTGCTACCTGCTTAAATGCTGATTTATAACCACTGTCCTCTTTTTCTTTCAGTTCCTCGTCCGTATGCTTTGGATACGCATTCAGGAATTCATAGATCGTGTCTATGTCTGCATCATTGCCGGCTGTTTTCCATGCCCAGCGGGTAGCGGCCTTCAAGATGGTCATCTCCGTTTCTGCATTGGCAAATGGTATTGTATCCGTAGCGGAATAGACCATTGTGCGTAACAGTGATATTATCGGAGGGAGATCGCTTTCGGGCTCTCTTATATTGGTAAATGGATTCATGCATAAATTGGATTCCGGGCTGAAGTCTAAAAACCTTCCCTTGAATACTTCTGTCTGTTTTTGGTAGGAGCCTCCGATATCAATAATTCTTATCATTGCATCGGCGGCGTAATAATTAAGGGTAATAAAGTTGACCAGGAAACTTTTACCGGCGCCGGATGACGCGGAAATAAACAGGTTGTGATTATTTGCCGCCTTGCCGAACAGATCCAGACGGCAAGGTTGCCCTTTGCGTCCCATAAATAACAAGTGCGGATATCCGCCGCCGGAAAAATCCGCCTGCACCGGCAATAACGATGCCACGGCTGATGCCGGCGCGATAAAATCCCTATCCAGGTTTTCTATATTGTCTTTGACGTTGTACAGGCCAAACGGCAGCGAGGAAACCAGCAACGGAGGCAAGATGCCCTTGTCTTCCTGCATGACATAGCCGTTTTGTTCCCATAACCTTTTTGCTCTCACGATGGATTCCGCGGCCTGTTGGGAATCCTCGCTCCATACCCACAATGTCGGTATTATTTTTACAAAGGGCAATCCTTTTTCGATATCGTCCACCGCCCTCATATATTCTTCTTTTTTCCGCATCAGCGATGGTGCAAAACTTCCGGCCGCCTGCTGCTGCAGGACCAGATTGCACTTCATGTGCAGTTTCATCTTTAAATCTTCATAGACAACATTCAGCGAGTATAAAAAAGGCGTCAATATCTGGTTGGAATCGGAAATAATGCCCCAGACGCCGCCGAAGCATTCATTGGTTTGAAATGTATCCACTTCCACGGGAAATGTTTTGACTGTTGTACACCGGAAATATCTTTCACCCATCTTGATATCGGATAAGGTCTTTTTGATAACCGTGTCGGATAAGATGACCTGTTTGTTTATATATTCTTCTTCGTTGTACCGTTTGTTGTTGCCGGAGGGTTTGTCGTTAAATAATTTGCGCATCCAGTCGATCAATTCTTCCGGTTTTAAATCCTGAGGGTGTATACCTGCCCCGGAAAGAATCTCTCTTACTGTGCTGTACACATCTGTAATATTGATTTGCTCAGCTTCTTTTTGGGGGATCTTCAAGGCCACAAATAACCGGTAGTTTCTCAGGGGCATCCTTTGAAATATATCCATTCCTTTTGTGCCCTTCTGGAAAAACTCCGCATACCATTTTGACGATTCCTTTAGTATCTTGTTATCCCGCGTCTTTACTTTTTGATATAATTCCAGCTCTTCCTCGATGTACTGATCAGCATATAATATGAATTGAAGTATACTGCCGTAGGGGATGCCAATCCTGAATATGCCTTCTAAAATGAATGTTGTCTTATCACCAGCAAAGGCCAGAGGGGTGCATTCCCATAAGAATCCTACTGTTTCATCCACGTTATAATAAAATACTTTTTCCTGATCATATGCCCGCCAGGGTAAATATGATGAAAATTTATTTCGCTGGCTTATCTGTTCCAGCTCATCTATCGTGGCGTCCCGATCCGTTCCCAGTAAAACATCCTGTATCTTATGACGGAATAAGTAGAAAAATATCGATAAAATTCCGGCGGCTACCATTGCCAGCATTGAATAAAATACTTCCATGATCTTTCCTTTTAATATTCTTCCGAATCTATTAAATAATTACCCATTACCCACTTCGGATCATCGGTTAATAAATAAACGTATCTCATCATATACAGTTCGTTTTGATCTCCCCTGTACGGCAATACCAGCACCCGCATAACCTGTGGCGCAGCCAGCAGAGGTGTGTTCGGTTCTTTAAGCATTGATGCCAATTTTTTATTAACAGCCTTCCGGTACATCGTTTCGGGTGATTCTGCTTTTAGACGTTTTCTTTCGACATCGTTTGTTTCTGAGGATGAACAGGCTGTGCAATACGTATCTTCAGATACGTTATTGTTTTTTGCTTCCTTCCTGCATTTTTCACACGCCATCTTATTTTCTTTATCATTCAATATGTTACCACTCTTCCTTTGAAGAGATTCTTTATATGCGCCTTCGACTCTAATGCATTTTCCCTTGTCATACCCCGGGCAGGAGAAATCGTCTTTATATGGATTTAATATAGCCCCGCAGCCCCATAGATAAAGCATTGTTACGATAATGAGACATTTTTTCATGGAAGATCTTCCCCTTTGTTTATTTCTTTTATTTCCAGTTCCGTGCCTTCCGATATGACCAGCGTTACGTCCCTTACGGCCCCGACTTCTATTACCGGCATGGCCTGGCGGGCTAATTCGAGATAAAATTTTGATATCTGCTGTGTGGCAGTGGAGATTCCCGACCCGATACCGGCCTGAACCACCTGATTGGGATCTATTGTCTGTGTCTGGCCGAGCGGACTTACGCTCACTGATGTTGTTTGTGCTTTAATGGCGTCGCCTATCCCGCCGAAGAAACCGGCAATGACCGACCGTGCCACTATGGAACCCATTTTACTTACTACCCTGCCGCGCAATCCTATTTTTCCGTCCGAGTCTACGACAAATCCTTTTACGTGCTGGTCGATGACGGCTGTTCCTTTTTTTGACAGACAGGATATATTGGTAATCCTCAAGTGGGCTCTTTCATCCGCCAGAGATCCATGTCCTTCACTTATGATGAAGCACCCTTTGAGGTTTGCCCGCACCTGGTTGGGCAGGAAAGCCAGATCATTAATACGCAATAAAACCGGGACGGGTTCTCCCTTGCCCCCTTCCGTCGTCGGTGCATCCAGGCCAGACAGCATCGTTGCCTCCATAAAAGAAGGGGGTAAATATACTGTCTTCTTTTTGCTTTTTTTTTCCGCTGACTTTTCTTTGCTATCCGCGCTGTTGTGATTGGTTGCTATTTCTATTGCGCCGATTTCCCGTTCCGCCGGTGGTTCTTCCTGCAACCTTTGCCCGCCCGGTATGGGGGGCATAGGCAAGCCGCTTCTTGATGCTGAATTATTACTATACTGCTGTGATTGAACCCGGGGAAGCGGCGGGGGCGGCAGCGGTTCGCTTTTATTGATTTGTGGCGCTCCCTCCGTCGGCCGCTTCATGCCGGGATATGTTTCTGCCAGGTTCGTTTTTACGGGTTGTTCTTTTTGATTATTTGCATCTTTAAACTCTTTCTTCATTTCTTCGACATCTCTAAGCATGGAGTTTATTTTTTCCTGCCCCTGCAAATAGGCAGATTTCTCCAGCAGATGCGGTTCCAGTTTTATTTCCTGCCTGGGATTTTTATTTCCCGGGGTTGCTTCTCTGTTTTTTGAGCCGAATTTTATAAAATATATAGCAGCGCCAAAGACCATCACGCTCGCAAGGATAATTATCATTACCGTTTTTTTCTTGGCGGCGGCATCCAGGTTTACCCAATGCTCCTGATATATGTTTTTCAGATCTAAAATCGCCATTTACCCAGGCTCCCTATTTTAATTTTGCATTGTTTTGATTTTGATTTGCTTGGAACTTTTCTTGTTGTCATCGCCCGTTTCTGCTTTTGACTCTGTCTTTGTTATATTTTCGTTTTCATAACCCCGGTCAATTTTTATCGTTGTGCTTTTATCCCGGTCATCGTCGCCTGTGTTTTGTGCGCATATAAACATCCGGGCTGTATCGCCTTTCTTTATCTTCAACTTATCAATGGCCAATGCTATGGGATTTGTTGTCGTTTCGATAAAATCACGCTCGTCCAGTTCTATTTCCTGTCTTTTCGAAGATTCTTTTATTTTAATTATATATTCTTTGACTGACATTCCCTCTCCCGGGGCGCTTACCGTTCTATTTGGCGATATAAACAGTTCTTCATATGGGCTGATGTCCCTCAATGCGTATTTTTCCACGGTAAAACTTTCCTGGATGTCGTCGGTATATACAGCCTTGATCATCGTCATTATTTTTTTCTCTGACGACATTCCGCTAAAATATTTTTTATTATTTCTTATTTTTTCTCTATCGCCGGTGGACAGCTGAATTGTTTTTGAGGGGATTGATTCCGGCACTGCGATAAGGTTGTAAGTCGCCTCACCGCAGACAATATACATTTCCGTAACGGTTGGGTATATCGTCTTATCGGATTTTTTAATGTACTTGTATTTTATATAGGCGTCTTTTCCCGCGAACGTTACCGTCATGCCTTTCTCTTTGGAGTATACAACGTCCCTTATTTCTCCCGACTGGCACGTCACTCTGTTGATATCCTGGGCGCTGAGGCGCACCGCTGCCGGTATTTCCGGTGTCACTATTGTCGGAGATTGTTCTTCTTCTACAGCTTTCCGCACCTGACTGTAACTTACTTTTACTCCACCGACGAAAGGTTCTTCCCTGGCCGGTTTTTGATCGTTTTTACAATCACCTGCTGAACAGCTCCGGTCGGTGTAATTCCACTTCTGTTTCTTTTTAAGGGACTCCAGTGTGTGATAGTTGTCCTTTTCTTCATTCTTAGTTTCTTTCTTTATTTTTGCAGCCGTTTCTTTTTGTTCGTTTTGCGCCGGTGGCCCTCCGGAATTATTATCTTCTGCAAATGATAGACAGGCATAAAATAGATTAAATAATATTATGGTCAGCAGTATTGCTTTTTTCATCTCATTTTCCTTTTTGTGCAGTTGTTTTATCCTGGGTTTGCTGGACTACCTCTGCCATCGATTCCGTTATGGACAGAATGAAAAATCTTCCGTTAAGTATCGTGTAGTCAATGTAATATGTTTTTTTGTCGTCTTCTATTTTACGGTCGTCGATATATTGTCTTTTAGTCCCCTCTATTTCTATTTTCTTTATTTCCGTGTTTACGGAAATTTTGGTAACATAAAACACCTGCGTCAGCTGTGTTTCCGCTATTTTTTCGGCCAGATTGTAAAATGTTGTTTTCCCCTGTGGATATGCGGAGGGATCAAAGTGCAGCAACAGCTCATCGAATTGCCTGCGGGCCGAGGCCGGCGTATAGGAAAACGCCAGGCTGCTTATATATCTCACGAACGTGGAGACATATATTTCGTCGAGCTTATTTCCTTCGATTGTTGTTTTTTCCTGTAATCCCGGCGGCATGATCACGACCCTCTGATAACTGAGAGCCTTAAGCATTACGCCGGTATTGATCAGCGTTACCGTTCCGATAATTAAAATGGTGAATTTCAACAGCCTGTTTTCACCTTTGTGTTTTGCTTTATCGTTCAGGTACTTATACAGCTTCACCTTGATCCTTCCCCTCTTTGTTTATTCTATAAATATGTTCTCGTAATATTCCGGATACTTTTGAAACTTTACCAGTCCCGCAAAATATAGAATGTGGCGGATAAAACCTCTGGGATATTTCTTTTTTACGTGTGTATATCCCCAGGGGCCAACTACAACCACCAGCCACGTCACCGATCCGAAGATCAATGCTATAGTGAAGAACATCATAATGATGCACAGTTCGTCGCTATCCCAGAAGAGCACCTGCAGCGGAGCCGATAGATATTGAGGAAATTTTTTCTTCATCAGTACAGCAAGCCCATGCTGGCGACGATTGAGTCCGCTTTAAGAAGCGCTGCACCCCCTAACAACGCCGGGATGGCGCCGCCCATTTTTTGCTGAATCGCCAGTACAGCGCCAAAACAGACAGCTCCCAATCCGGCAACAAAGCCGATGGGCCCTTTTAATATTGAATTTACGGCCATATCGTAAATGTCATAGGCGAATGTGCCCGGCGCAGGAGCCACAATGGCGAACGCTGACGGCTCTACCACCATCACCATAAACGCTGCCAACAAAATAATTTTTACAATTTCTTCCTTCTTCATGCGTTTTTCCTCCTTTTTATTTTATCAGGAGCGTGTCAAACATTTTTATGTTCGCTCCCTGCACATACTTTCCGTTGATCCAGAACACCGGCGTTCCGGTTATGCCTATCGTATTGCCGATACTTTGCTGAGCCTGATATATAGCGTTTACGTCTTTCGATATTTTCTGGCTGTCGAGGTCGTCTTTATCTTTCGCTCCGCTCATGACTTCGTAATAAGCCTTAGCTTTATCCTCGGCGGCTAAAATATATTTTGCTTTTTCTTCCGCTTTCGGATGTAAGCGGATAATAGGAATTAAATAGACGTACTTTGTTACGTTCTTATCTTTAAAATATTGGGCAGCCTGGCGGCAATACGGACAATCGGGATCGGTAAATTCGATTACCTTATTTTTTCCCGTCCCTATTTTTATTGCTTTATCCAAGGGGATGTCTGCTAATTTCTGAGCTTGAAGTTGATCACGTTTTTCCTGGGTTAGGGATTTTTTGTTTTTATCATATATCTCGCCGAATATTATTAATTCGCTTTTAGGCGCATAATAAAAAATGATACTCCCTTTGTTGGCGACAATTTCATATATTCCTTCTATGGGTGTTTTCTCCACAGCTTCTACATTAATTGTTGTTACTTCTTTAATTTTTGCCGCGATGGCCTGTTTCACATTTTCCGGTTCTTTCGCCTGAATGTTTACAGCCATACCCTCAATGGCGAAGATTCCGATTACCAGGGCGATAACTTTTATCTGGGAATTCTTTTTCATCATTCGTTTCTCCTTTTTATCTTTGCTCGATTTCGACACGTCTGTTTACGTGATCAACACTGGATATATAGTCTTGTTGCCCTTCCCCGCTTATCTCTTTGACCATGACTCCTTCTTGCCGCAGATATCCGGCAACATTAAGGGCTCTCGCTTTAGCCAGCTTGTCGTTATAGAATTTTCCGCCGATTTTACAGGTATAGCCGGTCACTTTAACTTCCTTGCCCTTAATGCAGTTTATAAACTGATTAATTTGATCTATTTCGGAATTACTTATTTGGGATTCGTTCAATGGGAAAAAGACGATGTTCTTTTTACATGAAGTATGACTGCCTGCCTTTTCTTCAAACGGTGATGAGGTCGCGGCGGCTTTCATTTTATCGGGATTTATCGGAACAGGTTGGCTCGCTTTTATTTTTACGACTTCTTCAAAGACAGTTTTATTTGCAGTTTCGAATGACTGTATTTCTTGTGCCGGTTTTGCATCGTTGGGTTCGGAAAATTTTATTGTTATTGGTATTGCCGATTTTTTTGTCAGTTTTATTCTTTTTGTTTCCTGCTCCCTGATCATGTAGCTATGGGAGAGACTCCCTGAATTTGCCAGGCCTTCATATCTATATTCAATATCGGCTGGTCGTATTTCTGCGGCGCTCACATTCTGTATAGTTAAGACACAGATCATCAATACGAATATTTTTTTCATTCCTTTTCCTTGTGTTTTTTCCTTTAGCCTGATTTTGTGACGTAACCGTTTTGAACAAAACGGATGCATTTGTCCAACTGGACTTGGATATCAAGACTGATTGGTTAAAGAGGTCAGCAGCGCTAAAAGTAATACTGTTTCCAGTGGTTTGATAACTGTCTTGGCTTGTTTATCAAGATTGCCCAAATGCGCTTTATCCAACAATTGAGCTATAATATCCGGTGCCTGCCTTTTTATCTTGTCTTGTATATCCAGATGAAGCCTTTTGCTTCTATCCCGGCGTTTTTGCGCCTCCCTGCCCTTGCGTACGTATTCCGGGTGGCTTTTTCTGTATTCTTTTAGATGGCCGGGATGTTTATCCTGCCATGCCTTCAAGCGGGCATGATCATCGCACCAATAATTAGGATTATTTTTCCGCCAGCGTTCATTGTTCCGCCGTTTCAACTCCTTCTGGCAGTCTTTTGAACCACAGGTCTTCTGACGGGAACCGACTTTCTTATCAGGAATAATAAGTGCACCGCAAAAACATTTTTTCGGCCTTCGTTTTCCTTTCATCCTGTTGATCCCCAACAAAATAAGAAATCGTCAGAAAAAAAAGACGTATCAGACAAAACACAGAATGAAAGAAACAGCCTTGATATTAACCCATCGATTATCGAACGCATCAAAGACATATCTGTCGCATGAAGGGTGCATATGTTGTCATTTTGATGGAAATTGAGATTTTTACGGTCAGAAACGGCAATTAGAAAAAAATAGAGGAGAGTCTCCTCGTTGACAAGATCACAGAGGAGTTTCCCGGTGTTGAAACGAAGATATATCCGGCTGAAGGAACCATCGATCTTTCTGACCACTGCCGGATTGACAACCGAACCTGCATCCATGGTCATACCTACCCCGATTTCGTAATGTGGCCATTTTCTACAAATTGGACACAGTTGTCTAACTGGACTTGTATATCAAGGTCATTTGGCAAAACAGGTCAACAAGCCAAAAGTAATGTTGTTTTAAATGGTTTGATTACTATCTCGTCTTGTATATCAAGATTGTTCAAATGCGATTTGTTCCACAGTAAATATATAATATCCGGTACTTGCCTTCTTATCTTGTCTTGTATATCAAGATGAATTGCTATGCTTCCATTCCGGAATTTTTGCGCCTCCTTGCTATTGATTGACATCAAATCGATGGTTTCAAAAACATCGCCGTTTGCTGCTTCGACAAACTTCCCGTCAATAAATAGCTTGTAATGATCCATCTTAACTCCTCCATCTTACGATAATGAAATGTTAAATGTTACTCTCTTGCCGATATAGAAATCACCGACGACTTTGCCACAGTCTGCTAAATAGTTAATTATACAGGCAACTCTATACCCTTCCTTAAGACAGTAATCAATATATTAAGGTGTCTTAATAAAAATATTGTCTTTACCTAAGACGATTCATGTTGCGCTTTTGGAGATGTTGTGATCATGAGTTCATTCTTTCGTTATAAAACGATTAATGATTTCATTTTGAAGGAGTATTTAAATTATGAAAACCAAGGATAAATCCATATCGGCCCTTCTGTCTGTCTTTCCAAATCATGAGGCATTCAGGAAATTTTACGAAGACAGCAGTCATTCGAAAGCTGTTGAATCATTTGTGGCGTATGCCGCAAAGAACAACATAATTAAAGCGGGTGATGTAAATAGCCTGGAAGCGTTCATCCGCCAGCATGAACATACTCCTGACGATTGCACGCCGCCGAATAATCTCAATTTTGAGGCATTGCTCGAAAAGAAAGCGGACCTGCTCAAGGTGACTTTATCGATACGGGCATTGGCCGATCGTATCAATAGCTTGATTGAGGGGTGCAGGATTGATTTACCCAAAGTGGATAAATCGATGTTGTCGAGGCTTAAAAAGGAACCCGCCGATACGATCTATAAACAGGACGTGCTTCGGAGCTTAGCCTTCTGGCTGGGCCATGAACGTTCGGAGTTGGGACCCATATGGAATTATAACACAATGATCAAGCTTTGCTCCGAATCTAAACAAACGGCAAGTTACAAAGAGGGAGTGAGGGTGGGATTTGCCCTCTACAGCCGAGGAGATGTTATCGATCATGAAATCGTTGGTTGGCTGAAAAAAGTACTGAAGAGTTACATTGAACAATCCCTGGGTCAGTTTCTTTACGGCCGATGGGGTAAGATTCATTCCCACGATATAACAACGCTTTACATCGACTTCCCCAAAGAGGTGGAGGTGAGCGACCCAATGTCTTACCGTCAGTGTCTGGAATGCGCTGTATCTCTGGCTCATCAGATCGCTATCCGTTGGTCGCTATCCAAATACTGTTCGAAAAATAGATTCCTATCCATTGTTATTGTTGCCGGAGAATACTCCAATCTGGATAATTACCTGCTTCCTTTGCTCAATGCCAAGCTTCCGGATGATCCGGTCATTCGTGTATCGGACTATGCGCGCCAATGCCTGCTGATCAATGATATACGTGTCATTCTCTGTCAGTACCCCTCGGAAACAACGTTGTTTAATGGCGAAGCTCTCACGATTTGGTGGGTAACTGCGCTCTGGAGCACACATTATTTTGATTTTGTCGGCGATCTTCTTACGGACAAAATCTTACAGAATAATCCGGCGGCTATAGAAAAGCTCAACCGCCTTTTGTGGTTTCCGGAAGAAGAAGAGAAAAAACAGAGAAAGGTTGATGAATCCAATGCGGTTTCCACTTTTTTCAAGTTTCCGCATAATTCTCTTCTGGGAGTTGAAATTGCCAAGACCCTTTATTTCAGGCGGCGCTTTGAGGAGGCGGCGGAGATTTTACGGATAGTGCTTTCTATTAATCCAACGGATTTGATTGCCCGCACATTGCGAATGCTGATTTTTCGCAATAGGGCTGTGGATGCCGAAAATTATTCAGTGGCAATGGGTCTTATGAAGATGGCTGAAAAAGAAGCCATCTTCATAAGGGAAAACTGCAATCACCAATCCGAAGATTTTTTTTGTGAATACGCCCTTATTCTTCGCGCCCGGGCTATGTTGACCCTCCGATACACACGCACTGATAAAAATATTGCCAAAGACCGGAAGACATTATCCATCTTGAAACAGAATGTGTTTGATGACCTGGATCGATCTGAAGACCTTTTTGAAAAAGGCATGACAGTTTCTCCGTCAGGAATTCGGTCTTCCTATTTGTTTTGCAGTGTTCAAGTCCTGCGCGCGATTTTGAAAAGTGATGAAGAAATATTTATCAATCCGCAAAAAGCTGTCGATGCCGATTTTATGACGGTACACAAATCGGCTGAAGAACTTTTAGATCAACTCGGCTATCTCAGAAAAGATCTGCCTGAAAATTTGCAATACGAATTCATGGCAAAGAAAATGATTAAAAAATTACTGATTCATGATGATTCAATTTCCTTACAAAGTTACCGGCCGACAATTTATTTCTGTAATGCAGTGGCGCTGTGGGATTTTCTGCCCGCCCGTACTGTTGGAACGACAAAGTTTGTTCTGCAAACACTAAGAAAAACGATCGACATTGCCCGGCTGATGGAAAAAGACGATGTTTGTATTTATTCTTTTACCCGCACTTATGGTGAAGTAATACCTGCGCCGGAATTTGTCAATCACATTGAAAAAGCCATTGTGATGATTGAAAAGGCAGCCGGTAAAAATTTATATGAACGGGAGGATAGTGAAGTTATTGCCATGTCAGGCAATCTATCATTCCTCTTGATGACGGTAAATTTTTAAAGAAGATAAAATACTTGGGAAAAAGCTGGCGTGCTTTCATTTTTAAGGCTTCTTCAAAGATAGTTTTATTTTCAGTTTCTGCCATCTGTATTTCTTGTGCCGGCTTTACATCATTGGGTTGAGAGAATTTTATTGTTATTGGTATTACTGATTTTTTTGTCAGTTTTATCCTTTTTATTTCCTGTTCTCTGATCATGTAGCTATGGGAGAGACTTCCTGAATTTGCCGGGCCTTCATATCTGTATTCAATATCGGCTGGCCGTATTTCTGCGGCGCTTGCATTCTGTGAAGTTAATACACAAATCATCAATACGAATATTTTTTTCATTTCTTTTCTTTATGTTTTTTCCTCTGGTCCGACTTCGTGATATGGCCATTTTCTCCAAAGCGGATGCAGTTGTCCAACTGGATTTGGATATCAAGATTGATTGGTTAAAGAGGTCAGCAGACCTAAAAGGAATATTGTTTCCAGTGGTTTGATTACTGTCTCGGCTTGTATATCAAGATTGCCCAAATGCGTTTTATCCCACAATTGAGCTATAATATCCGGCGCCTGTCTTCTTATCTTGTCTTGTATATCAAAACGAATCCTTTTGCTTCTATCCCGGCGTTTTCGCCCCTCTCTGCCATTGATTGACATCAAACGGGATACTCAGTTATCAACTATATCTGTTAATAATCTGCATTATTTAGTTATTGTCAATTGTCTAATTTTTTACTATAAAATACAAAATAGCAAATTGCTCCAATATTGAACAGCCACGGAAAGGACATAATGGAAAAAACCGAACTTCTTAAAATCATCGAGAAACTATTGAAACCGGACGTTGCTCTTGACTTTCTTCTCGATCTGCCGGAGGAACATCTTGAAACTCTTGTTGGCTGTATCAGGGATAGAATAAACCAATTAAGTAATAAAGTTTGACGTTGCATTTATTTCAATAAAGGTATAACATAGTATACCAAAGTAAATGCAGGCAGGAGGTACAAGTAATGGAACATAGCCAAGATACAATGACCGTTTTACCTATAAAACTTCGGTCTAGTGAAAAAGAGCGATTAAAAAGAATTGGCTCTGTGAAGAAACGTTCCCCGCATTGGCTGATCAAAGAAGCTATCCACCAGTATCTGGAACAGGAAGAAGTGGCAGAAAAGTTCAAACAGGAAACAATTGATAGATGGGAAAAGTATTGTCAGGATAATGAATCAGTTTCAGACGATAAAGTCATGGCCTGGCTTGACTCGTGGGGTAAAGATCACGAAAAAAAGGCTCCACTATGAAAATCAAGTGGCTTCCTGGGGCAATATCCGACCTGCAACGATTTAGAAAATTCATTTTACCGAACAATAAGAAAGCGGCGGAGAGAGCCGTTGATACTATCAAGAAACACGTACAATTATTGAATGTTCATCCTCAAATAGGAAAGCCGGCAGATATACCGGAATTCAGAGATTTGATAATTCCTTTTGGGTCATCCAGTTACATCTTACGATACCGTATTGAAGGTAATGCAATAATTATTGTGGCCTTGAAACATGCTAAAGAAGTAGGTTTCAAAGATCACAGTTGATTTCAAAGAATTACTGATGTCCGAAGTTATTCAATCGGAAGCTTTGATTAATCTGCTTGATAAAAAAGGTTTAGTTTCCAAACAAGAATTGTTGAAAGAGATGAAGAAAGTTCAGGCGTCGATGATGAAGTCACAGTGATGCGGATTGATTTGTGGCAAACGAGAATGTATAATAAAGCATTCATCGTAAAATAAAAAAGGGAGGTACTATTAATGAACAAAGCTCAATTGATCGAAGAAGTGGCAAAAGTTACGTGCAGCAAGAAAGAAGCAGTGGCGGCAGTAGACGCAACAATGGCAGCAATTAAGAAAGCACTCAAAAAAGGTGATGCTGTTACACTTGTGGGCTTTGGAACATTTAATGTTAAGAAAAGGAAAGCCCGTACAGGCAGAAATCCCCAAACAGGCAAGGCCATTAAAATAGCCGCAAAGAAGGTTCCCGTATTCAAAGCCGGGAAAGGATTGAAAGACGCGGTAAAATAGACTAACAATTTATCATGTTCATTGAGCCGTCCCTCCCTGCGACGGGACGGCTTTTTTTATTAAACTGAAGACAGACAACATACGGATCGAGATGTCGAAGAGAGAATAAAAAAATGTAAAGGCGCAATCCAAGAAATGAATGATCGAATAGCGAGCAAAAGTTGTTCTAAAACTGAGAGTACAAGATTTGTTTTCTTTATAATACAAATACATTTAGTGTCCTTATGAAAGATGACATTTTTCATTTTCTTTTTAAAAATCAGACCAAAAACAAATTACAAGTTAAGGCCAACAAGCCGGTCGTTGAGATTGTCAAAAATCAATTCTATATTGGCCGGACACCAGCTCGATTCTGTGACATAATAGGCCATAGAACCGGACAAGAACTAAGTATCAAGGAAGCATTGGACCAACTAGGGGCAAATGAATCTGCCCGTAAGGTGTTTCCTCTTGCCGCTACGCCCGGAGCACATTGGATTTATTTTCCCTTGTTTTCCACATGCAGACAAAATCCCGGTAAAAAAGTATTAAAAAAATATCTCCACTTCCTTGATGAAAAGCTAGGTCGGAAAACAGCAGGTGTAGGCAGGCGTCTTATATCTACAAATGCCTCAATTAAGAAACTAACCCGTCAAATAGAAAGGTCCCGCTCAGTGCACGACATTCGTCGTCGCATTGCAGAAATGGACAATATTATCGATAAAAATATCCTAGATAGATTAAACAAATTAATCCAAAGTAATAGATGGGAACAATCCAATTATAAGAAGCTTGCCAGAAAATTTCGCGATGCGTGGTGCCGTCAATCCGATACACTGCAATCAGGAAATTATAGCCATCTTATCAAAAATAAAAACCCATTAGGTGTAAACGATAAAGACCTGCTTAGGATTTATGCTGGTTATTGGATTATCCGTTCCCTATACGGTATAGAAATTATTTCAACAGATGAAGAGGAAGACGAAGGATTGAACAGAATCATCAAATTGAATTCGAGAATGATAAGAAAAAGTTCTCGAAATTCATTTTACTATCTAAACCGTCTTTTCAAGAAGGAGCCAGCTCTTCGGGAAAGCCTAGAGAATATTCTTGATTATTTAAGAGATGCAGAACGTACCGGCGAGCCACCTTTAATTCACGAATATTATCGAAGGCAGGCGGAAGGTCGCAGAATTCTAAACAGTTTCCGGCTTACTCGATTCCGACAGGTTTTAAAGCAGCTAAACCAAGCAGCAAGGAGTGGTTTTGCATAACATTAATTTGCAGGGCATTAGAAATTTCAAGGGCCTGAAAAAAGCCGTGCGTTCTGTTTCTGAAATCCACTCCTATACCTTGGATCTTGGATTTGCTCTGGGATTGTTGAAACAATGCAAAAGTAGAGATTTATCATTTCATGTTGATGGGGCTGGATATAGACCAGCTAAATTATCCTCAGATGAATGGAGGGAGATAGCCGATTCGCACAGTTTTCATTTAAAGCCGCGATATAAAAATGGCGGAGTTTTTCATTCAAAGGCATGGATTTTCAAAAACAGCCTTTTACTCGGTTCGGCCAATTTATCAATACGTGAAGCACGTGAAAACTTGAATTTCTGGTGCTGGATGCCAATGTTCATATCGGGGAAATTACCGAAAAATGAGTCTTTTACGGTCTTCTGGGACTTGGACAAGCAAAAGGTTATGGTCAAGGACACTCCATTAAATACAATTAAAAGTGCATTGGCCGGAATCAAGATGACATCCATGGTTATAGTATCCCCACAACCGCCAAGTAAAAAGGTTCTCCGAGCCATTGGGCCGCATCTTTCTGATAAAGGCGATTGCCTGTTCTTTCTTAGAACGGAAAGTCATGGGCTGAAGAACTTGCCAAACCGGAAGGATTGGACAGTTAGAAATTTTATTCTTTTCGATGAAAGCAATGGTTTGCATGGGAAAGCCTTTTATGGCGAATGGAACACGAAAGGAAAATCCGGCGCAATTATATATGTGGGGTCTGCAAACTTCACCGAAACAGCCTTTACAGGAAAGAATATCGAAACGGGTGTGCTTATAAAAGCAGAAGGCAACAAACAAGTAGCTGCGCTTCGGCGAGCACTGTCGTCATTATTGGGAAAGAATGGCACCGTGTCAAAAAATGAAAAAGCCTGGGCTACTGAACGTTTCGATGGCAGATGGAAACTGATATCCCCGCCGGAGAAAAGACCAAACACTGAAGGAGATCTATTCTTAAGCAGCGAAGATATCGCTCTCAGCAAATTTATGGATGGTTTATGGGCCAAGAGAAACTGTCTTCATTTTCCTTCAGCCTTTGGCGGCAGGGATATTAGTAAAGCAGAACTGAAACTTGGAGATTATAGAATAAGGTATTGGAGAAAACCTGCCAAACATATTTTTGAATGCGTAATCTGGTCGCCAGACGCCAGACTCAAATTGGTCTTGAAAGGAGGTAAAACCGTTAACATTGATCTGCCACCGCTGGATGGTCTAATGGAGAGACAGGATAAAGGTTCAGAGATAATGGATCTTCTTTTCAATCATACCTCAAAAGATGGCTTGGGTAATGGCAGCAACGGTACCCACAAAGATCATAGCGATCTTTGTATTTATTCCGATTCACGCGTCCTTGTCCCATGGCAGACTTTCGCAGCCAATAATAAAACCTACCTCTTTGATGATAAAAAGGATTTAAAAAAAGTTTTAAAATCGATACGCACCATTCTAAAGGAACCACAGGGGAAAGGTATGGATCATATAAATCAAAAGCTTAGAAACTTTGCGTTTTGTATCGAAAGCCTGATTAAAGGAGGTTCATGAGCTTGAATCGTCTCCGTTTAAATAATGCTCAACATCGCTATGCATGTCAGGCATACAAACAAATCAAGGATAACGGAGTAGCCTTAATCCAACTTCCCACCGGACAAGGCAAAACACTCATTGCCCTAAAAGTCATTGCTGAGATTCTCAGCCATTCGAAAAGGCCGAGACCCATTGTCTTGGTCACAAGAAAAATGGAGGACGATTGCCTATTGGATAGAGCCTTTCGTGGCGAAGCTCTTTCAAAGGAAGAGTATGAAAATCATCCATGGATCAGAGATGCCGTCCTAGCAAAAGGCCTTGATCGCTTGAATAAGCGCAGTACCCGCAAAATCAATTATATTGAATGCAGATCCATGATGAACCAAGGAAATTCATTTCCTGCTGGTGCCGTGGTAGTTTTTGATGAAGTACATCGGTTTCAATCGTTTCTGAAAAGAACGGCGGCGAAGGCTTACGCTGAAAAGCCGGGCAGACATAGCTCTGGTGCAAGGCAAATGAAATTTCTTTTACTTTCTGCAACACCCATTAATCCAACCCGTATTTCATTTAGAGAGGAACGTGGTGAGCTTATACCTGAAGATGAGGAGGCTTTAGAGGATAAACGAATCAAGACCAGTTATCTCAACCTCTACAAAACCATGATTTGTTTGTCTTCGCTGAGCCGCAAAAGAAAAGACAAATTACTTGAAATACTCGATGGTGGTGAAAAGAAATCACTTGAAGATTTTGCTTCAGATTTCAGGAAGGTTATGAAAGACCTGAAGCCAATACCTTCACCGAATGTGCTTTTGAAATTAGGTCCGAAAGGCAGCAGGCCCAGATGTCCAAATATTTCTTCAAGATCACCTGCATATTACTCAAAATCTGTGACGGGCCTTTTGAAATTCCATAAAGCGATTATCAATCAAACAAATTTGTATTATTGTGCAGAAAGAATGGCATTAGCCGGCGTTAGTACAAAGCTTAATGCACATACAGTCGGTTTTATTAGGCAGTCAAAAAGATTTTTTCAAAAAGGACTTTTTCATTATCAGCCAAACGCTCAGTACAGGGATGAGACGTTGAACGCATTGAAGTCTTTAGACAAAAATAAAAAGGAAATACGTCAATTACTTTCGGGTAAAATAGATGCACTGTATGATTTTATCAAAAAGATATGGTTAAAACGTTCAGGCAAGCCCAAGTGGAAAGTCCTTGTTTACTGTGCACACTTAGGATCAGTGGCCGCTCTTGCATCAGAACTTGAAAAACGGTTTTACAAAGATGACATTACCTGTAAATGCCCTAATGCTGGGAGTGATATTTATGGCAAGGATGGCGCAAGGCGTGTTGTTTGGGATACCGAAGGGTATTCAGACGCTAAAAGACAAAGCGAACAAGAACATACTTTGATAAGAAAATTTTGTGCAAAAGAGAACAAAGCCGGATGCAGGGGCAATAAGGCCCGCTGTCCGCGAGGATTTGTGCTTGTTACTTCTGATCGGCTTTCGGAGTCAATAGATTTGCATAATACATGCGAAATCATGATTCACTTTGATCTGGACTGGTCGCCGCTTCGCATGATTCAAAGATATGGAAGACTTTGGAGGCTGGAAAAACCAACAAGAAGGCCCAAGCCCCCAGCAGTCTTTCATATGATTCAGCCTGGTTCTGTGGATGAAGAGATTTTCTGGCGCTTACAAAATAGATGGGATGCTTTGAAGAAACTACAGTTAGGACTGGACCTAGTTGATCTTACTCATGCGCTAGGTGAACGAATATATTGAAAATTAAACAGAGGGAACGGCACTGCGTTGAAGAAAACGAAATAATAAGGGCTCCTGAAATAAAGAAATTCATGTTAGAATCTTTATGAATAATAATGTTAAACAATATTATAAAGGGTGGAGAGTAAAATATGAAAGCAGATGCACTGAATCTTGCAGCGACATTAGATAGTCCGGAAGTTGATTTTTATACGATACCACAGTACCAGCGACCATATACATGGAAAAATGATGAGTATGAAACGCTATGGGAAGATCTAATTGATGCTTATAATGAATATGTGGAGGCGCGTGACCAAGGAAAGACCCCTGAATATTACTTTCTCGGTCCCGTTGTCTTTGTAAAAAATACTGACAAGAGGTCTTTCGACATTATAGACGGTCAACAGCGCACAACAACAATTAATATAATGCTTTGGTATCTATATCGAAGGATAACAGATGAAATAGAAAAGGAGAGAATACATAAAGTACTTACTTTCCTTAGTAGGGAAACCAAGCTAAAGGTTTCTACTAAGGATGCGGCAACCTTTTTAAAAATCAGCGAGTCAGACGATGAAATAGTCGGTTCCAACAGAATGGCTGAATGTGCCAACTATTTTAGAAGTAAGGTGTCTATATTGCCTAACCCGAATAACTTTGCAGCTTTCATGAGAGAGTATATTCAATTTATAGTTATTGTAGCAGATGACTACAATAAAGCTTGGGATTTATTTATAGGCTTAAATGGCAAAGGCGTGCCGCTTAACCCGACAGACTTGGTAAAGGCTTTTGTTTGTGGCCGGTCAGATGTGGGCGATACGATTGGCGCAATATGGGAACAAAGAATACCTCAATTAAAAGATGCATCAACCGCGTGTCTCTTATTCCTTGCCCGGTTCAAATGCAAAAAGTATATCTCTGAAAATGCACTGTTTAGAGAAATAACAAAACAATTTCCTGCCATAATAAGAACCAATGATATATCTGAGTATAGTGATCTGTTTTATAGGTTCTGGATTAAACCAGTTAATGAAATTTCGAATGATTTCCCCGACGGATTAAACTTTACATTAGAAGCTATAAAGGCGCTCCGAATTCTAAGAGATTTAAATAGAAAAGATTTTACCACACTACTTTTCCAATATGCTGAGGCATTCGGGCAAAAAAGCGTTTTTGAGGAAAGTTTCTTAAAACTATTATCTTCCTATCAAATTCGAATGGCTATTTCGCGCAAGCGGTCGAGGGAACGTAAATTTCTATCTGAATTTAAGGATTATAAATTCAGATCAGATATTGCTGATGGTGATACGAGATCGCGGGATGAACTAAAAGCTATAGACAAGAAAGCAGCAATTGACGGAATTCGAGCTTTCTTAAAATCAGATGCACCGGATGATGCAACTTTTGAGCAACTGATTAAACTTGCAGACTATAGTAATTACCCTGCACGCGTAATCCTTGCTCATAATGAAGAAGGTGAACGAGGCAACAAGATCATTACAGACTTTCAGTTAGAGCATTTAATGCCGCAAGCTGGTACGCCGTATTGGCATTCAGAAGCTGGTACCACGGACAAAGATGAATATACAAAAATAGTTGATAGCATAGGGAATCTCTTTGTTATTGATAAGCAAACAAACAACCAAGTAAAAAACAAAAATTTTGATGTTAAAAAAGGCTTCTACCAGCAATATTTGAAAGAGTGGTCTATTTCAAGGATTACCGATGGGAAAAATGCCTGGGTGCCTATGGATATTATTACAAGGGCGCAGGCAATTGCAACATGGGCAATAAAATATTGGAGTATGACTTGAAACATTGATCTATCTCTAATACTTGTACCACAAGTTCAGTTAGCGTTCAGCCATTTTGATGATCCCTGAAAACAGGTCTAGAATATAAATAAGATAAGTAGTTTTTGTAATTCATCAATATCATCCTTACACCGTACCCGCACCAAAGGCTCATCTTCTTTGCACGGTGGTTTGTGCACTATAGAATAGAAACCTGTATTAAGATAAAGCCATATTTTTACTCATCCGCTTTTTATTACTATCGTATAGCCGTCTCTATAATCCAATGTGTAGTCCAGCTTATCATGTTCATCAAACTCGTATGGAAAATCCGCTCCAAGGCGGCTTTCGATCATATTCGGGTGGCGGCTTGCGCCAGAATACTCAGCCAATAGGAAACCCGAGGCCGAAAAATTTTAGAAAAATAAAAAGTAGTTTCTTACTTCCTAAAAGAAAAGAAATGAAAATGATTGAAATTATCGAAGATTTCATTTGATAATTGCCATCTTGCCGTGTTAATCTTGCATCATAATTATGTTGTTAGGCAGTTCACGTGGCACTTGCCTTTCAGCAAAAAGGCACAAATGAAAATTGAGGCGATACCAAACAAAGGCCCCGCCAGCATGGGGCCAGAAATTGACCGTAGCTTAGAGTGGGCAGAGCAGGTTGATATTGCCTCAGCCTTTGTCACGTCTAAAGCTTTGAACCATCTGGAAAAATCTCTTGCAAAAGCACAAAGTGAAAAGCGGCAGTTAACGGTACGGCTGCTCTTCGGCTTGTATCAACGCTTTACACCACCAGAAGCACTAAAAATGATGCTTGACTTGCAAAAAAAATATCCAGGTCGATTGTATGTACAAGTTGCCCGCAACAACAGATTCCATTGGAAGTTATATATCTTTCGGAAAAGGAGTTCGAGACGCTTTTACATTGGGTCAGCAAATCTTACTGAAGATGGTTTAACCTCAGAGGGTGAACTGTCGGTAAAACTTACCACCAAAACTTCTGACGCAATTGCAAACACATTAGAAACTGAGTTCGATAAACTGTGGAAAGACAAATCGAAATCGTTCCTGTTGCGCAAAGATGTTTGGAAAGAATACAAAAAATTTAAACGGCCTGCGTTTATTTCACAACATGAAGACAGCGCAATTTCTGGCCTTTTAACTAAACCAGACAGGCCGCCCCCTCCCCCTACGAAACCCAAGCCGCGCATAGTTTTTGTAGACAAAGTGCTATTGCCAGAGACAGATAATATCATTGATGCTCGTACTAATTGGGATAAAAAAAACTGGGATTATATGTGCACCGGTAAACAGTTGCACAACAATATCGTGAATGCAAAAGTGTTCCTGTATGTGACATGGGACGATAATCCCAAAAAGTATTATGTGGAATTTCGACGAGTTGAAGAGACAGTAGAACTCGATACCCCTGATGGAAAATATTTTATCGCGCATTCTAAAATACCTTATGGCTATAGTCTACGATATAGTGAGGTTAAAAAACGGTTTGAAGAAGTTGGATTGACTTGGAAGATAATAAAAGCGAGCCGTCAGTTGAATAGTGACCAGCTACAGGCTACGAGTCGTTTGTTACACGTTAAACCGGAAACACTGGTGCAAGAGTAAAAGCAAAAAGCTGCCTAAGATCAATTCAGCCGATCGCTTCGTTTTGGTGGATTCATCATCGCACCTTTCAATCGGAAAGAAGCATTTTGCCGGATATAACAATGGTACAACATTGTAGGTGTTAGATGCAATATTTCCTTAAAAATAAAAAATTGTTTCCATAATGTATGTTTTCTTAAAAATAATTATCTTAAAAATACTGATTAAGTCAAATTATTATCCTTAAGCATATCTGCTTAATATTTTCTCAGTTACAACCGCATGAAAAAGAATATTCATTGACTAAATACTTAATTAAGGTGTATTTCTAACAAGTTATTTTCGTTTTCCAATCTCAAACAACTTGAAAGGCAATACGGAAAATCATACACATATGAATTTGACGCCTTACCACGCTAAATATTTTGCTCATGAGCTAACCAAGCGATGCTCTTCTGATAGTTTAGAAAAATTATCTTCTACGCTTTCTAATGCTCAAGTTGATCTTAATCCGCATCAGATAGAAGCGGCCCTTTTTGCTTTCAAATCGCCTTTATCAAAAGGTGCAATTTTGGCGGATGAGGTTGGGCTTGGCAAAACAATCGAAGCAGGATTGGTGCTTTCTCAAAAATGGGCAGAGCGTAAACAAAAAATATTATTGATATTGCCGGCGAATCTCAGAAAGCAATGGAATGCAGAACTTCAAGAAAAGTTTTTTTTGCCATCAATAATCCTGGAAACAAAATCATTTAATCAAAGCATAAAAGACGGGAATCTTAATCCATTTAATCCATTATATTAGACCAATAGTTTTATAACTTCTTCTAACGTCCAAACATGATCTGTAATCCCCGCTTCCATTGCCGGAGTTACTCTTAAAGTTTTATGAATCCGGCAAAAATTATAATACATATAATGAATGGCAACTGAATAAAATAGATTTTCAACTTTTTTACTAAATCCATATTAGACTCGATTACGCTATTTGAAAGTGTTAACAAAAAAACCAAAGGATTATTTTACAAAAATAACATCCCTAGCGCTTCGGCGACACAGGCCGGTTTGACTTGACCCTCAATCTCGATCGTATGGGTATTAGTCACCTTGATCTGAGTAGGGCTTTTTTCTTCGACGGCCGAAATGACCATCTTCGACCGGAGCCGGGACCCAGCCGGGACAGGGTTTATGAACCGGACTTTGTTGAAGCCGTAATTGATAACCATTTTCGTTCCTTCAACCTTATATTTTCCAGAATAGCTGAAAATCGGTGTGAGTGAGAGAATCAGAAGGCCATGGGCAATTGTTGTGCCGAATGGTCCGTCCTTTGCTTTTTCAACATCGACGTGAATCCACTGGTTATCCTCTGTGACCTCCGCAAAGCAATTTATTCTTTCCTGATCGATGAGAATCCAGTCGGTTGTTCCGTTATCCTGACCAATCAATTGTTTGAATTCTTTTAAAGGTAATTCTATCATTGTATTTTTCATGTTATATTTTTTCTCCTTATGTTAATTACGTCTGTATATTCTCGGCAAAACCCCCTCATCATATCCACACAGACTATGTTGCCCTTCTCATTTGCTTTACTTACTTTTTAGCCAAGCTCTCGCTTTATCTATATCGATAAACCATATGAATGGCAGACCAACATTTTTTACTGCAGTCGCATAGTGAGCGTTTTCCGGAAGGTCCACTACTGCGACTTGAAACTCATAAATAACGAAAGAATGATTTCTAACATGACGATAGATTTCTGTAGAATCAAAACGTCCCTGAGCGGCACGAACATCCATTAATACTTTCTTTGCGTTATTTGATTTTATTATATAGTCCAATTCATTTGCCATCTTTTCATTGGTCATACCTATTGATTTGCCTGTTAATACAACTTCAAGAATTCCGTTATTCACAAATGACGAGATTTGATAATCTGCTTTATTTTCCAATTAAAACTCCTTAGTGTAGAATAGTTAATGAATCTATTTGGAAGGTTTAAATAATTAAATACGCGTAAATTTTATCGGAAGTTACATTAAAGTCCATCTAATTTTTTTTATTATTTTCGATTGAAATGTTGCATGAATTTGTAAAGTGAATTACCCCGCCCACAGGGCGGGGCATCAAAAACATTAAAACAATTCTATTTGCTGGGGTGTTACCTCTCGATGACGATGATAACCAATATGTTTTCTGATAACTTCAGCCGTCACCTTATCGCCGACCGTTCTGACGAAATAGCCATCTTCCCAAAATTCACCGCCCCAAAGATGTTTCTTTACCTCAGGATACTCTCTGAAAATCACATCAGCACTTATACTCTTCAGCATTCCAACAACTTTAGAAATGCTGTAACGCGGGGGAAAAGACAAAAATATGTGCACGTGATCGTCAGCTACTTCCATCGTGCCTATCTCGAAACTGTGGGTATCTGCTATCTCCTCGAATATCTGCTTCACGCGCTCTCGTATGTCTCCACGAAGTATCCACTCCCGATACTTCGGCGTCCATACCAAATGATATTTCGTGTCATACACAGCATGGGGTGTTCTCTTGAGTCCCATGCTTTAAACATAACACATATTACCCTGCCTTCGGTAGGAAAACTTGAATACCCCGTCCACAGGACGGGGTATTCAAGTTTTAGACTTTCATAATGTATTTCCGCTATTTAACGCGCGGATAAAAGTTATCTTCACAAAGAAACGCGATGCAGCCTGATAATATCAGCATATCGGGATCTTTCAGCGACATTTTACACCCGTAATCATCGCCCTTTTCAGTGCTATAAATTCTACCTTTGGTATATTTATTATCACCCGTTTTTTTCATGCCCCATACTACCAACATTCCATCGAAGGACTGATCTTTTCTTTCACCGTTACAAGTCGTACATTTTGTGCCGTAGGCGGCAATACCTGCAGGAAGAAGTTTTATGTATTTGGCTTCATACGTATCACCCTTTTGATAGACTTCCAGCACTGCTAGCTCCTTGCCTTTAAGCGAGCCTTTCATGCCTACAACTGTCCACTTGCCGACAATTGTTTTGGACCCCGCTGGTTTTGTCACTTCTGCTTTTTTTTCGGCTGCATGGCTGATACCTGCGAAGATGAATAAAGTAAATAATACTACAACAAATAATCCTAACTTTTTCATGTTGATCCTCCCTAAAAAATTTAGTGTGTTCCTTTTTACTTTCTTAAATATACCAGTTGCCAAGTGACTTTCTAAAACTTCTTCCGCATGTGTGTTAAGTTGATATTTTGCTCTTTTCAATCTGTTACATTTCAAATGGCTTTTTGCTGCGATGGATGCAATCTGATAAAATTCGCCATACGGAAAGCAAATGGTTGCGACATTTATTTCACATAATTGGAGCCTGCATTTCCTACTATTATCAAACTGAAAAGTTTTATATCCTTTTCACCTGAATTGTGGATTGCGAATGGCTTTACAAAAGCTACTCTTATTTTCCTAAATTCAGTCGACCTGTTTTATCAGACAGCTTCATTTACCTTCTTCATGTCACTGGCGACGTGACGTGCTGCTACGATCCACAACACACTAGCAATAATGCCAAATAAACCGGCTACAGCTATGCCCAGAGACAGCCCCTTGTAACCGCCGCCGGCAGCATCCGAAATGGATCCCGCCAAAATAGGACCCCAGGCTCCGCCCAAAACATAAAAGGCCAGTAAACCAACGCCCCATGATAAACCCTTCAGTTTCGGCGGAACAACATCCTGCGAGACCGCAGCAATCGCTGGAAAGCCCATACTGATGGAAATACTAAACAAGGGCATCATGGATGCGCAAAAAATCATCAGAGTTTTATTGGTTATATCAAAAGCGTCAATCAGTATCAAAAGCAGAAATAAAACAGCAAAAGCCGTGCTGGTCGCGGCCAGAAGCACTCGGCCTCCCTTTCTCTTTTTATGCCATTTGTCCGCCAGCAGACCGCCCGTAATCGGACCGATAAGACCGATGATGGTAACTAACCCCATGATCAGGCCGGCTTTATCTTCTCCGATGCCATATGCCCGCATCAGCAGAGCCGGAAACCACGTCCCCACGGCAATTTGCACTACGCCATACATACCTATGGCGACATAAAGCCAGCGTAGGGTGGGTATCTTCAACAATTGCTTCAGATTGGCAAGGAAAGGTTCATGGACATAATCCGACCCGTCAGTTTTTGTCAAGCTGTAGTCCTGCATGAAGAAGGCCAAGATACCCAGAATAATGCCGGGAATGGCGAAAATGTAAAATGGTGTCCGCCAGCCGCCAAAATGCGCCGACAGATAACCGCCTGAGATAACACCGATAATGACACCCAGGGTAACGAACAAATTAAAAATACCGAGCTTTGCGCCTCTCTTTTCCTCGGGATAGGATGCCGAAACAAGTGCTGTGCCGCCAGGCCCGAACCCCGCTTCGCCCGCGCCAACACCAAAACGCGCTAGCAACAGAGAGACTAATCCGCCGGCAAATCCCGTGACCAACGTAAAGGCACTAAACACCATAGCCATCAGGCCGATCATTTTCTTCCTGCTCCAGGTGTCGATTAAATGGGCAACTGGCAAACTGAAAAGTATGAAACCGATAAAGTATATTGTACTGACAGCACCAACCTGCGAGTCAGTCAACCCCAGACTTACCTTCATCGGTTGCAGAACCACAGCCATGACCTGCCAGTCCGCATAGGCTATTGCATTAAGTATAGAACAAATAATCAATACGTATGTTGCTCTGGGACCCCCTATTTTAAACTTATCTGACTCTTGAATTTTCATAAAACTCTCCTTTTAAAATTAGTTCTCCTACTTCTCCCCCGAATAAGATAAAAGAAAAACAAGTCCTGATAATGTGAGCATTAAGCTCAATTCCTGTTTCCCGTAAGTCTCTAAAGCATCTTGGTCTCCTGTCGGGATCTCTTTAGCATAGCTTACCTTCTCCCAAGAAACAGTCCGACTCGCTGTAGTATGACAAAAAACTCGTTAATGATTATCCCCTTTCTTTATATACCTCCCTCCTTTATGAACTGTTAACTAAAAAACAAACTTCGAACAAATAGCGATAAAAAAACTGCTATCTCTAATGTTTTTGTGTATCTCTGGCTGCATCTGATCGTTTTCATGCATTTTATATCCAATGTAAAATCACTTTTGAGTGAAATGTTCAACTACTGCGCATAAACATTGAGCTTTCGAGCATTCAGCCACCAGACTTATTTTTAAGTTGGTGCGACAAATTTCGCGGCACGGAAAGATCATAAATTCATTTCTTGCTTTTGGCTATTTCCTCATCACGTAATATTTTCCGCAGAACCTTACCTACCGCCGATTTCGGCAACTCACTGCGAAATTCTATCAGCTTCGGAACTTTATAAGGAGCCAGCTTTGTTTTGCAAAAATCGATGATTTCTTTCTCCGTAGCGGTGACGCCCGGCTTGAGAACGATATAAGCCTTGACTGTTTCTCCCCGGTAAGCGTCTGGAACACCAGCGGATACTCCCTCGGCGACTTTGGGGTGCTGATAGAGGACCTCATCAACTTCCCGCGGATAAATGTTAAATCCACCGGCAATAATCATATCCTTTTTGCGGTCGACAATATAAAAATATCCTTCCTCGTCCATCTGGCCAATATCGCCGGTGCTCAGCCAGCCGTCTTTGAGTTGATTTTTGGTTTCTTCCGGATTATTCCAGTAGCCCTGCATAACCGTAGGGCCTTTGAGCAGAATTTCCCCCGGTTCGCTCGGCTTCACATCAACCAGTCCGGTTCCAATATCCACCAGGCGGACTTCGTTATCAGGGTACGGAGTGCCGATGGAACCGACCTTGTGCCGCATAATCGGGCTCGAGATACCCGCGGAGGCGGTTTCGCTCATGCCCCATCCTTCGGTAAAGAAGATACCCATATCCCGGACTTTCTGAATAAGTTCCACAGGCATGGGAGCGCCGCCGGAAGAGATCAGGCCGATCTTTGCGCCAAGATCCAGTTCCGCCGCTTTGGGATGACCGATAATTGCCGTAATCATGGTGGGTACTGCCGGAAAATAGGTGATCCGCTTAAACTTGGCGATCGTATCGATAAATTCATCCAACACAAATCTTGGAAAGAGTATCTGCGTGGCCGCGTTGAACATCGACCAGTTCATGGCCGAACCATTGCCATAAATATGGAAGTAGGGGATCACGCTGATAACGGTACGCTCGGCAATGGGCACATAGGCTGTGATGAAGTTGCCCCATAGTCCGCCCTGAAACACCGCCGCGATCAGATTGCCGTGGGAAAGAATCGCCCCTTTGGGCAGTCCTGTAGTGCCGCCAGTAAACTGGATAAGGGCTGGATCCGAAGATTTGCATTCAATTTTCGGCACGCTTTCAACAGTACAGTCAGTCAACAGTCCGGAGAAATGATGCCAACCCGAGTCCAACTTAAGACTCTGAGCCGTGCTGACCGGCATTCTATCGATATAGTCGGTCACACAAGTGACAATAACATTTTTTAGCCTCAATGCTGTAGCCAGTGGTCGCATCACTTCCAGAGCGCCGTCAAAGGTAATGAGTGTTTCCACACCTGTGTTTTCGAGCATAAACTTGAGTTCGTCGAAGGTATACATCGGGTTGATGTTCACAACGATGGCTCCGGCAGACAATGCGCCGTAATAGGCAATCACGTATTGGGGACAGTTAGGTAGTGCCAGAGCGACACGATCGCCCTTTTTAATGCCAAGTTTGATCAAGACATTAGCCATCCTTAACATCTGTGCCCTAATCTGTCGGAAGGTCAGTTCCGATCCATAAAAGCTTGTCGATGCCTTGTGAGGCAGTGTAGCGGCGGCAACGTGCACAAGTTGCTGCACTGGAATTTGAGGATAATGAATTGCTTCGGGAACACTGGGGTCATAGTATTTCGTCCATGGTTTTTTTCCCAACATAATTTTGTCTCCTGATAATTTTTTAGAAAAACATTATTATCTGCATAATGCTCTTATCCATTTTAGAACTGGTTTTTATTAACCACGCGCTGTTATCACTAAATGGATAGACAGAGCTCTCATAATTTATTGGCCCAGAAACATATTTCTGGGGTTGCCCACCATTATTGTTTTAATCTGCTCATCGGTTACTCCCTGAGCATTCAATGCAGGAAGGACTTTTTCGGAAATGAAATCAATTCGCCAATTGGCGAAACCGGGCAAGATTGCCTCGGGCAGATCATAGGGGCGACCCAACCAGACATTGACGGTATCATGCGAGAGTGTAATCTTGTTGGAATAACCCAGCTTGCAGAGGTCGGCGATAATTTTAACCGTGACGGGGGTTGGTGCGACGATGTCCAGGCCGATACGGTCAAAGGCAATATAAACTCCCCGGGCAAGGATGGTCTTGTGATATTCGATATCCTGCGAACCGGAAACATGCCCGATCATGACCTTTTTGGGATCCGCGCCTTCCTTGATCAGAAAGTCGGCCTGCTCAATACCACCGGTCGGACCTTCAGTATGGGTAATTATCGGAACCCCCGTCGCCTGCTGGGCTTTCACGGCGGCCAGATGAACAGCTTCTTCATAGGGAGACATTTTGGGACTAGTGCCGACCTTAATAACCCCCGCCTTAACGCCTGTTTTCCCGATGCCTTCCGTAATTTCTTTAATAAAAAGATCGGCTATCATTTTTGAAATATCCGTTCCCAACCCCATTCTTTTCTTCCAATAGGCAGGCGATCCCTCCTCTTCCCAATAAAGTCCAGTAGAGCAGATGATGTTGAGCCCGGTCTTTTCAGCGAGCACTTTGTATAATTCAGGATTGCGGCCGCCCGTGTCGTTGGGTGTGGCATCAATGATGGTTTTAATGCCATATTTTTGCGCCGTTTCTATGACTGAGATATTTGTTTTGAGCGCAGCTTGGAAATCATCCGGGACAATACTGACATCAGCAAACCATCCCGGGTAAGCGAAAGTAAAATGTTCATGAACCAGTGTTATCCCCATTTTTTCGGCCGACATAGGGCCTAAAACTGTGCTGATCATACCTGCTTCTTTTCTATCCATCATTTCCTCCTTTATTTTTTGATAGTATAACTTTTTCAGGAGCAGAGCACATTTTAAAGTGTATTGAGAAGAATGTCATAACAGTCTTATTCATGAAATAGTCTACTTCTTTGCGTATTACCTTCCTTTCATCATGAGGATGAAACCTTTCCCTCCCCGTTATCCAGAAGGGAAAAGTTCTTGTAGCAAGGTAAAATTGTAGCTTATTTCTTTACTTTTTTTACGGGGCTTAATGCTTCTCTGTCACCACCGCTCATACCGGCAAGGTATTTGACCAGCTTCTTGCGGGACTCGATGTCATATTGGGTCGTGATGGCAATCTGCTCCATAATGGGCGAGCCGCCGCCGTGATAGTTGCCAACATTCATAATGCCGCCATTCGCCGAACACAGCCAGTCACCCATGCCGCGCCAGAACTGCGCCTGATCTTCCACCGACATTTTTGGATTGCGTTTGGTATATTTCAGGAGAAGATCACCTGTGGCTGGATTGACAAAGTCTTTCTCATGAGGGAAGGTTGCCGGAATGCCGCCGGAGATATCGCAAAGAATTTCGGCTTCACGGAAAACGGCTTCTCCCGTCATACAGCGGCCAACGTTGCAGTAAATGGAGTGCGGAATATAGGAGCCGGGGCCATAGGGCATGAAGCCGACACCGGGAATATAGACTTCGGACTTCCCGAGATCGGAGGCCGTATAGCCTGCAGCGTAGCCCAATTCGGTAGTCATAATCAGTTCAGCAAGCTTCTCCCGTATATGGGATTCTTTGTGAACATTGTTCACCTCGGCAGCCAGAGCAGCCATACCCACCATCACGTCGCCAATGGCTGGTTTACAGCCTGAATAAGAATGGCGGTGGAACAGGGCGAACAGAAGTGCGCAGGCGCCGCCATGTTGATATTCTCCAGCCAGGAAGACCCGCTCCCAGGGGACAAAGCAGTTGTCGAAGATCATGTAGGAATCGGTTGCACCGGGAACGAAACCACGTTTGAAATGCTCGCGGGAGCGAAGGTTGTGGATAGTAACAACCTGTTTCAGACCGTCCCAGTCACCCGGAACAGCGAAAGCTACGGCATAGTCCTTATCTTCAGCACGCAACGCGCGGGTGGGCAGAACAATAACTTCATCAGCTACCGAAGCTTCGGAGATATGTAATTTGCAGCCTTCAACGACTATACCGTCTTTCAATCTCTCCTTGATCCGTAGATAGGCACTGGGATTAGGCTGGTCAGCGGGACGAAGCATACGGTCGCCTTTAGCGTCCGTCTGGGCACAGCAGCCTACAAGATCTTCCGCCTGAAAGCGAGTAAGCCACTTTTTGAAATTTTCGTGATACTGGGTGGCGCCGTTGTTGAGTTTATCGGCCTCGTAGGACACATTGTATACTGCGTTAATGCCGTCGATGCCCATGCAACGCTGGATGCAACCACCGACTTTTTGGCAGAGCATCCGGGTCATATCCTGTTTTCTATGGAGATCTTCCTTGTTTTGATGAATATGAGTGAAACGATTGATCCGATTGCCCGTGAGGTGAGAAATAGCTGTGCACAATTCTTGGTTCTCCGGTTTTACCGCTTCATCGTACGTAGTACCAATGGTATTGATACAATCCATCTGGATTTCGTCTGTCCTATCGATCGTTTGGCCATCGAGGTAAATGTTGTGTTTCATCTTGGACAGACCTTTGATGTAATCTTGTTTTGTTCTCATACTTCCTCCTTAATAATTCTCTTGATATATGTTCTTTGTACCCTAATATTAGTCAATTATTTTCCGTCAGTTTCTAAAGTGACTTGGTATCCAATTCCAAACAGAATTTCTTTGCTATGGATGTCCTTCCTCCAAGAAACGGTTCAAATCATTGTAAAATGCCAAATAGCTCTTTTAATGATTATCTCCTTTTATTCATACATTTATACCTGGATATACAGCAACGTCCGCGTCTTGGCTGTTTCTTCATTAACATTCAAAACTTCAGACTACAAAAGGAACTCGTTACATTCCTCATGGTTAATCTTCAGTAAAGCGGGCAATGTAGCTACTATCGGATCATATATAACCAAGGCATTATTGTTCAGTAGTTGGCGAGCATTACTCAATGCCCGATTGGGATCTACCTTGTCATCAAGTTTTTCAAGTCTGAAGAGGAGCTTCTGTCCATCGACGGTAATACCTCCGGCTGCGTTCAATTCTTTTACAGCCATGTCCAGTCCATTCACGCAATCCTGACCGAATTCCGCTCCCGGGCCACTAAGGGGACCTGTAAATCCAATTACGATGTCTGCTGCCTGACCGACTGATATCCATGACATCATTAAAACCATAATCAATAAAAAAATCAATCCTTGCCAACGCTTCATTTTTCTCCTCCTCATCAATTTACAATATGTCATGATGCATGGCTGTTCATATTTTCCTTTTTGACTTCAGTTGTTCTCATTCTAATATTGTTCTTGTTTCGCTCTTTTTCCCTATAGTGCGCCTAGCGCTGCAGATTCTCAATCACAGTAGCCACACCCAAACCACCACCGCAGCAAGAGCTGAAGAAGCCGTATTTGCCGCCTTTACGAATGAGTTCCTTCATGGTAAATATACAAAGGCGGGCTCCCGACGCGCCGTTAGGATGACCAAAGGCAATCGCGCCGCCGTTGGGGTTCCATTTTTCCATGTCACACTTCTCGCCCATCTGCTTCTCGAGTTCCGCGGCCACGGCCAGATTCTGCACGGCAAAGGCCTCGTTACATTCCATAACGTCCATCTGAGAAAGTTTAAGATCCGCGCGCTTCAGGGCCTGAGGAACAGCATAGGCCGGTCCAATGCCCATGATCTTGGGATCGACGCCATAATCTCCGCCGCTGACCCATTTGGCCGTGGGTTTGTAGCCTAACTGCTCGGCTTTCTCGCGGGTCATCATTAAAACGAAAGCTGCACCATCGTTGCGTCCGGAAGAGTTGCCAGCGGTGACCGTTCCGTTTTTGATGAATGCGGGCGGCAGTGCCGAAAGGGCTTCCATTGAAGTCATGCGGGGATGCTCGTCCACTTTGAACTCCAGCGGCGGATTCTTTTTCCCCTGAGGAACCATAACCGGAATGATTTCATCCACAAAGTAACCGGCGTCAATGGCTTTCTTGGCCAATACCTGACTGCGCAGACCAAATTCATCCTGGGCCTGACGCGAGATATTGTACATCTGCTGCAGAGCTTCGGCCGTCAACCCCATGTTCGAGGTCGCAGGATCCATGGAGGGTGCCATAGAGGGCATTACCGGCATGGGCGGAGTCATCTTATAGGGCTCAATGGATAAGGGGAACTTGCAGAATGCCTGGCTGTAGGACTCCATACCTCCGGCGATCATAATGTCGGCTTGGCCTGCAATGATTCGCCATGCGGCGTGGTTAATGGAATCGATCGCCGAACCGCACTGCATTTCCACATAGGAGGCTGCTGTGCTCAGGGGAAGACCGGCAGCCTGGGATATCCAGCGGGCCGGGTTCATGGCGGAGATACAGCCGATGGCGGATCCGGCAAAAACGGAATCTACATGGCCGCCCTTCTCGATAATCTTAGTTTTTTCAAGCAGGCCTTTGAGGGCAATGCCGCCCAGTTCTTCCGCCTTAAAAGTTTTCAGGGTGCGTCCCAGAGTTCCGAATGCTGTCCTGACGCCTCCAACAAATACGACATCTCTTTTACTCATTTTTTCTTCCTTTAATGCAACTTGCATTTGTTGATAAGATTTTGTGTTAAATTCAGATTTTAATATTCTCCGCCATCATTGTCTTTGTAGGCTTAAAGATATTCAGGGGGAATTTTTTGTGAACTTCTTCAAGTTTTGCCAGAAGCACCGGATAACCGATTTTTTGAGCCATAGCGAAAGGGCCGAAAGGAGAACCGCCACCGTTGGTCATGGCCAGATCGATCTCTTTGGGATCATCCGCAACACCTTCCTCCAGAATCTTTGTCGCTTCATTCACTTGCAGAGCAACGAGGTGGTTGATATCATATTCCTTAGTCGCTTTGGACAGGTCGATTTTTGGACGCCCCTGCGACCAGTCATAAAAACCTTTACCGGTTTTTTTGCCGAGATTTCCCGATTTCAGATAAGCCATCAAAGAGTCCGATGGTTTGTAATCCGGAGAAAGCACTTTGGCGAAATATTCGAGGCCATGAACTGCAATATCAATTCCGACATAGTCGGTCAGTTCAAACGGCGTCATAGGCATGTCTGGTTTTAACGCCGCATCAAATTCCTCGGGTGTCGGATGACCAGCCTGCAAAATGCAGGAGAGCAAAACTCCGCCGGTCTGATTGACTCGATTATAAATAAAGCCAGGTGAATCTTTCTTCACAATAACTGGAACTTTCTTAATCTTCTTGGCAATTTCGTAGCCTACGGATATTGACTCATCGGAAGATTTGGCACCTTTGATGACCTCGACAAGTTTCATCAGAATAGCTGGATTGAAAAAATGATAGCCAATGACTTTATCCGGCCGGCTCGTGGCAGATGCAATCTCGGTAATGCTGATATTGGATGTGTTCGAAGCCAGGATTGCGTGTTTGGGAGCAAATTTATCCAGGTCAGTAAATACTCTTTTTTTGAGTTCAAGCTTTTCCGGAACAGCTTCAATGATAAAGTCGGCATCTTTCACCGCTGTCTGCAAATCAATCATCGGTGTAAGCCTTGCCAGAGCATCGCTATATGCCTCCGGGGTCAATTTTCCTTTTTCCTTGAATTTGTCAAAGCTACCCTTGATGCCGGCCATACCTTTCTCGACAAATTTCTGTTCGATATCGCGCAGAACTACCGCATAGCCTCCCAGCAGGCAGCAGGCTGCGATCCCATGGCCCATATCACCGGCGCCAATCATAGCGATCTTTTTTACGTCTTTTGCTTCCATTACGAATCCTCCTCTTTAAAATAGTTTTTCAATATCCACTAAGCGGATAGATGTTGATCTATTAAAGTTGTTAACGATTCCTGGTCGATAATTCCTAAAATCCGGCCTATTTCTCTGCCTTCCTTCATCAGCAAAAAAGTGGGAGTTCCGCTGATCTGCAGCCTCTTCTTAAATCTTTCCGTGGAGTCCTGCGCTAATAAGCCCACTTTCAATTCTTCTTCGTATCGTTGCGCTACGGTCTTCAAAACCTCCCACTGCCGGGAGAAATCATCGTCCTGTGTCATGCAAACCAGCAGGACTGGTTTTTTTTCTAAGATCACTTCTTCATTAAAATTTTCTGGCCTGATTGAACAAATCCATGGCTCCATAGATTTTAACCCGTCTGCATGAATATCTTTTTTTCGGATAAGCTACGAAATGCTATTACATAAAGCATACCATATAGGCATGATTTAATAATAAAATAATCACTTCTATTATCAGTATGTTATATAAGAGAAAGGAAAAGACAGGTGGACTAATCTGTTATATTTTACACTTATGTAATTACACTTGTGTATATCTTTACATGTTTTAGTGGCTAACTAATGTGATTTTTTATTTGCTCTTGCGGTAAAGGGTGGGGCGACTAATGCCAAGAAGACGAGCAGCTTTGGCTTTGTTGCCCCCGGTTTCATTTAATGCTCTTTGTAATTCTTCAACGGTTACCTTATTTTTCACATAGTTTTTTTGAGGCATGATTTTATCTGAGTTGCCATAATCTCTGACTTCAGATGGTATGTGCTCAAGTGTAATCACCCGGCCGTGGCAAAGGACGAAAGCGTGTTCTATTACATGCTCCAATTCTCTTACATTGCCAGGCCACGAATAAGACATAAATTTATTGAGTACTTCGTTGGACAGACCATCGATCTTTTTTTGGAACAGTTTATTAAATATGTCGAAAAAATGATTGGTTAAAAGCGGTATATCCTCGAGTCGATCACGAAGGGGCGGTATGGAGACTTCCACAACCTTGAGACGGTAGTACAAGTCTTCCCGAAACTCGCCCTTTCTTACTTTTTCTCTCAGATCTTTATTGGTAGAGGTAATAATCCGGACATTCACCTTTAGTGAAGTTGATTCTCCAACCCGCTCAAAGACTTTTTCCTGAAGGACGCGTAAAAGCTTTAACTGGATCAATGGGGAGATATCACCGATCTCGTCCAAGAGAATCGTTCCCTGGTCTGCGGCCTGAAATCGTCCCTGTTTATCATGAATTGCTCCCGTAAAAGCGCCCTTGACGTGACCGAAGAGTTCGCTCTCCAGGAGACTCTCCGTCAAAGCAGAACAATTCACTGTGATGAAAGGACTGAAAGCTCGCTGTCCGCTATAGTGAAGGGCCTTGGCAACGAGTTCCTTCCCCGTTCCGCTCTCTCCGGTAATTAAAACCGTTGTCTCCAAATTGGATAAGTCCTCCAGCAGATGATAAATGTCCTGCATTTTCTTGTTTTTGCCGATCAAATTTTGAAACCTGTGTCGTTCCCGCAATTCCCTTTCCAGATCACGCAGAAGGGTGATATCCCTGATGACTAAAAGCGCTCCTGTAAATCTTCCTTCCTGATCTATAAGAGGTGAACTGGTCAAACTAACCAGTTGCTGATTACGTTGCGAATGACCGCACTCGATTTTATACTCTTTAATCGTCTCCCTTTTTTCCAGGGTTTGCCGGATTACCTCATAGCATGATTTATTACACGTGCTTAAAACCTGCGGAAACGGTTTCCCTATAATTTCTTTTACAGCAACACCACAACTGTTTTCTATTTCCTGGTTAGCCAGAATGACCTTTTGCTCCGAATCTAATGTAATGATCGCATCTTTTACGCTCCTGAAGATAGCCTCAAGCTGGACGCGGTGTTCGGCCAATTCTTTTTCCGCCTTCTGGCGCTCGGTAATATCCCGGTTTACAGCCCGGAATCCTGTAACTTTTCCCTCTTCATCCCGAATCAGTGACACAGAAGCCTCAACTGTCCGGCGAGAACCATTCTTTCTGACAATCTCATAGACAATATTCTTGCCTGAAATTCCCGTCGTGTATACTTTCCTATAAGCTTGGAATACTTTTCTTGCATTTTCTTCGTCCATATAAGTTCGATAATTTCTGCCCAGAGATTCAAGATCTTCGTCATCAATTCCCAACATTCTTCTGTTGGCAAGGTTGCCGAAAGTTCCGTTTCCATGAAGATCCACTTCACTGACACCGTCTTCAATTTGTTCGATAATGCTCTTGGAATTCATCAGATGATATTTGAGATATTTTTCGGCTTTTTTAAATGGGGTCATGTCGATAATGTAGCCTTTATTTGCCACTCGACCTTGATAGGTCGTAATGCTTCCTCCCATATGCACCCAGAGAATTGTTTTATCATTCTTAAAAACACGGATGATGTACCGGGATAGGGGAAACGTTTCATTATCTATTCCATTCCGTTGAGAAATTGACCGACTTTCTTCTTCCGGTATTTGTAGTTTGACCAAGCTGCGGTCGTCCGGATGAATTATGTCCCAGATTGATTTCCCCATTAATTGTTCAGGGTTTTGATAACCAAGAATTTTAGTCAAAGCTATGTTAACATAGCTTAACAAACCTTTTTGAATAACATAGACGCCGACGGATAATTTGTCAGAACCTTCTTCTTTCATCATTTTACACCAACTTTAGTCTCTGAGCTTTCATCAAACACTCCGTAAAGCAAAAACTTTAAATCTTGTTTGCGAATGATTTTTTCAGTCATGGCTTATCCTTTCGCTGATACTTTCATGCGATTATTTTAATCGCTTTGTGTGTTTTCTAATAATAAATTGTTGCCATAGTTGTCCTCAAATAGTTTTGTACAACTCTGGTCAAAAAACAAGATGGCAATCTGACGCGCCGATGTATCACAGGTTAAGTCAGAGTTCAGCGCCGCTGGTTGCCAAGGCGCCCAGTTTGATCGAGAATGAAACTTTTTTAGTTGCACTTTTGTTCTCCGTTGCCTATCGAGGCTTTTAAGATAGGTGCGGCAGTAGCTAAGGCCCTAATTGCACTGGAGCAATTTTACCTCCCGTTCAGCATGGTTCCGGGCGGCCCTTGATCATTATTGAGGCATTTGCTCTCACCCATACGAGAATAAAAAAGCTGCCATCCCGGGCTCCCGCACATGCATCCCTCCATAGATGCAATAGCCCGCCAACACTACTAAAAGGAGTTAGTTCTGTGTGCACAGTAAAAACAAACTATTCTGATTTTTACGAAAACATCTGCAATTTTCGTCACGGTTTGATATTGCCCAAAATCGCATTTTCTCAAATATTCTGGTCACCAATCAGTCCGGCTATCCTCCGGCGAGCACCAATGACTGACCGGTCTCATTCTCTCCTGATCAGCTATACTCTACTTATACGTTTTCTGTTAAAAAAGACACCACAAAATGATTGAATCCGCATAGGGCGGCGCAGCGGCTCCGTTTTTCAAGCGTTATTCTGCAACTGCACAGCAGAATAACGCTTATTCGTAAGGTAAAAGAGCTCGAAATATTGCCCGCCGATATTGTTTTTCAGTAACTTCCAAAATAAGAACTCTAATTGTAAATTATCATTTTATAATACAACTTCTTCTAAACAATACAACTATTAAAATCTCTTTTCCCCAGCGATGATGCTCTGACAAAAATATTATTTTTAGCGATTCAGGATATTATGAAAAAATGGACGATCCCCTTAGCAAACTGGGCTTTGACAATTTTTCAGTTTGCTGTTATGTATCAATTCAGATTTGAATTAGCAGCGATATGAAATTTTTTGCTATTTGCACATATTAATTTACAGCCCCATCACTTATTACGAATCAAGTTATTTTTGCATCCTTTGATAAATATTTTGAGCGAGAGCCATTCCGAAAAAAGGAGAGAAGCGATTCAGCCACCATATCAGTTTCCACCGCGAGGGAATAATAATTAATGCTTCATTTTTCGCAACCGCCTTTAGCGCTCTTTTTGCAAATACATCCGGGGACATAGGATTTAGTCTCTCCCACATGTCATCAAGCCTTTGTTTGGAAATGTGCATCAATATTTTACCGTACTTGCCGCCCTCCAGAATTGGTGTGCGAATAACACCAGGACACAATACGCTGACGCGTATTCCCCAGCCTGCTGCTTCTGCGCACAGTGACTGCGAAAGTCCTAACACGGCGTATTTGGTTGTCGCGTAGGATACATTACCCGGAGAAGGCATAAGAGCAGCCATGGAAGCAGTATTGACAATGTGCCCGAAGCCCTGTTCAATCATTACCTTGTAGGCCGCCTGCACTCCATTGACTACACCACGGAGATTGATATCAATGATTTTATTCCAATCTTCAATAGAGTAACAATCAGCGGCACAGCCGATTGTTATTCCTGCGTTGTTGAAAATGTAATCCAGCCTCCCATTCTCTTCCATCGTTTTCCGGATCAGCAGCTCCACGGCGGGAAACTCAGTTACATCTAATTCTACAGCTCTGGCCTTACCGCCGGAGGCTTGAATCTGCAAAGCGACACCTTGCGCCATTTCTATTTGCATATCGGCCAACACTACTTCACAGCCGCGCCGGGCCAATTCTTTGGCGAGTGCCCGGCCAATGCCCGATGCCGCGCCGGTGACAATCGCCGTGGCGCCTTTAAAAATACGTAGCTCTCTTTTTGACTGCATATACCCCCCCCCGAAAATGTTGATGCCTGGGTATATCCGTATACTCTTTCAAACACAATTAGCTGACATTCCCCATGTCAAAATCACTAGGGTGAATACCCTTCCATAATTTAGCTGTACGTTTCATAATTAATAAATTCAATCACTTAAAACAATTTTTTTCACTGTTTTCTTTCAATGGAGTCGAAGTATTAATGAGAAAATACATTTATCGCAATAAAAACGCCGACGGGAGATAGGTATCCCTCAATTTCACATTAAAAATCCTCTGTAAAGCAGAATAGTATCGTAATCGTTCAATCCGAGCCAGTATCTTGGCAAATGACCTCTTGTCTATTGTGACCTCTGCCATCTGAAACATAACATATCTGTTAATCTCCCGCCGTCCAGCAAGGATAGTTCTTCCCCTATTTTGAGATCAGGCAGGGCAATGGCTACATTATCTCGCGGGTTGATGATGATCACCTGTGCTCCCATACGACGGTCTCCCATTGCCTTCCTGGTGTTCGCGCTACTTTTTAATTTACTTTGCGCTTGAAGAATATTTCGCAGTTTGAAAAGATTATCGCCGCCATTTCTTTTACCGTTAATTTGCCGAAGCAAGGCAGTCGGCGCCGATTGCGCCCATCATCTGCGCATGAGAAGATACCGCGATGGATTGATTCAGAGCCTTTTCCAGCGCACTTACTACGCCGATATTTTTTGCCACACCACCGGTCATCATGAGGGAAGACACGCCTCCGACGTTCAGACGACCGGCCATAGCGGCGATGCGCGAACCGATTGCTTCGTGAATCCCGGCGATGATGTTTTCTCTTTTCTCTCCCTTGGCAATCAGCGATATGACCTCTGATTCCGCAAACACCGCGCACAGGTTGCTTATCTTGGCCGGTTTCTCCGCTTTCAGAGACAATGCGCCGAACTGATCGAGATCAACTTCCAGCGCGTGGGCCATCACTTCCAGAAAACGGCCCGTACCGGCGGCGCATTTGTCATTCATGATGAAGTTGATCACCCTTCCGCTGTCGCCGAGAAGGATGGCTTTGCTGTCCTATCCGCCGATGTCGATGAACGCCCTGACTGCCGGATTCAAATGGGGGCGCCGACAGCGTGACACATGATTTCCGTGAGAGTCTTGTCGGCAAAAGGCACACTGTTTCGGCCATAGCCAGTTGCCACAATGACGTTCACCGACGTCTCCCTCAGATTTTCATTTTCCAGAAGCTCTCCGTAAATCGTGCGAGCCGCTCTTTCGGCGTTATAACCCGTAAGGCACGATTTTACCGACAAAAGCGCACCGTCCGACATCAGTACACCTTTCGTTGTCACTGATCCAATATCAATACCAATAGTTAACATTTTTATATTCACCTTTTTCCTGAATCGTTGCCAAAATACAGGCGATTTGCGGTGAAAGAATAATCTGATCACCGCTATCCCCGACAGCGGATTTGCGTCAGCAATCTTTAAGAATTACCTCCGCGCAGCCTTATTTCCTCGTATCATTTCGATAAAGGCATCTATTCTTGTTTCAATCTGGCTTTCGGAAAAACTGCGCTCATCTACCATATCGGCTTCGATCAAAAGCGAGGGGATGCCTCTTTCCCGCTCCACAATCTTCTGAATATCGTATTGCCCGAAGGAATAGGGCTTGCAACTGCGGTTGGAATGCATAACTATGCCGTCAATATCGTATTTATCAATCATGGACAGAACAATCTCGGCCATTTTGTCCACGCCAAGATTTAAATAAGAGCGTGTATATGCTTCTGCGGCAGATCCGATGAAATTATTGACGTCGATGTATTCCATGCTCCCGCACCAGGCGGAAGTGTATGTGTCCGCCACCAGGCAGGCGTCGTGTTCGGCAAATTTCTTCGACAACCATTTCATCCGGTACCAGATGGGTAGATTATCCCATAGCAGCCGGTATTTCTCATTGGGGATGGCTCCGATACCGGCTTTGGCCCGCTCCTGCATTTCGGCTAGTAATCCTTTATAGTATTCAACTGACAGGTTAGTACCCCTGAGAGTGACGATCAGGGCGAGATGAAAAAAGGCGTCAAAGGCGGTCATCGGTGACGGTTTGCTAATGGCTGTATCCAGAACCGCCTGCCACAGCTGCGATCCCTCGAAAGAGATCCGGCCAACTTCCATCATCCGGTCCCGATCCATTTTTCTGCCGGTTACATTTTCCAGAAAGGTAATGTATTCCTCCATCTGCCGCAAGACATAACGCTTGACTTCCGCGCTGTATTCCTTATGCAGGAAGGGGGTATCGTAAATGAACAGGGGAACTTTAAAGTATCTGGCCTGAACTTCGTACCATTTCATGACGGTGCCACAGATATTATTGCAGCAAACCAGCATGTCCGGCTCCGGCAACCCGCCAATAGGCCCTCCGTTAACAGTACAACAGGATATATCAGCGCGGGCATAGGAGCACAGGTCGTTCGAGTAACCCATGGCTTCCGCCTTTTCACACAAATCGATTCCCATCTTGCTGGCCCCGATCATGGCCCCGTGATTCTCCGGATAAACGGGAATGATATCCATGGCGATCAGCGGCTCCACCGGGCCGCCACTGGTAATCCAGGCGACTTTCTTGTTGTTCTGTCTGGCTGTTTTGGCATCGATATAATACGCGGTCATAATTTCCCGCATTTTCTTTTCGGACTTAACTTTATTGATATTTTTTTCTATATTTGTATCAGACATAGGGGACTCTCCTTCACAGCATCTCTAAAAAAGCTTCCAGGCGGGTCGCAAGCTGTCCGCCGGACGGTATGGGATCGTTTATTTCCATCAGCATGACGGGAATACCTGCTTCATCTAGGCTTTGCTTGATATAAGGATAGTCAAAAGCATGGGGATCGCAAAACTTGAGCAGCAGGAAAATGACACCCTGAACGTCTTTCTCCCTCACCAGGTCAATTATATGCCGCGCCCGTCCGTCCAGGTCAATATGCTTGGCCGGACAAACGACCCGATTAATTAGCCTTTCGGCGATGCGGAACAGGGGATCAGCCCCCTTTTTGATGATCTCGGAAAAATAGCGGGCGCCGGTGCAGAAATCATCCCAGACTATGGCGCCGCCGGCTTCTTCAACCATGGGATAAATATCGGGGTGATTACAAACGCCACCGGCCAGGATTATGCGCTTCAGTTTTTTGTCTTCCTGTGTTTTACCGGCTTGAGCTTGCAGTTCGGCTAGTGTCTCCGCCAGCAATTTAGACGCGCGTTCCCGTTCCATGATCATCGACGCGCGTACCAGCGTATATAAATCCTCCCCAGGCATCAGGCGGGGATTTTGACTACGGATATCATAGATGCCCCGGATCGATTGCCTAATGGAGTTCATGGTTGTGATCGCTTTCTCCATGGCTGTGTCGGTTATGTCTGTCTTTAATGCATCGCCGATTTCTTTGCGGAATTTCCTGAGGACGTCGAGCATGTAGTCCAGGGAACTCGCGGTATCAAGCTTAACGGGCAAGATAACGTCCAGATGGAAACCGCAAGGAATATTCATCCGCCAGATGTCGGAAAGTCTTTGAATGGAATCACAGGTATGCGGAAAAACCATGCCATCGAGCAAGTTCGCTCTTCCGGACAGGCCTTCTTCCAAAATGCCACGCACCATGGAACAACAATAGGACTGCAAATGGGAATCCGCCAGGCTGGTGTTTTCCTGTGTCCCGAAAAAACGCAATGGATGAGCTCCCGCCGCCAGGATGATCTCTTCCGGCGTATAGGAACAAGTATATCCCACTATCTTCTTGCCTGTGTCTTTTTTTAACTGCCGCGAATATTCAAAGGGACTGACAACGACCAATTGAAATTCCTGAAGATGTTTCATTTTTTACCCCCTGTGTATTTTCCCTCGGCGCGAAGCTGCTGGATCGCTTCTTTCTCGAGCTCGGTAAAGGCAATTTTTCCGATTTTGGTCAGCGGAAGACTCGCCCGGAACTCCACCTCCCGGGGACATGACCATTTAATGAGATCTTTCCGACAATGCTCAATAAGCTCTTGTATTTTTTCAGGAGACGCCTTGGCTGGGTCTTTCAAAACAACATAGGCCTTGACTTTTTCTACCTGCGCCTCATCCGGTACACCGATAACACAGACGGACTGCACATCGGGGTGACAATTCAAAACAGCTTCCACCTGGACGGGATATACGTTCATTCCGGAGGATTTGATCATGCGCTTAAGTCTCAGTTTAAAGTAGAAATAACCGTCCTTGTCCATAGTGAAGATATCGCCAGTATGCAGCCAGATGCGGCCGTCGACATGCTTTTTGAGAACATTCGCCGTTTCTTCGGGTTGTTCCAGATAACCCATCATGACGGCAGGCCCACTCACACATAACTCACCTTCCTCACCGAAAGGCACTTCATTGGTAGTGCCGATGGCCACGACCTTGGCCAACATGTCCGGAAAGGGAACACCCACACTTCCTTCGCGATAACCATCGAGAGGTGTGGACATGATGCCCGTCACGGCCTCCGTGAGGCCATAACCTTCCGTCAACTGGACATTCCCGCCCTGGCGCTTCACGACTTCCTCGAAGCGCTCCTTGACCTGACGCGGCAGCGTATCTGCTCCGCTTGATGTCGATTGGAGACAAGACAGATCAGCGCTTTGAAAATCGGGATTCCGGCTCAGAGCATCGTAAAGTGTAGGCACACCGCTAATATGCGTAGGTTTCTTCTTTCGAATGATATCGACGACAATCTCCGGAGTAAACTGAGGCACAAGAATGCTTTTGGCGCCACCCATAAAGGCCGCATTGCAACAGATGCCGAGGCCGAAACCATGAAAAATAGGCAGAATAGCAAGAGTGGAGACATCCTCGCCGGATAAATCTCCCGCCCAGTTAGCGACCATCGACCCTTCGCTGATGAAATTGTAGTTGGAGAGCATAATCCCTTTAGGAAATCCCGTTGTTCCACCGCTGTACAGAATAACGGCCAGTTCATCCGTATCCATTTGCGCCTTGGGCGCCTCATGGTAGTCAGCCGCCATCAGGGATTTCCACCAACGCACCTTCGGATCTTCATGTTTCTTGTCCGCCCCCTGCTCCCGCGGGGTCGCCTGATCAAAAATTTCCGTCAGAATGAGAATGTCCAACGGCGCTTCCTTCTCAGCTTCTTTAAATTGATTGTAAAATGTGTCTATTGTCAGCGCCACCCTGCTCCGGCTGATTTTCAGATAGTAAGCGATTTCCTTCGGAGTGGAAAGGGGATGAATCATGCTGGCTACTACCCCCAGTTTGTTTGCGGCATAAAAACAGATAATGCCTTGAGGACATGTGGGCATGGCAATTGTAATACGGTCTCCCTTTTTCATACCGATGGCGGCTAGCGCATTTGCGCACTGGTCAATGTCCTGGCTGAATTGCCGGTAGGTTGATTTGTAATCAAAGAACTCATAGGCAATGCGCTCCGGGTACTCCGGGACAGATTGCATAATGGCTTCGTACATGGTCACGCGGGGATAATCTATCGTTTCCGGCGCACCATTGTAAAATTTTAACCATGGTTTCTGCTCGTAACTCATAATTTTTTCCTCTCGATGAGATTAAAGCAGGAAATGGCGGATTGGAGCCATCTCCCGGTTAATTTTCCATCAACATTCGTTTTCGTTCCGCAGGTTAGTATGTTGATCTTTATTTTAAAATGCTCTTTCCAAGGTATGCGGTTTGCTTTTACGATGACACTTACCAACATGAAGCCCCAATAGATCGCTAGCTATAAACAAAAAAAGATGATTGTTTTTCATGATAAACTTTTCATCTTGGAATGTCCATATTCCCACATCAATATTTAGACAAAACCTTCTGGTTCTTTGAAGATTATGAATTCATGAGAATATAAATACAAATTTCATGCCATATACGTAATGCATTCGAAGTCAGGATAAAAGAAAAACAATTACTGATAATGTTGATATTAAACTTAATTCCTGTTTCCGTAAGTGCCTAAAGCATCCTGGTCTCCTGTGGGATTTCTTTAGCATATTTTGCCTTCTACCAAAAAACAGTCCGACTCACTATAGAATGATTAAGAACTCGTCAATGATTATCCCCCTTAATTTATGAATTTACATGAAGCTTTCTACATATTTTTTAAAGACGCTCTCCATTAAAATAAATGACTAGATCAGATACTGTTCCTTGCCAAGCAAAATCAATACAGCTGTTTGTATAGTGCTGCAACTTCACTTGGATCTCCAATTGGCCGAGCATTGAAAAGGGCGGCAACATCACAGATGGCATGGAACGCGGCCGCATCAAGGCCGTCTTCAGGGACTTTTAAGTCGCGCAGCCGCATGGGGTGGCCTGCATCTTTCATCAGATTTTCAATGGCATCAGCCGCGGCTAGTGAAGCCTTCTTGTTATCCATATCGGTCGTGTTGACACCCATGGCTTGGGCAACCATTACCATTTTATCGGCAGCAAAATCGACATTGAAACGCATAACCGAAGGCAGGAGGATGCCGCAAGCAGCACCATGGGGCACGTTATAGAGAATCCCCAACGTATGGGCCATCGCATGTGCTAGGCCGACCTGGGCGATGGTGAAGGCCCATCCAGCCATGGTAGCGGCGATCTGGAGCTGGTTTCTGGCCTTTTCATCTTGGGAATTAGCAACGACCTTGGGCAGATTTTCCCGAATTAGGCGGATAGCCTGAAGAGCCTGTCCGTCACAAATGGGTTGGGCCATGATGCTGGTCATAGCTTCTACCGCATGCGTCATGGCATCTAGGGCGGTAGTTACCGTTAATCCCGGAGGCAGGGTCAGAGTGAACTGGGGATCGAGAATTGCGGTATTGGGGACGATCCTAGGATCCGACAGGTAGACCTTTCTTCCGGCAACCTTACTTTTGATAACGGCGACGTTGGTAACCTCGCTTCCCGTTCCCGATGTCGTCGGGATAACTATATGAGGGGTTTGGGGTTCCTGGAGGCGATTTGTGGCGATGTGATCATTGCACTTGCCGCCGTTTTTCAGGGTCACGCAAACTGCCTTGGCCGTGTCTATGACACTTCCGCCGCCAACGCTGACGATACAGTCTGCCTGGAGTTTACGCGCCATGGCCGTTGCGTCATCGACGATATCCAGATCTGTATCCTGGGAGATATTATCATAAACACCGACGCAGAACTCGACCAGGGCATCTTGAACGCGCCTGGCAAGACCAGCTTTCATTACACCGGGATCTGTCATAATCATGGCGCGCTTGCACCCCAAATTCACCATTTCTTTATAGATAGCGGAAATCGTTCCGTGGCCGGAGATCACATTTGTCGGGCAGTTATATTGGATAAAGTCGAGCTTGGTTTGATCAGAAAGATTACTGAACATAACATAGTTGCTTTCCACAGAGGCAAAGGAAGTCAAATGGATGCGCTTGATCTGCGTGTATTCGCCAAGCCCCGCCTCTCCAAACTCTCTTCCCACGCCGGACTGTTTGTAGCCACCAAAGGGACAGAAATCGGCAAAGACATGATAGTTATTGATCCAGACTGTTCCCGTCCGGATCTTTTCGGCAACGCGCACTGCCCGTGTATTGCTGCGCGAGAAGACACCCCCTCCCAGACCATAAATGGAATCATTTGCAATGGCCACAGCTTCTTCATCGCTGTCATATTTAATGACGCAGACAACAGGTCCGAAAATTTCTTCCTGAGCAATACGCATGGAGTTTTTAACGTCAGTAAATATCGTGGGGGCATAATAGTAACCGCCTTCCAAACCAGGTATCTCAATGCGTTTCCCGCCAGTAAGCAACTTGGCTCCTTCTTTCTGTCCTATTTTGACGTAATTTTCTATCGTTGCTAATTGGGCAGCATTGGCGATCGGGCCCATATGAGTATCAGGCATAAGCTGATAGCCAACCCGGAGTTGTTCCGCCTTTTTCTTCATCTTGTCAACGAACTCATCATAGATCTTAGACGGCACGAGAACGCGTGTTCCCGATTCGCAGACCTGACCCTGATGATAAAATGTCCCGAAGCAGGCGCCGTTGACTGCCAGATTCATATCGGCGTCATCCAGGATGATATTCGCTGATTTTCCACCAAGCTCCAAGGTAACTTTCTTCACCGTTTCAGAGGCCATTTTCATGATCTCCCGGCCAACTTCTGTGCTGCCCGTAATGGCTATTTTGTCCACATCGGGGTGAGTGCATAGGGTCTTACCCAGTTCTCCGCCTGGACCGGGCAGGATGTTGATGATGCCCTTGGGAATACCCGCTGCCTGCGCGGCTTCAGCGATGATCAGCGCGGTAAGAGGCGTGGAGGTGGCTGGCTTCAGGACGATGCTGTTTCCCATGATAATTGCCGGAGCGATCTTCCAGAAGGCCATTAAGACGGGAAAATTCCAAGGGACAATTCCGACACAGACACCGATGGGTTCGCGGCGGATCCAGTCCCTGCCTTGAACGAGAGTGTTTCCCGAATAAGGGATTTCTTCTTGCCACGGGAAATCACGGCTGGCATAGTATCCCAGGTTGCGCAACAGCCCGGCTCCCGCCATTCCCCAGAACTTGGAAAGTTTAATTGTGTGCCCGGCATCCTGCGATTCCGTCACGGCAATACGAAGTGCCTGCTGGTTGACCTGATCGGCAAAATCGTAAACCTTATCCGCCCGGGCAGCGGGACTGAGATTGCTCCATACCCCGCTGTCAAAGGATCTTCTGGCTGCGGCAATGGCTGCCTCGGCATCCACCTTGCCCGCTTTGGCCACTGTGGCAAAAGGGATTCCCGTTCCCGGATCGATGGTTTCAAAAACATCACCACTTGCCGCCTCAACAAACTCCCCGTCAATAAATAACTTGTAATGATCCATTTTAAAGTCTCCGTAATTTTTAGTTGATTTGCATATATTGAATATAAATTTCTGGACAATATATAGTATTTTTTTGCTCTTCGGTTCCGAAGGAATGAATCAGTCCGGCGGCGCCGTGCGTCAGTCCCGGATACATGCAAAAGGCGAAGTTGGCCGCGCCGAAGAGTTCTAATACCGACAATCCCACGGAAAAAGGAATGCCCGGGCCGCCGACTTCGGGCGGCTCCATGGGATTTAGCCAGCCGCCCTCGCAAAACTTCTTAAAAGGCTCGCGGAAGCATTCGGGGGCGGTCACTTTCCCATTCTGGAATTTGGCTCCGACCTGGTCGCCTTCTTTCAGTGTCGGAGCGATCACATTAACGGCCAGTTTCTCGGCCTCATTCATGATCATTAACAGATCATCTTTCGTGAAATCTTTAAATCGCTTCGATTGCAGCAGGTTCTCAATGTCGAGCTGTTCAAAAATAACGAACTGCTGATCACGTGTGTTTACTATTAAATTACTCATACCTGACCTTGTCTCCTGTTTTGATGTTTGTTATAGCAGTGCCTTAAAAAATCATTCCCTAAACACACGATTTTCCCCTGCGCGCGGGAAGGGTCGTCATGGAACTGCACCTTAAAAGAACTGTTTTCTGCTAAAATTACTTTTCCCATAAAATTTTACGGCCGAATTGAACAAAACCGGGCTTTATAGATTTCAACCCGTCTACATCAAAGTCTGTTTTTCGGGTAAGACGCAGAATTATAATACATAAATCATACCATATAAGCATGATTTACTAATAAATATCGTGTTTATTATCAGCATGTTAAATGAGAGAAAGAAAAAGCATCTGTCCCTATTTGCAATATTTTACACTTATGTTACTTACACTTGTGTAAATATTTACATATTCGGTTGCCTATCTAATATAATTTAATCCCAGATTCCGCAATAGAGATTTTAAGGAGAGAACGAAACGGGCATGGAGAACTGTGAAGTTTTATTCCAAAGACCCAGGAACCACTCCCTGCGCTTCATTGCTAATGACAATTTCAAGATACGATGGTTTCCTTCTTTCACCATATATCCGCCAATGGCAAAAAGCCTGTACCTAAGTGTGGATAATTTCGGCTGAGTCTTTTCCTGCAAGATCACCTGGCGGAATAAACTCATTAAATTGTAAGCCAGCATGACCATGTTTAATGCCGCCTCCGTGCCATAGAAACTTTTCATATTGAAACTATCGAAACCAAAATCATACTTGAGTTCCTTGATTCGATTCTCTGCATCGGCCCGCTGTCTATATAGATTCCATACTTGTTGGGCAGGCAGCGTCAAATTGGTGATTAGACAATGATAACGGTACTTGTTGTAAATTTCGCTGTCCTGAAAAAGCTTCAATTGCTTACCCGTCGCTTTAGGCCTCTCTGGAATATATTGCCGGATTATAACCATCCGCCGTTCCTTCTTGCCGCTTATCCCACAATATTGCGTCTCACCAATCTCTATTCCTTCTCCCGCCGTAAGCCAAATGTTCTGCTGAGATATCTTCTTCTGAACAGGATTATATAAGCGCCCAGCAATTATGTTATTGATCGGTTCTCTCCACTCCTTCCTCTTTTCCAAATACTGAAATATCTCTTCACCGTAAAAACCGCTGTCGGCTCTTAATAAACCAATCTTCTTCCCCGAAAGTTTATGCAGTGTATCTTCTAAAAATGAATACATGTTACTCACAGCATTGGTATTGCCGCTTCTCAACCATAAATTGGCTACCATACGGCTATCAGCAACAAATGCCATCAAGGGATGATGTGATTTCCTGCCCGGCTTTTTTACATTGTATCCCCGCTTAGCTCCATCCTGTTCCCCGTATCGCGTCAATACCGAAGAATCCATGTCCAATGTGTAATTGTCAAACTGCAATCCCTGAAAAAACCACTGGTACATAGCCGTAAATACCCGCTGATTCTTTCCCTGTGTAAACTTCTGGAAAAATCTCTTATACGTGTCTTGTCCGCATATACGACTCCATCCATATATACGGCGGATTACATCATCATGCCGCGTTACTTCCGTATGCAAAAACCGATTTGCTCCACACCACACGCTTACCAAAAAACTCTTGATTATCTGCTCCGCTCTGTAACCACTGTTTGATCCCGGCTCACTAAATCCTATAAATGTTATCAAATCATCTATCTTTGATTGGTCTAACATTTTCTTCATCAAGGCCATTCCACCCCATGGGGTTATCTCCTTATCCGTAAATCCTATCTGAAATTCCATAGAAATCACCTGTAAGAAATACTTACTGTTATTTTCTCTATGTTCACCAGTCGTCCTATCAGCTCATGTCTCTATTTTTTATCACCTTTTTTATATAAATCCCTGTTGCTACGCAATAGAAATCTTATTCCTGTTGAGCAATCTGGGTTAATTAAAAGCAAGGATGAAATTATTTTTCTTGTTTTTGAAATACTTCATCGACCAGAACAGGAGCTTTTTTAGAAACATGGGATTATGAGTATTGATGACCCTATAGAACAGTTGCGAACAGTTATCCGTAGATTGGTTGATTCTGGTTATGGCTATGACGACGAAATCCTGCTTTTGTACCGGGAATCAAAATCACTTCCGAAACGTTTGCTTAAAATTATTTTGGACAGAGAAAGTCAGGTTGTCGCCCAAATTGAAGAAAGGCAGGGCGCGGAAGCTTTTTCATTTTGAAGACGCCTCTTTCACCGCCAACATGATCGTTTATGAATTATCACTGCATCCCCTGCGTCATTGGAATATGAAAAATTATTCCAAAAAAGAACTGATCGGTCTCCTCGAGAAGAACGTTATGAAAACAGTTATGAATTGATTATGTTGTGTTAAAGTAATGTTAATAATGGATAAAAAGCCGGGAGCGTGCCCCCCCCCCGGCTTTTTTAAAATATATCTTAAAATATCAGGAAAGATGCTTCTTCTGAATGCCGCGAAGAATATCTTCCGCTTCTTTGACTATCGTCTGCACCATGTCATTGACCTTGGGCATGTTGTTGATCCGCTGGGCCGCTTCGCCCGCGGCCATAAGAGCCTTTTCCTTGTTCCCTTCGTATACAGCCTTGATGGAATCCAGTTCAAACTGGATCAGGGACATGTCAATAGTGGTGAAATCATCAGGGACTCCCAGGAAGACGCCGGGAGATTTCTTCAGGGTGTTTTTGGCGTGTTCCTCGCTGCGTGCATTCTTAATCCAGCGTGCCGGTCCGACAAATCCTCTGGCAACCAGTGTTCCTCTGTCACCTGCGGCCACGACGGCTTCTTTCCAGATCTGATGGAAATCGCTTTCCTCTGTGGCCAGAAAACGCGTCCCCATCTGAGCGCCGTCTGCTCCCAAAACAAATGCTGCTGCCAGCGTTTTGCCGTCACAGAACCCCCCCGCGCCTACCACAAGTGTCTTTTCATCAGATACGTTTTCGACCACGGCCGGCAGAAGAATCATGGAGTGCACCGGCTCCCATGATGTATGGAATCCGCCTTCATGACCAGAAGCCACGATCACGTCCACACCTGCCTTCTTGCAGCGCAGCGCGCCCTTAACGGAAGGAACGACATGCATCCAGGTAAATCCGGCGCCTTTGATTTTGTCTTTCCAGCCGACCGGGTCGCCGGCCGAGGTGAAGATAACCTTAAAGTTTTTCTTCATCTCGGGATTTTCTTCTCGCACACGAATCGCCGTATCAATGATAATCTTCGCTTCAGCGGCCATTTCCGCAGCCACCATTACGTTAATGCCGAAAATGCCTCCCTTGTCCTTTGTTAAACGATGAGTGCGCTTCAGTACTTTTTTGATTGCCGTGGGCATGTCGTCATCCGGGGATGCTTCGGCGCTTTTTATAAAAGCGTCGTAAACAAAGGGCTGCTGATCCCTGCTGGTCAGACCGCTTGTGGAAAGCAGTCCCAGAACGCCCGCATTAGCTGCCGCCACGGCAAGGTTGTTGTTGGAAAACGGGCCCATGCCCGCCTGAATGATGGGATATTTTGTCCCGATCATTTCACAAAGTCTTGATTTAATCATAAAAATCTCCTGAATTTATTTATTAAAAAAACGCGGATTCTTTAATGTCCAGGCGTTGTTTTTCGGGAATGTTGTAACTCAATTAAATAGAATCATTATTACCGCAGGATGACTTTTCTCCTATATTTAATACAACCAGCGTTAATTGTACCCATTAGTTTAGCCGGCTCCATAGATTTTAACCCGTCTGCATGAATATCTTTTTTTCGGATAAGCTACGAAATGCTATTACATAAAGCATACCATATAGGCATGATTTAATAATAAAATAATCACTTCTATTATCAGTATGTTATATAAGAGAAAGGAAAAGACAGGTGGACTAATCTGTTATATTTTACACTTATGTAATTACACTTGTGTATATCTTTACATGTTTTAGTGGCTAACTAATGTGATTTTTTATTTGCTCTTGCGGTAAAGGGTGGGGCGACTAATGCCAAGAAGACGAGCAGCTTTGGCTTTGTTGCCCCCGGTTTCATTTAATGCTCTTTGTAATTCTTCAACGGTTACCTTATTTTTCACATAGTTTTTTTGAGGCATGATTTTATCTGAGTTGCCATAATCTCTGACTTCAGATGGTATGTGCTCAAGTGTAATCACCCGGCCGTGGCAAAGGACAAATTAGATTGTCGCAGTTACAGCTCTTCTAAAGCCGTGGCAGCTCCAGTCCACCTTGATCAATTGTCTTATATCTCCCGGAGTAGCGATAACTTTTGACCAGCGTGACCGCTTTCTCGGAGCAAATAGCCACACAATCACCACAAGCCATGCACTCCGGGTGGTCATTAAGTTTTGCTTTTTTATCCTGAAGCTTGATGGCATCGGCCGGGCATGCTTTAACGCATAAACTGCAACCGTTACATTTAGCCAGATCAAATTGCACCAAACCCATTTCGATTTGGGTTTGATCATCATATCTAGGGATTTTTTTCTTTTCTGCTTTAGATAAATTGCCCATTTTAAACCTCCATATCTCCTTTGAAAGATCATCATTCCCGCAGTCAGCGAAAATTTAATATAATGTTTTTTTCATCCCGTCTTCATACCAATCCACGGCGTGAGTCGGTCTCGCCACCATGCCGTCCGGTTTTCCCATCGGGAAGCCAACAGCCAGGCTCGAAACAAATTTGTATGGATAATCAATTCCTAACCGGTTTCTCCAAATGCTGGTGTTCTCAAACGCAACTTTGGGAAAGCCGATCCAGCAAGTGCCCAACCCCATACTGTGTGCTGCCAGCACCATATTCTGTCCGGCAATACCACAATCAAGTGTCGGAAAACCAATGCCGCGTTCGTCGGCAAAAATGAGAATAACCGTCGGAGCATTGTGAAATAATCCTAGTTTTTCATCGGCGATAAGTGATATGGCGCCAAAAGGAACCGGGTGAAGATCATTGGGTTTGGATTTAATGATGATGTTGGCTATGATCCTGCGTAAGATAGACCCGTTGTAGCGGTAATCGATCAGCCCTTTGTATATTTTGCAGGTTTCTATTATTGTTTGCGTGATCCCATCGATGATTTCCTGATCGCGGAGCACTACAAATTTCCAGGGCATGGAGTTTCCGGCAGAAGGCGCAAAGCGGCCGGCTTCCAGCATCCTTTTGATCAGAAATTCCGGCACCTGCTTTTTCTGGAAAACCCGGACGCTACGTCTTTTCAAGATCACATCTTCCGTTTCCGTCCTGACACTTTTCAACTGTTCAATCTTTGTTTCACTTAATTTTTGCTCTTGATCAACCATGCTGCCCCCTCCTCTCGTCCAATTGAAGCTCTCCGTGGACTTGCCGCTAATAATCTTCGGTTTTTAAGGAATAAGATAATTCCATTTTTGCTCACTTGCCCCAAGCAAGCACAAAAGTATGCACGCGTTACAAAATTCAACCAACGCGTTCCAAGATGTGAATTCCCATGGCCGCATCTTCAAAGCCCAAGTTCCCGCCGCCGTTTTCAGCCAGTGCCAGACGGCAATTTTTTACCTGACGGTCGCCTGCTTCGTGCCGCAGTTGAGTGACCAGTTCGAATATCTGACCAATACCCGAAGCGCCGATAGGATGACCACGGGAAATCAGTCCGCCCGAAGTGTTCACCGGCATTTTCCCGCCCAGAGTAGTCGCGCCTGATTCGGCATAGTGTCCGCCTTCGCCAAACTTGCAAAATCCCATAGCTTCGGTTTGATGCAATTCGCCGAATGATGATGCATCGTGAACTTCGGCGACATTAATGTCTTCCGGGCCTACACCGGCAATGTTATAAGCCTTGCGGGACAACCTGACAGCGATGTCCTGAGCCTCAGCCTCCAATGGCCTGTTGGTGCCCGATCCCAGCACCGATGTGAGAATTTTTACCGGGCGCGCATTTTTCAGACGCTTTAAAAAATCTTCGGAGCAGACAATTACCGCCGCGGCGCCATCGCCGATCGGAGCGCACATGGGAACGGTCAGCGGCCAGGAGACAAGGCGGGCAGCCAGAATTTCTTCAACGCTCATCTTCTTCTGAAACTGAGCATAGGGGTTCATGGAGCTGTGAAAATGATCCTTCGAAGCAATAATCGCCACTTGTTTCTGGGTCGTTCCATATTTCTCCATATGCCAGCGGCAAAACGCGGAATAGATATCCATAAAGGCGCTGCGATCTTTGCCCGCCACGCCGGGATCATCGGCCAGTTTGATCTTTTCGGAAACCGCTTGCAGCATTTTGATATGCTCCATGGCATTTTCCACGTCAAAACCGGACCAGAAACCCTTAAACATTTTTTCTTTATCTTCTAAATAACCCTTTTCCGCGCCGATGGCCAGCGCGCATTCATAAAGCCCTGAAGCGACGCCCAACCAGGCATGGTGCAGACCGGTGGATCCACCGGCACACGCATTTTCTACGTTGGTAATGGGAATACCTTCCAATCCAGCAGGTTTCAAGGCAACCTGTCCCCGGATGCAATCTTGCCCGTAGCTAAAGCCCCAGCCGGAATTGGAAAACCAGGCCGCTTCTACATCACTTAATTTTACACCGGCATCGGCGATAACCCGCTCCAATGCAATTTTTGCAAGAACTTTAATCGATTTATCCATGTGTTTCGCAAATTGTGTCATGCCGACGCCGGCAATAAAAACCTTACGCATTATTCTTCTCCTTAATGAGACTCAAGTTTCAGAAACGTAGTGAACTGAAACTTGCAAGTCGAATTATCCCGCCTTCGGCGGAGGATATCACAGATATCCGTGATATCCCGCAAAGTAGAAACTATTTTTTATTTTCATACGTCTTTTCAAAGGTCTTCCCTTTGTAAGTACTACGCTCCAGCGAGCCGTGCTCAACCCAGATAATCTGCGGGTTGATCTTGATGCGCTTGCTCATGCTCTCGGTAATTTCTGCCGCCAATGCTTCCAGTTGTTGCGGCGTTGTCCCCTCCGCATATTCGACTTTGATTTTCAGTGGAGGAACCACGCGGGGCGGCCTCTCATCGAGGACGATACGCAGTTCACCGGTCACCCGGGGAACGAATTCATTAATCACGCCTTTGATGCCGCTGGGATAAACCATTACGCCCTTTACTTTCAACATATCATCGGAGCGTCCGATGACCTTGTAACGGAACCCGGAACGGCCACAAGGGCAGGGGTTCGTAAAAATCTTGTGAATATCGCCCAGACTGTTGCGGATAAGCGCCATGCCGTCGCCTTCCAGACTGGTGAAAACCGCTTCACCCTCGGCGCCGTTTGTAAAGGGTACGGGCGCTTTCGTCTCCGGGTCTACCAATTCATAATAGCAAAGATCATCGCCCAGCCAATGCATGCCCTGATATTCGTCGCAGTCGCAGGAAAAACCGAATCCCGCGCCGGAATCATACAGCCTGCAACCATAGGCTTTTTCCAATTTGTTTTTTACTTCCGGGATGCCTGCTCCCGGCTCACCGCCGCAGACCAGCGCCCTAAATCCCAGATCACCGACCGGTTTCCCCAGTATTTTTGGTGACTGTTCAATTAGATATTCCGCCAGAGACGGTGTGCCGGTGTAAACCGTTCCCTTGAATAAGGCCTGCATCAGGAGAATGCGTTCGCTTTTAGCCTCGGCCCCGACCGGCAGAATCATACAGCCGAGATTTTGAATGCCGACCAGCGACGGAACACCGGCAATCACCATGGAGAGGGCGAAACAATAAAGCACCCGGTCATGAGAACGAAGGCCGGCCCGCCAGCTTCCCCGTACCATCACTTCTCCCCAGATTTTGTCGATATCTCTGCGGGTCAGTGGATATGGCGTAGGGATGCCCGAGGTTCCCGTGGTTGTTCCCATATAATCAATATCATCGACGGAAACCGGCATGATCTGTTCGAGCGTCTTTAAGATATCACCGCCGCAGTCCATAACGAGATTTCTCAGAGCTTCCTTATTGAAAAGGGTTATTTTATCCTTGAACTCCTCAAAGCTTTTCAGCTTATCCGGATCTAAACCACTTTTCGTGATCATGTTCGTATAAAACGGCGCGTTTGCCTTCAGTCGGGTCAGCATTTTTTTCAGCTTATCGAACTGAATCTTTTTCATCTCCGGTGTATTCAGGAGAGGTTCAATTTCCATGTTCCAGTACGGACGATTAGTGTCCATCTTTGTAAATCCTCCTTTGACTCATGTATTTGTTTGAATTCGCAAGTCGCGCTTTCCCGCAGTTCCGCTTTGAGTCGTAACTGCGGAAGAAGCGCGCACTCCGAATCATTCATCCCTGATAATCGAAAAGTATCATCATTTCGACGCTGAAGTTCCCGGTTCTGGGTCTTTAAAATACGGGCCAAGCAAATTCCGGCCGCGTTTAAAAAGTTTCCGTCCCAGCCAGACGACAAAAGCGGGAGATATCCGATAGAAGATAAACGGAATCGCCACCTGCCCCCATGGTGCCGAAATAATTCCTTTCTTTTTCAGTAATCCCTTCAACGCTATTTTGGCCACGATCGCCGGATCAACACCTTTGGTCTTATAAAACTCTATTGCGCCTTTCGTGTTTTCTTCCCCGAAGAGCTTGCCGTCTTTCATAATGTTGGTTTTAATGACACCGGGACACAAGGCCGCAACATTGATATTGTGTACGGAAAGATCCATGCGCATAACGGTCGTCAGCGCGACAAGGGCGGATTTGGTCATGGAATAGGGAGCCATAGCTCCGAGGGGACAAAGCCCCGCGCCGCTGGCGGTGATCATGATATCGCCCTGTTTACGGGCAATCATGGACGGCAAAAACAAATGTATCAGATAAATTGATCCCCAGAGATTAATGTTGATAATCCACTTCCAGTCATCCATGGTTACGGCATCGATTTTTCCCCCAATGCCGATGCCAGCGTTGCAACAGAGAATATCCACATTGCCCACATCTTTTCGTACTTTCTCGGCTAACGCTTTCACCTCGTCAAAATTGGAATGATCAACTTTATAGACGAAAGCCTTAACACTGCTTTTTTTTAATTCGGCCAACAGATTGTCCAATCTGTCCTGATGAATGTCTGTGCCGATAACTGTCGCGCCATACTTACCAAACTCTCGGGCCAGAGCCAGTCCTATTCCCGATCCCGCTCCGCTGATCAGAACTGTTTTTCCTTTTATCTGTTGATAGTCTGCCATTGTCCTGTCCCCCCCGACATTATTTGTTTTTCTTTTTGTGTTCTATTTTCTTCCATCATTTCGATAAATGCATCGATACGGTTTTGAACCTGTGCTTCGCTAAAAGCGCGCGGATCCATCATATCACAGGTTAAGATCAGCACCGGTTTATTCGTTCTTTTCTCGATTTCCGTTTTGACATCCTGCAATCCCGCGGCTGAGGGACGGCAGCTCATATTTGCATGGAGAATGATGCCATCAATGCTGTATTCGTCAATTTTTTGCACCATAAACGGGATACGCTTATCCTGTTCCAGGATGTAAGTGGCTGAAGTAAATTCTTTGGCCATTTGTCGCATTGTTTCTTCAACTGAAGATGTTTTCTTCCGGCGAAATGCCGACGATTCGGTGTAGAGTTCGTAGACAATATGCGCTCCTTTTTTCTCCAGGTCTTTATAAAAATCGGACGCATACCAGAGGGTAATTCCTTCCCACATCAGACGATATTTCTCAGGTTTGCCGATTTTCTCCGGAGCCTGGGCGTAACGTTTTTTCATCTTGTCCAAAACTTTTTGATAATACTTGATCGCGGCATCCTGATCATACTGAGCAAAGACCGGAAACATGAACACCCGCATAAAGATAAAATAGTCGGCAGCGGGAATTCGTTTGCGGTACTCGAAGAATTCCAGATAGAGACGATTGCATTCCTGGGATTTATTGATGATGTTCATGAATTTTGCTTCGTCGAATTTTTTACCGGTCTGTTGTTCCAGAAATTTTATCAGATCATAGAGCTGAGCGACAATGTAGTCGCTATCTACTTTCCATCTGGCCTCGTCCGAACCGGAAACCACGCATGGCACATCCATGGCAAAATAAGGGCGGCCATATTTGCGCGCTTCGTTCTCAAACCATTTGGCGTGGGTATCACAAACACCATTGGTTCCGCAGTAGAAGTCGCCAACGGGGCTGCCGCCTAAATCTAATGGATAGCCTTTTTCCCTTGCGCCAATAGCTGTTTTCATATAGGCGCACAGATCGCGCGAGTAACCCATGCCCTCCGCCTCTTCGATCAAAGGCTGACTGATTTCGCACATCCCGGCCGTGCAGGCGGAAAATTCCGGGAAGCCCGGCCAGACATCAAAGGCCAGCAGAAACTCAACCGGGAAGCCCGCTGTAAAGTTAGCCACTAATTGTGTGGGTGACGCATCGGCTTTTTTTGTTTTTTTCCCATAGTCTCCCATCAGTGATATTAGGTCCATTGGTACCCCCTGCTTCAACTGATTCTTCATTCCCTTAAAAAATAGTCCTGGATTTTTCAGGAAAAAACTACCCAAACCGGGTATATTAGGTGTATTTTTAGACATTGCTGCGTCCTCCCTTCTGCTGGATTGTTTCTTTAAACGCTTCGAGCCTTGTGAACAGCTGGTTATCGGCCGGAGTAAAGTCTCTTTCGAAGTGCATACAATTATAACCTTTTCCTTTAATCGCGGGGATTGTCCAGACGGCATCCATAGCGTATGGTTCACAAAACTTCATATTCTGAGACACGACAGTATCTATCTTTGTATCCTTTAGGACCGCCAGGATATATTCCAGACGTCCGTCCGAGGGAACACGCGTCGCTGAACGCGGCATATCAAATGAATATGTGACCAACGCTTCCACCGGGCTGGCCGCGTCGGGAATCGATGTGGCAAAGTAACGCTCGCCTAGCGATAAATCATCGCGCACTACCCGGAACCCAGCGTTATCCAGCAGGTCCATGAACTCAACAAATGACACATCCGATCCGGTTAAGAAGGTAGGAATCTTTCCGGCGGGAAATGGTTTACGGTTCTCCCAATCAGCAAGTGTCTTCTTCAAATCTTCAACGAGAGATTCCTTGGGCATTTGAATGGATTTCCGCATAATTTCAAAATAGTCGCGATTGGGAATATCTTTTTTCACTCTTAATGGCGCCAGCTGCCGCAGCAGGGATTTTACCTGATTGGAAAGGCTGATGGCGTCTTTGAGTTCTTTATCGCCGACTTTGACCGAGTATTGCTTATCCAGGTTGTCGATGAAGCGCTTCAGCTCCTGGATATAAAAAGTTCGCGCTAGCTGATCCATCTTCATCGGCGTGTTGACCCAGAAGATGGGAACTCCTTTTACGTGATCTCTCCACATGTCGTAGTGATGGTCGGTCGCATCGCAGCCATGCGCAACACCGATACCGCTCCATTTCCCCGAATTCTCCAAAGCGTCAGCAAGACATCCCCGGGCAAACGGACAGAAAAAAGGAAATAAGTACTCATCCGCCGCCGCCGTTCCTTTGTGAACATCGCCGAGAATTTTCATCGGCGAAAAGCCGGCAGCCATGACAATCTCTTCAGGAAACTCGTGACCGGAATCAAAATATGCAAATGCTTTCATGAATATTATCCCTCCTCGTTATATGTTGCGGGCAAGAATGGCCGCCCCGATTGCGCCATTGACTTGTGCTGTCTCCGGAACCCAAATTTTAATTTTCAGTTTTTTCATAAGCGCGGTTTGGATACCGATATTCTGAGCAACGCCGCCGGTCAGGACAACCGGCTCCTCTATTTTCGATCGGCCGATCATGGACACCAAACGGTTGACAATTGACTCGTTGATCCCCGCAATAATGTTTTCGCGGGATTCGCCTTTGGCAATGAGTGAAATCACCTCCGATTCAGCAAATACTGTGCACATGCTGCTGATCGGAGAAGATTTTCTTGCTTGGAGTGAAAGTTTGCTGAAATCAGTCAGATCAACTTCCAGCGCTCTCGCCATTACTTCCAGAAATCTGCCGGTTCCGGCGGCACATTTGTCATTCATCACAAAATCAGCCACATTTCCGCCTTTATCAATGCGGATAAATTTGCTGTCCTGTCCCCCAATGTCAATTACAGAAGCCACATTGTCCATATAGAAACGAGCACCTACAGCGTGGCATTTGATTTCGGTAACCGTTTCATTCGCAATACTAACTCCACTGCGGCCATATCCTGTAGCGACGATTCGATCTACTGCTGATTCTTTCAGTTGCAGGCGGTCCAGCGTTTCTTTAAGTATATTACGCCAGGCCTTTTCTACATTGTACCCGGTAAACGAAACTTTCGCATCAATCAGGGCTTTGCTATTCATAACAGCAATTTTAGTAGTAATGGAACCAATATCCAAACCTATTGTCAGCATAATAACCTTCTCATAGTAAAGAATATCGTATCTGCTAAAGAGCGTCAATGAGATGAGTGGCCATTAATATTGTTAAGAACAGCCATGCAGCGTTAATTTTATAAGATTAAACGATATGTGGATTTAAAGCGGAACGGAAATATACTTACTTTGGATTTTTTTCCGGTAACTTGCGGGAGTAGTTCCTGTCCATACCTTGAAGGCGTGATGGAAACTTGCTACATCGCTGTAACATAGTAGTTCAGAGATTTTAGCCATGGAAAAATCTGTCGTCCGGATGAGTTCCAGCGCGTGATGTTTACGAATTTCGCAAAGAATATCCTTGTATGAAGTCCCTTCCATTGTCAACTTGCGCCTGATGGTGCGCTCGGTCATGTTAATTCGCCTGGCAAGTTGATCAAGAGTTGGAAAATCTTTACTCATAAACAAGAGTTCATGCCGGATTTTATCCTTAATGGTTTTCTGCTCATTCAAACGCTGGCATAATTGCCCGCATTCCTGCTCCAAAACTTTTCTTGTGAGCGAATTGGCAAATTTCAGCGGTTTATCAAGAAGCGCGGCATCGAAGATAATCAGATGTTCCGGGGCGCCAAAAACCACTGGACAGCGAAATACTTCTTTATATCTTGCCGCGTAATCTGGCGCGGTATAGGCGAGATGTAATTCCTTGAAGAAATTTATATCATCCGTAATAAGGGCACCTATTGTGTGAATCGAAACAATTTCCGTTTCACACATAAAACGGTGTAAATCTTTTATGCGAACCATCTCTTTGACGCGAATAAACCCCAAATCTCCTTTAACAGTTATATCAAATTGAAAATAGGTGGATGAGAGTTCGATGTAAGACATCATCAGCTTGATGGCGTCGCTAACAGTTTCACAGCACATAGCCGCCATGCCCAACTTTCCCTTGGAGATGAGGTGGTGATGCTGACCAAGTTCCAGCCCTATCCACGGCACAGGTGCAAGTTTCGCCAGTCTGTGGCCAACGGTAATTTCCTGCATGGCAGTGATAATGTGGTGGGGATCATCCAGTTCCTCCATTTCAATACCGCTTCCGGATAGAAGCTCACGGGAACCAATCCCATACTGACTAGCCGTGCGAACAAACACGGCAACATCATTAATGGGACGCAAGATGCATAAGTCTGGTCTCGACCGGATATGAAATTTATCATTCATAAGTCTTGATTCCTTTTTCATTCAGGAAACATCTACAGAGCATGGATGATCTGGCCACCACGGTCAAAATGTTTCCTCAATATATAAAAGTTTAAACAGGACTATTCCATAGTCAACTACCACCACCAGAGGTGGTGGCTTGTAGCGGCGGGCTGCCCCTATAAGGGGACAACCGCCCGTCTTTAAAGGAAACGATTCATTTGATTACAACTGGTAGAACCATTTTTATTACTCTTATGTTACCACCACCAAAGGTTGTGGTTTCAATCGATGAATGAAAAGAACTAAGAACAAATCTACGGTAACGATGTACAACAGAAGATCATCACTGGAAAAAATTACCATTCTGGTAACTACACCCGCTAAAGAATGTAGCGATAACCATACTGGTATGCAATGCTTAGATAAAACATTACTTATTCATAATTAAACTATAAGAAACTCGATCTCATATGTCAAGGAAATTTTGCCCACAAAATGTTGGGTGTGGTTTTAATGTTTGTCATCATGGCTAAACTGCGTTTACTACGATTAGTGATGTTGAATGTTTTCCCCAGACATCAATCTGTGTCCTTGCCAAAGCGTAACCAAAATCAACCTGTCCTTCTCCAGGCCGATGGCTTAAAGGCATGAACACTTCCTTATGAATGTTCCTTATCTCACGAACAGCTTCCTTTATTTGAGTGTATCCACCTCCATATCCCATCTCCTTTACCCGTTCATATATCCGCTTGGATGTATGACGTTGCTTCTGGGGATAAGCTTTGTCGTTCTCAATAATTTGAGCAATCTGCTCAAGAAAAGGGCTAACCTTCAGCCGGGGACGGGGTTGATTTATCTGATAACCTGGAGGTGGGGGATTCCCCAATATCTTCTTGAGGGTCTCCCCGTGAATGCCTTCTCGACGTAATACTTCACGTTTACTCGATTCTCCTCTTAATACTTCTAACCGGATCTTTGTCCACCAATCCATACCTATGTATACCCTTTCTCCTCCTTCAGAATAAAGATATGCTGAATATACTCTATTCCCAAAAAGGTCAGTTTAGGGTGTCACACTTTTAAACCGCCTTATTTACCGTCTCGGTTTTCAACCGCCTTTTGTTTATTCCCCTGCGGCAGAGACCGCAGGGCGAAATAAGGAATAATAATTTTCATCTTGGAAACCTAAGGTTTCCAACCCTTCCTAAATGGAAGGCTGTGGCAGAAACTACAGCGTGAAATAATTATTTATTTTCTGCAGATTTATGGTCATTATCAACAGGATTTAGAATATAGTAATAATCTTCCTTTGATAAGGATAACTCCGGATTGCAATCATGTCCAAGCTGATGGAACGCATAGCCCAGACTGGTTTTATCTACCAAATTTTATCTGGATTAGCTAAAAAAATGTGAGGCTTTTTAAGTTGCTTTTGACTTTTAGGTTACAAAAAATCCCCGGAAGTTGCCCGCCCTTCCAGGGATTTAAATTAACAGTTAACCCGCCTCGCCTGGCATCCGCCAGGTAAGCCCAACGAGCCGCCCTATCTTTAGAAGGTAAGGGTCAGTTTGTTGATGAGCATGTAGTCGTCGCGGATGCTAACGTTGGCATTGTAACCGGGACCACTTGGATTTCCAGTATTGCCTTTGTAATAATCACCTGGCCACCAGTAACCAACGCCCAGCATATAGCTCAGGTTATTGGTAATTTTGTAAGTACCGGTAACGTCAAGTTCCCAGCCATAAGATTTGTCACTGGCATAACCATTCGGTACTGTGTCGGCCATCGCATAAGAAACTGCTCCCCTGATATCCAACTTGGGAAGCGGACGGATACCGCCATCACCCTGGAAGAACCACGCATTGGTCATGCCAATGCCGGTCCCAGTGCCGGGGTTGCTCATGTTATATCCACCCGGAGAGTTAATTCCGCCTGCCCAGTAGGTGAGATCATTATTGAACATAATCAAGCAGGGATTCCAATCCAAGCCGCCGCCGTACCAGCCGCCTTTAACATTGTAAGGGTCGTTGCCCGGGCCAGACATGTAGGCAAATTGACCGCCGACATAAAAGAAACCTAAATCAACATTGACATCGAGATCACCCATAATTTGCTGCATGGATATATTGGGTCCGCCAACACCAAGTGTGCTTTGGGGTGAGGGGAAGATGGAGGGGATACCCAATGTGGGTATGCCGGTGCCGGAAAAATAGTAAGGACTTGTCTGGGCTTCCGAGCCCCAACCGTAATATAACATACCTTGCACCTTGACCGGTCCAACCTTGACCGTGAATTTGGGCTGTACATAGAAGACATTTACCAGCAAACCGTAGGGGTTGTTCGCAGCATTGCGGTCATAGCCGACGAGTACACCGGCATCGCCGTCCTTGAAGTTATACAAACCAATCAAGATATATCTGTCCCAATCGACATCGGTACTTGTTTGTGTGGGATTCACGGCAGATAACTTATTGCTTTGTTCCTTGTAAATTATGCCGCCGAAAACAAACTGTCCGATAGGCAGATAGTATCCAATGCCGCCAGTGGTATGTCCGTTCGCGTCGGACTGACCGAATCCGTTCTGGAGCCCCCAAGAGTTATCATGAATATAGCCGACCTGCCACAAACCGATAGGCGAAGCATACTCAACGTACATCAAATTTAAGGCGATGTTTTCACTGTCCGCCCTGGTTGCAATCGAGTATGAAGCATTTGTATTTGCTCCATCTGCGTATGGGTTTGACCTCGCACCGCCCCAGATTCTTTCGAGAGCGTCAAAACGGGTGACCAGCTTCAGGCCCGGAGAAACGATAAAATCCGTCTGGATAATCATTCTCTGATAATAGAACGCTGTGTCTTGGCTTTGATTACCAGTAGTACCGCTTTTTGCCAAATTTGTTTGATCCAGATACATTCCGGCTGCGAAATACGAGCCGCTAAATTGAACATCGACCGCGAAGGCCGACGCACTGAAGGCCATGAGCAGCCCCAGTGACAGCAAAACTAACCACAATTTCTTCATTTTTTGTCCTCCTTAATAAAGAGTTCATAACTTCCATCTTCGGGAAACAGGTATTTCCTGAAAACGACTTCCGCTAGGAGACTGTCCGAGAATTCGATCTTAAAAAGCCTTCTTTTGTCAGAAAAGTTTCCAATCTGATAAAATCATTTCTTAAAAAATAAAGTTCTTATCCCGATGAAAATTTTTTGTTAACAAAACCACCTTTTCATCGCAATTTTTTATTCTCCTTTGAAGTTGGGAGATCTTTTTTCCATGAATGCGGTAAATCCTTCTATGGCATCTCTGGATTTTCCAACTGTCATCGATCCCAGCAATTCTATTTTTGTGCCTTCATCAAAGCCTTTTTCAAGTCCGGTATTGACGGCATTGAGTACTGCTGTAACAGCCAAAGGCGGTCTCTGTCTCAGAACATCTGCCATCTCCAGCACATCCCTCATCAAATCACCATCCTTAGATACCTTATCCACAAGACCAACCGCTAGGGCTTCCCGGGCCGTGATTCGTTTGCTGAATAGAATCATATCCAACGCTTTTGATTTTCCAATCAGTCTCGGCAGACGTTGTGTACCACCCCATCCCGGAATAATTCCCAGGTTAAGTTCAGTAAGTCCGATTTTCGCCGATTCTGTCATCACACGGAAAGTGCAGGCCATCGCCAATTCGCAACCTCCTCCAAAGGCATAGCCATTAATGCCGGCGATGACCGGCTTCGTCGAACGTTCTATCTGCGTCCACACCTGCTGGCCTTTGGGACCACTCTTATCGCCGTTGGCCACATCAGATACATCAAACCCAGCGGAAAACCCTTTCTCTCCCGCTCCTGTAATTATCATCACCCAAATATCTTTGTCCTGCGCAGCCATTTTCAGCGCCTCTTCTATTTCCAGCAGTGTCGCCAGATTAATCGAGTTTGCCGGCGGGCGGTTCAATATCAGTGTGACAATATGATTTTCTTTTTCATAGCGAATAAATTTGAAGTCCATATGATTCCCCTATCCTTTCATAAATTAAGTCGCCCACATACAGCGTGCGACGTGTAATCCGATTTTAGTAGGCAAAAGCTTCTTCGCTTATATCGAGAGGTGTCTGATCCTTCATTTTTATGGAATCACAGCGAGATTTTACCGTCGTCAAAATCTCCACGGCAAAGAATTGTGCAGAAGCCACTCTGCCGCTGTAGAAAGCGGCTTCTTTGTCATCCTTCAGCAGAACTTTCTGCTTTTCAGGTGTGTCAGCGCCTTTGGTCTGATAGATGGCCCGAAGTTTCTCATCAGCAATTGAACCGCCATGAAGCAAGAAATTACCGACAAGTACATCGCCAAATATTTCCATAAAACGGTAGGCATTAAGCACGGGAATTAAAAACTCACCCGCCTTGCTAACCTGGGTAAAGAACTTGGTAATATCCAGACAGGCACCAGCAGCTTCTTCCAGAATAGCAGTATGTTTTCCCAATACTGGATGTGATTTGAGCTTGGCGATATTGGCTTGAATAATCCCGGCCATATTCATAAGATTGGCGCCTTTTCTTTGACCCAGCCCTCTTGCGACAAGCGTCAGGGATTGAATGCCGTTGGTGCCTTCATAAATGCAGGCAATTTTTTCATCACGCAAATATTGTTCCACCGGGTATTCTGAACAGAAACCATAGCCGCCGTAAACATCCATTGCCATCGAGCAGACCAACAGGCCCTTATCAGTACAATAAGCTTTGATGATGGTCGTCAGCAGATCGAGCAGTCCTATATAATTTGCTTTTTCTTCTTCGGTTTTGACAATCTTGGACATATCGACGCAATGGGCAGCAAAGAAGCAAAAGCTTCTCATCCCCTCCACATGTGATTTCATCCACATAAGTTTTCTGCGAATATCAGGATGGTTGACTATGGTAACAGGTTTAGCATCCGGATTCATCGCATCCCAGATGGCAATCCCCTGTATTCTTTCTTTGGCATATTGGACTGCATGCTCAAAAGCCGCCGAGGCGAGATCAAGGCCGTGCATCCCAGTGCCTATGCGTGCCTCATTCATCATCTGGAACATGACCTTCATCCCCTCACGCTCATTGCCCAGAAGCTCGCCAATGCAGTTGCCGTTTTCACCGAAATTGAGTGTGCAGGTGGCTGACCCTTTAATGCCCATCTTATGCTCTATGCCACCTGTATTAACATCATTGAATTCGCCGATAGAACCGTCATCGTTGACCCGGTATTTAGGGACTATGAAGATGGAGATTCCTTTTGTTCCTGGTGGATCTCCTTCAATGCGGGCGAGAACGGGGTGAACGATGTTATCGGCCAGATTGTGATCACCCGAAGAAATAAAACACTTTGTTCCCGTTATCAGATACTTTCCATCAGGCATTTTTTTCGCCGTCGTCTTTGAAGCGCCGACATCACTGCCAGCACCCGGTTCGGTCAAGCACATCGTGCCTGTCCATTCGCCGGCATACATTTTATATATATACTTATTTTTCTGTTCTTCGGTGCCGAATGAGTGAATCAGGCCGGCTGCACCGTGTGTGAGTCCCGAATACATATGAAATGCATAGTTAGCAGCACCGAAAAGCTCGAGAAGCGCAAAACCGATAGTGTAAGGTATGCCTTGACCACCAACTTCTGGCGGATCGGTAGGATTGATCCAACCGCCCTCGCAGAATTTCTTGAACGGCTCATGGAAGCATTCCGGAACAGTGACCTTGCCATCCTTGAATTTGCATCCATGTTCATCTCCTTCTTTTAGCGTCGGCGCTATGACGTTAACTGCCATTTTTTCGGCTTCGTTCATGATCATCAGCAAATCGTCTTTACTGAACTCATTATAGGGCTCTGATTGAAGCAGCTTTTCAACTTCAAACTGCTCAAATAAAACAAACTGTTGATCGCGTGTGTTGACGAGTAAATTACTCATTTTCAATTATGTCTCCTTAAATAATTTATGTTTCAGTGCTAAATGCTTATTCCTAACAAACTAAGTTTTTTGATTAAGAACCATCAAAAATCATGCCATTTCACTACGAATTGAATTTCAAATTATTTTCAGTAATTTTAATAGATTGTGGCAAATGATAAAAGCGGAGGATATTTACGCATGTAATATATTACACTTTATGTAATATTACATGCGTGTAATATATTACATTTTTAATGGAATAAAGCGCAGCAGATGATTCCGGGCGGTTTTAGATTTGACACATCGGTCTCGCGTTATACCTTCTCGATTTCCGTCCCGAGCAGGATTGGAAATCCACTGTCCTATTTGAAACGTTAACTCAGAAGATTGTTGATAAAGAAAAGCGCAAAAAAGTGATTGAAAAAGAAATCTCGCAAATAGAGGATAAGAAGTCAGAGTACTCATCACTCAAACTCGAGTTCGAGTATTGATTTCCTCTTAAGAAACAGTCGACTACGAATACATATTCCTTCAAATGAGCGCTTATTATTTATAATTTTAAAGTTGTTATTTTTTGTTCCACTCAATTTTAATGCTTTCCTCACTAATACTTCAAATGATTATAGAACACTTTTTATTAAGACGGATTCTTTTAATGATTATAGTTGTAACTTAGCATAAAATTGAAAGTTTGTAAATTTGAGGATGACAGGAAGGCAGATGTACATTCAATCTTTACACCTGATGTCAGAGAAACGTTGTCCTATGACAACTGAAGGGGCTTGCTGGCTTTGCACACTAGGATACCACAACAAGCCCCTTGTTAACGTTCAATTGTCAGGACTGTCAAAATTGCTCTGGTAGGTGTCTTGCCTTTTCCAGTTTCTTTCTCCATATTTCACTTCCGCAATTGGCTATCAAAGCCAATGTAATTTACTGCTTAAATCGGGTTCAAAGTAGGTTTTAAATAGGTTTTAACATTTCTTAACTGTCCAATAAAAACAAAAGCTTAAAGCAATAATCTAGTTCTTACCCCATTATAGTGGTTTTTGGCTCTCAGAATCGATGTATTTCTGCCTGCAAAAAAGTTGTTAAATCGAGTCATACAGGTATTAAAACTCGTTAAACTATTCTGTGATTCTCCCATAAATACAAAAGCCTATATAAGGAATCTAGTCCGACCCCCCTTATCGTGTTTGTTGACTCTCAGAATCAGGTATTTGTAAAAACCTTTGAAAGTGGATTCAAGTATGACTCGTCTATACTTCATCCACGCTGCTATTTTTTCATATAACTAATAAAAACAAATCCTTAAACCAAGAGTGTCAAATTCTTAATTTAAGGCTCGCTTTTTATTGGGGTTCAACTGCGTTTCTTATGGCTCCAGAACGCATTCCGCCTGAATTTCACTGATAACTGGTTTCCAATGTCTATATACAGTCTGCCTGCACACTCCAGCAAATTTTGAAACTCTTACTTTAGTTGGAAACCCGTCCATAGTTATCAAAACTAGTATTGCTTCCTTAATTTTCTTATGTGATTTATCACTTTGCACCTTGTTGGCAGCCAATGCGCCTCTCCTCTTAGCTTCTTTTTTATGCTCAGCACTCACTGGATGATATGCTGCTGTTTCTATTTCCTTTAACGATTGTCCCCGCACATTGAATATGTAAGAGTTGACATCTTTGCAAAATGGGTTAATCAATTTATTCGTCTTCTTGCATTTAATTTTTTTTTCAAAGATACGGGTAGTTGACGCAAGATATGGCAGTGTTAGCACGCTCTCTTTTTCTTTGTCTATAAAAGCCTCCAGCTTAAAAATAATTTGGATTATATTTTTCCATGTTGAAATAAAAGAGGGTTTCAAGCCAAGCCTTACTTCAAGGCGATCGAAGATAAGTTTTCCTATATGGATTTTCTGGCCATGATCCTTCAGGATGAAGTTGCCAGGAGAAGTCAGAAACGTTTTGTCCTGGCGCTACGCAGGGCCAGTTTCCGCAGTCAGAAAAC
>Ga0224555_1000277_pt1 | contig 77380 bp, 71 predicted proteins | sample 714S23034metaG_FD_180687 | JGI IMG/M metagenome (GOLD analysis project Ga0224555, IMG submission 180687) | Peat soil microbial communities from Stordalen Mire, Sweden - 717 S2 30-34 | ecosystem: Environmental > Terrestrial > Soil > Wetlands > Peat | place: Sweden: Norrbotten County, Stordalen... | reverse complement strand
GCGAATGACTTCCTTCTCTTGGGACAAGAGTTTGATGAGCAACCCTCGGCGATGTTCTGTCTGCTTAGGCCTTGCCATTTTGGTGCTCCTATGGGGTCTCGGGGCGAAGCCCTGAGCAAGGTGCGCAAGCTCAAACCCGAGTAGCGAAGCGGATTGGGTTTGAGCCGGTGGATATGCCAAAACGACCGCAGGGAGTTTCGGTATATACAGCGCCTACCTCGCCTTCACGATTACCCGCTTTTTCATCCCCTTCATCATTTTATTATACAACTGACATTTAGACGGTTAATATGGTATAGTGACGGCATATGGAGAATGAGGCCCGTCGTAGAGCGCAGGTACTCTCGTCACACAATATCGAGGAGTTTCGTGCGTTTTTGAAGGAAAAAGCGAATGACCCTGCACCGCAACCTGCTTCGTACAGGATGGGTGGGATTGTACGGGCGGTATTCCCTCAACTGTCTTTACTGCGAAAAAGGGGATACACGCTCAAAATGCTGGTCGACGTTTTTGAAGAGAACGGCTTGAGAATCACCGCAACTGCATTGTCGGGCTACATGAAGAAACTGGAAAGGGAAACGGAAGGTGCGTCGGCAATTGAAGTTCATAAACGGAGAACACAACCTTCGTCCCCTGGTTCGTAAGCTTGCAAACACTTGGCAATGAAACCGGCCGTACCGCTGTATGTAAGGGGAGAAATGATGATCCTGTCACGCAACAACTTTCGAACGATGTTGGGAAGGAATAGCTGTGATGTTGGCTTAGACAAAAAGACATAACCGTGCTGTGCATCATGGAGAAAAGCCAGACAAAGAGCGCGATGGAATCAAAGTTGTCTGCACTGATTTACAGACAAATTCGACGGATGCTTAATGAGTGCGCGAAGTGAGAACGGTCGTAATTCAAGCGCAACTCAACAAATGAGGAGAAGGGAATGCCGAGAAAGATTCTGAGACTGCCAATCGTAATGGATCGCACTGGCCTTTCACGCAGCACGGTCTATCAGCGCGTAACGGAAGGAAAGTTCCCAAGGCCAGTGTCGCTTGGGGCTAGAGCTGTCGGCTGGATTGAAGCAGAGGTCGAAGAGTGGATTGCCTGCCAGATAGAGGCCAGCCGGGAACTCCGCGTCCAGAGAGCCAAGTGAATCGTTCGTCGGCGAGATGACCTCTGGCGCGGGAATTGGGATTGGCACCCATCCGGGATTGGATTGCAGTGCGGCCCTGATTCTCTGCCTACCGAGTTGACTGGACGCCTATGCCGCTGTTCCGCAAAACGGCAACACCTTGCCGCCGCGCTGGGTCCGTTCCAGAAAATCGGCCCATTCCTGCATCATCCTGGCGCGTGGCTCCAGGTACAAGGCATGGTTGTACGCAGCGCTCACTGCATTCCGGGGAGCGTGAGCAAGCTGCAACTCGATATGGTCATGCGCGTATCCCTGCTCATGCAGGATGGTAGACGCCAGACCACGGAAGCCGTGGCCCGTCATGCGGCCCTTGTAACCCATCCGCTCCAATGCTTTCAGAATTGTGTTGTTGCTCATCGGTTGGGCAGCGTTGAGGTCGCCGGGGAAAAGCCATTCGTTGCTCCCAGTGAAATCGCGCAACATCTCCAGCACTTCCAATGCCTGCCTTGCCAGCGGCACAATGTGTGGAGTGCGCATCTTCATCCGCTCGGCGGGGATGTCCCAGCGGGCATTCTCCAGGTCAAATTCCCCCCACTTGGCTTCGATCAATTCAGTCGTACGCACAAAGGTCATGGACATCAGCTTCATTGCCAGCCGCGTGACCTGCTTTCCCTGATAAACCTCAATGCGTCTGAGCAGGGCTGGCAGTTCCTTAGCATCAACGCGGGCATAGTTGGTTTTCGGCGAGGATTTCAGAATGTCGCTGGGGCGAATCTCGGTGGCCGGGTTGCGTTTGGCATAACCGTGGGCGATACCGTAGCGAAACACCTGCCCCACAGTCTCCAGAGCACGCTTGGCAATATCCCGTGCGCCCCGATCCTGAATCGCGTTGGCCATCGCCACCAATTCCGGTGCCTCGATCTCTGCAATGGGACGCGCTCCCAGACAGGGCAGAATATCGGACGCCATGCGTCGTCGGACCGTGTCCACATGGCGGGGGCTTTTCCCTTCCTGCCAATGCTCCAGCCACTGTGTGGTTATGCTCTGGAAGGAGTTCTCGACCGCGACTTTCTCTGCGGTCTTCTCGGCCTTCCGTTGCGCCATCGGGTCAACGCCGGTCGCCAGCAGCTTGCGGGCCTCGGCGTGGCGTTCTCTGGCCTGCGCCAGCGAAACGTCTGGATACTTGCCCAGGGACATGAGCTTTTCCTTGCCCTCAAACCGATAGGACCAGCGCCAGAGCTTCCCGCCGGTCGGCTTGACCCAGAGGTACAGTCCGCCTCCATCGCCCATGCTGTAGGCTTTTTCCGCCGCTTTAACCCTTTTGATCTCCGTATCAGTCAGTCCGGCCATACCATTCCTCCCTGCTCAAGAAAAGTACACCCACTTCAAAAACAGAATACACCCAATAGTACACCCGTCAAAACACGGCTGAACCTGGATGCATCTGGACGCAGAAAGACGTAAAGCCTAGCATTTACTAGGCTTTACGTCTATCTATTGGATGTCTTGGGATGTTCTGGGAAGGGGTCTTGGCGGAGAGGGAGGGATTCGAACCCCCGATAGCCTTGCGACTATGTCTGATTTCGAGTCAGGTGCATTCAACCGGGCTCTGCCACCTCTCCGCGTTTGTACGGTTCCAGTACGCTTACAGTTTACCGGGAAATGCACAATGTATGCAATGCCGATTGTGTTGTAAGCAGGAACAACAGCGCGGCAGGAAGGGGGGGATCGATGCTGCTGAATATGATAATGCTTGACAACATGGGCGCAACGCACTATAAATGACTCATGGTCATTAATGACCACAATTCGGAAATGAGCCGCCTTCGGAATACTCGATCCGTCTCGCTCATCCAAGGCCTGGCTGCCGGCGGCCAGGCAGAGCGTCCGGGCACGGGACGCCGCCAGCGGCGAGCCACGGAAACCCGGTTGCGGCTCTTTCGCTGCGCGTTGCAACTGTTTGCCGAGCGCGGATTTCCTTACGTTACGGTGGAAGAAATTACCGAAGCGGCGGACGTGGGCAAGGGAACCTTCTTCAATTATTTCGAGAGCAAGGATCACGTACTGGGAGTAATGGCGGAAATTCAGCGTGGCAAGGTGAAGGAGGCACTTTCCGCCACCGATAGGGGCAAGCAGAAGATTCACTCCGTGCTGCATCGGCTGGTGCGGAGACTCGTTGAGGAACCCGGGCGCAGTCCCAGCCTGGCGCGCGCTTTCATCTCGTCATTTCTGGCCAGCGAAGGCGTTCGCACGATCATCGCGCAAAATTTGCAGGAGGGCCGGAGGATGATAGCTGAGATCATCGCGGCGGGACAAGAGCGAGGAGAGATCGACCCAAGCCTGAAAAAGGAGAAGGTCGCGATACAACTTATGCAAACCTGCATGGGAACCGTCTTGCTTTGGTCGCTGGACGGCGCGCCCGCGCTCAAAACACGAATTGAGGACAGCTTTCAACATTTCTGGAGAGCCATCGCCCTCTCTGGTCAAGAGCAGAAACCATGAGAACAGAACTCCGCATTGCCGTTTTTCATTGTTTGGCTGGCCTGATCGCGTGTGTGTCAGCCGCAGCGCAGCAGCCCGCGCCTTATCGGCTCACGTTGCAAGACGCGATTCAGAAGGCGCTTCAGGCTAACTTGAGCGTGCTGGCCGCCGGTACGCGGGTTGATGAGGCGGAAGGCACGCGGATACGGCGCCTGTCGGCCGCGCTGCTTCCGCGCGTAAACGCCCAAGTCTATGCAAATTATCAGAATCACGATTTGCAGGCCGAGGGACTTTCTTTTACCGGACTTCCTATTCCAAAGGTGGTTGGGCCGCTCTCGAATTACGATTTTCGCGTTTATGCTCAGCAGAATATTGTCGATCTGCAAAGCTATCGGGGATTCAAGGCAAGCGAACGGGCGCTCGATGCCGGAAAGATGGACTACCGCGATGCGCGTGACCTGATTGTGCGCTCCATTGCCGCGCTCTATCTGAACGCGCAGTCGGCGGCGGCGCGCGCCGATTCCGCTCAATCGCGAGTGACCGATTCGAGCGCGTTGTATAAGCTAGCCAAAGACAAGCATGACGCGGGAACGGCAACGGGCGTGGACGTACTCCGCGCTCAGGTTCAGCTTGCAAACGACAAGCAGGCGCTGCTGATAGCTAGAAACCAGTTGAAGCAATCACTGCTGGAGTTGGCGCGCAACCTGGGCATGAGTCCGGCCACGCCGCTCGAACTTGCCGAACCGCTCAACTATCGAGACTTACAACAACCGGAGATTGAAATCCTCGCGCCAGCGGCGTTGCTGACTCGCGCCGACTATCTGTCGCTCGCCAGCCAGCGACAGGGATTGGTTGAGCAGCAACGCGCCAGTCACGCGCGCTCCTATCCCAAGCTGAGCATCAACGGAAATTTTGGCGAGATTGGTCGCAGCATCGGCAGCGTTGCGAGCACGGGCCTGCTGCAAGGACAGATTGATTTCACTCTCTTCGACCGTGATCGCAATGGAGAGGCGCGGGAGATTGCCAGCCGCGTGAAGCGCATTGACGATCAGATTGCCGATCTTCGCCGAGGCATTGAGGAGGATCTACGCGAGGCGCTGCTGAATTTGGATTCAGCGACCGAGCAGGTAACCGTGGCCAGAGAAGGGCAGGAACTGGCGCGGCGCGAGTTGGAGCTGGCGCAGGATCGTTTTCAGTCGGGCACAGCCAACAATGTCGAAGTGATTACCGCGCAGGACGAGTTGGCGCGCGCCGAAGAGAATTATATTCTTGCCGTAAGCAGCCATGTGGACGCCAAGTTTGCGCTGGCTCGCGCGATGGGCGATACGGAGAAGAACATTCTTGAGTTCATGGGGAATCATTGACGACGGGCCAGCTATCGAAAGCAGCATTTGCGAGGTTTGAAGCGATGAAGCGAATAATTCCAATTGTGATTTTACTGGCGGCGGCCGTTGCGGCGGGCGTGTACTATTACTCGCAACTGACAAAAAAAGCAGCGCCCGTGAATCAGCTTACGCTCTCCGGCAACATAGAAGCGCATGAGAGCCTGGTGGGCTTCAAGGTCCAGGGGCGCATTGTTGAGCTGCCGGTCGAGGAGGGTCAGCAGGTGGCGCAAGGCGCGCTCCTGGCGCGGCTGGACGACGCCGACTTCAAGCAGAAAGTACGCATCGACCAAGCCGCGGTGCGCGTGCGCGAATCGAATCTTGCACTCACGCTTGCCGGGACACGCCATCAGGAAGTGAAGGCAGCGCAACAAACGATGATCGATGCGGAGGCGGACCTGGAGCAGAAGAAGCTGGACAATGAGCGTGCGCAGCAGCTATTCGCCAAGGATGAAGTATCGGCACAGGAGCGCGATCAGGCTGCAACCGCGCTGAAGCGCGCGGAGGCGATTTTCAAGGCCGCGCAGCAGCGCTACAACGAAGCTGTCGAAGGCAGCCGCAAGGAAGACATTAATATAGCTCGCGCCAACCTGAACGAGGCCGGCGCAAATCTTGGTTTGTCGCAGGTGAATCTGAGTTACACCGTGCTGCAAGCGCCATCGGCCGGCGTGGTGACCATGCGGCAGGCGGAGTTAGGAGAGGTGGTTGCGCCCGGCTCTCCAGTGATTACGCTGGCGGATCTCGACCACATCTGGCTGCGTGCCTACGTCGCGGAAACCGATCTGGGCCGCATAGCCTGGGGCCAGAATGTGACCATTACCACCGACACTTATCCCGGCAAACAATATCACGGGCGCATCTCGTTTATCTCATCTGATGCGGAGTTTACTCCTAAAAGCGTGCAGACAACTAAGGAGCGAGTAACGCTCGTTTACCGCATCAAGATCGACATTGATAACTTCAATCATGAATTGAAGCCGGGCATGCCTGCCGACGCGCGAGTTGATCTGGCTGCGAGCAAGGCGCCGGCAAATAAATGACAGGCCCGCTCCAATCCGCAATTATGGTTGAGGGATTGACGAAGAGCTTTCCCGGCGTGCGCGCGGTGGATGCGCTGAGCTTTGACGTGCGCGCGGGAGAGATCTTCGGACTGGTTGGTCCCGATGGGGCAGGGAAGACGACTACGTTGCGCATGTTAGCGGGAATCATGCCGCCTGACGCGGGCAAGGCTACGGTCGCTGGCTTCGATGTGGAGCATGATCCGGAAGGCGCGAAGCACGCACTTAGTTACATGCCGCAGCGCTTCGGACTTTACGAAGATATGACCGTGGATGAAAACATTCGCTTCTATGCGGATCTGTTCGGCGTAAACAAAACCGAACGCGACTCCCGCTCAGCGCAGTTGCTCGTGGCCGCGGGGATGAGCGAGTTTCGCAAGCGGCTGGCGGGCAAGCTCTCCGGTGGCATGAAGCAGAAGCTCGGCCTGGTGTGCGCGCTCATTCATCGGCCCAAGGTAATACTGCTGGATGAGCCAACCACCGGCGTCGATCCTGTTTCACGGCGCGACTTTTGGCGCATCCTTTACGAACTGGTCGCGGAGGGAGTGGCGATTCTCACCTCGACGGCATACCTGGACGAGGCCGAGCGCTGCCATCGAGTTGCGCTGATGCATCAAGGCAAATTGTTATTTTGTGACACGCCGGCGAACCTGAAAGCTCAGTTTGGCAAAGGAGTCTTGTCGATTACAGCAGTTGAGCCGCGGCGATTACGGGATGAGCTCGAAGATGCAGAAGGGATATCGAGTTTGTTGCTGACCGGCGATGGTCTGCACGTGGTAGTGGACGATGCCGCGCGCCGCATTCCAGAATTTGAGGCCCGGTTGAAGCGCGCCAACATTCCCTACGATGCGATTCAGCAGGTGGCTCCGTCCATCGAAGACCTGTTTGTTGATGCCGTTGGTACGGGGGCTGCTGTTCATGCCTGAGAACAACAACTCGGTCGTAGTCGAGAACCTGGTCAAGCGATTCGGGCATTTTGTTGCCGTGGACCGGATCAATCTTGAAGTGCGCAAGGGCGAGGTCTTCGGCTTTCTGGGGCCGAACGGCGCGGGTAAATCCACTACAATTCGCATGCTTTGCGGGCTGCTCAAACCCACATCTGGCCGCGCAGTGGTTGCGGGATTCGACGTGAGCCTATATCCGGAATCGGTGCGCCAGAACATTGGTTACATGTCGCAGAAGTTTTCTCTCTATAACGATCTGAAAGTCATTGAAAACCTGAGATTATTTGCCGGACTTTACAGCGTTCCCGCCAGCAATCTTCAACAACGGATTGATTGGGCGCTCAAAATGGCCAACCTCAAAGGACAGGAGAACCTCATCACCGGAACGCTGCCTGGAGGCTGGAAGCAACGTCTGGCGCTGGGTTGCGCTGTCTTGCACAAGCCTCCTGTCATCTTTCTCGATGAGCCGACCTCGGGCGTGGATCCGCTCACGCGGCGCCAATTCTGGGAACTGATTCATCAGATGGCTGAGGAGGGAGTCACTGTCTTTGTCACCACGCATTACATGGAAGAGGCCGAGTACTGCAATCGCCTGGCGCTGATCTTTCGCGGAAAGATTGTTGCGCTGGGAACGCCATCGGAATTGAAGCGGAATTCAATGAAAGGCGAGATTCTTCTAGTTGAATGTGCTCCGCTGGGCGATGCGGTGGAAGTGTTGCAATCGGCGCCGGGTGTGATGGATGCCGCGGTCTTCGGCAACGCTCTGCACCTCGTTGTCGCTGACGCAGCGCGGTCTGTTCCGCAGCTACAAAGTTATCTTGTCGGGCGAGGCATCAAAGTAACTCGCATGGAAAAGATTCATCCCAGCTTGGAAGATGTATTCGTTTCGTTGACGACGAGCCGTGAAGCGGCAGAGGATGGCAAGCCATGAGCCTGACTCGCCTGCTGGCTATTGCCCGAAAAGAGATCGTGCAGATTTTGCGTGATGCGCGCAGCCTGATCATTGTCGTCCTCATGCCCGCAGTGCTTGTGCTGCTCTTCGGTTACGGCGTGAATCTCGATCTCAAGGGCCTGCCGGTATACGTGATGGATCAAGACGGCAGCCAGCAGAGCCAGGACCTGCTGAAACACTTTCAGGCGAGCGAGTATTTTCATATTGCCCGCGTGGTCAGCGATTATCCCGCGATGACTCGCGCCATTGATGACGGCCACGCCAAGATGGGCATCGTGGTTCCGTGGGATTTCTCACAGCGTATGAGCGATGGGCGCCCCGTTGAAATTCAGGCGATTGTCGATGGTTCTGACGATAACACGGCTAACGTGCTGATCGGCTATTCAGAAGCTGTGGTGCAGGGCTACTCGGCGCAGTTGCAGATTGACTGGTTGCGCGAACGCGGAGTTTCGATTCAGCCGGCTGCGATGAGCGTTGAAACCCGCACCTGGTACAACGAAGACCTGGAAAGCAGCGCCTTCATCATTCCCGGCGTACTGGCGCTGGTGATGTCGGTCATCGGCGCGTTTCTTACCTCGCTGACCATCGCGCGCGAGTGGGAGCGTGGCACGATGGAGCAGCTTATCTCAACGCCAGTGACGGCGATGGAGATCATGCTGGGCAAGCTGGCGCCCTATTTTGTGCTGGGAATGTTCGACACGATCATCAGCGCTCTGATTGCGATCTATTGGTTTAACGTGCCCTTCCGCGGCTCGTGGGTCACGCTGATGGTAGCGTCGGGCCTGTTCATGGTGGTGGTGCTTTCTCTGGGTTTCTTTATCTCCGTGCTTGCCAAAAGCCAGTTCGCGGCCAGTCAGATCGCGCTGCTGATTACCTTTCTTCCCGCGTTTCTACTGTCGGGATTTCTGTTTTCGATTGAACAAATGCCGATTGTGCTGCAATGGATTACGCGCATCCTGCCGGCTCGCTATTACGTTTCGGTGTTGAAGGAAATATTTCTCAAAGGGACGCCCATGCCGATGCTCTATGCGGATTTGATTCCACTGGTTGTCTTTGCGTTGGTGCTGACACTCGTGGCCACGCGCAGCTTCCACAAGAGGCTGGAATAAGCACCTGCGGTGCGGCCAAACGCTCACTATTCGCTCGCAGTGACTTATGCGCTCAGGTGAAAGATTGGTTCAAACGGGATTGTAGACAACACCGCAAGTTAGCCACCGCCCTTCGACTACGCTCAGGGCAGGCTTTCGCGGTGTTAGCGAGTTAACAAGTTAGCGGACTGTGTGCAGGATTGAGTTATTGCGACCTGTAGAGGAGTGAAGCAATGATCGGGCGGCTGAAGCAAATGCTGATCAAGGAGTTCATCCAGGTCTTCCGCGACAAGCGGACGCGCTTCATCCTGATTGGTCCGCCCATTATTCAGATGATGGTTTTTGGCTATGCGGCTAATTACGAAATCCGCCATGTGCCGACAGTGGTGCTCGATCTGGATCACTCGCAGGAGAGCCGTGAACTGGTTTCGCGCTTTACCTCGAGTCCCTATTTCTATGTGCAGCGTCAGTTGTCGGACTCGCGCCAGTTAGGAGATTTGATCGAGCGCGGAGATACGACGGTCGGCCTGGAGATCGATGCGGGATTTGCCGCGAAGTTGCGTAGCGGCCAGACCGCGCCGCTGCAGGTGATTGTGGATGCTACCAACTCGAATACCGCGCTGATTGCCTCGGGCTACATTGCGCAGATCGCGCGGGAGTTTGCACAGGAGTACCAGAGTGACCGAATAGGCCGGATTGCTCCTCAATTAAGAGAGGTGATGCCGTCCGTCGAACTGGCGCCGCGCCCGTGGTACAACCCCGACCTGAGCAGTCGATGGTTTTTTGTGCCTGGAATCATCGGCAGCCTGACGCTGGTTCTGGTGGTTACGCTTACTGCCTTTGCCGTGGTGCGCGAGCGCGAGATTGGAACGCTGGAACAGATTATGGTCACGCCCATCCGTCCGGCGGAGTTCATTCTGGGCAAGACACTGCCGTTTTTCATCATTGGCTTTTTCGACGTGACGTTGATTGCCGTGGTTGGCTCGTTGTGGTTTCAAGTGCCGTTTCGCGGTAATATTGCCGTACTGGCGACGGGCGCAGTTTTGTTTCTGCTGTGCATGCTGGGGGTGGGGCTGCTGATCTCGACGGTCAGCGCGACGCAACAGCAGGCAATGGTGACGTCATTCTTCTTTATCATGCCTGCGATTACCTTTTCAGGCTTTGGATTTCCCATCAGCACCATGCCGCAGTGGATGCAGGATTTCAGCTATCTGATCCCGCTGCGCTATTTTCTGGTGGTAATTCGCGGAACTTATTTAAAAGGAGTGGGGATGGATATTCTCTGGCCGCAGATGGCGGCCATGGCATGTTTGGGAGTCGCGCTGTTGACGGCGGCGATCTTGCGCTTCCACAAGGCGCTGGACTGAGGATTCAGCGGATATTTCTGGCTGGATAGGATTAAAGGTGTCAGCGCCTTTGACCTGATTGATGTACCCTTATCAATTGGGAGTTCGCTACTAGTGATGGAGTTCCATATAGCCCGGAAAGCTCGCGAACGCTACCAGTTCGCGGAGTCGCTGTTTTCCTATACAGGGAACGTGATTTTTGCCAATATGGCCGCCTGCCGGGAGTTTGCGCAGCGCATGAATACGGTTCGCGAGGTTGAAAAGCATCCCGAACTGGCAGTTCATGCCGGCCAACTCTACGCCATGGGTATTATCGACGAGGCCAGCCACGTGCTGATGGCGCGCTATCGCGAGAAGTTCGACCCCGCGGTGATGACCGGCGCACTGGAGTTTTTCTCCGCCAAGGTGGGCGCGGAGGCGCTGGACAAGATGCTGCTGGCCTTTGTCGAGCAGTTTCCCGGTTCTTCAGTGATTCGCGGCGTCGAGACGCCGAGGCAATGGCTTGCGGGGCAAAGCGACGGCACGCCTCATCGGGCAGCGGCGCTGGAAGAGCTGATGCTGCTCTGGACCGCCAACAGCAATGAGGCATTTCAACCCTTCGAGGAGCTGTTCGAAGATAAGACTCTGGCCCAAAAGACCGTTTACCGCCAGGTCACGGGGCAACTTTCCGACTACTTTGCAACGCGCCCGCTGATTCCTGTGCCGGGCGTCAAGCCGATGAGCCTGCTCGAACTGCTTCGTGCCCCGGCCGTTACCGCGCCTCGCTCGCTGGCCGATCAGCTAGCCCTCATCCGCAAGCTGTGGAAGCCGCTGCTGGGCCAGAGCCTGGAGCAATTACTGCATATTGCCGGAGAGATACTGCATGAGGAAGAGCTGGCCATCTGGATGCAGTTCCATCCTCATGGCGACACGGCTCATCATGGCAAGCAAGAGCCTTCGGTCGTCGCCAGCGCAGAGGTGCCTGTCTTCGGCGATCCCGCTCAGGAGTACGAAAAGTTCTCGCCGGACAAAGACTGGATGCCAACTGTAGTGCTGATTGCCAAGAGCACTTATGTGTGGCTGGCGCAGATGAGCAGGCAGTATGGGCGCCGGATCGCGCGACTGGATGAGATTCCCGATGAGGAACTCGCCGTACTGGCGCGCCGCGGACTCAATTCGCTTTGGCTGATTGGCGTCTGGGAACGTAGCCGCGCCTCGAAGACCATTAAGCAGCTCTGTGGCAACGCGGACGCAGTGGCCTCGGCCTATTCTCTCTATGACTACGCGATTGCCGAGGACCTGGGTGGCGAGGCGGCATACACGAATTTGAGAGACCGCGCTTATCATCATGGGATAAGGCTGGCCAGCGACATGGTGCCCAACCACATGGGCATCGACTCTCCCTGGGTCGTCGAGCATCCCGATTGGTTTATGAGCCGGCAGGATTCGCCCTATCCTGCTTATAGTTTCAACGGCCCCGATCTCTCTCAAGATGGGCGCGTGGAGATCAAAATTGAAGACCATTACTATGAGCAGTCGGATGCCGCCGTGGTCTTTCGCCGCCGCGACCGCCAGAGCGGCGAGACCCGCTACATCTATCACGGCAACGACGGCACCAGCTTTCCCTGGAACGACACGGCACAGCTCGACTACCTGAATGCAGCCGTCCGAGAGCAGGTGATTCAGACCATCCTGCATGTGGCGCGGCTGTTTCCGGTTATTCGCTTCGACGCCGCCATGACCCTGGCCAAGCGTCACTTCCATCGGCTGTGGTTTCCCGGTCCGGGGACCAGCGGCGCCATTCCTTCTCGCGCCGAATACGGCATGAGCCAGGCAGAGTTCAGCCGCTGTATGCCACATGAGTTCTGGCGCGAGGTGGTGGATCGCGTGGCTGCGGAAGTTCCCGGCACGCTGCTGCTGGCCGAGGCATTCTGGCTGATGGAGGGCTACTTCGTTCGCACTCTCGGAATGCACCGCGTCTATAACAGCGCCTTCATGGTCATGCTGCGCGACGAGGAGAACGCCAAGTACCGCTCGGTCATCAAGAACACGCTGGAGTTCGACCCGGACATCATGAAGCGCTACGTGAATTTCATGAGCAATCCCGATGAGCGCACGGCCATCGATCAATTCGGCAAGGGCGACAAGTGCTTCGGCGTGACGGCAATGATGGCCACGCTGCCCGGCCTGCCCATGTTCGGCCACGGCCAGATCGAGGGATTCACCGAAAAATACGGCATGGAGTACCAGCGGCCTCGCTACGACGAGAATCCGGATCGCTGGATGGTGGAGCGCCACGAACGGGAGATCGCGCCCCTGTTGCATCGCCGGCGGCTCTTTGCGGAGAGCGGCAACTTCCGGCTCTACGACTTTTTCCGCGACAACGGTTCAGTGGACGAAAACGTCTTTGCCTACTCCAACCGCAGCGGTGGCGAGCGAGCCCTGGTGGTCTATAACAACCGCTACGGACAGTCTCACGGGACGATTGATTATTCGGCGGCCTACGCCGACAAGGGCGCTAATCAACTGCGCCAGCAGCGTCTCCGTGAAGGACTGGGTCTCAGCGACAACTCCTCGGTGATTTTGGCATGTCGCGATTCGCTCACCGGCCTCCAATACCTGCGCCGGGCAAGCGATTTAGCTGGGCGCGGATTGACCCTTGACTTGCACGCCTACCAGTGCCATGTATTTCTCGATTGGCGGGAACTTTACTCGACTGCGGAGCAGCCCTGGGACCGGCTTGGTGATCATCTCAACGGGCGGGGCGTGGCGAATCTGGACGATGCACTGGTGAATCTGGAGCTGCAGCCGGTGCATAACGCGTTGCGCGCGCTGCTGGATTCCGGGCTGGTGCGTCAGTTTGCCGACCTGGCCGAACATCCGCGTACCCTGGATGTCGGCGTCAACAAGAAAATAGAAACCGAGCGCGCCGAGCATTCCGAGATTGCCTGGGCGTGTTGCGAGATCTTCCTGCGCGAGTCGCAGAAGGCTTATCTGGCGCGCGCCGGCAATGAGGCCAACGGCGTACAACCTGCCAATCCCAGCCTGTTGCGCGCGGCCTACCGCTCGCGCCTGCGCGCCGCCATGCACATCCCTGCTATCGAAGCGTTTTTCCCGGCTCCGTGGACCGTGGCCGCTCGTTGTATGCTGCCCAACCCCAGCCCGCAGCTCACTGCCACGGCCATGTGGGGACCGGTGCTTGGATGGTGCGCGTTGGAGTTGTTGGCCGAATCCATCGACGCTGAAAATCCAGAGCACATCGCGCTGGACATTTTTGACCGCCTCCGCTTGCGTGAACCCTTCGCCCAGGCCTTCACCGCTCTCGGATTCGAGGACGAGGAGGGCTGGCGCGTTGCCGCGCGCGTCAAAGTTGGTCTGCTAGCCTGGGCTGGCGTTGGCAAACCGGATGAGCCAATCGCAGCGACTGAGCCGGCGTCGTTCACGGCAGAGCGGATTGCGCTTTCGCCGGATTTGTGGCCCCACTTATGGTCTGACCCGGATGTACGCTGGCTGACCGGCGTGCATGAGGCTGAAGGGCACGACTATCTGGTGCGCGAGCGCTACGAGGAGCTGCTTTGGTGGCTGCTTATGCCGGCGCTGCTTCGTTTGGCAGGCGAGACGGCTCCCAGCCTGATGGCGGCTAACCGGCCTGCGGTTCAGGCGATGAGCAATACCATCGAGGGGGCCTTGGCGGCTGCCGAGGCCGCCGGCTATCGTGTGGATCTGCTGCGGAACCCATCAAGCAATGAAGCCGTAGTCAACGAACAACCGGAACCGGCAGATGCGGAGACCGAACCGCCGGCTGATTCCGCTGTCGAGCCAGCATGAACGCAGCGCGGATAAACAACCATCACAATCCGATGTGATGCAAGGCACATCCCAATGTTCACCTGTGGTGTCAAATTCCTCAGCGGACATTCTTTGGGGTGAAAGTCGCTGCGGAATGTGCTGATCTGATGGGCACAATGTCCTTTTTCTCGGGCAAGCAGGGCTTCATAGGCGAACGCTTTCTTTATCTCCTTCTACTCCCCGCTAAGGTCCAGAAGTGAGCAGGGTACGGTCATGTCGCCCTCTCCATCCCGTCACATCACAATGTGTGCGCGGCAGGTGTGTGCCGTTATTCATGCCGCGCCCGCCCAGTCGCAATCCGCGAATACCATGTTCAAACCATTGAATTGCAATGCAAACTGTCAGGCTGCCAGTGAAGTCTGCTGAGAAGCGGAGGAATCATGCAGAATGTCGCCAATGGAGTGCTGAATGCTCACGAAAAACTGCTGATCGACCAGGCGGTCGCAGAGCACGCCGGCAAACCCGGAGCGCTGCTGGGAATCATGGAAACGATCCAGGCGGCCAACGCGCATAAGTATCTGTCGATGGAGGCGCTGCGCTACATCGCGCAGGAGACCGGCATTCCTCCGGCCACGATCTACAGTGCCGCCACCTTTTATGCGCTTTTCAATCTCGACCCGCAGGGCGACAACTTGATCTGCGTCTGCCGGGGGACGGCCTGCCACACGCGCGGCTCGCGTGATTTGCTGGAGAAGGTTTGCCTCGATCTGGGGTTGAGCGGGCAGGAAGCGAGCGAAACCAACGAGGCCGACAAGCTGGCTCTTACCACGCCCGACCAACGCTTCACGGTGCGCACGGTTGCCTGTTTCGGCCAGTGCGCGCTGGCTCCGGTGGTCGAGGTGAATCATCACATTCTCAGCCACGTGAATGAACGCACGCTGCAAAGGGAAGTGAAAGCGTTGGGCCAGACTGCAAAGATCAAATAAAAGGGGGAACATAATGCCTCGAATTCAGGATATTGGCGTGTTCAACGCGGTTCGTGAAGCCGGGCTTGCCAAGCTGATGCCGGCCGTTCCGCGCCTGACGGTGGGAATGGGAACCTGTGGCCGCGGCAATGGCGCCGAGGAGGTCTTTCACGCCTTGAAAGAGGCCATCCATCGCAGCGGCGTCGATGTGATGCTGGCCGGCGTGGGCTGCTTCGGTTCCTGCTTTCAGGAGCCGCTGGTGAGCGTCCGGCTGCCCGGAAATCCCCTGGTAATTTTGCATCGCGTGCAGGCCAACGACGCCGCGCGCATTCTGGAAGGCGTCTCCACCGGAATCATGCCCGCCGATCTCGTTTACTGCAAGATCGAGGAATGGGACCACGTCACCGCGAATCTAAAATACGGCCAGGGTTATCCGGATATTCCAGCCTGGAATACGATCCCCTTCTTCAAGGGGCAAAAAAAGATTGTTCTGCGCAATTGCGGCTTCATCAATCCCTCGGACATCGAAGAGTACATTGCGGTGGGCGGCTACCAGGCGCTCTACAAGGTGCTGATCGACGGGCGCACGGACAATGTGATCGAGCAGATCAAGGCCTCACGGCTGCGTGGGCGCGGCGGCGCTGGATTTCTCACCGGCAACAAGTGGGATTTCCTGGCCAAAGCCAAGGCCGACACCAAGTACATCATCTGCAACGCGGATGAAGGCGATCCCGGCGCTTACATGAACCGCAACGAGATCGAGGGCGACCCTCATTCGCTGCTGGAAGGCATGATCATCGGCGCTTATGTGATGGGCGCAACAGAGGGCATCATTTATGTGCGCGCCGAGTATCCGCTGGCGGTGAGCCGCCTCACTCGGGCCATCGAACAGGCGCGCGAGTATGGACTGCTGGGCGCGAATATCCTGGACCGCGGCTTCAACTTCAACATCCAGCTGGTGCAGGGCGCTGGAGCCTTTGTTTGCGGCGAGGAAACTGCCCTGATCGCCTCTCTCGAAGGCCGCGCCGGCCGTTCGCGTCCACGTCCGCCGTACCCCGCGCAGAAGGGCTTGTACGGCAAGCCGACCAACATCAACAACGTCGAGACCTGGTACAACATTGCTCCCATTGTCACCCGCGGCCCCGCATGGTTTGCCGAGACCGGCAGCCAGAAGAGTCCTGGAACCAAGGTCTTTTCGCTGGTGGGCAAGATTCAGAACACCGGCCTGGTGGAGATGCCGCTGGGCACTCCGCTGAAGAGCTTCATCTACGACATCGGCGAGGGTGCCGGGACCGGCCGCCGCGTGAAAGCTGTGCAGACCGGCGGACCTTCCGGCGGCTGCATTCCGGTGGAGATGCTCGATACGCCAGTCGATTACGAAAGCCTGGCGCAGATCGGCTCCATCATGGGCTCCGGCGGCATGGTGGTCATGGACGAAGACAACTGCATGGTGGATGTGGCCCGCTACTTCATCGAATTCACCCACTCGGAGTCCTGCGGCAAGTGCGTTCCGTGCAGGGTGGGCCTCAACAAGGCGCTGCGCATTCTGAATTCGATCACAAATGGGAGCGGAACCCGCGAGCAGATGGTTTTGCTGGATGAGCTGGGCCGCATGATTCGCGAGTCTTCACTCTGCGCGCTGGGCCAATCGGCGCCCAATCCCGTGCTCACGACTATTCGCCACTTCCGCGACGAGTACGAAGACCACATCGTTGCCCATCGCTGCCGCGCCGGCGTCTGCCAGGAACTCGCTCTTTCGCCGTGCGAAAACAGTTGCCCGTTGCGCATGAACATTCCGCGCTTTTTGGAGCTTTATCAGGAGGGCCGGCTGGAAGACGCCTTCGAGTCCGTGATTCTCGACAATCCGCTGCCCGCCTCAACGGGAAGGGTCTGCCAGCATCCTTGTGATAATCGCTGCCGCCGCCAGTCCTTCGACGAGGTGGTGAATATGCGCGAGGTGCATCGCTTCATCGCCGACGCAATCTATCAATCTGACCTCTTCGAGCCGATGCTGGAGCGGATTCGCGCGCGCAAACTGGCTTCCACGGGCCGCAAGGTGGCCGTGGCCGGCTCCGGACCTACCGGCCTGACGGCCGCGTTTTACCTGGCTCTGCTCGGCCACGATGTGACGATCTTTGAGGAACGCGGCGAAGCAGGCGGCATGTTGCGCTTCGCCATTCCCGAGTACCGGCTGCCCAAATCGGTGCTGCGCCGCGAACTGGATCTCATCGAGGGCGTGGGCGTGAAGCTGGTCTTCAACACCCGCATCGGTTTCGACGTTCCGCTCAATGAACTGGCCAGTCAGTTCGACGCGGTCTTCCTCTCCATCGGGACATGGAAGGAATCCTGGCTCTATCTGCCCGGCACGGAGTTGAAGAATGTTCATCCCGCGCTGCCCTTTCTGGAATCCGTCGCCCGCAAGGAGAAGGCAGCCATAGGCGAGGGTGCCAGGGTGGCGATCATCGGCGGCGGCAACGCGGCCATCGACTCGGCGCGCACCGTGATGCGCATGGGCGCACAAGCCACCATCCTTTATCGCCGCGAACGCCAGGACATGCCCGCTATCGATGAGGAGATTCAGGCCGCCGAGGACGAGGGAGTGCGCTTTGTCTTTCTGGCCGCGCCGCACAGAATCGTGGGCGGCGCGGATGGCATAGTCAAGGCCATAGAAATCGTCAAAACGCGCCTGGGCGAGTATGACAAATCAGGGCGTAGAAGGCCGATTCCCACCGATGAAGTGCAGCGCTTCGAGTGCGACAGCGTGATTCTGGCCGTGGGCGAGACCTTCGACAAGGATTTTTGCAGCGCCTCCGGCCTGGCGCTCAAGGAAGAAGGGACGATCATCGTGGATCGCTTCACGTACGAGACCAGCCGGCCCAATTTTTATGCCGGCGGCGATGTGATTACCGGCGCTTCCAATGTTTCCAACGCCATGAGCTGCGGCAAACAGGCAGCGCAGAAGATGGACGAGCGCCTGATGGGAGAACAACGCTGGGAGCGTCTCTTCCCCAACTTTGAATACAGCCGCACGGCGCCTGGAGAGCCGAGCCTCAGCCGACGCCACGAGGCGCATTCCATTCCCGCCGCCGTCAGAGTTCGTTCGCAGCAGGAAGTGGTGGAGGGGCTTGATCCGAACGATGCGTTGGAAGAATGTCGCCGCTGCCTCCGGTGCGATTTGCGAGTTCCCGTCAGTGCTAATTGAAACGTGAAGAATAAGGAGCGATCCTGTGCCGACTAAAGCGATTTCAGTACGAATTGATGGCGAACTGGTGAACGCCAGGGAAGGGCAGACCATTTTAGAAGCGGCCCAAGCCAACGGGAAAAAGATTCCCACGCTCTGCTACCTGAAGGGCTTGAGCGCGGTGGGAGCTTGCCGCGTGTGCATGGTGGAGCTTGCCGGCACTGACCGCCTGCTGCCAGCCTGTACCACGCCCATTCAGGATGGCATGTCGATCAAGACTGCCTCGGCCAAGCTGACGCTCTATCGCAAGATGGCCGTCGAGCTGCTTTTGGTAGAGCGCAATCACATCTGCGCAGCCTGCGTCTCCAACGGCCACTGCGAACTCCAGGCGATGGCGCGCGAGCTGGGCATCACCCACGTGCGCTACTCCTACAACAATCCGCGCATTGCAATCGATATGACGCACCCCCGCTTCGTTCTCGATCAGAATCGCTGCATTCTGTGTACGCGCTGCGTGCGTGTCTGCGCGGAGGTGGAAGGAGCGCATGTATGGGAGGTCTCCTCGCGCGGCATTTACTCGCGCATTGTCAGCGACCTGAAAGACGACTGGGGCAAGGCGAGCAACTGTACCGGTTGCGGCAAGTGCGTGCAGGCCTGCCCCACCGGTGCGCTCGCGGAAAAGGGCCTCGCGGTGATGGAGATGGTCAAGCAGAGCGACGCCGTCAGCCGCCTTGCCACGCAAAGGGCCGTTTCCGTGGACGGCGCGCGGTAAGGGTTTTCGCTGTTACTAAAACGTGGCAGACCTACTCTCGCTGTGATTGCAGCTTGAGGTTGGGACTGCGTTGAATGCACATTTTGGATTGTGTGCCTTACCCATTGCGATTTCTACCAATAAAACGAAATCCCGCCATTTCCATCTTCATTTGTCCCAACAGCCTTCGCCCCGTAGAATCAACGTAGGCGGTTGATTGCGCCAATCTTGAAATCCACCCTAGCTTGAGCGACAAGGAACCGATGAGCGAACAGGAAGCAGGGATTACCCTACAGGCGCAGGCGGCGTCGCCGGCGTGGATCAGGGTCGAACGGGCGCGGCATCCCCAGCGGCCCTACCCCATGGATTTCATCGAGAAGATTTTTACCGATTTCAGCGAGATTCACGGCGATCGCGCCTATGGCGACGACGAGGCAGTGGCCTGCGGCATGGCGCGGCTGGGCGCGGATGAGGTGTTGGTCATCGGTAATCGCAAGGGCGGGTCCACAAAAGACAGGGTACGGCGCAACTTCGGAATGCCGCATCCCGAAGGCTACCGCAAGGCATTGCGCGCCATGAAGATCGCGGAAAAATTCTCCCGACCGGTCATCAGCTTCATCGATCTCCCGGGAGCTTTTCCCGGCTTGGGTGCCGAGGAGCGTGGCCAGGCCGAGGCTATTGCGCGCAATCTGCTGGAGATGTCGCGGCTGCGCGTGCCCACCATCTCGGTGATCAGCGGCGAGGGCGGATCGGGCGGCGCGCTGGCTCTGGCCGTCGCCGATCGCGTTCTGATCCTGGAAAATGCTCTTTATTTCGTGATTACACCCGAGTCCTGCGCGGCCATCATGTGGCGCGACGCGAGTCACAAGGTGCTGGCAGCCGAGGCCATGCGCATCTCCGCGCCCGAGGTTGCCGATCTGGGCTGCGTGGACGAGATCGTCGCCGAGCCGCCTGAAGGCATTCACACCGACCGCGAGGCAGGTACTGGGCTGCTGGGCGCCGTGCTCAAGAAGCATCTGGCTGAACTCAAGGCGCTGCCGGTCGATGCTCTGGTGGCCGCGCGCCAGGCTAAATTCCGCAACATCGCGCAGTTCTATTCGGAAGGTTAAGTGTCCATGAAACCAGCTTCCAGCCGCTTCCGCGCTTACCTGCGATTTCTTCTCGCCGTGCTTTGGTTCTTTATAGCGCGGGCGCTGGCGCGTCACGAGGCGCTGGGGCTGGTCCAAATGCAGTCGATCCAGGAGCAGTGGCAGCCTCTGGTCGAGCAGGCCATCTTCCTTCTTCTGTTGCTCGTGGGCTATACGGGCATGGGACTTGCGCTTGACGGCCAGCTGCATCCGTTGCGTGAGCAAGGGTTGCCGTGGCGGAAGGGCTGGCCGGGCGAGGCGGGTTTGGGCCTGGCCGTAGGCTGGGCGCTGGCTGTGGCCTGCGTCCTCCCCATGGTCTTGGGCGGCGGCATCGCCATTGTGCTCATCCTGGGGCACACGGCCTGGGGTTGGCTCGCGGCTGACGCTGCATTCTTCGCGCTGGTTGCGCTGGCCGAAGAGGTGGCCTTTCGCGGCTACGGATTTCAGTGCTTCGAGCGTGCCGTTGGCCCGCTGGGAACGGCGCTTGGCTATGCGGCCTTCTATGCCATCGTACAGGCGCTTCTGCCTGGGTCAAACCACACCAGCATAGCCGTCTCCATCGCGCTAAGTCTTGTTCTTTCAACCGCTTACCTGCGTACCCGCGCTCTATGGCTGAGCTGGGGAATCAACTTTGGCTGGAAGGCCAGCCGCGCGCTGGTTTTCGGATTGGCAATTAGCGGCGTCAGCAGCCACTCGCCCGTAGTGCAGGGCAATCCGATGGGGCCGTTCTGGCTCACCGGCGGAGGCTTTGGCTTGGACGGCAGTTGGATGGCGTTCATTCTTCTGCTCGTGGCTTTGCCGGTGGTTTATCGCCTCACGCGCGACCTGGACTATCGCTGGAACGCGCCGGTGATCGTGCCGGCTGGAATTCCTGTTGATCTGAGCGCCTCTGCAAAGGGACAGCACGAGGCTGCTATGGGAACGGCTGCGCCTGCCGCTGCCGGTCTGGTCCAGATTCTGCCGGCTGCAATACCGCCGCCGGTAAGCTCAGAGCCACCAAAGGTGGAATAGCAACTACTCCGGGTCGACGTTCCTTTTGCCGCTGAGTTCGTCGATGCGAATCTCCACAACCGCGCAATCGGCCGCGTGACTCACTTCCACAGGCTGAAACGGCTTGCCGGCAGCGTATCGCGCCACGAGCAAATTCAGCAAAGCGGCTTTTTCGGCCTCATCGGAGATCACTCGCGCCACGCCAAAGGCCAGCACCGAGGTATAGCGAGTCGAACAGGCGCAGGGACGATCATTTGTGACCGTCAGCTTCACTGTCTCACTCACTTCAAAGCAGACTCGGCTGTTTTCGGCGATATTGTCCAGCTTCCGTCCTATAAGCTTGCTGTGAAAATAGATTTTGCCTTCGCGATAGAAATAATTGAGCGGCGTGATGTACGGATGCCCGGCAGCGTCGCAGGTGGCCAGACGGCCCTCGGCCTGTGTGGCGAGAAACTCTCGGGCATCGTTTTCACTCATCCAGAGAACGGGCATTCCGGTCAGGCCTCCGCAGCTTCCAGTGTACCTGTTCACTAGGGGCTGTTTCATAACCTGGTTTTGAAAGGGCACGGCTTTAGCCGTGCCGCTGATGGAGCATAAAAATCGCGGGCTTTAGCCTCTGAGGGAAAGCTCAAAGACGGTCAGTATTCGGTTATGAAATAGCTTCCAGAAAGCGCCTTGATGTAAACTGTATAAAGCGAGTCAGGCTGACTTGTGTGTCACCGGCCGCGCCGTTGAAGCCGCGCAGAATCATGCGTGTGTGCAGAGACACCCCAAGAAGGAGAAACACCCGACAATGGCGAAGATTGCAAAAACAGGTGATCGCAAGAAGGAAATGGACACAACGAAGTCGACCGACTGTCCCAAGTGCGGCAAGCCGACGCGCATCGTCAAGCGCGTAAAGGACCGCGAGCGCGGCGTCCCCGGCGGCGTCTACATCTCATGTTCTGTGTGTGACTTCTACGAGAAGCTGTAAGCGCCGATTGAAGTACTGACGCGCAGGAAGGCCCGGCATAAGCCGGGCTTTTTTACGTTCCGGCATCCGTAAAACCAGTAAAATTCCGGCTTTTTCCGGCGTTTTCCGGAGGTGGTTTCTTACCATGTGGTACGGAGGAGAGGTATTCCTGTGGAAAATGCCGAACTGTACACACTGCAAATTATTGCAATCAAGACCTTTGTTTTTAGCAGGATGCGGGGTTGCTTTGTTGATGCGCGCATGAATTAATCTGCACGGTTTTTGGGAAAATTATACCCCCCTGGGGTATAGGGGGGAGGGGGTACCCCCCTCAGGTACGGACCGGGGGCATGGCTGACGGAGTCAAGAGGGGATTGGCGCACTTTTGTTCATTCTGCCAGTGTGCGCCAAGCGGAGGTAATTATCTGCAAACCACCTGCGGTGGGGCAGAGGCTTCGATCTACGCAATCACGCCGGTTTGATCACGCCCTTTTTGAGGATGAGGTTGCCATAAATTCGGGTCTCGCCGGTCATCAGGACGCCAAAGGCATTCCGCGATCGCTCGTAAAAGGCAAATTTATCGATGCGGATGGGCGCGGGCACGGAGGGCTGGTGGCGGCGAATCACCCGCATGTAGTCTGCCTCGACGGCCGGATCGAGCTTGTCGCCGGCTACCATCTGCATCATGATGAGCGGGTCGGCATAGGTATCAAAGGGAAAGAGCGGGGCGATGCCTTCAAGCATGGCTGAGACCGTTAAGCCATCGGCACGAAGCAGCCGCTTGGCGTTGCTGGCGCCGGGATAGTTGGAGTCGGCAAGGACCAGTTCGTCTCCATGCCCCATTTCACAGAGCAGTTTGAGCAACTCGGGACTTACAACGGGCGAAATTCCAATGAGCATGGTTAAAGACCTTTCAGGAGCGAAATTGGATGCACACTCATGAAAACAGACCGGCATCTAGGCTGTAAATAGCCGCGAAGGGCGCGGGTGGAATCGCCGTGTACGGGCATGCTCACATGCTAAAGGAAATCCGCCTTCTGGAATCCGTTACCATAAGCTCAGCGGAAAGAAGTTGCGCGGAGTGGAGCCCGGTGCGTCTATTGAGTGAAAGAGCCTTCAGGTGCCGAAGGCCCAAGGACGGCAGGGAGGGGAAGTGGGATTGAAGAGCGTTTCGAGCTGGATTCGCGCCTGCGGATACGGGCTTGCACTGTTTTTGGCGGCCAGCCTGGGCTGGGCCTCTGAGGTGCATACCAATCCGCTGAACCGCGATCCGCTGGTGCGCGAGGCGTACATACACTTCTACAACCTGGACTATCCCGGCGCCGTGAAGCGGTTTGAGCGCTTTCATGAGGCGCATCCGGGCGATCCACAGGCCACTGCGCTGCTGCTCAATGCCATGATATTTCAGGAGTTATACCGGCTTGACCTGCTGGACACGACCTTCTATGCCAATGACGGCTTTCTCACCGGGAGGCACGCGACGGAGGAGGATCCCAAGACCCGCGACCGCATCCTGGGGCTGGCGGACGAGGCCATCCATGAGGCTGACCTGCGCATTGAACACAATCCCAACGACGTTGACGCCCTTTTTGCCCGCGGATGGGTGCGCAGCCTGAAATGCACATATGTCGCCATGGTGGAGAGGACTTACGGCGCGGGCTTTCGTCTGGCCACCAAGGCCAAAGAGGATGAAGAGCGCGTACTCCAACTCGACCCGGATTATGTAGACGCCAAGCTGGTGACGGGAGTGTATGCGTACGTGGTGGGCGCGCTGCCATGGCCCTTCAAACTGCTGATCGGATTTGCCGGGATTACCGGCTCGAAGAGCGAGGGCTTGAAGATGCTCAACGACGACGGCCAGCGCGGCGTGATCACCAGCATCGAAGCGCGCACCGCGATTGCCCTGTTCCTGCGCCGCGAGGCGAAGTACAAAGAGGCGATTGAGGTTGTGCGCGGCCTGAAGAGTTTATATCCCCACGACTTCCTCTTCTGTCTGGAAGAGGCCAACCTGCGCAAGGATGACGGCGAGGGCATGGCCGCCGTGGAGTCTTACCGGGAGATCATCGCGTCCAGCGCCAAGCCCGGCTATTTTGCCCAGGCACAGTTGGAGTTGGCCTACTTTGGGCTAGGCGACGCGCTTCGAGGCCAGCGCCACTTTGGCGAGGCGGCGCTGGCCTACGAGAAGGCCGCCGGAACCAGGAATGTTGGCCCGGAACTCAAAATCCGGTCGCTGCTGGCAGCCGGCGAGTGCCATGACATGGAAGGCGAGCGCGAGTTGGCGGTCAGGGATTACCAGGCCGCCATCGACGCCGGCCCAAATACCTCGCGCGCTGACACCGCTCGCAAGCGCCTGCGCAATCCCTTCCGGGAATCGTGAGGCTTGGCGGATGTTGCCCTCGAAGAGGGAACTATTGCACCCTCGCCGCCGTATCTTCAATTCGATCAGGATTACCGCTGGAGGGATCGACTATGGCTTTCTTTTGTCAACACTGCGGTACAGGGTTGCCCGTGGGTGCGCGGTTCTGTTCCAACTGTGGCGTGGTCGTTACCGCCGGCGCCTACGTTCCGGGCAGGCCGCTGGTCCGCCCGATTATTGGCCGCCAGATTGCCGGGGTCTGCATCGGCCTTTCGCAGGCCTACGGCTGGGATCTCACTCTGGTCCGTATCTTAACGGTTCTAGGGATTATCTTCACCAGCGGGCTGGTGGCAGTGGCTTACCTGGCTTGCTGGATCGGCATTCCCGAGGAGCCGGTTCGTCTGCCCTAACAGCCTGTGGCAAAAGTCCAGTACGCCGAAAAACGTGCTTCCGGGGCTAAAGCCCTCGTTGATTTGATTGGCATTATGCGGGGGTTGATACCCCCGCCTCCCTCCGTTTTGAGTTTTTCCGCAACCTCTGAAGTCGTGCCCTGATACGAAACTGAGTTTTTCAACAAGTTCCTAAGCGTATCCTCATGCTATGAATGGAACGTACCAATCGGACGGGGCCACACTGGCCTACTGTGACACCGGGGCTGGCTTGCCCATGATCTTTCTTCATCCCACGCCGCTCGATGGGGAGTACTGGCGCCCTCTTATCGAGAACCTGCCCGACTGCCGCGCAATTGTTCCTGACCTGCGTGGGCACGGCGCCTCGGAACTGGGAAGCTTGCCGGTGGGCGGCTTTGCGCTGGTTCCCGATGCTCCCGTGCTGACCATGGCGCGATTGGCTGCCGACGTTCTTGCTCTGCTGAATCATTTACAGATTCCAGCGGCAGTCTTTGCCGGCTGCTCCGTCGGCGGTTCCGTGCTGCTGGAACTGTGGCGTCAGGCGCCGGAGCGCGTACGCGGGATGGTTTTCCTCTGCTCCAAGCCTCAGCCGGATGCCGAGGCCAACCTTTCCCGGCGCGCCGCCACCATCGCCCAGGCACGAGCAGGCGGCAGCGCGGCGCTCTTCGACGGCATGGCCCAAACGCTCATCGGGGCAACCGCCCGCCAGGGCCACCCCGAGATCGTATCCCAGTTGCGCGTCCGCATGACGCTCAGTACACAGGCCTTAGTGGCTGTGCAGGCAGGTCTGGCTACGCGGCCTGACTCCGTGCCCACCGTGGCCACTATCCAAGTTCCTCTCCTGGCCATTGCCGGCGGCGAGGACCCAGGAATATCCACAGCCGAGATGGAAGCCTTCCACGCCGCGCCCGGAGGATGCACGTTCCACCTGCTGGCTGATGCCGGCCACTTTGCCGCCTATGAACAGCCGCGCAAGGTTGCCGCGCTGCTGGGCGAGTGGATGCGCAGGATTGAGGCGTGACGGACCGGCTTGCGCAAACCCCTTGCGACAATTACATTTTTCAGGGGGTAATCTATTTCATGCGAAACTCCGCTCTTTGCCGTTTCCTTGCCGGATCTCTCCTTGCTTTCATTGCGCTTCCGCTGGCTCTGGCCGTAGAAGCGCCGCGGCTCGTGCAAAAAGACGGCCGCTACGCCTTGTTTGTTGAAGGCCGTCCGTACCTGATATTGGGCGGCCAGATTCACAACTCCAGCGCATGGCTCAGCGAACTCCCGCAGGTGTGGGAGTCGATGGCCGCTCTGCACGCCAACACCATGGCCGCGCCGGTCTACTGGGAGCAGCTTGAGCCCCAGCAGGGCCATTTTGACTTCAGCATTGTGGACCAGATCGTGGAGGGCGCGCGCGCACACAACCTGCATCTGGTGCTGTTGTGGTTCGGAACCTGGAAAAACGGCAACATGCACTATGTTCCGGCGTGGGTGAAGGAAGATCCCAAACGTTTTCCGCACACTATCCGGCCCGATGGCGAACCGATCGACGTTCTTTCTCCCGGTTCGCGCAACACCCTCGAAGCGGACAAGGCGGCTTTCGTAGCCCTGATGCGCCACTTGAAGAAGATCGACAATGAGCAGCACACAATTCTGCTCATCCAGGTGGAGAATGAATCAGGCAACATCGGCAGTGTGAGAGACAACTCCGCCGAATCCAACCGCGAATTCTCAGGCGCGGTTCCGGCCGATCTGCTGGCCGCCGTCCACAAGCAGGCTGGTACTTGGAGCCAGGTCTTTGGCGCGGATGCCGACGAGATTTTCCAGGTCTACCATCAGGCAAAGTACATCAACGAGATCGCCGCGGCGGGCAAGGCGGAGTTCGCGATTCCGTACTACATCAATGTCTGGATAGACTACCCGGTGACGGCGTTGCCGCAGCGTCAGATTGATACGCCGGGCATCGCTTACCCCAGCGGCGGCGCGGTGGTCAAGGTTCTTGGCCTGTGGAAGGCGCTGGCGCCGTCCATCGATATGATCGGCCCGGACATCTACACCGACGACTCGAAGGTCTATCAGGAGGTGATAAAAACTTATCTCCGTCCAGATAATCCCTTGTGGATTCCGGAGACCGGCCGCGGCGACAGTTTTGCCAAGTTCTTCTTCTATGCGCTGGGCGATGGCGCCATCGGCTTCTCGCCCTTCGGAGTGGACCAGTCGGGCTGGAATATCCTGGGCGATCAGCCGTGGAAGGCACATGCCGTCAACTTTGCGCTGATTGAACCGATGAGCCGCGAGATTGCCCAACTGGAGTTCGACGGCAAGCTCAAGACAGCCGTCGAGGAACCGGGGCAGTCCGCGCAGGAACTGGACTTTCGCGGCTGGCAGGCGACCGTCGCTTATGGATTCCCTCAATACGACGGGCAGAGGCCGCCGGGAACCAAGGATGCGCATGGAGCGGCGTTGGTGGCGCAACTTGGGCCGGATGAGTTCCTGGTGACGGGCGTGGACGCCAGCGTCAACTTCCACCTTCCCGGAAAGCTGCCCTGGATACGAAGCCAGATCATCACGGCCGAGCAGGGCGTGTATGAGAACGGCGTCTGGAGGCCGATCAAGTTGTGGAATGGCGACGAGGACGACCGCGGGCTGTGCTTCCACGACAAGCCGCTGGTGGTCCGGGTGAAGCTGGGACAGTTCTAGTACCACAGTTGTAGATCGTTTTTCCGGAGGGAGCAGGGGGCTTCAGCCCCCTGAAAAAAGGCCAAAATCTAACGGCCTTTAGGCCCGGAAATGGCAGGCGCTTCAATCAGCCTGGAGCAGAGCGGAATAGTCAACTTCATAGCGCGAGGCGGTCGCCATAAGCTCTTCAATCTCAGCGACCGAATGGATGCCGCCCCTGGCCCCGGTTGCCATGCAGTTCAGCGCCGCGGCGGCGCAGGCAAAGTCGAGCTGCTGTTCCAGAGGCCATCCCTGGTGCAGACCATAGATGAATCCGGCGTGGAAGATGTCTCCGGCGCCGGTCGTATCCACTACCGGTACCCGGAAGGCGGAGCGGTGGAGGATACGGCTGCCATCCCAGGCCAGTACGCCTTCTTCCCCCAGCGTCGCGGCGGTCAGAGTGCAGCCGAAGCGCAACTGCATTTCGCACAGAGCCTTTTCGAGGTGCTTCTCTTTCATCAGCCGGGAAGGGAAGTCACGGCTCACGATCAGATAATCCACATTTTCGATCAGTTGTTCTACGCCGGGGTAAAGTTCGTCCAGATCGGCGATGACGGGGATTCCCGCGGCGTGCGCCCAACTCGCCGCCATTGTGGCAGCGGCTGTATCGTAGCCGTCCACGTGCAGCGCGCGCGCACTTTCAACCCAGGAGCGCTCCAGATCCTCGGGCTGCAACACCAGCCGCGCGTCTTTTCTGCACAGCACCGTTCGTTCGCCCCCGCCGTCCACGATGATGATCGATTGCGGGCTGGCGGCTGACGCAACCGAAACTAGCCGCGCATCCACACCAGCTTTGGCAAATGCCTCGCGATGCAGCCGGGCCGCGTCGTCGTCGCCCAGCTTGCCCACATAACGGGTACTCATTCCCCAGATTTGACAAGCAATCACGGTGGTCGCCGTCTGCCCGCCAGGCATCACACTTGCGCCGCGAAACTCCGCCTTGGAGCCGCGCGCCGGGTAATCGGAAAGGGGAATCAGCGTGTCGGTGGCGTTCAATCCAACGCCCACCAGGTCTACCTTTGGCGGCACCGTCATAAGGTTATTGTAATGGGCGATAGTTGGCCGGCTGGCTCCGATCACTCCTTCAGGCTCGAATGCCTCTCGGATATGCTGTAGGCTCAAGAGAGAGATATTCTTCTCGGGAAGCGCCTCTTGACCAAGCCTTTACCTTCATCTCCGCGTCCCTTCCATCATCCGCATAGGGGCAGCTCTCTGCACTGCGACATAGTCTCGCTGGAATCGCTGGCCAAGAGCCACGGTACGCCGATCTACGTCTACTCCGCAGACCAAATCCTCGAACGGTTGGGTCTGTTTCAACAGGCGCTGGCTGATCGAGAGCATCTGGTCTGCTACGCGGTCAAGGCTAACTCCGCGCTGGCCATTCTGAAGCTGTTGTCGTCCCATGGCGCCGGTTTCGACATTGTCTCCGGCGGGGAGCTGGAAAGGGTGCTGGCTGCCGCGCCTGAGGCTGCGGGACGGGTCGTTTACTCTGGTGTGGGCAAAACGGCAGCCGAGATCGACCGGGCGCTCGAGGCTGACATTCTCGAATTTCACGCCGAGAGCGAGGCGGAACTGGAGCTGCTCGCCAGCCGCGCCGCCAAATTCAAACGCAAGGCACGCTTCGCCCTGCGCGTCAATCCCGATGTCTTTGCCGAGACCCACCCCTACATCTCCACCGGTTTGCGCGATCACAAATTCGGCATCGATATTCGGAAGGCGCTCAAGATTTATAAGAACGCAGCAAGCAGCCGCTGGCTCGAGCCGCACGGCGTCAGCGTTCACATCGGCTCGCAGATTCTCTCAGCTGCCCCCTTTGGCGTCGCCATGAAGAGGGTTAGCAAGCTGCTACGACAATTGGAGCGCGAAGGCATTACCCTCCAGACCGTTGATGCGGGTGGCGGACTGGGAATCAACTATCACTCTGGCAAATTCGATGCCGCAGCCAAGGTTCGAGAGTACACAGCAGCCATTCAAAGCGCCCTCGGCGGCTTTCAGGGCCGTCTGCTCATCGAGCCGGGCCGGTTTATCGTCGCCCAGGCCGGAGCTCTCGTCACGCGCGTCGTTGAAGTCAAACGCAACGGCAAGAAGACCTTTGTGATTACCGACGCCGCCATGAACGACCTCATCCGCCCCGTGCTCTACCAGGCCTATCACGAGATCGTGCCGGTCAGGCCGAGGGCAGGGAAGCCCAGAGACGTTGATGTAGTGGGGCCGATCTGCGAAACGGGCGATTTTTTTGCTCGCGACCGCCAACTCGCGCCGGTTGAGCCGGGAGATCTGCTTGCAATTCTCGATGCAGGCGCCTATGGCATGGCGGAAAGCTCAAATTACAATACTCGCCCTCGTCCCGCCGAGGTGCTGGTGGAAGGCGCGAAGGCCCGCCTGATTCGACGCCGAGAGACAATGGCCGACCTGTTTTCCCCGGAGATTTACTGATTCTGGCGCTGGTTTCTCTTGAAAGGCAGCGGTATTATTTGAGATGAGGTTGCTATGGAAGATAACCGCATCACTATTGAACTAGGGAAGCGGTCCGGCCAGCCCTGTATCCGCAGTCTGCGTATTACGGTCTGGGAGGTTCTGGGTTGGCTGGCGACCGGAATCGACGAGAAACAGATTCTCGTTGACTATCCAGAGTTGGAAGCCGCTGATTTCCCTGCGATCTATGACTTCGCCGCGCGCGTAGGACGGCGTGTCGCTCTATGAAGCTTCTGCTGGATGAGAATCTTTTATTCACAATGTCCGATAACGTATATTCTGTATACTGCAACTTTGTATGGATCTATTCAATCAGATTGCTCATCTACACTGCCCTCAGCAGGATGAGTGTGATGTCATCGTGTTGCGGCGTGTTCCCTACAAAGTTATTGATATCATTCAAGATAGTGTTCAATAGTAGCTGTGGAGTCGCAGTCAGATTTGCATTCAGCAAAGACATCAGACGAGCTTCCTCGTACTCTTCGTTGCGGCTATTTACCGCCTCCGTAACTCCATCTGTGAAGATGACAAGCCAATCGCCGCTTTGCAGCGTTACACTTCCCGACTCGTACGGAGCGTTCTCCAGGATTCCGAGCGGGATACCACTAGCCGGCAAACGCTCAATGGTTCCTGTCTGGCGTTGCAAGATGGGCGAATTGTGCCCGGCGTTGACGTAGATCAGGTCGCGCGTAACAGGGTGATATTCGGAGATGATTGTAGTGGTGAACCGGCGTCCATTTTGGCTGTTGCAGCATGCGTAGTTGTTCATACGGCCTACCAGATCGATTAATGAGCTGGAGATGCCCGCGAGGGTTTTCAGGCTGGCCTGGTAGGTGGCCATTAACATGGCCGCTGGGATGCTCTTTCCGGCTACATCAGCAATCACGATCAGGTACGTGCCATCGGGCGAATACGTCGATGGACGGGGAAAAACGTCGTAGTAGTCTCCAGCCACTGTATTAGCGGGACGAGTGGCAAAGGCGATCTCCAGCCCTGGCACCGGCGGCGGCCCTGGAGGCAGCAGCCAGGCCTGAATCTCCTTTGCGATCTGCAGGTCGCGCTTCATGACCACGCGGTCAGAGACTTCCAGCACCAGCACCACAAATAACAAAATACAGCCCCAAAAGATGCCACTGGTTGAGAAGCCAGTCAGATGCATGTTGGGAATAAATAAGATCAGCGCAATCAATAGAAGGAGGCGGCGCGCAGGAGAGAGCTTATCCAGGATGGCCCATAGAAACAGTTTGGCCATCCGGAAAACATGCCTTACCCTTCCGACGCCGGGCATGCGGCGGGAATCAATTTCCTGCGAATATAGCCGGTAGCTGAAGCGGGCATCGGCGTGGAATTGGCTCCATAGCTGACTGAGGGCCATGCCATCGGTGATGCGCCGCCAGAATCTCCTTAAGCTCTTCATGATGGACAGCCTTTACCTTCTTATTATCAATAAGATAACGCACTGTCTACATTTTGTAGCGCCCCAGGTCATCGTCGTTCAGGCCTTCGAGCCATCCGCGCAACTGTTCTGCAGTCGGGCCTTCGGCCTGGCCAGTGGTATTCAGCTTGGCCCTCTGCATTACATCCTCGGTAACGTAAATGGGGCAATCAGCGCGCAACGCCAAAGCAAGGGCGTCCGACGGCCGAGCGTCAAGAACCAGGGGCTCATCCCCCTGCTGGAGCCACAATGTAGCAAAAAAGGTGTCGTCTTTAAGTTCTGAAATCACAACACGATCCAGGCGGGCGTTCATGTTGCGGATGAGGTTTCTGGCCAGGTCGTGGGTCATCGGACGCGGAGCGGCCACCTTCTCAATCTCCAGAGCAATAGCGTTGGCCTCGAAGATCCCCACCCAGATGGGCATCACCGTATCGGAAGCGACGTCCTTGAGTACTACGATGGGCATGCTGGTAGACGGATCCATCATCAGACCACGTATCCTCACTTCGATGATCTCGTTTGCTTTATGCGTTCCGTTTTGCGTGTCAGTCATCTTCTTCAACTCTTCCTCAAGCCTGGGCAGTTCGCCATACTGGATCTGCGCCGCGCGATCCAGTTGCCCCTTGCGCGTCTGCTCCTCCGCTTCCAAGCGCAAGGCCTCGATCCGCTTCTTCAAGTCGCTTTCCATGGCTTCCCTTCCTCTGCCCGTCCTCATCTTAGACGGCTTCGCCCACCAGGCTGTTGGGATGCGTCGTAGTTATTTTCACTTGAAGGTAGTTTCCGGGAGCCGGCGCGATCGGTTGCGCGCAGGTAAAGTTTACCGGAATATTCTGGCTGCTACGTCCGATAACCTGCCCACGAGCCGGGTTCACGCCTTCAACCATTACCTCCATTGTTTGCCCCAAGTGCTTGGCGTAATTGACTCTTTGAATCTCTCGCTGGCGATCAAGCACAACTTGAAGCCGAGCAGCTTTCTCGGCCTCTGGGATGGAATCGATGAGGTGCAAAGCCGGAGTGTTGGGTCGGCCCGAGTACTTGAATCCGAAGACGCAATCGTACTCTACCTCGGCCAGAAGCTCCATGGTCTGTGCAAGGTCGTCCGGGGTTTCACCGGGAAAGCCGACGATAATGTCGGTCGAAATAGAGATGCGCCGGCGCGCGGCCTTGATCCAACTAATTCGCTCCAAGTAGCTCTCGCGGGTGTACTCGCGGTTCATCGCCTTGAGAATCCGGGAAGAACCGGACTGGACCGGCAGGTGGACGTGGTCGCAGAGCGTTGGCACGGCGTCGATGGCTTCAACAATGTCGTGGGTGAAGTCGCGCGGGTGGCTGGTGGTGAAGCGCACACGGCGGATGCCTGGCACCTCGCCCACGGCGGCCAGCAGTTCAGCGAAGCTCTGCTTCCCTTCCGGATCGTGGTAGCTGTTCACGTTCTGGCCCAGGAGCTGAATCTCGGTGTAGCCCTGATCAGCGACTCGGCGGGCCTCGGCCAGCACGGAGGCCGAACCGCGGCTGCGCTCCTTGCCCCTGGTGTACGGAACCACGCAGTAGGCGCAGAACTTGTCGCAGCCCTCGACGATAGTGATGTAGCCGCGATAAGGGTTCTGGCGCGCGGTGAACTCGGTTTCGAAGGTCTCGTCCGTCTGGCGGTCGTCGAGGCCGGTGATGCGCATCTCGCCGGCTTCCAGGCGCGCCAGCATTTCCGGCAGCTTGCGATAGGAGGCCGAGCCTGAGACCAGCGAGACATACGGCGTCCGCTCGAAAATTCTTTCGCCCTCCTGCTGCGCCACGCAACCCAGCACGCCGAAACGCTTGCCGTCCCGGTGCTGGCGTTTGTATTCGTTGAGGCGATGAAAGACCTTCTGCTCGGCTTTGTCGCGGATGGAGCAGGTGTTGTAAAGAATCAGGCCGGCATCTTCCTCGCGCTCAACCTGGCGATAGCCCTCGTGTTGCAATGTGCCAATGACCTTCTCCGAGTCATGGGCATTCATCTGGCAGCCGAAGGTTTCTATATAAAAGGTTTTGTCGGATGCCATGGCAACTCCCAGTATATCGTGGGTCGATTATGCAGGAATCAGGATGATTTGTCTGCTCTGACTCAACGCAGCCCGGTATGAAGGTAGGCAAGCAGTGCGTCCATCTGCTCTTCGGTGAATCGGTCGGCAAAGCCGGGCATCATTCCCTTCCCTGTCTGCACATTCTGCCGCACGGCTTCGTCCGTGGCAGGAACTCCGCTGGGCAGCGTCTTGCGCGAGAAGACGTCATGCAGGTCTGGCGGAATTTTCTTGAGGGCCAAGTCGTTGTATTCATGACAATGGGCGCATCGAACCTGGTAAAGGTGTTTCCCTTCCGCCTCCGTAGGGGTGAGCGGCGGCGCAGCGCGGCATCCAGCCAGTGCGAGGCCAAGACTGGCCTCCAATCCAAGACAAACAAATGCCCAGCCAACCGTTCGCAAGACCATCCAGGCCACGCTCTCCTTACGCCTTCTGAGCGAACTGCCCACTTACATAATCCCAGTTGATCACCTGGAAGAAGGCCTTCACGTACTCGGGACGCCGGTTCTGGTACTTCAGGTAGTATGCGTGCTCCCACACGTCCACCACCAGCACCGGCTTGTGGCCCAGGGTGAGCGGGCTGTCCTGGTTGGGAGTGGTTTCAATAGCCACGGTTCCATCCGGCAGCTTAACCAGCCACGCCCAGCCGCTGCCGAAGACGCCCAGAGCCGCCGCAGTCAGTTTGTCCTGGAAGCTGGAGAGCGAGCCAAACCTGGCATCGACGGCCTTGGCCAGCTCGCCGGTGGGTGCAGCATGACCTTTGCCCAGTGTCGGCCACCAGAAGGAGTGGTTGGCGTGGCCTCCGCCCTGGTTGCGCACAGCGGTGCGGGCTGCTTCAGGCCATGCGCTGAGGTTGGCCACCAGCTCGTCCACAGTCTTTCCGGCCAGCTCGGGATGCGCGGCCACGGCTGCGTTCAGGTTGTTCACGTAGGTCTGATGGTGCTTGTCATGGTGCAGGTGCATCGTCTCGGCGTCGAAGTAGGGCTCCAGCGCGTCGTAGGCGTAGGGCAGAGGCGGCAGGGTAAAAGGGCCGGTGGGAGGGGCGGGAGGCGTTGAGGCGCCGGACTGGCTGGCGGGGAGGGCCTGGCCCTTCAAGGCTTTGGTCATCAGCAGCGCGCTTGCCACGCCGCCCAGATGCTTGATTGCGGTTCTGCGATTCATGATGGGGAAACCTCTAATGGTTCGATGCGCCGGGATCAAGAAAAGTCTGCGTAAAATTCGAGGATTCCCTTCCCGTGCATGTAAGTTGCCGTCTCCTTTATGCTGGAACCATGGATGCATCTGCTGAAAAACTGACCCCCATGGAGCACATGGCTCAGAACCGCTGCTTCGGCTGCGGCCCGGCCAACGCTATAGGCTTGCGTCTTGAATTCCTGCTCGCCGAGGACGGGAGCGTGGTTTGCCTGCCGACAATTCCGGAATGCTTCGAGGGTCCGCACGGCTTGGTGCATGGCGGCATCATCGCCACGCTGCTGGACGAGGCTATGAGCAAGTCCGTTCGCGCAATCGGACTGACAGGCTTAACCAGCCAGTTGGAGATCGACTACCGTTCTCCTGTCCACTCTGGAGAGCAGATTCGCCTGGAGGGCCGCCTGGTGCGCGCCGAGGGCAGAAAACACTGGACTGAGGCCAGAATTCTCAGTCACAGGGGTCACGTTCTGGCTGAAGGAAAAGGTCTGTTTATTGTATTGCGCAGCAGCCACAGAGATGGAAGTCTACGACCTATCAGTGGCGCCTGGCCAACAAGTAAATGATTTTGCTAGAGGCTGTTTCATAACCTGGTTTTGAAAGGGCACGGCTTTAGCCGTGCCGCAAAGGTGATTAAGTCGATGTTTTGAAAGGGCACGGCTTTAGCCGTGCCGCTGACGGAGCAGAAAAACCGCGGGCTTTAGCCCCTGACGGAAAGCTCAAAGACGGTGAGTATTCGGTTATGAAACAGCTTCTAATTATTTTGCGGGGCGGCCCGAAGACCGCCCCGCGTCGTGCTTAGTGAATCATGTTGATGGTTTCCTGGGTTACGGTGTCAAAGGTGGTTACAGCCTTGGAGTTGGCCTCGAAGGCGCGTTGCGCGACAATCAGGTCGGAGAACTCGGAGGAGATGTTGACGTTCGAGGCCTCCAGAGAACTCCCTTCGAGTGTGCCGCGTCCGCCAGAGCCAGCCACGCCCACTGAAGCTGGTCCCGAAGCGTTGCTCGTCTCATATGCGGTTGATCCCACGTCGACCAGTCCCTGTTGGTTGTTTACCGTGGCAATTGCCAACTGGCCCACATCCTGGGTCTTGCCATTCGAGTAGGTTGCCGCCACGGTGCCATCGGAGCCGATCGTGAAGCTCTGATACTCGCCGCTTGTGTACCCGTTCTGGATGGCGGACGTGGTCGAGTTGGCGGCCGCGGTCTGGTTGATGTTCCCCGTGCCGGCGCTTCCAAACAAGTCCCAGGTCATGTTCATCGTCGCAGCTCCGTCGGAGAGTCCAGCAAATGAGATTCCGCTCACATTTCCAGCAGGGTTGACCAGGTTGCCGCTGGAATTGAAGGTCAGCGATCCGGTGGTGTTGGCGCCTACTGGATCCTGGATCACGCTTCCGCTGGTGGAGATGTTGGCTCCGGAGATGGTCAATACTCCGGCAGCGTTTGAAGTAACCGTCACGCCCCCGGCGCCAACAGTGATGCCGGCCGCTCCCAGTGCGGTATTCAGGTCTGTCACATAATCGGCAACCGTCTCAGGTGAGCCAGTGAATGTCGGCAGCGCGGTGGTTGCCGTGCCTCCTGCCGTGGCGGGCGCGTTAATCGTCAGGTTGGTTCCCGGATCGACGGTGCCCAGCGTGCCGCCGCTCGCCCCAAAGTTATAGTTGTTTGTTGAGACCGCCCCCACATTGGTTGCAGTGGCCGTCAGTTTGTCGGGCATCGTGATGTTGTAGGACCAGATATTATTTCCAGTTTTTGTGTAATTCACAGTGGCGGCATAACTATTGCCCAGCGAGTCAAAGACAGTTACCGGGCCTGATGCAGTAGTGCCTGCGGAGTTCAGATTTTGCGTCATGCTGAAGGTTGTCGTTGCCGAAGGCTGCATCACCTGTCCGGTCGGAACCACAATATCGCTCAACGCGCCGCTGGTATTAACCACGCCGTTGGTCGCGGAATATCCCATGACCGCATGGCCTGAGGTGGACTCCAGCGTACCATTTGAACTCACCTGAAAGTTGCCGTCGCGCGAGTACAGTTGGCTTCCACTATTGTCCAAAACAAAGAAGCCTGTACCATCGATCGCGGCATCGGTCGAAACGCCGGTTGAGGCGATCGAGCCGCCCGTAAAATCAGTGCTGTTCGAGGCCACTTGCACGCCCGTTCCTGCCTGAATTTCATCCCCCGATCCGGTTGTGCCCACCTGTTGGTAAAACAGGTCACTGAAGTTGGTCGTCTGCCCTTTGAAGCCGGTGGTGTTCATGTTGGAAAGATTATTGGCGATGGTGTTCAGCGCCGTGGAATCGGCGTTGAGACCGCTGAGTGGAATGTAAAAACTAGGCATGGTGAATCTCCTCTCACTGCATCTGAAGTTGACGCGGGCCATGAGGCCGGCGGGTAAACGGACTATGCCGGGCTGTTTTCAGCCCGGAAATCTTTACTGCTAGGTGTGATGCCGTCCGCTCAGGGACTGAGCCACGCTCTGAGCCGCGGAGTTGGTTGCGGGAACACCGAGATTGCCGGGAGCCAGCTTGGCCGCCGCCGCGTTCAGGGCGCCGGGAAGGCTTGTCGCGGCTCCGGACGAGGCCGGTTGAGCCTGAGAGCTTGCGCCCGCGCCGGTCAGGCTTGAGACGGCGGAAGTGGATGCGCCAGTGGTTGCAGCTCCGCTCGCACTGGCGGTGGTGCTGCCCAGATCGGTCGATAGCGTCTGATTGATCGAGATCAATTGCTCCAGGCTGTTTACATTCACCAGCTGGTTGATGTACTCGTTCGGGTCGGTGTCCGCGGTTGGATCCTGGTTCTTCATCTCGGTGACCAACAATGTCAAAAAGTCATTGGCCGAAATGGTGGACGCTGAACTGCTGGTGCTGCTTGAACTGCTGGTCGCATTTGCCGTGGCGCTAGGGCTGCTGGCCGCTGCCGCCATGGGGTTTGCGGTTGTGCCTGTAAGAGCCTGCGCCGCCGTTGCGTGGTGATTCAAAATTCCTGCTAATGCTGCCATGTTGCCTCCCGCTGCTTCTCTGTTGCGATTTGTGTTCCTCTGTGCCCTGGTTTCGCGGACTCTTGCCCGCCGCCTTGTCGGTGTTATGAGTCTGATGTCAGGCTCATGCCATTACTGAAATGCGGGAGCCCCCCATACTTGCTGCCTGCGAGCTTCCGTCCATATATGCCGGCAACTCTGCCGATACAGCCGGTGACTGAACTACGGCTTCTGGATTAGGGCCGGATGGAGAGCTTGCGTCGGCGTTCTGTGACATCCCCTGCCCGGTCTGCTGCCCTGCGCCCTGCTGCGTTCCATCTCCCGCGCCTTGGCCGCTGCCCAACCCTGACCACCCGCCCTCGGGCGCTGTCAGCGTAAGAGTTTCGACCGGCGTGTGATGTTCGGATAGATAGGTGTTCAAGCCCGTAAGATGACTACCCAGTACCTGGGCAGCATCTGCTGATCCAGGCACCAGTTGGGCATGAACTCCACCCCCGCTCAAATCCGCCCGGACGCTCACCCAGCCCAGGACCGGGTCCTGATAACCTGCCTCTGCGCGCTGCGCTCCGGCATGAATCCAGGTAGTGGCTCCCGGCGAACCCGCTGTGTCGAGTGTTGCAAAGGCTTCGCGGGAATCTGGCCCGCTTGCCGTAACGCTCGATGCTCCAGTTCGTTCACCGGCCAAGCTAGCAGTACCGCCCGCTCCGGCTAATGCGTGCGCCATTGTGGAAGCATCGACGGCCGTAACGGATGCATGTCCTGCGAGTTGTTGGCTTGCATGCTGAACCGAATCAACACTGCTGTCTCCGTGCGCAGATCGCACGGTTTCGGGCGTTGAAGCCTTTCTGTTACTGGCTGAGGTTGGATTACTCAGAACTTGGGATTGAGCTGCAAGCGAGCTGGATTGGGCAGCGGCAGCGGCAGGCGTCGACAAGGGATTCGAGTTATCGCCATGCATCGGAGCCGCAGGCACGTTCACAATCTGGTTTATCGATTGTGTAGAACCCTGTTCCTGGTTCTGTACCAACGATGGAGTCTGGGATGGATTGAAAACATGCGAGGGAGACGAGGCCTGGTTTGTCACCAGCGTATCCGCCGGATTCGTGTTTAGCGCTGTGCTTTGAGTCAGGCTTGGGCTTGCAATTTGCGCTTGAATTGAATGCTGGATCGGTAAGGGCGACGGAGACGGGGCTTGGCTTGTCGCCAGCGTTGCGTCATTGTATGCAACTGTTTCATCAAGAGTCTCGCCAGTTGAGCCGCTCGGGCTTGGAATAGGTGAGGCTTTCCCTGGATTCGCCGACGTTTCAGAGCCTTCCGCGGTTTGCCGCGCTCCGGCATTTACCGCTGCGGCAATTTTTCCGGAAGCATTCCTTTCCGGCGGTTGCGCACTCAATGAAGCCGAAGCAAAAGTGTCTGGCTGGTGCGTCAACAGAGCGGCGGAATTCTCCGTCTGTACCATTTGCGCCCGCTCGCCCATGCTGTTTGTAGCCAAGTTGACGAAAACAGCCACCGGCGCAGTCTGTGAAAGACTCGCAGTTGCCGCCGGAACCAATCCCGGCAAAGGTGCTGCTGAAACAGCATCCGGCTTGGTGGCGTTGATGGACCGGGCTGGGCGCGAGTTGCGGGCAGATTCTGTTTCCGGCTCCGTAGCCGTCTTTTTCTCCTCTGTTCTGGCCGAGGCTGGCTTTGCAACTACGGAAGCTGGTTCGGCTGCCAAGACTTCAGTCTGACCGCCAGCAAAAGGCATTTTCGCTACTACGCCCGCCTCAACGCTTCCCTTCTCTGTCCCCCACACTTGACGCGATAGGATGCCAGTAGCCAAGGTTGAAACGGAGGTTTTATCTGAAGCCTGCCCGGACGCTGGCATTGAGGAAGCAGTTCCCTGATTCTCGTCTGCCTCGCTGAAGTTATCCATACTTGAGCCCAGCGAGGCCAGCAGCGATTGCCAGTTAGCGCGAAAGCTCGTCGCCGCGGAAACCGTAGAAGACAGTAGCCCGTAAGAGGCTGCATCGGCCCGCTCAGCGCCGTGCCCTGCGCCTTGCGTCTTGCCCAGACCTGGCGCTGGTGTTGCATTGGATCCAATCTCGATGGCTGCGGCAACGATCATGTCATAGATAGAGCAGACAGTGTGCCATATTGCTCACATGGAAGGTTAGAGCATTGTCAGGAATGGAACCGCTGATTCCAATTCAGGAAGGCCAATCCCTTCAATGTGAATTTTCACTAAAGTTATTTCTCAGGCGCACTTCTCTTTTTCAGCGGCAGGTGGGGATACGGCATTTGTTTGAGCTGCAAATCCTCGCGCAGTAGAGACGGCTGGTTCAGCATCGGCCCCTTCACTGTTCCCAACCCGATACAACCGGGAGCTGTACCAGTCGTCGAGAGACTGCTGGCCACGCCGTCCATCCTCGATGGCCTCCTGCGCCTCGGTCTCCGCGATCAGGGTCCCTGCCTGGCGGCGTTCCACCCTCTTCAAGAGAAATTCCTTACGCCGACCCGCGACCTCTATTCCCATCCCATCAATTCTGGGCTCGAGCGCGGCGGCATGGAGGCCTGCCGAGCGGGTCTCTTCAAGGCCGGCAAGCCGGTCCGTCAACTGGCCGGTATTGGCAGTGGACAGAACCAGACTCCGGCCGCGGTGCTTCCGCTCGATGGTGGCCACTAGCGCGTGCTCCAGGCGGTGAAGTTCACCGAGCGCGGACTCCAGAGCCAGCCGGCCCTGCTCCTCCTCGAGCTCCCGAATGCGCAACAAGCGGCGCAACGCACGCGAAACAGCCATTTCTCACACCTCCGCGGCCAACTGCGCAAGCCGGTTCACACAGTCGGCAAAGTGGACCTGTTCGTGTGAATCCTGGGTCATGAAGGCGCGCATCGCGCCACGAGCTCGTAGCGCGCGGTCCAGATCGGGGTCTGAACCTGGCTTGTAGGCCCCGATGCGCACCAAATCCTCGCTGCGCGCGTAAACGGCCAGCATCTTGCGCAGCAGCGCCGCGTGTTCACGATGCGCGGGCTGCGTAACGGCCGGCATCAGACGGCTGATCGAATCCAATAGATCAATCGGCGGGTACCAGCCTTCGGCAGCCAGCACGCGCGAAAGCACTATGTGGCCGTCGAGCAGCGACCGGACGGCATCCACGATCGGATCCTGCTGATCATCGCCCTCCATCAGCACGGTATAAAAGGCGGTAATCGAGCCGACGTTAAACTGTCCGGTGCGTTCCACCAGCTTGGCCAGGCGGCTGAAAACCGAAGGCGTGTACCCTTTATTGGTGGGCGGCTCTCCGGCGGCCAGACCAATCTCTCGCGCGGCCATGGCGAAGCGGGTCAGCGAGTCCAGCACCAGCAGCACGTGCTTGCCCTGAGCGGCAAAATACTCGGCAATCGTGGTGGCGGATAAGGCCGCTCTCATACGCATCAACGGCGACTGATCCGAAGTCGAAACCACCACTACCGAGCGGGCACGGCCCTCCACGCCCAGCGCATCATCCAGAAACTCGACCACCTCGCGGCCCCGTTCGCCTACCAGGCCCACCACCGTCACATCCGCCTCGGTGTTGCGAGTCATCATGCCGATCAGTGTGCTCTTGCCCACACCCGAGCCGCCGAAGATGCCCACCCGCTGCCCCCGGCCCACCGTCAACAGTGCATCAAGAACGCGAATTCCCGTGCCCAGCGGAGTTTTAATCGGCACCCGGTCCATCGGCCGCCGCACCACCCCGTCCAGCGGTAGAGCCAGCGAGACGGCCGGCATTGGGCCATCATCGATCGGCTCGCCCAGCGCATTCAGCACTCTGCCCATCAGCGCAGGCCCAACTTCAATTTTGGGGCTCACACCCAATGCCTCCACCGTATTCCCGTAGCGGATTCCCTCGGTGCTTTCGACCGGCATTGACAGCACATTGGAGCCGCGAAAGCCAATCACCTCAGCTAGATGCCCACGGCCGGACTGGTCGTAAATCTCACAGCACTCGCCCACCGAGGCCAGCGGACCCGATGACTCGATCGTCTGCCCCACCGACTCGAGCACATGCCCGCGCCAGCGCCATGGCTGGCCGCGCTCCAGACGGCTGAAGTAACGCTCCAGCACCCGCGTCATGCGCGGCCCTCCTGTTTGGCGCCGGTATCAGCGCCGGCCAAATTGGCACCGCTGGATTGGGTGTCAGCAGAGGAACTGACGGCTCTCGAGCCGCCAGCGCGGTCAAAGAAGCCCCGCTCAATCTCTCCCAACTGCGCGCGAATTCCCAGGTCCACCGAACCCAGCTCGGTTTCGATCACGCAGTCGCCCAGCCGCATTCCTTCGCCGGCAATCACGGCAGGTTTCAAGGCCAGGTTGGGTAGCAGGGCGATGGCTTCGGACCACAAATCGAGTTCGGCAAGGGGCACGCGCAATCGCACCTGAGTCGATTGGGAGAGCTGTCCCAGCGCAACTCTCACCGCGCCGGTCAACAGCAGCGGGTCCATCTGCGCCTCGCGGCGTAGAATGCGCGCCGCGATAGCCAGCGCCAGCTTCACTACCTCGTGCTCCACTTTCTGCAGGAAGTGGTCCCTCTCCTGAGTAAAACTCTCCATAAGCCCGGCGGCCTGTTGTACACGCTCGCGCTGGGTTGCCGCATGGGAGCCGCTCTGCGCCTCGCGCTCTGCCTTGTGGCCCTCCTGGCGGCCCTGCTCTCGGCCCGCCTCCAAGGCGCGGCGCTTCTCTTCGGCCAGGCGAGCCTCGAACTCGGCGCGCAGCCGGGTTTCGACGGCTCCCGATGCGGCGTCCCTGACCGGCGCTGCCGGAGACCTGGGCGCGGCATCCTCGGCATTCTCCCATCCATTCCATTCCGGCAAACAAGACGCATCGGGGCCGGCCGGGTACTCGAAGGTCTCGATGCGCCCGGAAGCGCTTTTACTCGTTGCCGTTTCCGCCTGTTGCAAGAATTGCCCTCCTCAGGGGTCAGAGATCAGAGATCAGGGGTCAGGGCCTGATGCGCCGCAAATAACTGAAAACTGATCTCTGATCTCTGACCTCTGTTACGCCAGCATCTCGTCGCCGGTCTCCAGCTTGAGAACCACCTTGCCCTCCGCCTCCAGGCGCCGCGCCAGGTTGAGAATCTCCTGCTGCGCTTGCGCCACCTCGCGGGAGCGCACTGGGCCCAGCACCTCCATGTCTTCCTTCAGCATCTCCACGGCTCGCGAACTCATGGATTTGAAGATCTGCGCGCGCAGCTCTTCCTTGGCGCCGCGCAGGGCGAGCGCCAGTTGCCGCTTGTCGACGCCGGAGACGATCTCGCGGATGGTGGTTGGCGGCACCGTCACCAGATCTTCAAAGGTGAACATGAGGTTGCGAATGGACAGAGCCAGCTCCGGCTGGCCCTCCTCAATGGTTTCGAGTATTTTCTTCGATTCCTCTGCGTTGAGCCGGTTCAGCAGGTCGGCCACCGCCTTGAATCCGGAGTAGCTCTTGCGCCCCGTGTCGCCCACGTTTTCCAGCCGGCGGTGCAGAATGTGCGCCACCTTCTGCGCCATCTCCGGAGAAAACTGGCGCATTTCGGCCAGCCGCTGGATGGACAGCACCTTATGGTCCTCGCTCAGATTGTCCAGTACCATCGAGGCGCGCTTGGGATCCAGGTGGGCCAGCACCAGCGCGATGGTCTGCGGATGCTCACTGTCGAGCAGCTTGCCCAACTGCTGTGGATCGGTGCGCTGCAGCTTGGCCAGATTGCCATGGGCTTCTTCCTGAGAGCGGCGCATCAGCATCAGCATGTCGTCGGCGCGCGCCTCGCCGAAGGTCGCTTTCAGCAACCGGCTGGCGTAGTCCAACCCGCCGTGGGTTATGATGTTATGGGTATCCAGAAGCCCCCAGAACTCCTCCACGATCCCGGCAGAAATCTCCGGCGTGATGCCGCGCAGTTCGGCCAACTCTTCGGTGAGCTGCTGCACGTCCGCCTCCGGCAGTGCGCGCAGAACCTCCTTGGCCAAATCCTCGCCCACGGCCACCAATAAAACAGCTGCCTTGCGCACCCCGCTCATGTTCGCGTTTTGGTTCTGATCGGCCAAGACCCCGGTCCTTTCACTATTCCTTTATGCGTGATTGCGTCTTACTTGCCTTTTCCCATCAATCGGAGTGAATCCAGCTCTGGAGCAGCCGTGAGCTTTGCGTAGGCTCGCGCTTGAGGTGGCCGGTCACCTGCTCGAAGATCTCCTGTGACCTGAGCCGTTCCGGGTCCACCTCGACCGGCTCGGGCGTCCTCAAGATGCGCGGTTCCGCAGCTTCGGCACGGCCCGGCAACTCCCTGAGCGCTGCCTTGGCTGACGGACCCGGCGCAAACCGGGCGTGGCGCAGGGCGGGGCGAACCCCGAAAGCCACCACCACCAGCAGGCCCGTCAAAAGGGCCGCATACTTCACTAAAACCGGCTTGCCTTCGGCGGTGGCCAGAATCTGGCCCGGCACCGTGACCGTCGGCTGCATACGGTTATCTTCAAAAGCCAGATCCTTCACTTCGAGCAGGTCGCCGCGCGTCGCGTCAAAACCCACCGCGGCCTGCGCCAGCGCCGTCAGGTTGAGCAACTCCTCGGGCGAGCGGGGCTGCCATTGCGCCGCCTTGTCTTTGGTCGCAAGCTGGGCCAGACGGTCATTGACCACGATGGCCGCCGTCATCCGCCTCACTCTTCCCGGGCCTTCGATCACGTGCCGCAAGGTTTTGGTGGCGGCGTAGGTTCCCGCCTCGCTCTTGGCGGTTTGCGGCGCTGAGCTCTGCGCCGGGTAGACCGGCAAAGCCTGAGAGTTAGGCGCATTGGAGGCAACGCCGGGAACGCCGGCAGCCACTGGCTGTGCGCCAGCGCTCTGCTCGGTGCGCTGCATGGACAACGTCACCGTCTGGTCCGGGTCGTAACTCTCCTTGGTTTCCTCAGTGGCTGTTGGATCATAGTCCAGGGTCACCGAGACGCGCACATTGCCCGCGCCGGTCACCGGCTCCAGGGTAGTGATCAGCTTCTCTTCCAGAGCCTGCTCGGCGCTCAAATGCATGGCGTCGGCCGTCTTGGGACCGAGCTGCAGGTTGCCGGCGGCATCCACCAGCGCCACATGCTCCGGCGTAAGCCCGTCCACCGCCGAGGAGACCAGGTTGCGAATCGCCTCCGGCTCTCCGTCGGCCAATGTGCGATGGCGCAGCTTGAGCACCACCGAGGCCTTAGCCGGCCGCTCAGAATCGCGAAAGAGCGAGTCGTGCGGCAGCACCAGGTGTACTCGCGCCGATTGAATGTCCGACAGGGTTCCAACGGTGTGTTCCAGTTCGCCTTCCAGCGCCCGCTGATAGTTGACCTGCTCGTCGAACTCCGATCCTACCCAGTTGGGCTTGTCGAAGAGCTCAAAGCCCAGCCGCCCGCTCTTCATGCCTTTGGCCGCGGTCACCAGACGCGCCTTGTCCAATTGCGCCGCCGGCACCATAATTCCCGCTCCATCCGTGGTGGGCTGAAAGGGAATCTGCGCCGTGGCCAGAACCTGGCCGGTGGAGCGCACATCATCCGTATCCATGTTGGCGTAGAGGACACGCCAATCGGGCCGCATGCCGTACCAGAACAGGCCTCCAACCAGCCCCGCCAGCAGTAAAGCCACCACCATCGTCCACCCGCGCTGCGCCGGATGCATCTGCGCCCAGCCGACCCGTGTCCGGCCCCAGAGACCAGCCAACCGGTCGGTCAACTGGGGTTGTCCGGGTATCGTCTGCGTGCTTTTCTGCAATTGTGTTCCGGTGGCCATGTTCTCCGTTCTCAGTGGTTAGTGAACAGTGGTTTGTGATCAGTGCCTCGCCTCGTGGCAAATTACTGACAACTGACAACTGCTATTAAAACTGCATTCCGAGGACCTGTTGGTAGGCTTGAACTGCCTTGTTGCGCACGGCCAGCGCCAGCTCAAAGGACATGCTCGCCTTCTGAGTGGCTATCATCGCCTGATGCACATCCACGCCTGAGCCGGTCATCAATCCGGCCACGGCTGTATGCGCCTGGGCTTCCAGCTGGTCCACCTGGCCAACCGCATCGGTCAACAAGTCGGAAAACGGGGTGGGCTGAGCGCTGGAACTACCGGTCAAAGATGCGGCATTTCCAGCGCCAGCGCCAGAAAGCCCTTGCAAGGCTTGTGTAGCGGAGGTCATGGAACTGATTGCGGGTATCATAGCTTCTCCCTGCTGCAGCCGTTTGTATGAAGTCCTTCATGTGTCTGCAATCGCATGGGCTGCATCACAATGCACGGCGATTACGACTTGGCAATCTCCAATGCGGACGCGATCATGCCCTTTTCGGCTTGTACGGCTGAGCTATTAAGACCATAAGCACGTGTCGCCCCCATTAAGTCCACCATCTCTGTGAGGGGATTAATGTCCGGATATGAGACATATCCGTCCGGCCCGGCATCCGGGTGTCCGGGGTCATAGCGTTTGAGCGGGGGCGAGGTATCTTCAACCACAGCAGCAATATGCACGCCCGGAATTGTTTGTCCCGAGCCACTTGGATTTAGAGGAAGCAAAGGCGCTGGAAAATCAGGCAGCGCCGCCGTGGCAAGGCTTGCCGAGGCGCTCGTCCCCGGAGCCCCTGAAGCTGCGTTGAAGCTGTTCATAAATGCCGGATCGCCGGCATTGGCGGCAAAGACGACGTGCTGGCGGTGGTACGCGCCTCCGGTAGCGGTGCGCGTGGTCTCCGCGTTGGCCATGTTGGCTGCCACCACCTCGGCGCGCATCCGCTCGGCCTGCATGGCGGTGCCCGAGGTCTCCATCATTGCAAAGAGGTTCATCTGGGTTTCCTTCTCACGCAACAATAATCTGCCGCGTAATCTTCAGATGAATCCCTGCACGTTGATCTCCACTTACTTGCTATCGGAATGGATGGCGTCCAAGATGCGCTGGTACTCCTGGCGGAGCAGCGCCACGCCGGTACGGAATCTTAACTGCGCCTCAGCCAGGTTCAGTCCCTCGCGGTCCATGGAGACATTGTTTCCGTCGGGCCGCGCAATCAGCCCGTCCACGGCCTTGATGTGCACCGGACGGGCCCCGCGCCCCTTCTCCACTCCGGTCATCGCCTCCCGCATCTCGGCCTCGAAGTCCATCCCCACGGCCTTGTAGCCGGGAGTGTCGATGTTGGCCATATTGGCCGCGGTCAGCTTGGTCTCGCTGACGGCCAAATCCAGATAGCGGGCAATCTGGTCGCTGAGCTGGCTCTCGACCTGCATCTACCTACCCTCCTTTGGCGGCTTCGTTGCGCAGGCTGTCGATGCGCTGCGGGCTACGAGCATAAGCTGGCCGAGCTGGATGTCTCTGAAGCGGCAGCATCGTTCGATTCCCGGGTAAACTTTCTCTCGGTCCATGGTTGGTCTTCCCTCCGTTTTTCGATGTACGCCCAGGTGGTGAGTGTGGCGAAGATGCCGCTCAGCGCGCCTATGGCGAAAATGATGTTGTCGGGCATGGATTAGAGTCACCTTCCTTCCTAACGAAATGCTCTTAGCAATTAGATGTTAGCTAAACGCCAGGAGATTCCGTTGTTCCTAATTGATCAGCAGCCCGAAATCGATTTCTTTCGCGGTCACGACGGATTCGTCGCCTGCCAGAATGGCGGCCCGCTCCAGCACGTGTTCCAACTCGCGGACGTTGCCCGGCCAGTCATGGGCGGTGAGCTTGGCCATCGCTCCCAGGTCGATCCGCTTGACCGGGGCCTCGCGGCCCATCCGCGCCAGAAAATGATTGACCAGCAGAGGCAGATCCTCGATATGCTCGCTCAGCTTAGGAGTGCGGATGAGGAAGACGGCCAGCCGGTAGTAGAGGTCGGCGCGGAAGCCGCCGGTCTGGGTCTGCAGGGCCAGCGGCTGGTGCGTGGAAGCCACGATGCGCACGTCCACCTTCAGGGTCTCATTATCGCCTACCCGCTGCAGTTCGCCGCACTCCACAAAGCGCAGCAGCTTGGATTGCAGGGCCAGCGGCATCTCCCCGATCTCGTCCAGAAATAGCGTACCCCCGTCAGCGGCCTCAATCCGCCCTACGCGCCCCTGCACCGCGCCGGTAAATGCGCCGCGGGTGTGGCCGAAGAGCTCGGCTTCCAGCAGCGCTTCGGGAATAGCCGCGCAGTTAATGGCGACAAACGGCTTGCGGCTGCGCGTCGAGAGGCGATGCAGGGCCTCGGCCACCAGCTCTTTTCCCGTGCCGGTGGGTCCTTCGATCAGCACCGGGGTAGAACGCGGGGCCACCAGGCGAACGCGGCGGCTGACCTCGAGCATACAGGGAGCGTAGCCAATCATTTCCGGCAACCGCTCACTGGATGCGGGTTCGGCGATGACCGCGGGCAGTTTCGCTTCTGCCGGCATGGTTTGAGGAAGGTGGGGAAACAGCCCGTCTGGCGAGGCGCTCCGCGGCGGAAATGCCGCCGGGGCCGGGGATGGAAGCGCCGGAATCGGCCACGGGCTGGTGTGCTGGGCGTCCAGCGGCGGATTCGTTGTATTGAGCGCCGGGGCCGCGTTCCAGATCGCTGTGTCGTTGTCCTGCGAGCGGCGCAAAGCATACAGCAGTTCCTGGCGGTAGGGTCCGCGCGGGCTCTCCTGCGCGATAGTGCCGCTGGCCGTCACCAGATCCACTTCGGGAAAAAAGGCGCGGAAATCCTTGAGAAACTCGGCCAGGTCGAGGTCGGGCAGCCATGAATCGACGATGACAGCCTCGGGCGGCGCCGCCTCCGCTTCTGCCCAGGCCTGGGCGCCCCCATCTGCCTCCCGCACCTGCCAGCGCAGGCCAGTGAGAGTCTCCGAGAGCCGCTGCCGAAAGTTGCGATCAGCGCTCGCCACCAGAGCCGTGCGCGGGCGGATGCGGCTGGTAATAAGGGGAAGAGTGGGAACGGGAACGGTTACCATGATTGTTCTCCTGAGCCTCAACTGCGTTGGTTGGATCTAAATCAAGCTGATGCGCTTGAAAAATCCTAAGCGGCGGCCGCCGGAGCAATTACGCTCGGCAGTATCGCGGGCACGGAATGCACCGGTAGGCCGGATAGCACAAGATCGGCCTCCGGCGGCACCATGTACCCCTGGCCGCGCACCGTGCGGATCAACTGTCCGGGAGGCGGGTCCTTGAGCTTGCGGCGCAGGTAGTTGATGTAGACATCCACGATGTTGGTGGTCTGCGTCGGCTCCAGGTTCCAGACCGAATCCAGCAGCTCCACCCGCGTGACGCATTGGCCGCGATTGAGCATCAGATGTTCGAGCAGGGCAAACTCCTTATTGGTGAGGATGATCGACATGCCGCCGCGGCGGGCGGTGTGGTCCAGCCGATCCAGTTCCAGGTCGCCGGCGCGCAACATCAGGCGCGCCTCGCGCTTGCGGCGCAACAGAGCCCGGCAGCGAGCCCGCAGTTCGTGCAGGCTGAAGGGCTTGATCATCAGGTCGTCGGCCCCAAGGTCCAGGCAGCGGACGCGCGTGTCCACCTCCTGGCGCGCGGTCAACACCAGAACCGGCAGGTCCGCGTCCATTCTGCGAATCTCCTCAAGCACCTGCTCGCCGTCTTTGATCGGCATATTCAAATCAAGAATGGTCAAGTCAGGCATCTCCTGGCGAAATGCCTCCACTGCGGCGGCTCCATCGTACGTCAGGTGAACATGGTGCCCGTCGACTTCTAAGCCGCGGCTCAGAAACAATCCCAGCGCCTTGTCGTCTTCGGCGATCAATAACCTCATGGCAACCTTTCTCTTTGAGCGGCGCTCTTGGTCCCTGCGCCTGTCTGCTCAGATTTCTGGCCGGCCAGCTTAGCGTGCGCTAACAGACGGCTTCACCTAACCATCCCGCGTATTAGGAAAAAACTCAAGGTTGGAAGAAAAAAAGGTAGGGTGGCGATTCCAGGAACGGCACTAAGGCCGGAAGGTTCCCGAAATGGCGAGGGTGCGCAGTCCTCCGGAAGAGGAGCCAATTCCCTCTCCAGCCAGCTTTGTTGCTGGCAATTAGACAACCTCAACAAGCGGCCGTGCTATCCCGCGCGCTGATTCTTGTTCGTCCGCGCTATGGCTTTATCGTGATACATCTCAGCGTCGGCGCGCGCGATCAGATTCTTCATCGTTTCGCCCGCCAGCCGCTCCGCAAGCCCAATCGAAGCGCCCACTTGCAGCTTTGTGGGCACGGAGTTTGCCTGTATCGTGTAGTTCCCGCAAACCCATTTGCGCAACCTTTCAATCTGCGCGGTGGCCTCGGCAAGGCCACAATGGAGCAGCAGGATGAACTCATCGCCGCCCCAGCGCCCGATGGTGTCCGTAGAGCGGCACACGGAGCGCAGTTCGGTTGCAAACTGTTTCAGCACCTCATCTCCGAACAAATGGCCATGCTTGTCATTCACCCCTTTGAACTCGTTGATGTCCAGGATGGCGACACAAAAAGGAGCCGCGGCATGAAGGGCTTTCTCAATCTGGCCCTCCGCGGACAAACGGCTATGCAGTCCGGTAAGCGCGTCGCGCGAGGCGATCTCTTCCGCCTCTTCCAGCCGGGTTTGATAAGTAGTCACTTCCTTCTTGAGTTGGTCGATTGCCGCCTTGCCTTCGGCGGTCATACGGTCTATCGAGGTCTTCAAATCCGAGGCGCTCTGCTTGATCGACTCCCGGATCGCGGTCAGGTCTTCCAGGTTGGCGATGCTGTTGAGCCGCGTTGTGACGTCGGTAATTTGAGTGGCGCAGCGCTGGTCCCGCTGGCCCACGGACTCGGCGGTGCGAGCCATCATCAGCAATATCTCTTTTATTTCGCCGGTCTGTTTTTGGTAATGCATGGACGTGAGCCGTCCCCAGCCCTGCAAGTGCTCTCGCACGCCGGCTTCCGTCTCTTTGACCGACTCGCAGGTAAGTTTTGCGGTAAGCTTCTCTTCCAGCTTGCCCAGGCCTTGCTTCAACTCCCTGCCCAGAGCCGGACAAGCGTCCTGACCGCAGTTGCCCATCTCCAACAGGGAGGAGCGATAGGCGGCAACGGTCACTGGAAGAAGAGATTGTGTCTCCGGCTCGCCGTCTTCGCCGGGCTCCGTTTGTGTCTGCTCAAGATATTTTTTGATGGAGATCATTGTTCCTCGAAGAATCGCTCTCCGCGCAGGGATGAAGCGCGGTAGGAATACCACAGGCATATCGGCAATTCTCTAGTTTTTCTTTAGTCTTGGTTGTAGGATGGTGGCGCGCGAATTGGCGCGGGGAGATTTAATTTCCGCTAAGATCATTCGATGGAGATGCGAGCCACGTTGCGTGGCTCGACCTGGGAGAGATGGAATGACGGAAGAAGAGAAGCAATCCAAACAAGGCTACCTGGCGAACTGCAAAGCAGAGGCGGAAAAGGCCTATGACGGCATGTACGATGCGCACTCTTTCCGCGATGCAAACGACTGCTACCGCGACGCCAAGGAGTATTTCTACGCGGCCATCGGGCACGCCGAGGAGCTCGGTTTGCCGGAGGAGGCGGAGGCGCTGCGCAAGCGTTTGGAACACGTGAAGGCGGTCTTCAGAAGCCAGTTTGCGCAGTGATCGAAAATTAGATGAAAAAAAGAGTTGACACGGTTCGCTTTTTATTCGCTATAATGCGCGCATGGCTGTCACACGTCGGCAAAAAGAGATTCTCGACTTCCTGGAGTCGTTTGTAGCGCGCAACGGTTACTCCCCGTCCTTTGAAGAGATCGCGCGCGGCATGAGGCTGAAGAGCCTGGCAACCGTGCATAAGCACATTACCAACCTCGAAAAGAAGGGGTTGCTGGACCGCGTGCATAATCGCAGCCGCTCCATCGACGTATTGCCGCCGGGAACGCGGAGCCGCACCAGCGACCGGCTGCCGCTTGCCGGGCGCATTGCCGCCGGGTACCCTGTTGAGGCGATGGAGACCGAGGAGAGCATCTCCCTGCATGACGTGGTGGGCAACCGCGATGTCTTTGCCCTCGAGGTGCGCGGGGACTCGATGCGCGACGAGCACATCATCAGCGGCGATTACGTGCTGGTGGAGCGCACGCGCACGGCGCGCCAGGGTGAGATTGTGGTGGCGCTGGTGCGCGGATCCGAAACCACGCTGAAACGCTTTTTCACCGAAGGAAGCCGGGTGCGGCTGCAACCGTCCAACCTGGAGATGGATCCCATCTACCTTCCCGCCGCGCAGGTGGCCATTCAGGGCCGGGTGCTGGGTGTGCTGCGCAAGTACCGGTGAAATAGGGAACAGGGAATAGGGAACAGAAAGCGGCGCGCCGGTAAGTCTGAGAAACAGCGCGCGCGAAGAGTGATTTGATGTATTTCCTAAACGGAGACGACCGTCTGTTCCCTGTTCCCTGTTCCCTGCTTCTATCACGCCAGTAGACTCTTGATCTTCTCGTCAATCACATCCTGGGGCACATAGCCGACGATTTGATCAGACACTTGGCCGCCTTTGAAAAATAAAAGTGCTGGAATCCCGCGAACGCCGTAGCGTGACGGGGTTGCGCCGTTCTCGTCCACATTCACCTTGGCCACCTTCAGCTTGCCGGCATAGGTAGCGGCCATGCCCTCCACAATTGGCGAAATGGCCTTGCAGGGACCGCACCACGCGGCCCAGAAATCCACCAGTACCGGTTGCTCGCTCTGGAGCACCTCCTGGTCGAATGTTGCATCGCTTACTTCAAGAACTCCCAAACCTGCCATGATCCTCCTTGCGGTCACTGCCTACATCCAGTGTAACGGCAACCGGGCCTTCATGAGATGCGTCAAAGAGAGGCAAAGTCGCAAACTGCTCGTTTCCGTTCAACAGAATTGCGAGACCTGCAAAAACTGAAAGGCTAAGGCTCTCTGTTAATTGCTGTTAACAAGATAGATTTCGCATGAAGAGAAAATAAAAGCGCCCGGATCCTAAGAAGGATCACGGGCGCTAGAGCAGCCCTCCCCCAGAACTGCCCACGCTGCAAATTTAGGAGTTTCAAAGGCGAAACGCAAGCAATCTTTAGTAACAGCTTAAGTTACATATTAGTAAGGACATACAGGGAAAAAGTAACATATCGGCCGGATTTGTACAAAATAGAATGTTGCGATCGCAGCAAGCAGCCAGGCTGGATAAATCTGTAAGCCCGTGGTCAAAGGCCGAGGAGCGCCGCCTCAAAGGAATGGCTTGCTCCGTCCGGCACAAACCGGCACAGCTTGAGTTCTGGCTCCGCTGATCCTGTCAGCGCCTTGTGAATGGCAGCCGCAGCCCCCGGCACTTTCTCCTCGCTGCTGATGACAACCAAAACCGACGGCCCTGCGCCGCTCAGAGCCACGCCCAGAATGCCATGCTCTCCGGCCAGCGGCAGCAAGCGCGGCAGCAAGGGACAGAGGGGTGCGCGGTAGGGCTGGTGAATGTGGTCTCGCATGGCCATGCGCAGCAGATCACCGCGTCCCTGTGCAAATGCCATCCCCAGCAGCGCGGCAGACTGAATGTTGGCCACCGCGTCGGCGCGGGAGTAAGTTTCAGGCAACATTGCGCGGGCCTCGCCGGTGGACAAAGGCTCGGCGGGCAGCACCACGATGGCCCGCCACTCGGTCGACGGCGCGACGCGAGCCACATGGACCCGCCTGCCCTCGCAAGCAGCCGCCACAAATCCGCCCAGCCAGCAGGCCACGGCGTTGTCCGGATGTCCCTCCAGCTCGACCGCCTCCTCCAGAATCCGTTCTGAACTCCAGTCCAACTGACCAAAATGCACCGCAAGAAGGATGCCCGCAAGCCGTCCCGCCGCCGAAGAACCGCAGCCCATTCCCAGCGGAATTTCGTTGGTCATTTGAATGGCCAAAGGAATCACCCGCTGCCCGTTGCTCTCCAGCAGATTCTTGTAAACCTCCAGGATGAGATTGTTCTCAAGCCTCGAACAAAGCTCCCGGTCGCGTCCAGTCGCGTCGATAGAGAACTCCGCGGCCGGCTGAGCCTCTATCTCCAGATAAAAATCCAGCGCCACAGCCGCGGCATCGAAGCCGGGTCCAAGATTGGCCGAGGTGGCCGGCAGGCGCAGCCGTAACCTGGCAGGGTTGGCGTCTCCGAAAAACGCGCTCAAAGCCTCGCTCATCCTGCTCTTCCCTTTAGCGTGGCCAATACCGCCGCCGGCGTAGCCTCCACGGCCACCGCATCGCGCCGCAGAGCGGCAATCTCCGCTTCCCTTCCCTCCATCTCCTCTTTTTTCAGCAGCGTTCCGCGATGAAAGTCGATGGTGTAGTCGGCATCCTTGAGCGTGTGCCCTGTCAGTATCAGAACCACCGTCTCGCCGGAAGCCACCTTGCCCTCGGCGCGCAGCTTCTTCAGCCCTGCCAGCGTCACCGCGGAGGCCGGTTCGCAGCCCAACCCCTCGGCGCCAATCTCCGCCTTGGCAATAGCGATCTCGGCTTCGGTCACATCCAGGCACCAGCCGCCCGTCTCCTGAATAGCCTTCACGGCCTTGTGCCACGAGGCCGGATTGCCGATGCGAATAGCCGTGGCGCGGGTGTGGGCCTCCACCGGCTCCATCGACGTTCCGCCATTGTCGGCCATGCTGCGCACCAGCGGATTGGCCCCCGCTGCCTGAATTACGCTGATGCGTGGCATCTTCGCCACCAGCCCCAACTCGTACATCTCTCTGAATCCCTTGCCCAGCGCCGACGAGTTGCCCAGGTTGCCGCCGGGCACAATCAGGTGATCGGGAACGCTCCAGTCAAAGGCCTCGGCAATCTCCAGGGCCGGCGTCTTCTGCCCCTCCAGCCGGTAAGGGTTCACCGAGTTCAGCAGATAGATGGGCGCTTCCTGCACAATCTGCGACAGCAGACGCAGGCAGCCGTCAAAATCCGCCTTCAACTGGCAGGTCAATGCGCCGTAGTCCATGGCCTGCGACAGCTTGCCCCAGGCAATCTTTCCTTCCGGAATCAGCACCAGGCACTTGAGCCCGGCGCGCGCGGCATAGGCGGCCATGGAGGCCGAAGTGTTCCCGGTAGACGCGCAGGCCACCCACTCGTAGCCGCGCTCCTTGGCCACACTCAGCGCCGCGGTCATGCCCGTGTCCTTGAAGGAGCCGGTTGGATTCATTCCCTGGTGCTTGGCAAAAAGCTGGTCGATCTTCAGAGCTTTTGCGGTGCGCGTCATTTGGTACAGAGGCGTGTTGCCCTCGCGCAGGCTCACCGCGTTGCTAAAGTCGTCCAGAATAGGCAGCAACTCGCGAAAACGCCAGACGCCGGAGCGGTCCAGCTCCTCGGAGGATGAACGCCGCTCCCGCCAAAGCCACTTGAGAGCGCCGGGGTTGGGCCGGTCCGGGCCTCCTCGCTGGCCCCAGCCGGGGTACTCCACGTCAAACAGCTCTCCGCAAGCGGCGCAACGGAAATCCGGCCGGGCATCCACGCCCGCTATCCGCGCCCCGCATCCGATACAGCGCAATTGATGCAAAATCTCGTTCATGTCTGGTTTTAGCCTATCAGCGCGCGGCGATTTTTGCCTTATATTAATGTTGTCGGGCGAACCAGGAATGCCTAATTCGCGGCAATGACCAACAGCGTTGCGTCATCCTGGAATTTTGCGCCGCAGAAGGCGGAGACTTGCGCCAGCAGCAGGGTATTCAATTCGTTTGCAGTGAGCGTGCTGTTGCCTCTTGCGAATGCCGCGATGCTCGCTTCCTCGAATTCCTGCCCGTTCGGGCTGGAGGCCTCAGTGATACCGTCGGTAAACAGAAACATGCGGTCTCCTGCCCTCAGCTCGACGGTGGAATCTTCGTAGCTCCAGGCTGGGAAAACGCCCAGCACTGCGCCGCCTTGCTCAAGTACTCGGATGGTGCCATCCGACAAGAAGATGGGGTAAGGATGCCCGGCGTTACAGTACCGGAACGTGCTCGTTTCACCATCGAGAACTCCGTAGAAGAAGGTGACGAACTTCCCTGTCGCGATGTTGTCACACAGAAGCCGATTAACTTTGCCGCATACTTGGGCCGGACTCTCCGCGTCGCTCGCAAACGCGCGTACAGCGGCCTGCACATTAGCCATCAGTAGAGCGGCGGATACACCTTTTCCGACCACGTCGGCGATGCAGATTCCAAGCCGATGCTCACCGAGCCGAAGCACGTCGTAGTAATCTCCGCTCACCGTGCTGGCAGGCTGCCACGCTCCCGCGACTTCGAATCCCGGAATCTGGGGAATTTTTCTGGGAAGCAGCGACTGCTGTATATCGCGGGCGCGCTCCAATTCTTGTTCCTGCATTTCAAGCCGGGCAGCGCCGCGTTCCACCGAATGCTGCAACTCGACATTGCGTCGCTCCAGCCGCTCTTTCGTGGTGTGAAACAGAAATAAGGAAATGCCAAAGACAAATGTGGCCAGGAAGGGAAACTTCCATCCGGTTGTGAGGAGATGAAGAAGCGTCTGAGGCGTCGGTGGAGCAATGAACCATACAATTGCGGTCGAAATAAGATAGACAGGAACTGTCACTCCAAAAAGGACAATCAAAAAAAACAGGTAGTTGAAAGGAAATCGTTGTGCTCTGTAAAGAAACTCCAGCCGGCCTATTGCGGGCGATAGAAGATTCCCGATGCAAAGAGAGTAAGTTAAAACCGTGACAGGATTGATTTGCTGTCCAATTGCCCAGAAAATGGCGGCAATGACAGCCGACATAGAGAGGTAAACGAGCTGCTGCCGGAAGAATTGAGACAAAGACGGAAATTTCACGTTCACCTCGCCACAATACCTGAACCCCAACAGCTTCTATTTCGGCTTCTCTGCCGTAGCAGGGCCGCTCTGCGCCTTATCCAGCGCTGGGTCTTTCAGTTCCCTGCGCGTCTGCTTGCCGTGCGGACCGTCTGGGTCGTACTCCAGCAGTTGCAGATAATGCGCCTTGGCATGGGCATAATCGCCCAGGTGGTGTTCCGCCTCGGCTAATCCCCAATAAACCTCGGGATTCTCCGGGTCCAGAATCAGCGCAGACTCAAAGCGCGAAAGAGCCGCCTTCCAGTTTTTCCTGTCCAGATAGTAGTCGCCCACCTCGATGTCTTTGGAAGAAGCCTCCTGGTGGGTGGGCTCCTTGAGGACAAGAAGTTTTTTCTTTTTTCCCGGCTGATCGTCCTCCCCCGGCCTGGGCAGCAGACTCCCCAGGCCTGTGAGGCTGGAACTGGAATTGATGCTGGAATCGGCATCTGAGCCGCTCGTAGCCTCCGGCGCAGGGTCGTCTGGACTGCGGACCGGGTCAACGTCCTCGCCATGCATAGGAACCGGCGAGCTATCCGGCCCCCTTTCCATCTCTCTTTCCTCGCCGCGATAAGTCCCCGGGGGCAGCGGTGGCGGGATCTTCGAGGGCATCACCGGAACCGTGCTCGTGTCCTCGGGAAAGGGATTGGTGTTGGACTGAGCGGGCGCTGCCGGCTGCGATGAGTTCGGCTGCGGCTTCTGGCTCTCGGTCGCCGGCTTGCTCTGGCCTTTGGTGTCGCCCGCAGCCGGCGCCTGTGCCATCAGACACGGCGCCGCCGTCAAGCAGCCCGCCAGCATCAGCGCGATAAAAACGATCCGTCTCATCTTAAAATCCATCATACTGCCCACGGACCACTCTCCTCTGTTACGATTTGTTTCATACAGATCAAAAGGAAAGCATCGCACACCGCATGGCACTCATCACCCGCTCCTCCGCCATTCACTCTACCGGCTGTTTTACCACCACCGCCATCCGCAAAGGCCGGCGCGTGGCCGAGTACACCGGCCCCCGCATCACCAAGGCCAAGGCAGACGTCGCCTACGAGAACTCGTCCATCACCTACCTGTTTGGACTCGGTGACGGCTCAGTGGTCATCGACGGCAAATGCACAGCCATGTACATCAACCACAGTTGCGACCCCAACTGCGAGTCTGTTGAAGTAGGCGGACGCATCTGGATCAAGTCCATCCGCAACATCGCCCCCGGCGAGGAGATCACCTACGACTACTGTCTCTACGACGGCGACGACGGTGAAGCCCTGTGCAATTGCGGCGCAGCCAAATGCCGCGGCACCATGTACTCGAAGGAAGAGGTCCGCCGCCGCAAGGCCGCCGCAAAAAGGGCCGTCAAAAAGCAGACCAAATAGAAACACTGCGTAACAGTGGGATTATTTTCTGCATTGTAATTCTGCAGTGAGTGACCAAACTCCTGCAAAACCAGACCTGAATGCTCGCGCCGTTCTTGCACTGACTTGGCTCAACGTTCACAGGACGCGTAGTCCCCCCGGAACGATACAATCCCTCTAGGCGGCCTCCAGTTCATAGAGGCCCAGGGAGCGGGTTCATCCATGGGTTATCAGGTTCTAGCCAGGAAATACCGTCCGCAGCGCTTTGCCGACGTGGCCGGCCAGGATCACGTCACCCGGACGCTGCTCAACGCCCTCAGCCAGAACCGCGTCGCCCACGGCTACATCTTCAGCGGCCACCGCGGCATCGGCAAAACTACCATCGCGCGCATCGTGGCCATGGCCCTGAACTGCCGCACAGAAATCGGCACACCGGCCCGCCCCACGCCTGAGCCCTGCGGCACATGCGACTCCTGCACGGAGATTCGCCAGGGCAACGCCGTGGACGTGATCGAGATTGACGCCGCCACCAATCGCGGCATCGACGAGATTCGCGAACTGCGCGACGCCGCCCGCTACGCGCCCTCCCGCGACCGGTACAAGATTTATATCCTCGACGAGGCCCACCAGATTACCGACGCGGCCTTCAACGCCCTGCTCAAAACCCTGGAAGAGCCTCCCGCGCACGTCATCTTCATGATGGCCACCACGCAGCCGGAGGACATTCCGCAGACCATCCGCTCGCGCTGCCAGCACTTCAGCTTTCACGCCGTCAAATTCGACGACATTCTGGCACAGTTGAAGATGATCGCCGGTGAGGAGCAGGTCGAAGCCGAGGATGCCGCGCTGGCCCTGCTGGCCGAGGCCGGCGACGGCTCCATGCGCGACGCGCTCTCCATCATGGACCAGGCCATCGCCTCCGCGCCGGTGGAGAACGGCCGTCCGGTGCTTTCGTCCGTGCAGATTCGCGAGCTCATGGGTTCAGTCCCCAATGCCGTCTTCGAGCGCCTGCTGGAAGCCGTCGCCGCCGGACAGAGCGCCGAGTTGATGGAGCAGTTGAATCTGCTGGTCAACGCCGGCCACAATCCCTCGTCACTGGCGCGGCAGATGGTCCGTTACCTGAGAAATAGTTTGATGGCCAAGCTGGGCGGCGAGCAGACCGAGCTGTTGCAAATCTCCGGCGATGAGCGCGCCCGCGCCGTCCGTACAGCGCTTCTCTTCACCGAGGAAGAGCTGACCCGTAACCTGCAAATCGTTCTGCGCACCTTCGACGACCTGAACTACCGCCAGGAGCAGCGCTTCCACCTGGAACTGGGCCTGCTCAAGCTGATTCATGCCCAGCGGCTGCTGCCGATTGAGGAGCTGTTGAGCGGTGTGAGTGCTGCGCGCCCCGCGAATCCGGCCTCAGCATCAACACCACGGCCAACCGCAAGCCCCGCGCGTCCGGCGGCTTCGACTGCTGCTCCGGCGCATTCGCCTTTTGGTCCGTCGGAGGGAGGCGGGGGTTTCAACCCCCGCACTACGCATGCAGATTCGAAGCGGGCTTTAGCCCCGGAGGGACGTTTTTCATCCTTTTCATCGGGAATCTCCGGCGATTCCGCGGACTCTTCACTAGTCTCTCCTGTTACCGCGAGTTCGCCCTTCCCTGCCGCGACCGCGACGGCCACCGTGTACGCCACAACGATTACCGAAGGCGCGCTGGCGGTAGCTCCGCAGGCTGTTGTTTCGGCTCCCACCATCGAGCAAATTCGCCACGCCGTCGTCAGCGCACTCGTCGAGGGCGGTCACGTTTCGGCGTCGCAACTTCTCGGCACGGGTAAATGGACCATCGATGGCGCCAGCCTGCGCATCGAGGTAGCCGGCATGGGCAAGAAGATGCTGGCCCTGACGATCAACGCCGCTGCGGAGAAGATTATTCGCCAGGAGTTGCAAAGGCTGGGTGCGCCGACGCGCTTGCTGGTGGTTCCCGGCGAAGGAACTGCGCCGACTTCCGCACCGATGCCCGCGCCACTCGCCGGAAGCATTCAAGAAGCCGCGCTAGCCAATCCGTTAGTCCAGCGGGCGCGGGAAATCTTCAAGGCCGAGGTGCGCAGCGTTGTTGATTTAAGGCAAAAATAATTGCTCGCTCCAGATGAGGAGTACAGGTCATGCTCAACCCGCTCAAAATCTCCGAGATGCTCTCACAGGCCAACCAGATGCAGGAGGAGGTTCAGCAAAAACTTGCCCAGACGGTGGTCGAGGGAACGAGCGGCGGCGGCGCCGTGACCGCAACCATGAACGGCAAGAAACAGCTTCTCAAAATCCGCATTGAGCCGGCTGCGGTGATTGGCCTGGGCGGTGACAAGCCGGACGTGGAGATGCTCGAAGACCTGGTGGTGGCTGCTGTCAACGAAGCCGGACGCAAGGCCGAAGAGGCCATGAAATCCAGTGTGCAGGGAATGTTGGGCGGGCTCAAACTGCCGGGACTGGGTTGAGTCTTTGGCGCATCTAGGACACTTTCGGAAAGCACTGACCACTGTTCACTGTACACTGTCCACTGTTTTTTAGGAGGCGCGCACGTGTCACGTTATGCCGAGCCAATGGCCCGACTGATCGAAGAGTTGAAGAAGCTGCCGGGGGTGGGCGCCAAGAGCGCGCAACGGTTTGCCTTCCACATTCTGCGCTCCAGCGACGAGGATGCGGCGGCGCTGGCCGAGGCGGTGCGCGGCCTCAAGGCAAATCTGCGCCTGTGCTCGGTCTGCAACAACGTCACCGATGTCGATCCCTGCGCTTACTGCGCCAACCCTACGCGCAACCATCGCCTGGTCTGCGTCGTCGAGGAGCCCACCAACATTGCAGCCGTGGAGCGAACGCGCAGCTCCCATGGCGGCTACCAGGGCGTTTACCATGTGCTGCACGGTACGCTCTCGCCCCTGCACGGAGTGGGACCGGACCAGTTGCGCACAGGCACCCTGATTGCGCGCGTCGAGCAGGGCGAAGTAGACGAGGTTATCCTGGCCACCAGCCCTACTCTCGAAGGCGAAGCCACTGCGCATTGGCTGGCCGGCGCGTTGCGCGTTTTTCCGGTGCGTATTACCCGCATCGCAACTGGCGTCCCTGCAGGCAGTGACATCGAATACGCCGACGAGGTGACGATGGCGCGGGCGCTGGAGGGACGGCGGGAGCTTTAAGCAAATTTTTCTTCGGCGGTTAGAGCGTCAAACAAAACAAGCGAGAATCTACGAGGCCGATTCACGAGTTTGCAACTGACTTGTCTTACACTGGAAACAACCACCGGCTGCGGCTCCTGGCCAGTGGATCCCAACCGGAGAACCATCCATGCAGGAAGCGGGCATCCCCAGCGTAGGCCAGACCACGGCTCCAATCCCGGCCACAGCCCCGGTCGTCGAAGCCATCATTCGCGCCGAGAAGATCGAGAAGTACTATGCGCAGCCCAGCCAGAACCGCATTCAGGTCATCTCCGCCACCGATCTCTCCATCATCCCCGGAGAGATCGTTGCCCTGCTCGGTCCCTCCGGCTCCGGCAAGTCCACCATGCTGCGCATATTAACCGGCCTCTCCATGCCCACAGCCGGCCAGGTCTACTGGCACGAGAAGCCCATCGCCGGCGCGGAGATCAACGTCTCGATTGTCTTTCAGAGCTTTGCCCTTTTTCCCTGGCTCACGGTGCTGGAAAATGTTGAAGCCCCGCTCCAGGCGCGCGGAGTTTCAGCCGACGTACGCCGCGACCGCAGCATGAAAATGTTGGACACTGTCGGCCTGGACGGCTTTGAAGCCGCCTACCCAAAGGAGTTGTCCGGCGGAATGAAGCAGCGTGTCGGCTTTGCTCGCGCCCTCGTCGTCGAGCCGGAAGTTCTCTTCATGGACGAGCCTTTCAGCGCCCTGGACGTGCTGACCGCCGAGAACCTGCGCAGTGAGTTGCTGGAGCTGTGGGCTAATAAGACCATGCCCACCAAGGCAGTTTTTCTGGTCACGCACAACATCGAAGAAGCGGTGCTGCTGGCTGACCGCATCATCGTGTTTGGGAAGAATCCCGGCCACATCCGGACTGATTTCAAGGTGCTGCTTACTCAGCCCCGCGACCGCGCGTCCGCGACATTTATTGAACTGGTCGACTACATCTACAAAGTGCTCACCAAGCCCGACGTGACTCCCGCCGAGGCGCCCGATCAGCAAGCCGAGCCCAAGCCGCGCGATCAGCGCCAGATGCACTATGAGGCGCTGCCCCACGCCCGCCCCGGCGGCATAGCCGGCTTGCTGGAATTGCTGATCGACAAGGGCGGCCGCGACGACATCTATCGCCTGGCCGATGACCTGAGCTTCGAGATCGACGACCTGCTGCCCATTGTCGATGCCGCTCAACTTCTCGGCTTCCTCACGGTCGAAGAGGGCGACGCGGCCATCACCCCCAGCGGCACGGAGTTTGCCAACTCCGAGATTCTCCGCCAGAAGGAACTCTTCCGCGACGCCGCCGTGGCTCACGTCCTGCTGCTGCGCCAGATTCGCCGCGCTCTCGAAGCCAAGAAAGATCATACCGTCCCAGAGGACTTCTTCCTCGACATGCTCGACGAGCAGTTCAGCGAGGAGGAGTGCCAGCATCAAATCGAAACCGCCGTCACCTGGGGCCGCTACGCGGAACTGTTTGACTACGACGCCGGTCACCGCCGCTTTGTGCTGCCCGACGCGCAGGACGAAGAGATCGCCGCCAGCGAGGACGCCGAGTGAAGCCCCCGCATCCACTGGCGCAAACGCGGGTCCCAGCCCAGACCTGGCCGTTTATTATCGATGCGGCCGTAGTTCTCTGCGGCCTCGCCTTTTTCCTGGGCATGATCAAGCTGGGAACTTACTGGATGGCGCGGCCCGTACCGGCAGTCGTCATTTCCCACTCGGTCCGCGCGCTGCCGCTCTACGCCTTTTACTCCGTCACGCGCATTGCCGTCGCCTACCTGTTCAGCCTTATCTTCGCCGTCTCCTACGGATACATCGCCGCCTACAATCCGCGCGTTGAAGCCTGGATGATCGCCGTCCTCGACATTCTCCAATCCATCCCTGTGCTCAGCTTTCTGCCCGGCGTGATGCTGGCCATGATGGCCCTGATTCCCGGCCACCAACTGGGCATCGAGATGGGTTCCATCCTGCTCATCTTCACCGGCCAGGTCTGGAACATGGCCTTCAGCTTCTACTCCTCGCTGAAAAGCATCCCGAGCGAGATGATTGAAGCCTCCCGCATCTACCGCTACTCCGCCTGGCAGCGCTTCTGGCAGCTTGAGCTGCCTTTCTCCGCCATCGGCCTCATCTGGAACTCCATCGTTTCGGTTGCTGGCGGCTGGTTCTTTCTCATCGTCTGCGAGATGTTCGCCTTCCGGGGAACCAACTTCCGCCTGCCCGGCCTGGGCAGCTATCTGCAAACCGCAGCCTCGGCCAGCCCAGTCGATACACATGCCCTGTTCTGGGGCCTTACGGTTCTGGTGCTCATCATTGTCGCCACCGACCAGTTGATCTGGCGGCCGCTCATTGCCTGGAGCGACAAATTCAAATTCGAGCAGACCGAATCCGCCACCCGCGTCACTTCGCCCATTCTCTCGCTGTTGCAGCAGACCAGCGCGCTCACCCGACTGCCCGCGCGCATCTGGGGCGGCGTGGAAGAGCGCATCTACCATAGGCTCTCGCAAACCCGCGAATGTCGCACTGTGCAGCCCATGGACGACACACCCGGCAAGGGCGGAAAACTGCTCCCGCGGCTGCTGGCTGTCTTTGCGGCTCTGGCCGTCTTATGGGGTCTTTTCGAGGCTTACCAGTTGCTTCGCGGTACCACCTGGGCAGAGATTCGTCTGCTCCTGCTGTGCGCCGGAGCCACCTACCTCCGTGTCAACACAGCCATCATCCTCGCTGCCCTGTGGACCATTCCAGTCGGCGTCGCCATCGGATCTAATCCGCGATTGGCCCGGTTTCTCCAACCCATCACCCAGGTTGTTGCCTCGGTCCCGGCCACCGCGCTCTTTCCTGTCCTGATGCTCGGGCTGATCCGCATCGGCGGAGGCCTCGGCGTCGGCTCTATTGCTTTGATGTTGTTGGGAACGCAGTGGTACATCCTCTTCAACGTCATTGCCGGCGCCATGGCTATTCCCTCCGACCTCAAGGAGGCCGCCGACATCTATCGCTTTACTCGCTGGCAGCGCTGGACCCGGCTGATCCTGCCCGGCATCTTTCCTTATCTCGTCACCGGCATGATTACCGCCTCGGGCGGAGCGTGGAACGCATCCATCGTCTCCGAATACTTCCACATCGGCGATCAAACTCTGCAAACTGTGGGCCTGGGAGCGCAGATCAGCGCGGCCAGCGATAGCGGAAACATTTCTATTCTTTTGTTGGCTACCATCCTGATGGCCTCCATCGTTGTCACCATGAACCGCCTGGTCTGGCGACGCCTCTACCGCCTGGCAGAAACCCGGTATAAACTGGAGGGTTGAGCCAATTGCAAAATTCAAAGAGGAGTGCAAGTAGTGTCAGGGTTTGCAAGAGGCACAGATGTTTGCAGATCATTTCGGCATCTTGTAGCACAATCATTCTCAGGTGCTTTTTCTCCATTCGTCCTCCAAATGTGCCGCTAACTCCTTATCCTGGACGACTTTCCAGGGAACTCCTTTGTTATGACGATTTTACAGCGCAACCCTGTCTGTAACATCAAGAAAACAACGACTTTGCGTCCAAAGTACGGGTGGGGGTACCATCCAATGCAGCACCAGCGTTGCCGTCGGAACAAACCAAAGCTCCGAAGGGGTGCATGAATTTGTAATGCCGGTTTCTTGGTAATTTTGCAAGAGGCTTGGTTGATCGGGGCATTCATCAACTGGATGGACCAGGTAATAATAGAAAAATGATCTGCGCCAAGAGTGAGTTGACTCGATACCGGACCCGCTTTACCGACGGCGAACACGAGGGCATCGCCGACACGACTGCCGACAAGGGCGGGGAGCATTCCGGCTTCCGGCCACACGATTTGCTGGAGGCCGCCTTGGCGACCTGTGTGAACATGACTGTACGCATGTATGCGGACAACCACGGAATTCCCGTGCGCGGCGTGACCACAAACGTCAGCCTGGACAGAACCCATCCCGACGAAGTTGTCTTCCGCTATGAAGTTGAACTGGACGGTGAACTGACAGATGAGCAGCGGAACAAGCTGTTTCAAGCCGCAAGCGCATGTCCCGTCCGCAAAACGCTGTCAAAGAAAATCAGGTTTGAAAGCGGCCCGGGTGCGCCAAACGCGTAGTTATTCTTGAGAGCCAATTAGCCGGTTTTTGGGGAGGGTGCTTCATGATTCGAGTCGGTTTGGTTGGGTTTGGAATGGTAGGGCGGGTTTTTCACGCTCCGCTGATCTCCTCGGTCGAAGGACTGGAGCTGGCCGCCGTCATGGAGCGCACTTCGGACAAGGCCGCTGAGCGCTATCCCGGCATCATCACCTACCGCTCTCTTGACGCCATGCTGGCCGACGACTCACTCGGTCTCTTCGTGGTTGCCACGCCCAGCCAAAGTCACTTCGAGGTTGCCAGCCAGATTCTCCGCGCCGGCAAAAACGTCATCGTGGACAAGCCTGTCTGCACTACGTCCACTGAAATTGCCCAGCTCATGGAGCTTGCCACAGCTCATAACACCTTCTTCGCACCGTTTCATAACCGTCGCTGGGACAGCGACTTCCAGACGATTCAGAAACTACTGCATGAGGGTTCGCTGGGCCGTCTGATCTACTTCGAATCTCGTTTTGATCGCTGGCGGCCTGATCCTCCCACCGAACGCCTCTGGAAGGAAGCGCCTTCCTCGGGAGGCGTTTTGCTCGACCTGGGAACGCATCTGGCCGACCAGGCGCTGGTGCTCTTCGGCAAGCCGGAAGCGGTCTCCGCCGAGATTTTATGCGAGCGCGAATGGGCTCGCGCCTGCGACGCTATCACCCTCCGCCTGCGCTATCCGGGCTTCCTGGTTGTCCTGGGCGCCAACTGCCTGAGTACGCCTTCGCGCCCGCGCTTCCACCTGCGCGGCGCCAAAGGCAACTACTGGAAATCCGGCCTCGACCCGCAGGAGGCCGCGCTGAACAAAGTCACCCGCATCGACGATCCGGAGTGGGGCAAGGAGCCAGCCGCCGAATGGGGAAATTTGATCGTGGATGTGAACGGCAACACCGTCACCCGGTCCATCGAGCCCATCCCCGGTGACTACCGGCTCTATTATGCGGGCGTCCGCGACGCCCTGCTGGGCAAGCCGTCTGCTCCAGTTCCGGTCGTGGCCGCATGGCGCGTGGCGCGCCTGCTGGAGTGGGCCGCGGAAAGCTCCGACAAGCGCCGAGAAATCATTTGCGACTGGAGCGAGGAGCCGAAGTAAGCGGAGCAATCAACCAAGTAGATGATGAATCTGCCCCTCACCCTTTGCTCTCCGGCTCTTTTTCCACCAGCGGTACCCAGAAGCGGAAGCAAGCTCCGTGTCCGGGAGCGCTCTCGGCCTCGATCCCGCCGCCGTGCGCAGCCAAAATGGCGCGGGTAATCGCCAACCCCATCCCGGTTCCCTTCCCTTTGCCGGCGCCGTTCTTGCCCCGGTAGAACTTATCGAAGATGAAGGGCAGATCGGCGGCGTCAATGCCCTCGCCATCGTCCTCCACGCGAAACTCCAACCGGTCGCCCGAGCACCGGCTGCCCAGCAGGATGCGGCCGCCCGCCGGTGTGTACCGGGCCGCGTTCTCCAGCAGGTGTCGCAACACGCGGCCCAGCAGATGCGGATCGAACCAGGCTGGATTGTTCTGTTGGTTCTGACCAGCCGCTCCTTCGACTGCAACGACTACCCGATGCGCGGCCAGAGCGTTTCGCGACTCTTCAATGGCTTGATCGAGCATAGCGCGCGGATGTTGCGGCGCGAGGTGAACTTGTACCACATTAGCGTCGATCTCGGCCATCTCGACTGCCTCGCCAATCAGCCTGTCCAGCCGCGAGCTCTCTTCGTCGATAATGGCCGCCAGTTCCAGCCGTCCAGCCTCGTCCAGCCCCTCACCCTCAATCAGCGTAGTAGCGGCGGCCCGAATGGCGGTCAGGGGCGTTCGCAACTCGTGAGTCAGCGAATCGATCAGCGCGGAGCGCAGCCGATCCGCCTCGTGAGCCGCCTCCAGGCGGGCAGAAGTCTCAATCGCCGTGGCGCGGGTGAGCGCGATGGCCACCTGCGCGCTGATCGCCGTAGCCACCTCCCGGGAAAGCGTGTCCGGACGAAGGCCCAGCGCGCCCACCGGCCGCAGCCCCATCATCAACGTCCTCGCCGTGAAGGCTCCCGGTATGACCTGCGTCGGATTCTGGCCCAGGGTCATGGCCCTCAGACTGGCCAAGATGCTCATCGGCAACTCGGAGGTCGAGGTGTAGAACTCATCCAGGTCGCGGACGTAGAGCACCACCCCATCCAGCTCGAAGATTCGCCCGATCAGATGGGGCAGGTCGTGGATCAGCCCGGCTGCGTCCTCCTGCAGCATCATCTCCTGCGAAAGTTCATACAGCCGCTCCACGTCCTCGCGGCGCTGCTCGGCCTGGCGTGCCTGGCCGCGCGCCCTCTCTGCCAACCGGCCCACCAACGCGCAACTGAGCAGAAACGAGATCATGGCCACCCACGCCTCAATGCCCACAATCCGCAACGAGTAAAACGGCGGCAAAAAGTAGTAGTCGAAAGCAACCGCGCTGAGCAGCGCGACATATAGCGCGAGCCGGATTCCCGTCTGGGCGGCAAAACACACCACCAGCACCAGAAAAACCATCCCCGCGGTCGTCGAGTTGACGCCCAGCCAGACCAGTAGACTGGTAATCGCCACTGCAAACAGCGTGGCCGCGAGCCAGTGAGTTATATCACGCGCATAGGAGGGTAACTTCATAATTCCACCAAATGAATCATACCTGTCTGCCTGGATGATGTAATCTTCTTTTGGGGCCGCGCAATGCCGGACAGAATTCTGGTCATCGACGATGAACCGCAGATTACCCGTGTGCTGCGCGCCGCGCTCACCGCGCAGCGCTTTGACGTGCGCACCGCCAACGATCCGGAGGAGGGCCTGCTGCTGTTTCGCGATTGGCTGCCGGACTTGGTGGTGACCGACCTGATGATGCCCGGCCTGAGCGGCGTCGAGGTCTGCCGCGCCATCCGCGCTCAATCGGCAATTCCCATTGTTGTGCTGTCGGTCCGCGACCACGAACGCTCCAAGGTCGAGGCTCTGGATGCTGGCGCCGATGACTATGTGACCAAGCCCTTCAGCATTCAGGAGCTGCTGGCCCGCGTTCGCGCCCATCTGCGCCGCGCCCCGGAGCGGGCGACTTCTGCATTGCAGGCCGGAGACTTCGTGGTGGACGCGGAGGCACACACGATCACCGTCCTGGGCAAGCCCGTTCACCTGACGCCCAAGGAGTTTGAGCTGCTGCTGCACCTGGCCAACCACGCCGGCAAGGTGATGACTCACCGTGTGCTGCTGACCTCCGTGTGGGGATCGCAGTCGGCCCATCAGCCGGAGTATCTGCGCGTCTTCATCGGCCAGTTGCGCAAGAAACTCGAAGCGGAAACCGGCAAGCAATACATCCAGACCGAGCCTTGGGTGGGTTACCGCTTTATCCCCGAGGGCTGGAGCGGCAACGAGGAGTAAGCGCTGCCCTGCCCTGAATGCAAGCGTGCGATTTCATGAGATGGGATAGTGTTCATGAGATGGGATAGTGGATTTCTCCTTTATCCGGCTGGTGGTATTATCCATCCATGTACCGTACGGCCCCAAAAGATCGCCGGCTCATTGCCCGGATCAGGCGCGCCCTGACCGAGGTCGCGTTTATCGTATTCCTCTTTTATTCAAACCTCCTGATGGGAGAGTTCACTCGGTCCAACGAACATGGGAAAACTCTGGCCTTTGCCCTCCGCGATATTTTTACGGTCACAAATTTCGCCATCGCCATGATTGCCGCGCTCATTGGACATGCCGTGTTTCATTCCCTGCGTAAAAGGCTGTAATACTGATCCGGCCCCAAAGAAATGTAACGTTCCCTCCCACCCATTCCGCAAAAAGCGCGGAATGGATGGGGCACAGCGTTTCAAAACATCAGGGCCGGATCAATAATTGGGGTTGGGGAGTTTTCTGACAGTTTTCCAATCCTTACGCTTTATTTAGGAAACCTTTTCGATACTCAAACAAGGCGTGAGCCAGAATCATTCTTGAGCAGGCGGCTTCCCCATCGTCCTGCTCATGGAATCGAGAGACACTAAATGCAAGATGTGACGATGTTGCTGTTCACGGTAGTTTTCTTCGGCCTGGCGTTTCTCTACGTCAAGGCATGCCAGAAGCTGAGGTAACCCATGCAAATCGACATCATCACCGTCGTTGCCTTAGTTCTGTCCGTCGTGTTGTTTGGTTACCTGACCATCACCCTGCTCTTCCCGGAGAAGTTCTGAAATGTCCGCTAACGGTTGGTTGCAATTTGCCGTCTTCTCGCTGATTTTGCTGGCCAGCGTTCGTCCGGTGGGCATCTATCTGGCTCGCGTGCTGGAGGGAGAGCGCACCTGGCTCACTCCGGTGCTGCGCCCCATTGAGCGGCTCATCTACAAGCTCTGCGGCATCAAAGCCGACCAGGAGATGAACTGGCGCGAGTACGCCTATGCGGTACTGGGCATCTCCGCCGTTACTCTGCTGCTCACCTACGGCCTTGAGCGGCTGCAAAACTTCTTCCCCTGGAACCCGCAGAATCTAGCTGCAGTGGGACCTGATCTGGCCTGGAACACGGCCGCCAGCTTCACCACCAACACCAACTGGCAGTCGTACACGCCCGAGGCCACGATGAGCTATCTGACCCAGATGGCCGGCCTCGCGACGCATAACTTCTGGTCCGCGGCGATGGGCATCGCGGTGGCCGTGGCCCTGATCCGCGCCATCAAGCGGACCAGTTCAGCCACCATCGGCAACTTCTGGGTGGATATGACGCGCACCCTGCTCTACGTGCTGCTGCCCGCATCGATACTCGGCGCGCTGCTCATGGTCGCGCAGGGCGTCCCGCAGAACCTGCATGCATACACCTCGGCGCATACGATGGAAGGCCAAACGCAGACCATCGCGCAGGGCCCCGTGGCCTCGCAGGAAGTCATCAAGATGCTGGGCACCAACGGCGGCGGATTCTTCAATGCCAACAGCGCCCATCCCTTCGAGAACCCGACGCCGCTCATTAACCTCTTCCAGATGTTCCTGATCTTCGTCATTCCGGCGGGGCTCACCTATACGCTTGGCCGAATTACCGGCTCTCCCGGCCACGGCTGGGCCGTGTTTGCGGCCATGTTTGTGCTCTTCACGGCCGGATTCACCGCCGTCTACTGGGCCGAGTCGCATCCGCATCTGCTGATTCACGGCGCGGCGCAGACAGGCAGCGCGACCGCCCCGGCCGGCAACATGGAGGGCAAAGAGGTCCGCAACGGTGTCTCCCAGTCCTCGCTCTTCGCCACCATCACCACCGACGCCAGTTGCGGCGCGGTCAACACCATGCACGATTCGCTCACTCCGCTGGGCGGCATGGTGGTGCTCCTCAACCTCATGTTCGGCTGTATCGTCTTCGGCGGCGTGGGCGCGGGCTTGTACGGCATGATCATCATGGTGGTGCTCTCGGTCTTCATTGCCGGCCTCATGGTGGGCCGAACCCCCGAATACCTGGGCAAGAAGATCGAAGCCTACGACATGAAGATGACCATGCTCTACGTGCTCATCTTCCCGCTCATCATTCTCACCGGCACGGCTGTTTTCGTGCTCTCGCCCACTATCGGCCTCAGCAGCCTGGGCAACCAGGGGCCGCACGGCTTCACGGAGATTCTTTATGCCTTCTCCTCCGCGGCGGCCAACAATGGCTCGGCCTTCGGCGGACTGAACGCCAACACCTGGTGGTACAACGTGATGCTGGGTTTCACCATGCTGGGCGGACGGTTCCTGATGATGGTTCCTATGCTGGCCCTGGCCGGCAATCTGGCAAGCAAGAAGAGCGTGCCTCCCTCGCCCGGAACCTTCCCAGTGAATACGGCATTGTTTGCCACGCTGCTGGTCGGCGTCATCCTCATTGTGAGCGCCCTTACCTTCTTCCCGGCGCTGAGCCTGGGACCGATTCTGGAACACCTGCAGCTTCACGCGGGCCAGCTTTTCTAACGGTTGTTCATGAAGCTATCAGGAGAGACACAGATGAGCTTTGATTACCGCAAGAAAACTCGACAGATAGATGCTTTGAAAGGGCACGACTTTAGTCGTGCCGCAAGTGAGGCAAGATGAACACGGGCTTTAGCCCCTGAGGGAAAGTCGTTTTGAGCAATTGGCATTCCCTCAGCGGCTAAAGCCACGCATCGATTGGAAAGCTCGTGCGGCACGGCTGAAGCCGTGCCCTTTCAAAACCAACTTGAGACTGTAGCAGAGTTCTCAAGAACGCAAGGAAACGGACTGTCATGCTTGAAAAAAAGAGTCTTTGGAACACGAAAATCATGGCCCAGGCGCTGCTGGACTCGGTGCGTAAGCTCGATCCCCGCGGCATGGTCAAGAACCCGGTGATGTTCGTCGTCGAGGTGGGCGCTGTGCTCACCACGGCGCTGCTCATCGACAACACTGTGCATCACCGCGCCGGCTTCGGCTTCAACCTCCAAATCACGCTGTGGCTGTGGGTCACGGTGCTGTTCGCCAACTTTGCCGAGGCCATGGCCGAGGGTCGCGGCAAGGCACAGGCCGACACGCTGCGCAAAGCCAAGGGCGAGACCATTGCGAAGCGGTACAAAGCGGACGGCGACCTTGAAGAGATTGTCAGCGGCCTGCTCCGTTTGGGCGACGTGATCTACGTCGAGGCCAACCACTACATCGCCGGAGACGGCGAGGTCATCGAGGGAGTGGCCTCGGTGGACGAGTCGGCCATCACCGGCGAATCGGCGCCCGTCATCCGCGAGGCCGGCGGTGACCGTTCGGCCGTAACCGGCGGGACGAAGGTCTTGTCGGACTGGATCAAGGTCAAAATCTCTGCCAACCCCGGCGAAACCTTCCTGGACCGCATGATCGCCCTGGTGGAAGGCGCCACCCGCCAGAAGACGCCCAACGAGATCGCGTTGAGCATCCTGCTCTCCGGCCTCACCATCATCTTTCTGTTGGCCGTGGTCACGCTCCAGCCCTTCGCGATCTATTCAAAGGCTCCGCAGACCATCTTCGTGCTGGTCTCGCTGCTGGTCTGCCTCATTCCCACGACCATCGGCGGGCTGCTGTCAGCCATCGGCATCGCCGGCATGGACCGCCTGGTCCAGTACAACGTGCTGGCCATGAGCGGACGCGCCGTTGAAGCCGCCGGCGACGTGAACACTCTGCTGCTGGACAAAACCGGCACCATCACCCTGGGCAACCGCCAGGCCACGGAGTTCATTCCCGCACCCGACGTCAGCCCGGAGCGCCTGGCCGACGCCGCGCAGCTCTCCTCGCTCTCCGACGAAACCCCCGAGGGCCGGTCGATTGTCGTGCTTGCCAAGGAAAAGTACAACCTGCGCGGGCGCGACCTGAGCAACATTCACGCTGAGTTTGTGCCCTTCACCGCCCAGACCCGCATGAGCGGCGTCAACCTGCCCGGTGTGCGCATCCGCAAAGGCTCGGCGGACGCCATCGCCCGCTTTCTTGAAGAGCAAGGCTCCGCGTTGCCTAAAAAAGTCCGTGACAGCGTAGAAGAGATTGCCCGGCTAGGCGGGACTCCGCTGGTGGTGGCCGAAAACACGACCGCTCTGGGCGTCATTCACCTCAAGGACATCGTCAAAGGCGGCCTCAAGGAGCGCCTTGCCCGCCTGCGCGCCATGGGCATCCGCACCATCATGATCACCGGCGACAACCCGCTGACCGCGGCCGTCATCGCCCGCGAGGCCGGCGTGGACGACTTCCTGGCCGAAGCCAAACCCAAGGACAAGATGGACCTGATCAAGCGCGAGCAGGCCAAGGGGAAACTGGTGGCCATGACAGGCGACGGAACCAACGACGCCCCTGCGCTGGCTCAGGCTGATGTAGGCGTGGCCATGAACTCCGGCACGCAAGCCGCCAAGGAAGCCGGCAACATGGTCGATCTGGACTCCAACCCCACCAAGCTCATTGAAATCGTCGAGATCGGCAAACAGCTACTGATGACGCGCGGCGCTCTGACCACCTTCAGCATCGCCAACGACGTGGCCAAGTACTTCGCCATCATCCCGGCCATGTTCGCCGGCGTTTTTCCGGTGCTGGGTGTGCTCAACATCATGCACCTGGCCTCGCCCCATTCGGCTATTCTCTCCGCTGTTATCTTCAACGCGGTCATCATCGTGGCCCTCATTCCACTGGCCCTCAAAGGCGTCAAATACGTGCCCCAGTCGGCCCATATTCTGCTGCGCAACAACCTGCTGATCTACGGCGCGGGCGGCATCATTGTGCCCTTTATCGGCATCAAAGCCATCGACGTGGTACTGGTGGCGCTGCATCTGGCGTAATACGAGGGGCGCTGCCCCGCAAGGAGATTCAAAGTGCATTCGGTCTGGAAGACATCAATCCTCTTCACCATCGTGACCACCGTCCTGCTGGGCTTGGCCTATCCGCTGTTTGTCACCGGCGTCGCCGCCCTGATCTTCCCCCACCAGGCTGCCGGAAGCCTCATCAAGCTCAACGACGGCACCGTCATCGGCTCTGAGCTGATTGCGCAGAGCTTCACCAGCGACAAGTACTTCCATCCCCGGCCCTCGGCTGCGGGCAACGGTTACGACGCGACTTCCTCCGGCGCCTCCAACTTGGCTCAATCCAGCAAGACACTCGTCACGCGCATCCAGGGAGACATCGACAAGCTGGCCGCGCAGAATCCTGGCAAGCCGGTGCCCATTGACTTGGTGACAACCTCCGCATCCGGACTCGATCCCGACATCACCCCCGACTCCGCTGACTATCAGGTTCCCCGCGTCGCCATAGCCCGCAACCTCAGCCCGGAGAGCGTTCGCAAGCTCATCGAGCAGCAGACTACCAAACGGCAGTTGGGCCTGCTGGGCGAAGCGCGCGTGAACGTACTCGAACTCAATCTCGCTCTCGACAAGCTGGGGAAGTAACCTGTTTTCCGCAGATTCTTCCGTGCGGTGGCTCTGGACCGGACCATTCCAGCAGCCTACTATCGGTTTATGGATGCTCTGATTCTTGATGGCCAATCTCTGACACTGGCCGAGATTGAAGCTGTTTCGCTCACCCGCTGCCCGGTAGCCATTGCCCCCGCCGCCTTGACCCGCGTAGCCCAAAGCCGGGCTCTGATCGAGGAGATTCTCGCCGCCGGGGAGACGGTCTACGGGGTCAACACCGGCTTCGGCAAGCTCTCGGATGTGCGGATTCCCGCCGAAAACCTGGCACAATTGCAAACCAACCTGGTGCGCAGCCACGCCGGCGGGGTGGGTCAGCCGCTCTCCGAGGCCGAATCGCGGGCCATGCTGTTGCTGCGCGCCAATGTGCTGGCCAAAGGCTTTAGCGGCTGCCGCCCTGCCCTGGTCGAGCTGCTGGTGGCGCTCCTGAACGCCGGAGTTCATCCTGTGATCCCTGAAAAAGGCTCGGTGGGCGCGAGCGGCGACCTGGCGCCCTTGGCTCATCTGGCGCTGGTGGCCATCGGCGAGGGCGAGGCCTTCTACAAAGGAGCACGAATGGCCGGCGGCGAGGCGCTCAGGCAAGCTGGATTGAAGCCCATCGTTCTGGCCGCCAAGGAAGGCCTCGCGCTGCTCAACGGAACGCAGGCCATGACCGCCGTGGGGGCATTGGCCGTGGCGCGCGCCAGGCGCGTAGCGCAGTTGGCCGATCTGGCCGGAGCCATGAGCCTGGAAGCATTGATGGGCACGCCGGCCGCCTTCGACCCGCGCATCCAGCAGGCCCGTCCGCACCGGGGGCAGATTCGCTCGGCGGAGCACCTGGTCGAACTGCTAGCCGACTCCTCGATTCGCGAGTCGCATCGCACTGCGGATTCGCGCGTGCAAGACGCTTATTGCCTGCGCTGCATGCCGCAGGTGCATGGAGCGGCGCGCGATGCGCTGGAGCACGTGCGCGGAATTCTGGAGATTGAGTCGGGCTCGGCCACGGACAATCCTCTGGTTTTTCCGGATAACTCCTCCAAAACGTCCATTCGCGGTGCGGTGCTTTCTGGCGGGAACTTTCATGGCGCGCCGCTGGCCTATGCCTTTGATTACGCGGCCATTGTGCTCACCGATCTGGCCGGCATCACGGAGCGGCGCATCGACCGGCTGCTGAATATGGACATCAACGAAGGGTTGCCGCCCTTCCTGTCGCCTGATCCGGGGCTGTCTTCAGGCTTCATGATGGCGCAGATTGTAGCGGCGGCATTGATCAACGAGTGCCAGGTGCTTGCCCATCCCTCCTCGGCTTCCAGCATTCCCACAGATGGAGGCAAGGAGGATCACGTCTCCATGGGCATGACCGGAGCGCTCAAGCTGCGCCAGATTGTCGAAAATGCCGAGCGAGTTGTGGGCATCGAGCTGATGTGCGCCGCGCAAGGGCTGGAATTCCGCAGTCCGCTCCAGGCCAGCCGCGAGGTGGAGCGCGCTCACGCCGTGGTGCGGGCAGTGGTGCCGCGGCTGGAGCAAGACCGCGTCCTGGCCCATGACATCGAGGCCATGGCGGCAGCCGTAAGGGCTGGAGCTTTCAATGCTTGGTGCAAATAAAGGTCATTACAGAATGCTTAGATTGCAGCCCAAAACAGGCCTTTTGTACCGCTCTATGCTTGCTAACTCATTCTTTAAGAATAATATAGCTTATCCACATGGGTAAAGTGGGTGTTGAAAATTGTTATGGAAACTGTGCAACTTTGCTATTGATTTCTGAAGGAAAAATATGTAAAATAGGAGTGTAGTAATTTCTCAGGGCCCTCTATCCCCGGCCCGCAATTCAGGATTTTAAGGCAACACACCTTCAATCACTAAGGACTGCAAATCAATGGCAAAGCGTCGTGGAAATCCCAATTGGGGCAAGCCGGAGCCCATAGGCCCGGTTGTGCCCACGGTGACCTCCTTCGAGCAAATTGTGAAGGAGTTCAAGCTCAGCCCGGATCAGTACATCCGGTCCACCCGCCTGCGGGAGTGGGCTCGCCGCAACAAAAATTCCAAGTACATCCCCGAAGCTCTTCTCGAAGCCTGGGGTTTTGAGATCGAATCAGCTCTGTAAGCCAAATCTTTTCTGCGTGTTTCCAGTGAAAGCGCCCCCTTCGGGTGGCGCTTTTGCTGTTTGCACCTGTCATGGGCGAGAATAAGAAGGCGCCATGCCAGAAACCGCACGCACCTTCGAGCTTCCCTTCACCGACGTACCCGGCGCATTGGCCGAGGTGCGCGCCGGGCGCATGATCGTTGTGGTTGACGATGAGGACCGGGAAAACGAGGGCGACCTGGTGATCGCCGCCGAGTTTGTCACGCCCGAGGCCATCAACTTCATGGCCAAGCATGGCCGGGGATTGATCTGCCTTACGCTAACCGAGGAGCGCGCGGATTATCTGCGGCTCTTCCCCATGACGCAGCAGAACACCTCGCGGTTTGGCACGGCGTTTACCGAGTCGATTGAAGCGCGCGAGGGCGTGACCACCGGCATCTCGGCATACGACCGGGCGCACACCATCCGGACGGCGATTGCGCCGGGTTCGACCGCCGCCGACCTGGCCCGCCCCGGCCACATCTTCCCGCTGCGCGCTCGCCGCGGTGGAGTGCTGGTGCGCGCTGGACAGACTGAGGCTTCGGTTGATCTGGCGCGGCTGGCGGAGCTGAATCCCTCCGGCGTGCTCTGCGAGATCATGAAGGACGACGGCACCATGGCCCGCGTTCCTGATCTCATTGCTTTCTGCAAGGAGCATGGGCTGCGGATTCTTACCGTCGCGGAGCTGATCCGCTACCGGCTGCGCCATGAGCGCTACATTGTGCGCGCCGGCGAGAGCCGCATCCAGACGCGCTACGGCGAGTTCCGCATGATCGCCTACGAGAGCCAGGTGAACGGCGGAGAGAGCCACATCGCGCTGGTGCGCGGCGAGCTTTGCGCCGATTGCCCGGCCATTCACACCGGTCCCGCTGTCGGCCTGCCGGGAGATCAGGTTTCAGGGGAGCCAGCGCAGGCGGAGTTGCGCGCGCCTTGCGAGCGGCCCGTGCTGGTGCGCGTTCACACCCGCTGCACGGCGGGCGATGTCTTTGCCGCAGACTGCGGCTGCCGCGAGATTCTGGATCAATCGCTGCGCATGATCGCCGAGGAGGGCTGCGGGGTGCTGCTCTACCTGCACAACACCTCGCGGGGCTTTGAGATTGACCGAGCGGTGACGCCGGAGAGCGCTTTCGTGCCAGGTGGAGCGGCGGCATTGAATGTCGCGCCCGAGTTGAGCGCCGACCAGCTTGTTCTACACCAGCAGTTGCGCGCGCGCGAAGGCTCGCAGGCCCGCACCGGGCGCATACTGAGAGCCATCGGCCTGGGCGGCCAGATTCTCTCGGATTTGGGCATCCGGCGCATTCGTTTGCTGTCGAATACTCCCATGCACATCCCCGCTTTGGAGGGGTTCGGCCTGGAAATCGTCGAGCAGGTGCCGATTCCGCTAGAATAGTGCGCCAGGTACATAGATGCAAGTGCACTCGATTCTTCAAATTAATCGAAACTTATTTCAACTCGGCCAAATGTGGTCAATTT
>Ga0224555_1000276_pt1 | contig 77434 bp, 75 predicted proteins | sample 714S23034metaG_FD_180687 | JGI IMG/M metagenome (GOLD analysis project Ga0224555, IMG submission 180687) | Peat soil microbial communities from Stordalen Mire, Sweden - 717 S2 30-34 | ecosystem: Environmental > Terrestrial > Soil > Wetlands > Peat | place: Sweden: Norrbotten County, Stordalen... | reverse complement strand
GCATGTTCTGGACGGTACGCGCGGCGAACGCCATCCTGGCTCTACGATGCTGCCAACTCAATGGTCGCTTCGAGGATTATTGGGAGGCCCGCCGGGCGTGATCTCCACTTTTATGTCGCACACCCATTGACAGACGGCAGGTCTTCAAGATTAGGCACGGAAGGCCTGTGCGCCGGTACGCCCGTTCTGCGGTCGCTGGAGTCTTAGGTGTGCTTCCACAGGATCTCAAACCGAAACAGGTACCGTAGCTGTACCTAACTCGCAATAGCCATTGAAATGTGTACCAAAAGCGCACTGAAAGTGTACCCTAATTGATCTGGCACATGAACCGGTAATGGATAGCGTAAGTACTGCTATGTCAACCTGTTAGACGTACCATTAGTATGGAGGCGATGTTATGACGATACGAAACAAAGGACCACCATAGGGGAAATTGAGTGGAAAGGGCAGGAACGGCTAGGGAAGGGAGGCTTTACGCTGCCCTTCCCCGTGAGTCCGGGGCGCTAATCCCGAAGGGTTTAAGGACAGGAGCTTGCATCTCCTGAGCCATGGGTTCGACTCCCACCCCGGACTTCCAGTATACCGCGCCCTACGCGCCGTCGCCACGCTTGGCCTTTACGCGCGCCCAGCGGGCTTGCGACGCATTCCGCGCGCCTTCGCTGCGTTGTTCGTCCGTCATGTTGGCGGCGCGCGCCTTGCCGCCGATCTTGCCGCCCTTGGCTCCCATCTTGACGAAATACTCTAGGACTTCCGGGGGGATGCGTTTCTTTCTCGCCATGCCCCAAGTATAGCGTAACCCCCTAACGGATGCAAGCCAAAAATAATTCTTAGATCAGCACCGTTTCCCCTTGACAATGCGTAAGGGGGTAACGGATAATATAATCATGGAGCAAGCAATGGAAACCAAACCCACGATGACCTGCCCCGCCTGCCACGGGACATGCAAGCGGTTCGCGGTAAACCGCAACGGTAGCCTCCGCTTTCGCTGCGTTGATTGCAAAAAGACCTTCACGGAAGAACAAGAGAAACCCTTTGGCAAGATGACCACTCCAGTGGATAAGGCTCTCGTGGCGCTTGGGATGCTCCTGGAAGGTGCCAGCGTCCGCAGTACGGAACGGCTCACCGGCCTGCATCGCGACACCATTCTGCGGCTCCTGGTAGCGGCTGGCGAGAAGTGCGAAAAGCTCATGGGCCAGTTGATTGTAAACGTCCCGGTGTCCGATGTTCAGGCCGATGAGATCTGGGGATACGTGAGCAAGAAAGAAGCCCACAAGCTGCCCGCCGAAAAAGATGATGAGAGCATCGGAGACGCCTACTGCTACGTTGCAATGGAGCGCCATTCCAAGTTGGTCCTTAACTTCGCTCTGGGCCGTCGCAATCAGGCCACTACGGATGTTTTCATCGAAGGCTTACGCCATGCAACCGCGCCGGGGCAACGGTTCCAGATCACCACCGATGGATTCCAGCCCTACGTTTCCGCGATCACGACAACCCTTTCCGACCGTTGCGATTATGCGATGCACATCAAGGTCTACGGCGCGAATCAGGACGGGGAGCGCCGGTACAGTCCCGCCGAAGTCATCAGTTCGGAGAAAGTCCCAGTCATGGGAAACCCCGAAAAGAAGCGGATTTGCACCAGCCATATCGAGCGCCAGAACCTCACCATCCGTATGCAGATGCGCCGCATGACGCGCCTAACGAACGCCTTCAGCAAGAAGTGGGACAACTTGTGGAGCGCCTACTGCCTGTGGTTCGCATACTACAACTTCTGCCGCGTTCACCAGACCTTGCGCGTTACCCCTGCGATGGAAGCGGGGCTTGCCACTCGCATCTGGAAAGTGGCGGACCTGCTGGCGTAGGGTGATAAGATAGGAGGGAAATCAGAAAAGGCCCGCCGCCACGCGGGCCTTGAATCGTCGGTTTGGGTTATCGCTCCCAAATTCATTTTAAGCGGAGCGTATACCCGAATGCAAGCCCAGCATACCGAATTGTGCGACAGGCTATTTCCTACTACAAACGGTTTTTCTGGCAGGCTTGGGTTGATTGCCTTCGCTGGGGATGGCAGCAAGTGATCGGTGTCCTTTTGGCCTTTGCAATACTTGTTTTGCAAATTCACTCCGGAGTTATCCAGAAAGAACTAGCGGCGGGCAACTTTGAAAGCATTGCATTGCCGTATGCGGTGCTCCTTGCTTTTGTCGTTCTGTTGGCGATTGTGAGTGCCCCAGTGAAGCTGGACGCCGCGCGTGAGAATGAATCTTTAGGGTTAAGGAAACAAGTAGCTGCGTTAACGCCTCCCAAACGAACGCCAGAGCAAGAACAGAAATACGCCATAGCAAGCGCGGCGCTGGGCAACTTTGGCCCCAAAGCGATAATCGTCCTTCGTCACCTAGCAAACCACGGTAGCCTGAAATTCAACGGCATTATCCCTCCGTTGCCGCGTGATATGAGTCCCCAAGAAACCAGGACGATCCTGGACGCCTGTTGTGAAGCGCAATTGGTGACACGGATTGAGCAACCGCGAACGGTTCCAGGAGTGCCTGGCTATTTCGCGGATTACGTCTATACAATCGCTCTAGGCATGAAGACTACCCTCGACGAACTACTTTACTGAGATTTATCTTCGGAGCCAGATTGCTCGGCCTGTACAGTACGCGCGATTATCTCAGTGTCAATGTACTGGATCTGTACAGATAATTGAGCAATGTGGTTCCGTGCTTCATTCAACTGGCGTGCAATAATAGGGTCACGTTCCACGCCGATACCGGCGGCAATAGGATCGCTCTGTCGCTCTAGCCAATCTGCGTTCGCTTGCTCAGAATTCGCTTGCTGTACCAGTGCTGCCCGTTTGCTGTGCAGTTCAGCCAGACGGTGTTCGTTTATTTTCTGGAGCCGTTCTCGGGCCGATAGTGCCGGTTGCGCTGCCGGCACTTGTTTAGGCGATTCTGGATCTGCTACTGGTGCGGGTTCTTTAGTTGTCGGAGTCGTTTGGGTGGATGGCTTCGGCTGTTCGCTTTTCGTAGAAGGCCCAGAGCTTGGTACGCTCCGGGAGCGGATCACCCATAGACTAACGCCTAGGGCCATCACGCCCAGGATGAATACTGCGGTTCCATATGCCGGTTTCATTTCGCCACAGAATTGTACAACACGGCACCCAACGAAACAAGGGGCATCTTCGGGAGCCGATGGCCTACTGGCGGCCCGGTGAACCAAAAACCGCTTCACGCGACTTTAGGACACTACCGTAATTCCGAATGGAACGCTGCTTCCAGGTCCGGGCGGAACGCTATATACGACAACCCAGGGCTCGGCCGACGATCCCAACGGCGGACCCAACCTCGGATTGGTAATCGCTTTGGTGCCCCCAGCCACGCCGGGAGGCGTTTGGACGGACGACCAACTATATACCTTCGGCTTAACTCAGGGGGAGAAACCCGAAGCGGGCGTAGTGTCGGAAGGCGGATACTTGTTCGGGACCACCTTCTCGGCAGGCGACCAATATTGTGGGTGCGGCACCGTATACGAGTTGACGCCACCAGCAACCCACGGCGGCACCTGGACGGAGACGACGATCCACACTTTCACGGGACCCGACGGTGCCTACTCCGAGGCCCCCCTCACCGTGGGCCCGGGTGGACTGCTCTACGGCACGACAGCCGACGGCGGCTCCGCAGCGTGCGGATGCGGCACCGTGTTCCAGTTGACACCCCCGTCTGCACCAGGTGGGGCCTGGACAGAGTCCGTGATTTACAGTTTTACCGGGAGCAACGGCGACGGATCCGGTCCGGTGGCAAGCGTGGTCGTGGGTCAGAATGGAGCGCTTTACGGCACGACCGTGGGCGGCGGAAGCGCCAATTTGGGTACGGTATTCAAGCTGACGCCGCCAACCGTGACGGGCGGCGTCTGGACGGAGACGGTGCTGCACAGTTTCACCGGCCAAAACGGCGACGGCGCCACGCCTGTCGCAGCCCTGGCCCTAGGTTCTACCGGCGTACTCTACGGCACCACCTCCGAGGGCGGCACAGCGGGGAAAGGCACCGTATTCGCCGTAGCGCCGTAACGAAAAGGCATCTATCGGCGCTTTTGAGCTTCAACAGGAGGCCCATCGCATTGGTGAAACCAACGGCAACCGAACATAACCTTACGCCTTTTGCCGACGGACACCGTGCCCCCTTGGAAGAGGCCGCAAAGCAGTACTTGGAAGACCGCTCGTGGATGAAGCTCATGGGATACGGGCAAGAACGGGCGAGGGCGCTCGGGATAACCACGGAAGAAGACATTGACCGCCTCATCGCTGAATCGCGAAGCGAACAGCGCGCCCGGATCGTGCTGGATAATGAAGCACTGCGGTCGGTGCGGTCGTCGGATTGACACGGTCGTCGGATTGCATTTGACCGTCCCCCTCAAACGCCGTAAACTGAAGAGGGACCACTCTGGGTACTGCCAATGACCATCACGGTAAAGAACAGAACACCGCTCGTGGTGCCACCTGCCGTGCGCAGGCAGGCGGGTCTCAAGAGCGGCGACAGGCTCGAATTCAGAGTGTCGGGTCGGGTGATCACAATTCTTCCAAAGCCGCCGACCGCAGATGACGAATACACGGCAGCCGAACGCCGGACCATCGATCATGGCATCGCCCAGAGCGAGAAGCAATATGCCGCCGGCAAGTCCTACGGACCATTCGAGACGGCGGATGAGGCAATAGCGTCGCTCAATGCCAACTTGCGTCGGAGGTCGGCAGCCGCAAAGAAGCTTAAATCGGTCAGTCGATGAAGATCGACTTTACCGACCGGGTGCTCGACGCCTTGGAAGATGCACCTCCCGCCGTGCGGAAGGCCTTTCGGAAACAGCTTCGATTTCTTGCCGTCAATCTTCACCATCCATCTCTTCGCGCAAAAAAGTACGATGAAACCCGTGACCTGTGGCAGGCGCGCGTCAACGACGGCTGGCGTTTCTATTTTAAGAACGTCGGCGACACCTATCGGCTGGAAGAAATCAGGAGGCATCCAAAATAACAATCGGCCCGCAAAAACAGCCACTAACCCACAGTGCCCAAAGGACTTATCAGAAATCGGCTTCGCTCGTCCAGTTTTGTTTGTTCCGTCATCACCCGGCCATCCCAGCCCCGGCGCGTCACACCCCGCAAAATCCTCCACGTTCCCCGCCCCGCCAGCGTCAACCTCTTTGTGAGCCCCATTCGGCTACTGTTGTGCCTGCTGCCAGTGTCCCTGGCCGCCCAGACGCCCGACCTGGCCCCTATGCTCAAGGCCGTGGAAGCTCGCTACAACCACGCCCAGACGCTCCAAGTCGGTTTTCATGAAGCATATACAGCCCCTGGCCAGCCTCGCCGGACCGAGAGCGGCACCCTGCTCCTCCGCAAACCTGGACGCATGCGCTGGGATTACACCTCGCCCGAAGGCAAATTGTTCGTCTCCGATGGCAAGTACCTCTGGCTCTACACCCCCAGCAACCATCAGGTCGAAAAGATGAAAATCAAGGAGAGCGACGATATGCGAGCTCCACTTGCATTTTTGCTGGGTAAGCTGCACTTCGATAAGGAGTTCCGCAACGTCCACGGCACCCCAGTTGCTGGCGGTACCCGCATCGCCGCCGATCCCAAAACCGACAGCCTGCCCTATACCAAGGTCGAGTTCGTGGTTGGTCCGGACAACCAGATCCGCCGCGTGCAAGTAACCGGCTACGATCAATCCATCCTGGAGTTCGACTTCGACCAGGAGAAGCTGAATCCGCCGCTCGAAGCCAGGCTCTTCCAGTTCCGCATGCCGCCCGGCGCCGAACTGGTGGAGACCGCCCAATAATATGGCCGAATTCCTGCTCAAATACGCCGACACGCGAGGGCAAATCCACCAGCAGGTGGCCAACGCCGGCTCGGAACGGGAACTGCGCGACCGCTACACCCAGCAGGGCTTCCTCATCTACTCGATCAAATCCAAGAGCGGCTTGGCCTCCGGCTTCTCCGCGGGGTTTTCCAAGCGCAAGAAGCTCAACATCGAGAAGTTCCTGATCTTCAACCAGCAGTTCGTCACCCTGATCCGCGCCGGTCTGCCGATCCTGAAAGGGTTGGACCTGCTGGCCGACCGGCTCACCGACCCCAAGCTCGGCCCCTACATCAAATCCGTGCGCGACGAGGTCCGCAACGGCACGCTGCTTTCCGACGCCTTCCGCATGCAGGGCATTTTCCCCAAGATCTATGTGACCACCGTGATGGCCGGCGAGAAAAGCGGCAGCTTGTCGGAGGTCTTGGACCGTTTCATCACTTATCAGAAGCTCTCGCTGGCGGTCAAGAAGAAGGTCATGGTCTCGTTGATGTACCCGTCCATCCTGATCTTCCTCACCCTCGGCCTGATGGTGTTCCTGGTCACTTACGTGGTGCCCAATTTCGCGCAGCTTTACACCAGCATGCAGGCGCAGCTTCCCAAGGTGACCGTGATCCTGATCGCCATCGGCACCACGGCGCGCAGCTACATTCTGCTGGTCTTCGCCGCGGTGGTCGCGCTGGTCTTTCTGTACCGCTACTGGTCGCGCAAGGATTCGGCGCGCGCCAAAATCGATGGCGTCAAACTGCGTGTGCCGCTGCTGGGCGATATCTGGGTGAAGTACCAGGTGGCGCAGTTCTCGCGCGTGCTCAGCACGTTGCTCACCGGCGGCATTCCGCTGGTGCAGGCTCTGGAGACCGCCTCGGATTCGCTCGGCACACCGCTGCTGCGCCGGTCCCTGGACAAAGCCAGCAAGCTGGTGCGCGAAGGCCAGGCGCTGTCGGCCTCGCTCAAAACCACCGGTATCTTTCCGCCGCTCGCCGTCGATATGATTGAAGTAGGGGAATCCACGGGAGCGCTGCCGGTCATGCTCACCAGCGTGGCCGAATTCTACGAGGAGGATGTCAATACCCGCATGGCGGCCGCTCTCTCGCTGATCGAGCCGGCCATCATGATTTTCATGGGATGTTTTGTGGCATTTGTGTTGATCGCGTTGTATCTGCCAATCTTCTCGCTGGCGGACACCATCAGATAGGCGCCAGGACCCGTTTATTATGTCGCCCGATAAACCCAGACTAATCGATCCCACCGGCGAAGCCGCCCAGGCGCAGGCCGTGGCCGCGCGCTATCGCTGCGAGTATGTGGACCTGCGCGAAGGCTCCATCGACCACGATCTGTTCCGGACCATCCCGGTGGACCTGATGTTCCGCTACAACTTCGTGCCCTTGCGCGCGCAGAACGGCACGCTCGACATCGCCCTGGCCGACCCCCGCAACCTGAACATGATCGACGAGCTGGCGCTGCTGCTTAACAAGAAGCTGCGCGTCAAGGTCGCCACGCTGTCCCAGATTTCCGACCTGCTCAAGAAGACCGAGCAATCCCAGCGCGTTCTGGAAGAGGTTACCGAAGGCTTCACGCTGGACGTGGTGGTCGATGAAGAGAACTCCGAAGAGACGCTCTCCATCGACAAGCTCACCGCGGTCGATAGCGACATCGCGCCGGTCATCAAGCTGGTCGATACCACCATCTTCAACGCGTTGGAGCGGCGCGCCAGCGACATTCACATCGAATCGCGCGACCAGGAAGTAGCCATCAAGTACCGCATCGACGGAGTGCTGCACTACGCCATGCCGCCCATCGCCAAGGACTGGCACACCACCATCCTTTCGCGCATCAAGGTGATGAGCGAGCTGGATATCGCCGAGCGCCGCGTCCCGCAGGATGGCCGTTTCCGCGTGCGCTACAAGGGCCGCCTGATCGACTTCCGCGTCTCCATCATGCCCACCATTCACGGCGAGGATGCCGTGCTCCGCGTGCTCGACAAGGAGTCCATGAGCGAGAAGTTCGCCAAGCTCTCGCTCGAAGTGGTGGGCTTTTCCGACAACGACCTGGTAAAATTCCGCCGCTATATCTCCGAACCGTATGGCATGGTGTTGGTCACCGGACCGACCGGCTCCGGCAAGACCACCACGCTCTACGCCGCCCTCAGCGAGATCAAGAACGACGAAGACAAGATCATCACCATCGAGGACCCCGTCGAGTATCAGATCAAGGGCATCACCCAGATTCCGGTCAACGAGAAGAAGGGTCTCACCTTCGCGCGCGGGCTGCGTTCCATCCTGCGCCACGACCCCGACAAGATCATGGTGGGCGAAATCCGCGATCAGGAAACCGCCCAGATCGCCATCAACTCCGCCCTCACCGGCCACCTGGTGTTCACCACCGTGCACGCCAATAACGTGCTCGACGTGCTGGGGCGCTTCCTGAACATGGGCGTGGAGCCGTACAATTTCGTGTCCGCGCTGAACTGCATCCTGGCGCAGCGCCTGGTGCGCGTCATCTGCGAGCATTGCCGCCGGCCGCTGCAGTTCGAAAATGTCGCGGCGCGCCGCGCGGCGCTGGTCGAGTCCGGCCTCGATCCCGCCGAGTGGGAGCATGTGGAACTGCTGGAAGGCGCCGGCTGTTTCGAATGCGGCGGCACCGGATATCGCGGCCGCACCGCCATCCACGAGTTGCTGGACCTCACCGAGAAAATCCGCGAAAAGATTCTGGACAAGCGCCCCACCTCCGAAATCAAGCGCATGGCGCGTGACGAAGGCATGACCTTCCTGCGCGAGTCCGCCGTGGAAAAGGTGCGCAAGGGAGTCAGTACTCTAAAAGAAATCAACAAGGTGACATTCATTGAAGGCTAACAATTCTTGTGGGGCAGGCCCCCGGCCTGCGCGGGGCCCCCGGTCCCGCTCTTCGCGCCACTAACATGAAACTCCCCGCCCCCATCTCCGCCATCCTGCGGGAGCCCCCCCCCTCCATGGCCTTCGAGCTCTCCGAAGCCGGGATCTCCGTGGCGCGTCTGACCGCCAAAACCGAACTCGACTTTCGTCCGTTGAAGCCCGGTGTGCTGGCCATCACGCCGCTGAAGGACAACGTCGTCCTGCCCGACGAGTTGTCACTCGCGGTGCGCGAACTTGCCCCCCCCAATGGAACTCGCAAGCGCCGCGACGTAGCCCTCATCCTGCCGGACTACAGCTCGCGGATCGCGGTCCTGGATTTCGACAATTTCCCCTCCGACGCCAAAGAACAGCTTTCGCTCATTCGCTTCCGCATCCGCAAGAGTGTCCCGTTCGACGTCGAAACGGCCGCCATCAGCTACTTTGTGCAGCCGGCGGAAGGCAAGAAGTTCGACGTGGTAGTGGTGGTGGCGCCGCTGGAGGTGGTCTCCCGCTACGAAGCGCCGTTCCGCGCGGCCGGCATGAACCCCGGCCTGGTAACTACATCTTCCCTCGCCGCGCTGAACCTGGTCGAGGACGGCGGCATCACCGTGGTAGCCAAGATCACCGGACGCGTGCTGACCGTGATGGTGCTCAAAAACGGCCGTTTGAAGCTGGTGCGCTGCCTGGAAGTGCATACCAACGACGTCGCCGAAATCGCCGCCGACTTATACCCGACATTCGTTTACATCGAAGACAACATAGGAGCCAAGGCCGAGCGCCTGCTGCTGTGCGGTTTCGCCGAGCGCATGGAAGAGGCGCGGCAACAATTTCAGAGCGAGCTGAGTGTGGAGGTGCAGCTTGTCCGTTCACCCCTGGCGCCGCCCGGCGAAAACAACGCCGGCCTGCTAGGCTACTTGAGGTCCGTCGGCCGCGACAACTAACTCGTCATGCGAATCCCCATCAATCTCGCCAGCCAGCCCTTCCGGCGCGACCGCGCGGTCCTGGTCGCCTCGACAGCCTTGGGCGTCCTCCTGATCGTGCTGCTGGTCTTCCTCCTCTCCCTGAACAACCTGGAAAGCGGACAAGTCGCGGAAACCCGCACGCAAATCGCGCGCCTGGAATCCCAAATTCGCTCGATCTCCGCCCAGCAGTCGCGTCAGGACGCCATCCTGCGCAAACCCGAAAACGCCGAGGTTCTGGAGCGCAGCCTGTTCCTGAATGCCCTGCTCTATCGCAAAGGCATAAGCTGGACGCGCATCTTCGCCGACCTCGAGAAAGTGGTTCCGTACAACGTGCGGATCATGGCGATCCGCCCTTCGATAACCGGGCAGAATCAAGTTTCGCTCGACATGACCGTAGGCTCGGAAACGCCGGTTGCGGTGATCGAGCTATTGAAAAATCTGGAGGGTTCGCCGAGTTTCGGTGCGGTGTACTCGCACAGCTTGCTACCGCCGACTCAGACCGACAAACTCTACCGCTGCCGCGTGAGCGTGAATTATGTCCAAAAGCTTTAGTGTTTCGCCGCGCCTGCTGGCGGTGAGTCCAAGCCTGAATCTGAAAGACCCGCGCGTCCTGGTGCGCGCCGCGCTGGGTGTGCTGGTCGTCGCCAATATCGTCGCGGCCCTGCTGGTCTTCAAGCCGTGGGGCGGCTCGGCGGAGGACCTCGCGCGCGAACAGATCGACTTGCAGCAGCAGCTCACCTCCATCACCGCGCGCCTGGATAAGACCAAATCCCTGGTCGCCAAGGCCGAACGCGCGCGCCAGGCCGGCGACGGTTTCCTGACCCAGTACACCACCGACCGCCGCACCACTTTTTCCACCATCTTCGCGGAACTGGAGCACGTGGCTACCGAGGCCGGCATTCAACCCCGCCCCGCCTCATACGAGTTGGATCAGGTCGAGGGCAGCGACACGCTCTACCAGATGGACATCAGCGCCGCCTATGAGGGCAGTTATTCGAGCCTGCTGAAGTTCGTCAACCTGCTGGATAAGTCGCCGCGCTTCCTGATCATCGAAAGCCTGATGGCTGCGCCCCAGCAATCCAGCGCCGGTGATCTGCTGAGCGTCACCATTAAGCTCGATACGTTCGTGTGCGAACAACCGGGGAACCCCATATGAAACTGGGCGCGGATCGCAAGAAACTCTACTTCCTCGGCGCCTTGATCCTGATCGGCGGCTACTTCTTCTATGACAACGTGCTCTCGGGGCCTTCCAGCCCGGGGCCCACCCGGCCCAGCCGGCCAACCGCGCAGTCCAGCCCTGCCCCGCAGGCCGGCCAGTCCTCTCCCGAGACACAGCCTGGCTCCCGCCGGCAGGCCACATCGTCGCGATCGAGCGAGGAGTTCCGGCCGTCGCTGAAGCCGAAACGTCCGGAGGATCGCGTCGATCCTATGTCGATCGATCCCACTTTGCGCATCGACCTGTTGGCCAAAGTGCAAGCCGTAAACATTGAGGGCGGCCGGCGCAACCTATTCTCCGCCGGCGCGGCTCCGCTGCCACCGGAGCCGACCGTGGCCGTGAAGGCCGGTACACAGACCGCCAAGGTGATCGGACCGGAACCTCCGCCTGTTCCTCCGCCGCCGCCGACCGCGCCACCGCCCCCGCCCATCACCTTGAAATACTACGGCTACTCCAGCGCCCGCGCCGACAATCGCAAACACGCCTTCTTCCTCGATGGCGACGATATTCTGGTGGCTGCCGAAGGGGAAACCGTCAAGAAGCGTTACCGCGTGGTGCGCATCGGCGTAAACTCGGTGGTAATGGAGGACACGCAATTCAAGCACGAGCAGACCTTGCCCCTGCAGGAAGAGGCCGCCGGATGACACGCCGTTACCGAGCCGCGACCGTGAGGGAGCGGGCTTCAGCCCGCGAGTCCGGCTACGCCATGCTGCTGGTCTTCCTGATGGCCGCCATCATTGCCATCGCGCTGTACAACGAACTGCCGCGCGTGGCCTTCGAAGCCCAGCGCAACAGGGAGGAGTTGCTGATCGAGCGCGGCGAACAATACAAGCGCGCCATTCAGCTCTTTGTGCGCAAGGTCGGCCGTTATCCCGCCACCATCGAAGAACTGGAAAGCCTCAACAATCTCCGGTTTCTCCGCAAGCGCTACATCGATCCCATGACGGGTAAAGATAAATGGCGCCTCATTCACGTCAACGGCGGCGTGCTCACCGACTCCATCATCCCGAAAACCAAGCCGGGCCAGCCGGGCCAGCCTGGGCAGGACCAACAGCAGGCCAACACCAATACCTTCATCGGCGAAGGCCCGGTGATGGGCGCCGCCAACGACCCCAGCCAGCAGCAGATCAATCCGGCTTTGCGGCGGCGCGCCAGCGACGACCGCCCGGTGGTGGCGCAGGAAGCACCTGCCGCGGCGCAGCCGGACGCCAGTGAGGACAGCCCCGCCAGCGATAGCGGCAACACCGATAACGAGAACACCGACGAGACCCCGGCGCCGGGCACGCCTGGGGCGGGGATGGCCAACCAACAGACGCCCGGCATGGCTCCCGGGCGTATTCAGCAGCCCGGCATGTACCAGCCCGGTGCGTATCCGGGTCAGCCCGGCTACAACCCGGCGATGGCCAATCAACCTTATGGGACTCCCGGCACAATGCCGTACCAGGTATCCGGTCCGGGCGTCACAGGAGGCTTTCCCAGCGGTCAGACCGCCGGCCAGTCGTCCAGCGGCAGTGTGTATACGGCGCCCTCCTTGGGCCAGTCATCCGGCATGGGCACTGGCACGCCAACCGGTTTCGCAGGCCAGCAGGGCGGGTTCCCCGGCCAGCAGGGCGGATTCCCGGGCCAGCAGGGCGGATTCCCAGGCCAGCAGGCTGGGTTCCCCCCCGGCCGCGGCATGTTAGGCCCGCAGCAATCGGGTTTTCAGCAGCAGGGTGGATTCGGACAGCAGCAACAAATGTCCGGCTTCGGTGGCGGGAACGCTCCTACAGGCCAAAGTGGACCCGGTATGGGCGATCTTCCCGGCGTTGGCGGCCCTTCCAGTATGGGGCCAGGATCGACCGGCATGGGAGGCACGCAGGTCGGAGGCGGCATCGCCGGCGTCGCCAGCCAATACACCGGACCCGCAATCAAGATCTACAATGAGCGCAAGAAGTACAACGAGTGGGAGTTCGTCTACGATCAAGCCAAGGACCACGGTCTCGCCGGTGTGCAGCGCGGGGGCGGTACACCCGGCACGCCAGCCGGACAGATGGGTAGCATGCCCGGCCAGCAACCAGGCCAGCAACCCGGCACTACGGGCTTCGGTCAAAGCGGCAACGCCGGCGCCACCGGCGCGTTCGGTCAATCCTCCAGCTTCGGCCAGTCCTCCACCTTTGGTCAATCCACGCCGCAACAACCGACACCGCAGCCCCAACAGCCCCCCAACTGAGACGCAAACACTAATTACCTGGCACGGCGGGCGGCGCCGGCCCGCCTCCTCTCCGCCGCGCGTACCTGCCGCTCGTCCATGCCGAAATAGTGCGCCACCTCGTGCCAGACCGTGTCTTCCACCATCCGCTTCAGGTGCGCTTCCCCGTGCGCCAGCCGTTCGTGCGGACCCTGGAATATGGTGATCCGGTCCGGCATTGCGAAGCTCTCGAAAACGCTGCGCTGGGTCAATGGCCGCCCTTGATACAGGCCCAGCAAAGTGCCCCCCGGTCCCACCCCGGCTTCCGCCAGTTGCGCCGCCGATGGTTCCGCCTCCACCAGCATCGCCACGTTCTTCAGCCGGCCCCGAAACCGGCTGGGGATCCGCCCGTAGGCCCCTTGCACCAACTTGTCGAATTCATCCGGACTCATGCTCCTGCTATTCTACCTTCCATGTACTCTTCAATCGCGAAAAAACCGCTGCGCCCGCTCGGCGCCCTGCTGGCCGCCAGCTTGCTGTGCGCAGGCGCCGCCTGTAGCCGATCCCACACGGTCACCACCGCCGACGGGAAGGTCAGCTACCAGGAGAAAGGAAAGGATGCCGGCACGGTAACGGTAACCGGCAAAGACGGCCAGACCGCCACCCTCAACTTCAATCGGAACAAGGTTCCGGACGATTACCCGAAGGACGTGCCCATCTACAGCCCAGCCAAGATCGTGATGTCGCAGTCCATCTCCCAGGAGAACGCGCGCAACCTGGTGCTGGAATCGGCCGACGCTATCGACAAAATCGTCGATTTCTACAAGAAAGGACTGGATAGCAACGGCTGGAAGACCGAATCCACAATGACAACAGCGCAGTTGACCATGCTCACCTCCACCAAGGACCAGCGACAGCTCACGCTGCAAATCAGCGACAGTAGCGACAAGCGCCACGTCATGCAGATCCTTACGGACAAGAAATAGTGGCAAAGCAATCCCGGCGAGTGGTCATCGCAATCGACGGGCCCGCCGGCGCCGGCAAGAGCACCATCGCGCGCCGCTTGGCGGAGCGCCTGGGGTTCACCTACATCGACTCCGGCGCGATGTACCGGGCCGTGGCGCTGTGGGCCATGCGGCAAAACGCGGACCCCGCGGACATGCACCGCATGGAACAGTTGGCGCGCGCCGCCGATATCGAATTGCAGCCGGCGGGCCTGCAAATCCTGCTTAATGGCGAGGACGTGACCGCCGCCATCCGCACCCCCGAAGTGGGCCAGCAGGCCTCCGTGGTAGCCGTCATTCCGGGCGTGCGCCGCGCCCTGGTGGAGAAGCAGCGCGCTCTGGGCGAGCGCACCAGTGTCATTATGGAAGGCCGCGACATCGGCACCGTGGTGTTCCCCGACGCGGACGTCAAAATCTTCCTGGACGCCGATCCCCAGGAGCGCGTCAGCCGCCGCCTGCGCGACTTCCGCGACCAGGGCGAATCCGCGCCCCCGGAGGCCGTCGCCGCCCAGATGCAGGAACGCGACCGGCGCGACCGTACCCGCGCCGAAGCGCCGCTCACCCAGGCTCCCGACGCCGTCTACATCGATTCCACGGGGCTTTCGCTCGATGGCGTCGAAGAAGAGATTTTAAGGGTGGTGCGGGCACGATTAACTAACGGAAAGGATTTCAGTTGAACGATCTGCTCGTAATGAAATTCGGCGGCACCAGCGTAGGCTCGGCCGAGCGCATGCGTGTCGCTGCGGGCATCGCCGCGGAACAGAAGGCGCGCCGGCCGGTGGCCATTGTGGTTTCGGCAATGTCCAAAATCACGGACTTGCTGCTCGACACCCTGCGCCGCGCCGAAGCCGGAGACCAGGCTGGCCTTGAGGCCAATGTCGCCAAGCTGCGCGAGCGTCACCTCGCGACCTGCCGCGAGTTGCTGCCGCCCGAACGGCAGGAAGGGGCTGCGGAAGGCATCGCCTATCTGATCGCCGAGTTCCAACGCATCGCCGGCGGCATGCTGATGCTCAACGAAATGCCGCCGCGCTCGGTGGATGAGGCCGTGGCCATTGGCGAGCGGCTCTCGGCGCTGCTCATCGCCCAATACCTGAATGCGCAAGGCACGCCCGCCGAAGCCGTCAACGCGGCGGAGATCGTGGTCACCGACGCGGTCTTCGGGAATGCCTCGCCGCTCATGGAACCTACGCGCGCCAAGTCGCGCGCGCGCCTGCTGCCGCTGCTCGAACACGGCATCCTGCCGGTGGTCACCGGCTTCAACGGCGCCACCGCCGATGGGCGTCCCACCACGCTGGGCCGCGGCGGCTCCGATTTCTCCGCGTCGATTCTCTCGGCCGCGCTGGACGCCGCCGAGTTATGGATCTGGACCGATGTGGATGGCATCATGAGCGCCGATCCGCGCCTGGTGCCTTCCGCGGTGGTGTTGCACGAAGTCACCTACGCCGAAGCCGCGGAGCTCGCCTACAACGGCGCCAAGGTGTTGCATCCGCGCACGCTGGCGCCGCTGATCGAGAAGCAGATTCCGGTCTGGAGCAAGAACAGCTTCGCGCCCGAAAAGCCCGGCACGCGCATTCTGCCGTCCATCGGCGCGGCCACGGGCGCGCGCGCGGTGACTTCGCTCGCACGGGTGGCGCTCATCTCGCTACAGCCCGCCAGCCCCGAGTTGAGCGGCGCGCACGTGATGGCGCGCGCGCTCGACGCACTCGATCGCGCCAACGTCGAGGTACTGGTGTTTTCCAGCTCCAGCTACCGCCAGAATTTCTGCTTCCTGGTGCGCACGGAGGAATTGGCGAAAAGCCGGCAGGCCCTGGAATCCGCCCTCGCGCTAGAACTGGCCCACGACTACGTGTACCCCATCCAGGTGGATGAGCAGGTCGGTCTGCTGGCCGTCGTCGGCGAAGGCATGCAAGGCAAGCCCGGCACGGCCGGGCGCATCTTCACGGCTATCTCGCGCGAGAAAGTGAACATCATCGCCATCGCGCAGGGCTCCAGCGAACTGACCATCGCCATCGTGGTCAGCCGCGACGGGCTGGAGAAGGCGGTGCGCGCAGTGCATGCGGAGTGTGGCATGGGGCAGTGACGGGCTGTCATGGCGGGCGAGGCCACAATTGGCGAGTTTCTCATCGGGATTCTCCCGCGGCTGCAGAACGATACGACCTTTCCGTGGTGGCCGCCCGATTGCTTCGCCCTGTGCCTGGCATTGCTAAAGCGGACCGGGGCCTACGCGGCGCTTCTTCGCGATTGGCCGCTTGACTCCAAGGGCGGTGCGCTCGAAGCATGGTCCGCCCAAACGCGCGAACTGGGCGAGAAATGGCAGAGATCTCAGCCAAAGGCTTACCCTGGCGATCTGGAAGGCGAGTGGCAGGTCGTATGCCAATCGTTTGCGATGCTGCTCAAAGAGACACGGGATCAACGCGCCCTCTGCGAAGCCCTCATGACGCTTGTCGCGGTCGCCGATGAAGCTTGCGAAGGGGTCGGTGCCCCGAAAGATCAAGCGGCGGGCAAAGACGATCCCATACAGGATCTTGGGTCTGACCTCTTGGCGGAGGAGGGCACTCTGTGTCACGATATTGACCCATCCCGGTTACGCGTCCTTCCGCGAATGCACACTCCTCAGAATGGCTTGACTGAACGGTCGTTGTCGCATTATTTGGCCCTGTGCGATGCCAGCGAGGTTACGCCGCAGTGGCAGTCCAGTCCGTTTCTTCAAAGCGACTCGATGAACCTGCTGTTGATCCCCTGGCCGTTCGAGGTACTCGTCAATCAATTCCGCGAGACAGCCGATGCAGCAGCCAGATTGCCCGAGGGTTTTGGCTTCTTCACGTTTACCCATGACTCCGAAAGCCGTCCCGAGGACCTGTCCGCCCTCGTCGAAGCCTTGCATGCCGAGGCCAAGCGCAAGCTGGGCAGAATCGACGGGGTTGTTTTGCCGGAGCTTTCAATCACGGACGAACAATTTCGCGCCCTGCGGGATCGCCTCCCTCCGGAGTGTTTCATAGTCGCCGGCGTAGGCCGCAGCGGGACCGATGGCAAGCGTGGGACGAACGAAGTGAGGCTTTCGTTTCGATCACTCGAAGACGTCGCCCAGAGGAAGCACCACCCCTGGAAGCTGGACGAGAGCCAAGTAATCCAATACGGCTTGGGAGGTGTCCTGTCACCATACCGCGAATGGTGGGAGTTTACTGACTGCACCGACCGGCATCTGAATTTCATGTCGATAAGTGAGGATCTGGTGCTGTGCGCGCTAGTCTGTGAAGACTTGGCACGGCCCGACCCGGTGGCGAACATTGTCCGCGCCGTCGGACCAAATCTCGTGATCGCTCTGCTGATGGATGGCCCCCAAACCAAAGAACGCTGGGCCGCGCGTTACGCGACTGTTTTAGCGGATGATCCCGGTTGCTCAGTGCTCTCGCTCACCAGTCTCGGCATGGCCCAACTCAGCCGCCCCAAGCCGTTCGCGTGTCGTAGCGCTGTGGAAGGATCGCTTCAACGGCGCGACAGAAATTGAACTCCCACCTGGCGCTGACGCCATCGCCGTCTCGCTATCGACCCGCTACGACGAGGAGTTCACGGCCGACGGGCGAGGAGATGGCGGCAATGCCGCCTTCCCGATTCTTTCGGGAGTGCATCCGATCAGCGCTGCGGCCAAAACCCAAAAGCGGTAAACTTGGGAATATGGCGACCGTAAACATGCTCCGGTTTACGCACCACGACGCAAACGTGATTGCTGCATTGGCACAGTTTCCTGGCTCGCCGGAGGAAATGAAGAAAAAGCGTCTCGCCAGCCTGGAAGAAGAAGATGCCCGCCTAGTCGGAGAAGTCCTTGTCGGTGTCCGGGACTACTCGTCGGTGTCTCCCGCAGTGCAGGCCTCCGTCGACCTCTATCGCGCCTGGGTAGAAAACAACCGGCAACGGCGCCTCAAGCGCGAGGCCCGGCAACATTCCAGCCGCAGCCGTTAGAATTCCGCCCTCAAAAACCGCCCCACCCAATCTGTGAGATCCTGGGAACAAGATCGCCGTCATCGGCGTTATACCTCAAGAAGGAGACCAGCGCAATGAAGAAGAGTTTTTACCTCGCCGCAGGCCTGTTGATCCTGGCGTCCGGCTTCCAATTCGGAAAAGCCCAGGACAAGGCCGCCACCCGCACCCTGAAGGTGAATGTGAAGTACACCGGGTCCGGAACGGTCGACGACAAACACAAAATCCAGGTGTTCCTGTTCGATTCGCCGGACTTTATGCAGGGCAACGCGATGCCCACCGGGATGCAGATGACCGCGGCCAAGGATGGAACAGTTACGTTTTCCGACATCGGCAGTTCGCCGGTTTATACTGCCGCCATTTACGACCCCAAAGGGGAATATGATGGCGCATCCGGCCCGCCTCCGTCCGGCTCCTCCGCTGGCCTGTACACCAAAGAGCCCCCCAAACCCGCGCCCATAAGCATCGACGCAGGCAAGACCGTCGAAGTCGACTTGCCCTTCGACGACACGATAAAGATGCCCTGATTACCCGCGCCGCAGTATTTCGGTCGCAATCACCGCCTGTCCCAGCGCGATGCCGCCATCGTTCGGCGGCACCTGCGCGTGGATGAAGACCTCGAAATCGAGCCGCCGCAAACCCGCCAGCGCACGGGCCAGCAGCTTCATGTTTTGAAAGGTCCCGCCGCCCAGGCACACCCGGTTTAGCTTCTCTTGCGCGCGCAAACGCCGGCAGACTTCCATGATCGCCTCCGCCATCGTATTGTGAAACCGCGCCGCGATCATCGGCGCCGGCGTACCTGCGCGCACCTCCGCGACGATGCGTTCGATCGCCGGCCGGAAGTCCACGGAATCCCCTTCGAGCGCAAACGGGTAGCCGTCTGCCACGCCATCCGCCGCGATCGTCTCCAGTTCGATGGCCGCCTGGCCCTCGAAGTTGATCTGCTGGCGCACTCCGATGATTGCGGCCACCGCGTCGAACAGCCGTCCGCAAGACGACGTATCGATGGTGTTCACGCGTTGTGCGATCATGCCGCGCACCAGCTTGCGCTGGCTCTCGGGAACGTCGCGCCAGATCGCCAACTCCGGAAATTCGGCAGCCGCTCCGTACGTGTCGGCGAGATACGCGAGCGCCGGCCGCCAGGGTTGGCGCACCGCCGCATCGCCACCCGCCAGCGGCACGTAGCGCAGGTGCGCGCGCCGTTCGAATCCGCCGTAGTCCGCCACCAGGAACTCCCCGCCCCAGATCTGGCCGTCGGTCCCGTAGCCGGTGCCATCCAGCGCCACGCCGATTACTTTCCCGCGCAATCCATTCTCGGCCATGCAACTGGCGATGTGCGCGTGATGGTGCTGCACGCCGATCTTCTCCAGGTCCGGCACGCGCAGCGCGTATTGCGTGCTCAGGTACCCCGGATGCAGATCGTGCGCCACGGCCCGCGGCTCCACGCGGAAGAGCTTCTTCAGGTTGGCCAGCGTCTCTTCAAAGAAGACCAGCGTTTCGTAATTCTCCATGTCGCCGATGTGCTGGCTGAGCACCGCGTAGCGCCCCTTGCTTAGACAGAACGTGTTCTTCAACTCGCCGCCGCAAGCCAGGATCTCGGCCACTTCCATGCCCAGGTCGATGGCCCGCGGCACGAACCCGCGCGACCGGCGCAGCACGCGTTCCACGCCTTCGAATGTGCGCACCACCGAATCGTCCGCGCGCATGTAAATATCGCGATTGTGCAGCAGAAACCAGTCGGCCAGCGGACGCAGCCGGTCGAGCGCCTCTTCGTTCGACGTCACGATGGGTTCCTCGCTGAGGTTCCCGCTGGTCATCACCAGCGCATCGTACGGCGCGCCCGAGAACAGCAGATGATGCAGCGGCGTGTAAGGCAGCATCACGCCGATGGTGTTGTTGCCCGGCGCGACCGCCGCGGAAATGCCGGAATCCGCCAGCCGGGGCAGAATCACGATGGGCCGCCGCGCGCTGGCGAGCGCCTGCCGATCGTCGTCCGACACCGCGCAGAACGCTTCCACCGCCGCTACATCGCGCGCCATCAAAGCGAACGGCTTGTCGCTGCGGCGTTTGCGCTCGCGCAGCAGCCGCACCGCCCCATCGTTGCGCGCATCGCAGGCCAGGTGGAACCCGCCCAGTCCCCGGATGGCCACAATCTCGCCCTCCCTCAGCCGCCGCCGCGCCTCGGAAATCGGCGCGGACAATTGCGGCCCGCATTCCGCGCAGGCGTTGGGCTGCGCATGAAAACGCCGGTTGCCCGGATCGTCGTACTCCGCCTGGCAAGCCGCGCACATGCGAAAGGCCGCCATGGTGGTGTTGGGCCGGTCGTACGGAATGTCGCGGATAATCGTATAGCGCGGGCCGCAATTGGTGCAGTTGGTGAAGGCGTAGCCGTACCGCCGGTTGGCCAGATCGGTGAAATCGCGGTAGCAGTCGGGACAGGTGGCCACGTCGGGCGATACCAGCACGAACTCGCCCTCCCGCGCCTGGCTTTCGCGAATCGCGAAATCCCGTTCGCCCAGCGGATCGATCTCCGCGACGAACATCTCTTCGATGCGCGCCAGCGGCGGCGCCTCGGTACGCAGGCTCTCGACGAAGCTGTCGAGCGCGGCCGGCGCACCCTCCACTTCCGCCACCACTCCGGCCGACGAGTTCAGGACGTAGCCTGCGAGGCCCAGCCGCCGCGCCAGATTATGCACAAAAGGCCGGAAGCCTACGCCCTGCACCACTCCACGAATGCGGATCTGCCGTCGCGCCAGCACCACGCCCGATGGTAGCGTATCCGGGGACTTTCGCCCCACCGGATTTTGGTACGTTTGGTCATGGGCGGTTATCTTAGCGTCGCTCTGATAGCTACCGCAGGGATCCTCTGCGGCGCCGAACCGCTTGTGGACGAAGGTCTCCGAATACGTATCCTGCGTGCATTGTTTCCCGAGATGGCCGTATCATTGGCGCCCGAAAGGTCGATTGACTACACTTGGACGACACAAACCAGGGCGCCCCTGGTCTTCCCCGACGCGCTCGCATCTGAAAATGTGTACAACGTTGGCGGCCCGCCATCGGACGATCTGGAGCGCTGCGCGGCGCAGGATATGCTGAGTCGTCACGCCAGCGAAACACGGGAAGTTCGATTCCGCGTCTTTCCATGGCCCGCCAGTAACCGCGGGGAGATTCTTGCGATAGTGCAATACCGGTTCTCGGAGGCCAAACCCGCCGGGTCCTGTCGCTCAATAGCATTCCTGGTTCGCCTGGCGCCATCCAACGGGAAATGGGAAGTGAGAGAGCGCTTCTTATTGAACGGCGGTTATCTCCATCAGTTGGAGAGTATTCGGTGGATTAATCTCACCAGCTCCGGCTACCAGGAGTTAGTCGTCGAATCCGACCTGGCGGACGGAGACCGACTCTGCTCCAATGCACATATTCTCAATCTTGCCCTGGGCCGCTTCGAAGAGCTCCTTGTCGTCCCCACACGGGTACACGTTTCGAGCAAAGGCGAAACGTGGACGCAGACACTTGACATCCCCAACACGCTCAAGGAGCATGGCCAGCGATTTTGCTTTGTGAAGACCGTGTATGCCGTCGAACATCATTGGTTCCCCATTCCGAGCGTGAGCGTAGCGTGCTATGGGCCCGGCGACTGGACTGTGACCGGCGATCACCGTAGCTTTTGGGAACTTCCGCCCCACCGCGGTTTCTAAACCACAATGACCATCCGCCACCGGCTGCGCGCAAACATGGATATTCTCGCGCAGGATCTACGCTACGCCGCGCGCGGCTTCGTGCGATCCCCCACATTCACCGTGGCCGCGGTCTTCGCCATCGCATTGGGCACCGGCGTGGGCACGGCCGTCTTCAGCGTGGTGGACCGCATCCTGTTTCGAAGCCTTCCCTACCAGCAGGCCGACCGCCTGGTGTCGGTGGGCTTCGTCGCGCCCATCATCCCGCAGGAGTTCATGCTGGGCACCGATTACGTGGAGTGGCGCGCGCGGCAGCAACCCTTCGAGTCACTCACCTCCTGGGCCGGCGTCAACGATTGCGACCTGACCGGCGCCAACCCGGTGCGCCTGGAATGCGCGCTGGTGGAGGCCAGCTTCCTGCACACGCTGGGTATCCAGCCGATCATGGGCCGTAACTTCACGCGCGACGAAGACCGGCCCAATGCACCGCCTGTCGCGCTGCTCTCGTACGGTCTGTGGCAGAGCCGTTTCGCCGGAGATCGCCGCATCGTGGGCAAGACCATCCCGCTCGATGGGCGATCCGCTACCATCCTGGGCATCCTGCCGCCCCAATTCGAGTTGCCCACGCTGGAGCATGCCGACGTGGTGGTCCCGCAGGCCATGGATGAAGCACTCCAGCGCAGGCCGAACACCGGCCGGGTGCTGTGGTCGATTGCGCGCCTGAAGCCCGGAGTGGCACCCGCGCAGGCCGCCGCCGCACTGCAGCCGCTCTTTGAAGAGTCGCTGCGATTCGTGCCTGGACCCTTCCGCAAAGAGGTGAAGCTGCGCGTGCGCTCCCTGCGCGACCGCCAGATCCACGACGCGCGCCTGGCCTCCTGGATCCTGCTCGGCGCGGTGCTGGCCGTGCTATTGATCGCCTGCGCGAACGTTGCGAACCTGCTGCTGGCGCGCGCGGCCGGCCGCCAACGGGAGCTTGCCGTGCGCCTGGCGCTGGGCGCAAGCCGCGGACGTCTGGTGCGCCAGACGCTGACCGAAAGCCTGCTCCTGGCGGCCACCGGCGGAGCGGCCGGATGCCTGCTCGCGGCCGCGTTGCTGCGCATCTTCGTCGCCATCGCGCCGGAGGGCATCCCGCGCTTGCAGCAGGCCACCGTCGACCTGCGCGTGCTGCTCTTCACCTTGACGGTATCGCTGGCTTCCGGCATCGCATTCGGACTAGCCCCCGCCCTCCAACATCCGCGCGCCGAAACGCTGGCCGGATGGCGCTCCCTGGGCGGACGGCAGTATTTGTTCCGGCACAGCCTGGTGGCCGCACAGATCTGCGCCTCGCTAGTTCTTGCGACCGGCGCAAGCCTGTTGCTGCGCAGCCTGTGGAACCTGCAGAATCAGCCGCTGGGCATGCGCACCGCGAGCGTGCTCGCCGCTACCGTGACGCTGGGCCAGCAATCGTATGCCGAACCGGCCAGCCAACTCGCATTCTTCGAAGAACTGGAGCGGCGCTTGGGCAGCATACCGGGCGTGACCCAACTGGCCCTCAGCGACTCGCCGCCACTGAGCGGGACCGCGCGTTCCACGATCTATTCCGTCATCGATGTCGCTGGACGTCCGCGTGCGGCGGAAGGCACTGGAGGGATGGTGACTTTGCGCGCCGTCACGCCCGGCTACTTCGCGGCGCTGGGCGTTCCCATCCTGCGCGGCCGTGGATTTCGAGAGGATGATCGCGACCCGCAACAGAACGCCGTCATCCTGAGCGACTCACTGGCCCGCCGCCTGTTCCCCGGCGAAGATCCGCTCGGGAAGCAGATCAAGCCGGGCCGCTCCGGACCTTGGAAGACGGTCATTGGCGTGGCCGGTAACGTCAAGAACAGCGCCCTGATGGAGCGCGACGATCCCGAATTCTACATGGTCCGCAAGCATTCGCAGGAATCTCTCGGCCGCACTGCGACGGCTATTCTCAGCGGCCCGATCGATCCCACGGCTCTGGCCCGCTGGGTGCGAGCTGACGTGGCGGCGCTCGATCCCACTTTGCCCGTGAACATCGAGACCCTCGACCAGCGCGTCGGCAAGCTCGCCCAGCGGCCGCGCTTCAACGCCTGGCTGCTGGGCCTGTTCGCCGGCATGGGACTGTTGTTGTCGGCTATTGGTCTCTATGGCGTCGTCTCGTTCCTGGTGGCGCAGCGCACCGGGGAAATCGGCGTGCGCATGGCATTAGGTGCGACACCCGGCGCGGTGGCGCGGTTGGTGCTCGGGCACGCCGCGCGCTGGACCTTCGCCGGGACCGCGCTCGGCGTCATCGGATCGTGGTTCGCGGCGCGCTGGCTCGAAGCCATGCTGTTCCACGTCTCCGCGCGGGATCCGTGGATATTGGCCGCTGCCGTCGCCGCATTGTGGGCCACCGCCATGCTGGCTGCCTGGGTGCCTTCGCGGCGTGCGGCGCGGGTAGATCCTATGCAGGCACTGCGGCAGGAGTAATCCGGAAACCGCTCCCTAACGGTCGCGGCTCCGTACCCCACGCGACCGTTCCCCGCCCCGTTACCGACCCGCGGCCGCTACCGAGCCGCGACCGTAAGGGAGCGGTCGTCCTGCTATACTGGGATTTCCCTTTATCTCAGGAGATTACGCAACATGTTCGATCTGTTCCGCAGCCGAGACAAAATCGTGCGCATTATGCTCGGCGGATTGCTTCTCGTGGTGGCATTGTCTATGCTGACCTACCTGGTGCCCAGCTACAACATGGGCGGCAGCGGCGGGTCCGATCAAGTGGTCGCCGAAATCGGCAAGGAAGCCATCACGGTGCCCGACGTCCAGCAAGTCGTCCAGATGAATTTGAAGGGCCGCCAGATACCCGCCGAGCTGATGCCGCACTACGTCCCCCAATACATCGACGCCATGGTCACCGAGCACGCGTTGGCCTTCGAGGCCACGCGGCTGGGCTTCAAGATTTCCAATGAAGATCTGGCCGCCGGCATCCGGCAGACGATTCCCCAATTATTTCAGGACGGCAAGTTCGCCGGCAAGGACGCCTACGCCCAGGTGTTGGCCCAGCAGAACATGACCATCCCACAGTTCGAAGAGGACATCGGCCGCCAGTTGCTCATCACCAAAATGCGCGATGTGGCCCTGGAAGGGGCCGTCGTAACTCCCCAGGAAATCGAACAGGAATACAAGCGCCGCAACGACAAAGTCAAGATCGCATACGTGAAAATAACCGGAGACAAACTGCGCTCGGAGGTGCAGGTCACTCCCGAGGATCTGCGCAAATACTACGAGGCCACCAAGCTCACTTATCAGGTCCCCGAGAAGCGCGATCTCGGCATCGTGATCGTGGACCAGGCCAAGCTGGAGCAGACCATTCAGCCTACCGACGCGGATCTGCTGCGCGTCTACAACGAGAACAAGGACAGCTACCGCATGCCGGAGCGTGTGAACGTACGGCATATCCTGCTCAAGACCACCGATAAAGACCCCAAGCAGGAAGCCGCGGTCAAAGCCAAGGCCGACGACCTGGTGAAACAACTGCGCGCCGCAAAAGGCGCGAATTTTGCCGAGATGGTCAAGAAGTACTCCGAAGATCCCGGTTCGGCCGCGAAAGGCGGCGAGTACGATGGCGTTGTGCGCGGCCAGATGGTAGCGGAATTCGAGAAGGCCGCCTTCTCCCTCAAGGTGAACGAGATTAGCGACCCGGTCAAGACAACCTACGGTTACCACATCCTCCAGGTGCTCGCGCACGAGCAAGCGCAACTGAAGCCCTTCAACGACGTGAAAGCCCAACTGGCCGCCGAGTACAGGAAACAGGGGGTGAACGACCTGATGCAACAGTTGTCGGATAAAGTGCAAGCCGCTCTTACCAAGGACCCGCTGCATCCCGAAAAGGTGGCCGCCGATCTGGGCGTGCAGTACGCGAAGGCGGACAATGCCGGGCCCGGCGACCCGCTGCCGGAGGTGGGCGTGAACAAAGACTTCGAAGACGCCATCTCCAGTTTGAAGAAGGGTGAAGTCACGCAGCCAATCCCGGTGCCGCCCGATAAGCCCACCAAGATGGCCATGGCCGTCTGCACGGGCGACATTCCGGCTCACCCCGCGGGATTCGAAGAAGTGCAAAGCAAGGTCCGCGATGCGCTGATCAAAGACAAACTGAACAAACTGGTCGACCAGAAGGCCACACAACTGGTCGAGAAGGCGCGCGCGAATGGCGGCGATCTGGCGGCGGCCGCCAAGGCTATGGGGCTGGAAGTGAAGACTTCCGACGCAGTCGATCGCGCCGGCGCCATCGAGGGGCTGGGATCGGCCGGCATGCTTCCGGACGCCTTTTCCAAGCCAGTCGGCTCCATCATCGGTCCCAACGGGTTCAGTGTCGATTCCAGAATCGTGGCCAAGGTGGTGGAGAAAATCCCCGCCGACCTATCCGCCCTGGCCAGCCAGCGCGCGGCGATTCGCGACCAGATCAAGGGCGAGAAAGGCCGGGTCCGCAATTACCTCTTTGAGCAGGGCGTGCGCGATGAGCTCACCAAGGAAGGCAAAATCAAGGTTCACCAGGACGTCATCGACCGGTTGCTCGCCACTTATCACGGCTGACCGCGACTAACGGCATGCTGCATTCCCTGCTGGACTTCCTGCACTCGCTCACCGACCCGGAGCGGCTGATTCAACTCCTCGGCACGCTGTTGACCGGGTGGCTCGGCTATGCCGTCCTGTTCGGGCTGGTGTTCGCCGAAACCGGCATGCTCGTGGGTTTCTTCCTGCCCGGCGACTCGCTGCTGTTCACCGTGGGCGTGGTCTGCGGCGCCGGACAACTCGATATCGCGCTGGTCGTTGTCCTGCTCATCTGCGCCGCCATGCTGGGCGATACAGCCGGCTACCTGCTCGGCAGAACTTCGGGCCCGCACATCTTCAATCGGCCCGATTCGCGCATATTCCGCCGCGAGTATTTGCGGCGTACGCACGAGTTCTACGAAAAGCACGGCGGGCGGACCATGATCTACGCGCACTTCATTCCCATCATCCGGACGTTCGCGGCTTTCGTCGCCGGCGTGGGCCGCATGAATCTGGTGCGCTTCCTCTCCTTCGATATCTTCGGCGTGACGGGCTGGGTCGTCCTGATGACGCTGCTGGGCTACAAGCTCGGCGGCGTGAGCTTCGTGCGGCACAACTTCGAGAAGGTGATTCTGGGGATCGTCGCCATCTCACTCGTGCCGGCCGGGCTGGAAGTACTGAAGGCCCGGCGGCGCAGCGTGGCGCCCGCGCAACAGTAGCCGTAAGGCTCGCTTTTCGGCACGGAGTTGCATTTCCATCGAAGCACGTATCATAATACGTATCAGGTCGAAGCCATGTCCACATTTACAGGCTCCATCACGACTACCGGGAAATCGGAGGCGATCCGCCTGGATAAAGCCTTGTTTCGTCTGCACCCCGAATTCCGCCAAAAGGCGAAAGTCCGTGCCCAGGTCATTTCCCCCGGTCACGCTCTCATCTCGGTCATCGATGACGAGACCTTGCCCGCCCGGGATGAGGACCCCGTAGTGATGGCATTCCTGGCGTTCATTGAAAACGACTTGAAGATGCATCCTGGCCGGCGTTCCCGCTTGTCGAAGACCTCACTTCGACGGGCAGTTCGCTTGACGAAGAATGTCAAAGTTGCCCACGACGAGACTATTCCCGAGAACGTGACCCTCTGAGTCCATGTCCACTGGACCGTTTGCCGTACGAAATGGATGGAGCCTCTACGCGCACGCAGCGTTCGGGGATGCGTTTGAGAATCTCAGCGATGCAATGCAAAAGCTGAAGAAGGAACAGCCGGAGCGCTACGCTGGCCATCCCAAGGCGAAGCTTCTCAAGCGGATCCTGGAGTTGATTCTGGACGAGATCCCCCGGAATCCGAATGCCGTCGAGTATCAACTCGGGAATACATTGGGTCCACCTCACCGGCACTGGCGCCGGGCTAAGTTCCTGGGACGCTTTCGGCTGTTCTATCGCTTCAGTACCGTCCACAAGGCGATCGTCTACGCCTGGGTCAACGATGAAACAACGCTCCGCAAGGCCGGCTCGCGGACGGACCCCTACTCGATCTTCAACAAGCGATTGCGCGAGGGCGATCCTCCGGATGATTGGGACGACCTATTCCGGAAAACGAAATCCCGCCGGCGCCGCACTACGGCGCCGCTATTCTGACTTCTGACTTCTGGTCTGTGACTCCCCTCCAACCTGCTGATTCCACAGGAGGCTGGCTGTGGGGCGGCCAATCTTGGCCGCAGCCGCCTTTCAGGCGACCAAGCCGGCTAAAAGCCGGGCTGACTTCTGTCTTCTGACTTCTGACTTCTGTCTTCTCTCTCACTTCTTCGGCCGCGGCGTGGCGTCGCCCTGAGTCATGCCCATCGCCCATTTCACCGCTTCGGTCCACATCTGCTGGATGTCCGGTCGGTCCCAGACTTCCTCGCGGTGGCCCAGCGAAGAATAGAACACCCGGCCCTTCCCGTATTGGTGTACCCAGGTCACGGCGAAGTCCTGGTCGGTGCGGTGTACCCGCGGGTTCTTGAGGTCGACCGAGGCGGGATCGACGCTCATCAACACCCGCACTTTCTCGCGCGAATACGGATCCTTGAACTGATAGATCTCGTCGAAGATCGGGAAGTGCGCCGGGAAATGTTTGGTGGCCGGGAAGGTGCGGTCCTCCACGTTGATCTCGCAGTGCACCTGCATCCACGGGTGCTCGTTGAAATAGCCGCCGATCAGGTCGCCGTATTCCAGCCATTTGTAGAAGGTGTCGGTGGCGCTGTGCGTGCCCAGGAAGCCTTTGCCATCCTCTTTGACGAAGGAGAGAAGCGCGGCTTTCTGCTCGTCGTTCAAATCCAGCTCGCCGGTGGTGTAGAACATTACCGCATCGAAGTAATCCAGATTCTTGGCATTACCCTCCAGCTTTCGCTTGGTCAGCAGTTCCGAATCCGTGCGCAGGTAGGTGTCCCACAGGCCGCTCTGCTGGCCCAGCTTTTCGATAGTCGCCATGGCGTGCGACACCGAATCGTGCTCGAAGCCCTTCACCTCGCCGATGAAAAGCAGTTTCTTCCTGGGCGGCGTTTGCGCCTGCGCCGAGCCGCACACGCCGAGCGTCATCAACAGAGATGCGAGCAATATCCAGTTCTTCATAGAGTTTTCCCGAAGGGCAATCATCTCACCAGTACCGTGGCGGCGCAACTGGCGGCTCGCGCCGGCCAGCCTGAGAGGCCGCTGCAAGGCCGGGGCCTGTCCCACGCCCACCGTAACCGGAACTTAACAATTCCGTCATCAACCCATAATCGCGAGTCGCTACCCTGGATGAGGCCGAAGCGCAGGCCATCGCTTGCCTGCAAGACGTCCCCGCTCGGCGGAGGATGTTCGGCTGTAACTTCCAAATTTCACAAGGAGCTTCAATGAAAAGAAGAGTACTTGCGACGCTCGGTGGAGTCCTGCTCCTTTGCGGCGCACTGATGGCGCCCGCGCGCGCCCAGGAAACCGCTGCCCCCAGTCCGGAGATCGAGCGTTTGAAAGCGCAACTGGCGGCTCAACAGGAGCAGATCGATCAGCTTCGCCGCACGCTGGACGAGCAGAAGAAGGTGTTGGATCAGGCCAGCCAGCCGAAGCCACCCAGTCTGGGCCAAGTCGCCAGTACCACGGCAATGGTTCCAGCGGGCGACGTGGCTCCCGTGCTGCATCCCGCCTTGGCGGCCGCAGCGGCCCTCCCGCAATCGACCAGCGACGAGGCCCCGTCACCCTTGCAACTGAAGATCGGAACGGCGACCATCGCGCCGATCGGCTTTATGGACTTGACCGCCGTCTTCCGTTCGGCGGATGGCGGTAGCGGAATCGGCACCAACTTCGGTGGCACCCCTTACAACAACGTGACCACCGGATTGGGGAAATTGAGCGAGACCCGCTTCAGCGCGCAGAACTCGCGGATCGGCGCGCGCATCGACGCACTGGTGCATGGGACCAAGGTGCTGGCCTACTGGGAGTCTGACTTTTTAGGCACCCAGTCAACCAATGCGGGCGTGTCCTCGAACAGCAACAGCTTCCGCATGCGGCTTTATTTCGTGGACCTGACCAAAGGGAAATGGGAACTGCTAGGCGGGCAATCCTGGAGCATGATGACACCGGGCCGAAAAGGCATCTCTCCGCTGCCATCCGACATCTTTTATAGCCAGGATATGGACACGAATTACCAAGTGGGACTTACCTGGACCCGCGCTCCCCAGTTCCGCGCCGTGTATCACGCCAGCGATGTCGTGACCCTGGGATTCGCCCTGGAGCAGTCCGAGCAGTACGGCGGCGGTTCCTCCGGCGGAGGTTCCGTGGTTCTGCCCGGTGCGCTTGCCACCGCTCTCACCAACACGCAGATCGATATGGGCGCGGCCACCTTTACGCCGCCCAACCTGACTCCCGATGTCCAGGCCAAGATTGCGTTCGATCCGATGGTGAACGGCAACCTGTTTCACATCGAGTTCGCCGGCCTGCTCAGCTCGTTCAAAACGTATAATCCCATCACCAGTGAAAGTTTCACCAAGGCTGGCGGCGGCGGCTCAGCCAACTTCAACCTGGAGCTGGTGAAGAACTTCCACCTGATCGTCAACACCTTCTTGAGCGATGGCGGCGGCCGGTATCTTTTCGGCCAGGCCCCCGATCTGGTCGTCCGGGCCGACGGCAGCCCCTCACCGCTGCACGCCTCTTCCGCTATAGGCGGCTTTGAGTACACCACGCACAACACCCTGCTCTACGCCTACTACGGTGGCGACTATATCGGGAAGGATGTCATCATCGACAGCACCAACAAGAACGTATTCGGCGGTTACGGCTATCCGAAATCGGCAAACGGCCAGAACCGGACCATCCAGGAAGGCACCATCGGCCTGAACCAGACATTCTGGAAGAACCCGAATTATGGCGCGTTGAGCTTCATCGCCCAGTACTCTTACCTGTTCCGCAACCCGTGGTACGTGGCTACCGGATCGCCTAAGGATGCGCACAACAGCATGGTTTGGGTAGACCTGAGGTACACACTGCCGGGACAAGCGCCGAGCGTCAAGAAGTGAGATCCTCGTGGGCCAGGAGGGCCTGGCCTACATTTGTAACAATTAAAGAAAAGGAGTCATCAATGAAAAAGAGTAGTCTGTGGCTGGGCGCCTTGGGCGCTCTGGTCATCTTGTTGACGGCGGCCGAAGCCAAGGTGCTGATCAACGCGGCGGGCGCCACGTTCCCCTATCCGATCTACGGCAAGTGGTTCGACGAGTTCGGCAAAACCAATCCGGACGCGCAGATCAACTACCAGTCGATCGGCTCCGGCGGAGGAATCCGGCAGTTCACCGAAGGCACGGTCGACTTCGGCGCGTCGGACATGCCCATGACCGACGAGCAGATCGGCAAGGTGAAGAACAAGCCGCTGCACTTTCCGTCGGTGCTGGGCGGGCTAGTGCCCACCTACAACATCCCTGGTGTCACCCAGGAGTTGAAGTTCACGCCCGAAGCGCTGGCGGGAATCTATCTGGGCAAGATCAAGAAGTGGAACGATCCGGAGCTGCAGAAGGCAAACGCCGGCGCAAAGCTGCCGGATAACGAGATCGTCGTGGTGCATCGGTCCGACGGCAGCGGCACCACCTTCGTCTGGACCGATTACCTGTCCAAAGTCAGCCCGGAATGGAAGTCCAAGGTGGGCGCGAACACCTCGGTGAGCTGGCCCGCGGGCTTGGGGGGCAAGGGCAATGAGGGAGTGGCCGGCATTGTCAAGCAGACCCCCAACTCGATCGGCTATGTGGAACTCATCTACGCGCTGTCGAACAAAATGGCGTACGGCTTCGTGCGGAACTCCGCCGGGACGTACCTGAAGGCGGACCTGGACAGCGTCACGGAGGCGGCGGCCTCCACCGCCAAGACCATGCCCAACGACTTCCGGGTTTCCATCACCAATGCGCCGGGCACGAAGGCCTACCCCATCTCCTCATTCACCTGGTTGTTGATACCATCGAAGATCGACGATCCGGCAAAGAAGAAAGCGATTGTCACCTTTCTGCACTGGATGCTCACCGACGGCCAGAAATACGCCGAGGCACTGGGCTATGCTCCTTTACCCAAGGACGTCGTCGCCAAGGAAGAAAAGCAGATTGCGCTGATCAAGTGATTATGGCAACTTCGGCGGCAGTAAGCGCGCCTCCTCCCACCGGCGCGCGGGCGTTGGTTTTGCGCCTGTGCAACGGCGACGAGGTGGCGCGCCTGATTACCCTGGTTTTCGCCTCCAGCATCCTGCTGGTGACCATCGCGTTGGTCTACGAGCTATGGGTTACCTCCGCGTTGGCGCGGCACAAGTTCGGGTTTGGTTTTCTTACGTCGTCGATGTGGGACCCGGTGACCGGCCAATTCGGCGCGCTGCCTTTCATTTATGGAACCGTGATCACATCCGTGATCGCCCTGCTTATCGCCGTGCCGCTGGGCGTGGGGGCTGCGATTTTCCTTTCGGAACTGGCGCCGGCGCGCCTCTCCAGCACGTTCACCTTTTTTATTGAATTGCTGGCGGCTGTGCCCAGCGTGATCTACGGCGTGCTCGCCATGTTCACGCTGGTGCCGTTGATGCGCGATTATGTGGATCCCTTCCTGAAAAAAACGCTGGGGTTCCTGCCTATTTTCTCTGGCACTATTTTCGGCTACGGGTATCTGACGGCCGGCGCGATTCTGGCCATCATGACATTGCCGTTCATCGTTTCCATATCGCGCGAGGCGTTGCTGGAAGTGCCGGTTGAACAGCGGGAAGCGGCGCTCGCGCTGGGCGCCACGCGTTGGGAATCCACTTGGCAGGCGGTGGTACCGTGGGCGCGGCTGGGGATTTTCGGCTCCATTTTTCTGGCGCTGGCGCGCGCTCTGGGCGAAACCATGGCGGTCACCATGGTGATCGGGAACGATCCCAGCATCCACGCCTCGTTGTTCGCGCCGGGATACGCGATTGCAGCCGTCATAGCCAACGAGTTCACCGAGGCGACTGGCGATTTATACTTACAGTCGCTGGTGGGCCTGGGTCTGGTGCTGTTCCTCCTGACTATTGTGATCAATGCGCTGGCCCGCTTGCTCATCATTGCCACCACGCGCCGCGGGAGCGCCCATCCATGACGTTGAGGAACCGGTGGAGAAAGACCCTGAGCTACTGCATGCTAAGCCTGACGGGTGTCTGCGCGGTAGTGGCCGTCAGCCTGCTGTTCCTGATCCTGGGCATTCTGGTCTACAATGGGTGGCGATCGTTGGACTGGAACTTCTTCACGAAACTGCCGAAACCGCCCGGCGAGAACGGCGGCGGCATGGTCAACGCCATCGTGGGCAGCTTAGAGATTGTTCTACTGGCCACCATGATGGGTCTGCCGGTGGGCTTCATGGCAGGCGTCTACCTTTCGGAATTCGGCGGCAAGACCTTCGGCTTCCTGGTGCGTTATATGGCGGATCTGCTGAATGGCGTACCTTCCATCGTGATCGGCATCTTCGTCTGGACGGTGGTGGTGACACGGTTTCACTTCTCCGCTATAGCCGGAGGTGTGGCTCTAGCCCTCATTCTGATTCCGATTACCGCTCGCAGCACCGAGCAGTTCATGAGTTCTGTGCCGCAAACTCTGCGCGAGGGCGCCTTGGCGCTGGGGGCAAGTAAATGGAAGACCATCGCCACCGTGGTGGTGCCCGCAGCCTACCGCGGAATCGCCACCGGCATGATCCTGGGCGTGGCACGCATCTCCGGCGAGACCGCGCCGCTGCTCTTCACCAGTTTGAACAACCAGTTCTGGGGCGGCGGGTTGACCGACCAAACCGCTTCGTTGCCGGTGATGGTTTACAGCCATGCCCTCTCGCCCTATGACGACTGGCACCGTCAGGCGTGGGCCGCCGGATTGGTGCTGTTGCTCGGCGTGCTGCTGGCCAATGTCGCCGCCCGCCTGATCCTGTCGCGGGGAATCGCACTCCAAAAATGAGCCCCAATGAGCCTATGATCATGAGCACCGCTAATCTACCTTCCGCGAGTCCGGCCGCCGGGAAGCCGGTGGGGCATCAGGGCAAACTCAGGGCGGTCAATCTCAACTTCTTTTACGGCGCCTATCAGGCCCTGCACGATATCACGCTGGATGTTCCGGCGAACAAGATTACGGCGCTGATCGGGCCTTCCGGATGCGGCAAATCCACTTTCCTGCGCACCTTGAACCGCATCAGCGAGACCATCCGCAACACGCGCGTGGAAGGCCAGGTTCTGCTGGATGGCGAGGACGTGATGCAGGTGGATGTGACCTTGCTCAGGCGGCGTGTGGGCATGGTTTTCCAGAAATCCAACCCGTTTCCCAAATCCATCTTCGACAACGTGGCGTACGGATTGAAGGTGAACGGATTCCGGGGCTCCCTGAAGGATGCGGTGGAGCACAGCCTGAAGCGCGCCGCACTGTGGGAAGAGGTGAAAGACAAGCTGCAAAAGTCGGCGTATGCGCTCTCCGGCGGGCAGCAGCAGCGGCTGTGCATCGCGCGCGCCCTGGCCGTCGATCCCGAGGTGCTGCTGCTCGACGAGCCTTGCTCGGCGCTGGACCCCATCGCCACAGCCAAGATCGAAGATTTGCTGTTCACCTTGAAAGACCAGTGCACCATCGTGATCGTGACCCATAACATGCAACAGGCGGCGCGGGTCGCCGATGGCACCGGCTTCTTCCTGTTGGGAAAGTTGATCGAGTACAATACGACCGAGATCATCTTCAAGAATCCCGCCAGGCAGGAAACCGAGGACTACATCACCGGCAGATTCGGGTAGAGCGGTGGTCAGAGGGAATCAGGAGATCTGAATTGCGACAATTTTCCGTTGAGCTCGATGAGTTGCACGAAAAGATCCTGCAAATGGGCGGCTACGTGGAGTCGGCCATCCACCGCAGTGTGCGCGCGCTGGTGGATCGCGATGCGGAGCTGGCCCGCCAGGTGTTGCGGGACGAAGCCCGCATCAACCAGATGGAGATCGAGATCGATAATCTGACCACGCGTCTGTTCGCTCTCCGCCAGCCCATGGCCAAGGATCTGCGGTTCCTGACCGCGGCCCTGAAGATCAACACCGACCTGGAGCGCATGGGGGACCTGGCGGTGAACATCGCGCAGCGGGCGCTTTCGCTGGTGGCCCAATCGCCGGTGAAGCCCCTGATCGATATTCCACGCATGGCGCAGTTGGTCGAATCCATGCTGTTGCGGGTGCTGGATGCATTCGTGAAAGGCGATGCCGACGTGGCTCGCGGCGTACTGCTGGCGGACGATGAAGTGGACGCGTTGCGCGACTCGGTCTACACGGAACTGGTGGCTTACATGCAGAACGACCCTACCACGGTGCCCGGCGCGGTGGACCTGATGTTCGTCGCGCGCAATCTCGAGCGCATCGCCGATCACGCCACCAACATTGCCGAGGATGTGGTCTTCCTGGTGAAGGGAGTGGACGTCCGGCATCACGCCATGGAGGCGAAGGACGCGTAATTTCTCTAGGGCGGGCGTGTAAGACGTTCCAGCCGGGGCCGGCAGACGGGGCTTAAGTCTTTTCAATTCTTAAGCTGCTGGACTGGCCCGTGCCTTGCAAGTACGGATATCAGTTGAAGTGGCGCGAACCGGCGGATCCGGAGCCGTTCCAAAGAATGGGCTCCGTCTCCGCCGGTTGCTATTTTGGGGCGACCGGGATGCCGGCATGCGTCAGCGCCGCATGCACCTCGGCAGGCCGCAGGCGCGTGGCATCGTATTCCACCGTAAGCCTGTCGTTCGACGGTGCCAGCCGAATCTTCTGAATCCCGTATATTGAGTAGGCCGCGGCGATGCGCGTCAGCAGCTCGTCGTCGAGGGCGTGTTGCAGGCGGAAGTCGATCTGGACTTTGGTCATCCTTAGTCCAGCATAACCGACTGGAGGGCGGACTTTAGTCCGCGCGGGGCTTGAGCCCCGCCCCCGTGCTACCTTATGAAACTTGCCCGCTACACAACTGCGCCGCCAGCTCGGGTTCTTCGACGCCACCATGATCGTGATGGGCGGCATCGTCGGCTCGGGGATTTTCATCAATCCGTACGTGGTTGCGCAACAGGTGCATACGCCGCTGCTGATTCTGGGCGTGTGGCTGATCGGCGGGGCGCTGGCGATGGCCGGCGCTTTCATCTGGGCGGAACTGGCCACGCGCATGCCGGATTCCGGCGGCCAGTATCTTTACTTGCGCGAAGCCTACCATCCGGGCGTGGCCTTCCTCTATGGGTGGGTGCTGTTGCTGGTGACGCAGACCGGCGGGATGGCGGCGGTGGCGGTCACCTTCGCCAGATACTACCGCGAGATTACGGGCCTCAAGAGCGGCGATGGAGCGATCGCCGCGACGGCGTTGCTGGGCCTGACGGCCATCAACTGCCTGGGAGTGCGCGCGGGCAGCAACGTACAGAGCGCCATGATGCTGCTGAAGTCCGGCGCCATCGCGGCGCTGGTGCTGGTGGGAATTGTGTGGGGCGGCGGCGTGGTGCATCCGTTGCCGCTGCTGGACCGGCCAGTCTCGTTCGGACTGCTGCGGGCGATCGGCGCAGCCATGATCCCGGTGGCGTTCGCTTATGGCGGGTGGCAGACCTCCACGTTCGTGGCGGGAGAGATGCGCGACCCGCGGCGCGATCTGTCGCGCGGCCTGGTGGCAGGGGTGATCGGCGTGATCGCGTTGTACCTGTCGGTGAACTATGTATGCCTGCGCGTGCTGGGGCCGGCGGGCCTGGCGGCATCGCACACGCCGGCATCCTCGGTGATGCGGGTGGCGCTGGGCGAGCGCGGCGCCGAATTCCTCGCGGTGGGCATCGCCGTTTCGACGCTGGGCTTCCTGAGCCAGGGCATCCTGACAGCGCCGCGCGTGTACTGGGCGATGGCGCGCGACGGACTGTTCTTCGAGCGTGTGGGCTGGCTTTCGCCGCGCACGGGAGCGCCGGTGGTGGCGATCGTGCTGCAGGGCGTCTTCGCCACGGTCATCGCCCTATCGGGGCGTTATGAGCAGATCCTGAACTACGTGGTGTCGGTGGATTTCATTTCGTTCGCGCTGACCGCCGGCGCACTGTTCGTGTTCCGCCACAGGGACGCGGCAGGACCGCCCGAGGGCATCTATCGCGCGCCGGGACATCCGTACACCACGGCGGCGTTCGTGTTGACATGCGCTGGGATTGTGGCCAGCACCATCGCCGCGTATCCGGCCCATAGCGCTGTCGGTCTGCTGATTCTGCTGGCGGGCATTCCCGTATATTGGTACTGGCGCCGGAGCGGGCGCCACCCTAGGACATGAGACACAGACATTCCGATTACATGTATTGGGCCAAGACGCAGAGCCGGGGGCGTTTCAACCTGGCCACCAGCGGTGTGGGATCGTTTCCGCTGGCGGAGTTGCCGCGCCAGCCCGCGCTGGAGATCAATGGCGACAGCACCTATGGCTACGCTCCTTTGCAGCAAGCCATCGCCCGCAAATGCGGCGTCGATCCGGATTGCGTGGTGGCCGCGGCGGGCACCTCGATGGCGAATCACCTGGCGATGGCGGCGCTCGTCGAGCCGGGCGACGAGGTGCTGATCGAGCATCCGGCTTACGAGTTGCTGGTTTCGGCGGCGCTGTTTCTGGGGGCGCGGGTAAGGCGGTTCGCGCGCACCGTGGAGAACGGCTTCGCGCTCGATCCGGCGGCGATCCGCGGCGCGCTGACGCCCAAGACGAAGCTGGTCGTGGTGACCAATCTGCATAATCCTTCGAGCGCGCTCACGCCGGATGCGGCGTTACGCGAGGTTGGCGATCTGGCGCGCAGCGTGGGCGCGCACGTGCTGGTCGATGAGGTGTATCTGGACGCGGTGTACGAAGACACGCCGCGCACCGCGTTTCAGCTTGGCCCGGAATTCATCGTGACCAACAGCCTGACGAAGGTATATGGGCTGAGCGGGCTGCGCTGCGGCTGGATCCTGGCGCAGCCGGATCTGGCGCGCGCGATGTGGCGGTTGAACGATCTGTTCGGATCGATCCCCGCGCATGCGGCGGAGTTGCTCAGCGTGGCGGCTCTTGAGCAGTTGGATTTCATCCGCGAGCGCGCGCGCAAAGTGGTGGAGGCGGATCGGGCACTGCTCGGCGAATTCCTGTCGCGGCACGCAGCCGTGTCCGCCGCGCGGACCGCCTGGGGCACAACCGCGTTTCTGAGATTGCATGGCGCGGACGTGGAGCAACTGCTGGCGCGGCTGCGCGCGGATTACGAGACTACCGCGGTGCCGGGCCGCTTCTTCGAGATGCCCGATCACTTCCGCATCGGGATGGGCGTGAACACCGAGATGTTCGGCGAGGGCTTGCGGCGGCTTGATCTGGCGCTCGGTGGGACAGGCCTCCCGGCCTGTCCAGCTTGAGCTATTTGGCCGGCCAAAACGGCTCGGCCGTGGCGATGAATTCCACCGGCACTTCGTTGACGAAGCCCTTCAGCCAGCGCGCGCAATCCTCCATGCCGGCTTGCTCGGAAGGAATGTGGCCGAGAATCACGAGTGCTTTGTGCTTGCCTTCCGCGGCGGCATCCGCGCCGTATTCGATGGTCTCCCATTCCAGTCCCTCGCCCATCACCAGCACTTCGACATCGTCGCGCTGCAGCATGTGACGTTCGCTCGGGAATCCCGGGTAGCCGGGGTTGAGCGCCAGCTTGGTCACCCGCATAGCCGGGTCGCCAACTACGCGCAGGGTGCGGATTCCCAAACGCTGCTTGATGCTGCTGGCGAGTTGGTCGAGCGTGGTCTCGGGGATGACAAAGAGGTGGTCGTCGCTCGGATTCCGAAACTTCTCCCAGCCGAGCGCGCGGATCATTCCGGTTTGAATGCCATCGGGCGTGCGGGCATGCCAGTGGTCGTGGAAGCGCCAGACCACCAGGTGATGCTCGGCGATGAACGCCTGCTTGGCGGACAGCACGGCATCGTTCTCCTTGGCAAGATCGGCGGTCTCGTCCAAGTGACCGTAGAACGTCGGCTCGTGCGTAATGATTAAGTTGTCTCCGGCGGCGGCGGCGCGCTGGAGCACATCGTAGGTGGCCATCATGGTGGTGGCAACGCCGGTGACGGGTGTGTCCGGATCGCCCGCCTTGAAGGTATCGACGGTCTGACTGCGCCACGGGACGCCGACATGCTTCTGAATGCGCTCGATCACCTGGCGGGCAGTCAGGCGATTGGCGGCGGCGTCTTGGGCCATCGAGGGAATGTGGAGCAGCGCTCCAAGCAAGACGGTAGCGAATAGAGTTCTAGTCACGCCCCGATCGTATCAGAAGTCCAGCTCCACTTCGTCGATGTAACACCAGCCCCAGTCTTCGCCCGGCTCGAGCGAGCGCATGATGGGATGGTTGGTCTTGTGGAAGTGTTTGGTGGCGTGTTTGTTCTTGGACGAATCGCAACAGCCCACGTGGCCGCAACTGAGGCACAGCCGCAAGTGGACCCAGGTATCGCCCATCTTGAGGCATTCTTCGCAGCCGTTGGTGTGCGGAGAAACTTTTTGTATCTGGTCGGTGTGAGTGCATCGCATCATAATGTGGCTCCTGTTGGCGTGGCTCCCGATGGCAGCGGCAGCCGAATCTGAAAGCGGGTGTCACCCAGCGGCTCGCCGCGCTGCTGGAGCTTCTCGAGGAGCGCGAGTGCGGCCTGGCCCGAGTTGGCCGCCAGCACACGATAGTTGGCAGCGTACTGGCGGCGCAGGTCGCGCTCGACGGCCTTCAGGACTTCGGGGTCGTCGTCGATGGTCAACAGGACCGGTTTTGCCATGGGCAGACCAAACGCTGAAGGTTTTGATGCGCGCGCGGCATCGGTGGTCGCAACGGGATACAATGTGCTTGATGCCCGAAGTAACCGGAGTCGTGGAAACGTGCTTGTACGTGGACGATCTGGAGCGCGCCAGCCGCTTCTACGAAGACATTTGCGAATTCAAGAAGCTGATCGGCGACGAGCGTTTTAGCGCGCTGAGCGTGGCGGACCGCAACGTCCTGTTGCTATTTCGCAAGGGGGCGACGCTGGAGTCCATTCCGACGCCCGGCGGGACGATTCCGCCACACGACGGCGCGGGCCACACGCACGTGGCGTTTTCGATCCCGGCAGCAGCGGAAGCGGACTGGCAGCGGCGGTTAGAGGAGCACGGCGTCGAGATCGAGAGCGCGGTGGACTGGCCGCGCGGCGGACGCAGCCTGTATTTCCGCGATCCGGACCAGCACTTGCTGGAGTTGATCACACCGGGTTGCTGGTCGATTTACTGAAAAAGCGGACAGGCCAGGAGGCCTGTCCTACACCGGATGCAGCCAGGGCGCGCGGTAGGGCCGGGCCAGCAGCCGGTTGGCGGCTTCGTCGCCCACGATGCGCCCCGCTTGCGGGTCCCAAGCCAGCGTGCGGCCGAGCTTCATCGACATATTGGCGAGGATGCAGCTTGCAGTGGAGATGTGGCCTTCTTCGATATCGGCGACGGGCTTCGATCGCGCATCGATGGCTGCGAGGAAGTCCAGCATGTGATGCCGGATGGCAGGCGCTACATGCCGTTCCAGGTCCGGCTCGGTTTTGTCGACCGGATATTCCTCGAGCTCATAGGTGACGTCGCGATGAACCGCGCCTTTGCCTCCCTCGGGCACAAAATCATAACTGAACACGCTTACCTTCAACGTGCCCTTGTCGCCATAAAAGGTCGAGCTCCAGGCATACTTGGGATCGGGATCGGGCGCCGCGCCCCAGGTGCGATGCTGCCAGACGACCTTGAGGTCGTCGTAATCGAAGGTGGCGGTCTGGGTGTCGGAGATGTTCGCCTTGGACTGCTTGTCGATCAGGATGCCGCCCTCCGAAGAGACGCGCCTGGGCCAACCGAGACCCATCATCCAGCGCACCATGTCGAACATGTGGACGCACATATCGCCCACGATGCCGTTGCCGTATTCCATGAACGCACGCCAGCCGCGCGGATGCACCAACCGGTTATAGGGGCGCATGGGCGCGGGACCGGTCCACATTTCGTAATCGAGATAGGGCGGCGGAGCGGTGTCCGGCGGATTCTCGGTGGCGCGCATGTGATAGTAGCAGCACATCTCGACCAGGCCGATCTTGCCCAGTTTGCCTTCCCGGATGAAGCGGTCGCGCGCCTCGACGATGTGCGGCGTGCTGCGGCGCTGCGTGCCGACCTGCACCACGCGCTGGTGCTTGCGCGCGGCGGCTAGCATGGCCTGGCCTTCGCGGATGTCGACGCTGACGGGTTTCTGCACGTAGACATCGGCGCCGGCTTCGACGGCAGCGATCATGGCCAGGGCATGCCAATGATCGGGCGTGGCGATGAGCACGATGTCGAGGTCTTTCTGGGCGAGCATCTCGCGATAGTCGGTGAAGGTGCGCGGCTTGGCGCCGGATGCCTGGCGCGTGGCGGTGAGATCGGCGGCGCGGGCGAGCATTTGTTTGTCCACGTCGCAGAGCGAGACTACATCGACCGGCGCCACCTGAATCAGCCGGAACAGGTCGGTCTTGCCGTACCAGCCGGGGCCGATCACCCCGACGCGCCTGGGCTTGCCGCTTGCGTAGCCGGTGGCGGAGAGGGCCAGGCCCGCGGCGCTGGTGTAGAGGAATTGGCGGCGATTCATAAGGTTGAGTATACGACGAACGGTGGCTGGTGGTTGGTGGCGACATCAGAGTAACACGCCGGAACGATATACTATGAGGACCCTATGTTTACGCAGGAAGAACGCGAGGGCTTGCGCTCCGGCCTTTTGGAACGCGCTGCCGGCGACCAGCGGATCACTGGCGCGGCGATCACTGGCTCGGCGGCAGACGGGCGCGAAGACCGGTGGTCGGACATCGATCTGGCGTTTGGGGTCGGCGACGCCGGCGAAATGCCTAATGTCATCGCCGATTGGACGGCGTATATGTATGATCGGCATCTTGCCTTGCATCATCTGGACGTCATCGCCGGCGCGTGGGTTTACCGCGTATTCTTGCTCCCCAGCACGCTGCAGATCGATCTCGCCTTCGTGCCCGCGACGGAGTTTCGAGCGTTGGCGCCGACGTTCCGCCTGGTATTCGGAAAGGCGAACGAGCCGCGGCACATTCCAGCGCCACCGGTTCGGGACATGGTTGGCTGGGCTTGGCTCTATGCACTGCATGCGCGGAGTTGCATTGCCAGAGGAAAGCTATGGCAGGCGGAATACATGATTAGCGGTGTCCGCGACAGCGCGCTGGCGCTGGCCTCGATTCGTCACGGCCTTCCTGCTGTCCATGGCCGCGGCATGGACCTGTTGCCAAGCGGGGTCGCCGCCCAATTTGAAGGCGCGCTGGTCCGGCAACTGGACACCGCCGAACTTTGGCGAGCTTTCCGGGTTGCGATTCAGGAGCTGCTGAGCGAGATTCGCAGCATCGATCCGGAGCTTGCCGATAGGCTGCAAGGCTTGAGGCAGTAATCGCGAGTCGGGCGCTTGTGCCAGCCTTTTCGGCGAATTCGGGAACAACGGGTCGAACTCGTCGCGGTAGTTTCTTTATCGACGCAGGCTGCGCCCCATGGCGTATCCGATGACGTTAAACGTCTTCTTGAAGCTCTCGAAGCCGAGTTTCTTCAAGCCAAGCGAATCGTATTTCGAGAGATATATTGAGGCTCGCATAATACAGTGACAGCAACTTAGCCCTTGTGGGGCGGGCAATTTTGCCCGCAGCCGGCTTTCAGCCGGCCCGAGCCGCCTAAAAAGGCGGCTGCGGCCAAGATTGGCGCCCTACATCAGCCCCGATGCAGAGGGGCAAATTTCTCGCGAAAACCGTCACCGTATTACGCGAGACTCAATAGGCCAGCCAATATGAGCTTCTCTCTTTGTGATTCGCTGCGAATTCGGTGGCATAACCATGCCGATCATAGCCTAACTTCGCGATTCGCACGAGGGCGCTGCATTGTAACGGGATCAAACCGGAATCTGCTTGAAGGTCCCTGGGCCGAGGCGATCACCGCACCGAATCCTCCACCTCTCTTAGCCAATCCGGCCGCTTCAACACCTCCCGCGGCTTGCTGCCATCCGGCGGCCCGATAATTCCGTCGCGCTGCATCGTATCCAAGATGCGCGCGGCGCGGCCGTAGCCAAGCCGCAGCCTGCGCTGCAACGTCGAGGTCGACGCCTTGCCCATCTCCAGCACGATGCGCAGGGCGTCTTCGTACATGGGATCCTGCCCGCCCGGCGCGGCCTCGTCGCCCTCAGGTTCCGCGTCGTCGGTGGGCGGCGCGACCAGGAACGACTGGTCGTACTCCGGCACGGCCTGTTCCTTCCAGAAATCCACCACGCGGTTGATTTCGGTTTCGGTCACGAACGCGCCGTGCACGCGGATCAGCCGCGACGACCCCGGCGGCAGGAACAGCATGTCGCCCTTGCCCAACAGGTGCTCCGCGCCCATCACGTCGAGCACCGTCCGCGAGTCCACCCGCGTCGCCACGCGGAAACTGATCCGCGAGGGAAAGTTAGCCTTGATCAGGCCGGTAATCACATCCACGCTCGGCCGCTGCGTGGCCAGCACCAAGTGCATGCCCACCGCGCGCGCCATCTGCGCCAGGCGCGTCACGGACTCTTCCACGTTGCGGCCCTCCAGCATCATCAGGTCCGCCAACTCGTCGATCAGGATCAGGATGTAGGGCAACGGCCGCAAGTCCTCCACGGTGGCCTCGTCCTCCTCGAAGAGGCTGCGCGGCTCCTCCTGTTTCTTGCGGATTTTCTTATTGAACTGGTCGATGTTGCGCACGCCGAATTCGGCCAGCAGGCGCAAGCGGCGATCCATCTCCAGCACCGCGTTGCGCAGCGCGTTGGTGGCCTTCTTGGGATCGGTGATCACCGGCGTCAGCAGGTGCGGAATGCCCTCGTACATGCCCAACTCCACGCGTTTGGGGTCCACCATGATCATGCGCACTTCATCCGGCGTGGATTTGTACAGGATCGACATGACCATGGAGTTGATCATGACGCTCTTGCCCGAACCGGTCGAGCCGGCGATCAGCAGGTGCGGCATGGATTCCAGCGCGGCCACCTTGATGCGCCCATTGATGTCTTTGCCCATCGAAATCGTCAGCCGCGACTGCGACTGCGCGAACTCGTCGGACTCCAGCATCTGGCGCAGCGCGATCACTTCGCGCTTGGTGTTGGGCACCTCGATGCCCACCGTGGGCTTGCCCGGAATGCGCTCGATCAGGATGGATTCGGCCTGCAACCCCAGGCACAGGTCCTCGGTGAGCGAGGTGATGCGGCTGTACTTGATGCCCGCCTCGGGTTTGAATTCGAAGGTGGTCACCACCGGGCCGGGGTTGATTTGTACCACGTTGCCGAGCACGTTGAACTCTTCGAACTTCGACTTGATGCGTACCGCGATGTCTTTCAACTCCTGTTCGTCGTAAGGGCTGCGGCCTTGCCCTTCATTAAGCAAGTCCGTCGACGGCAGCCGGTAAGACGCGGGGCCCGGCGCGCGCACGGCCACCGGGACCGCTTCCTCCCAAGGCGGAGTGTCCGCCGCGGGCAAGGGCTTTTCCTCAAGCGCGCAAATCGGGATTTCGACGGGCTCCACGGGCGCGCCCGCGGGCGCTTCGGCAACCGCATCGAGCGGCGCAGCGGAAGAATCGATGTGCGCCGCGTCCACTTGCGGCGCCACCCTCGGCCGGCGGCGTTGTTGGGCTCTCTGCGCAGCGAGCAACCGCGCCTTCTCCTGTTTGCGCCGGCGCCGTTCCTCGCGCCAAAGCCGCCACGCATCCACGAGCATCCCCAGAATACGTAACGGTCCCTCGAACCAGCCAGCCAGTTTCGACATGGTGAACGTTGAGACCAGGTAAACGGACACGATCAGCGTAGTGATGGTGAGCAGAATCGCGCCGGTGGCATTCAGCGCATGCATCAAATAGTGCGCCAGCAACATGCCCGCCAGTCCGCCAATCGGAATCGCACCGCTGAACAGCGTGAGCCGCGGCGCGAAGGAAACCGCCGCCGTCAGGCTCAGCAGCAGCAGCAGCGTCCCGCAAAGCTTGATGGCGCCCGCTTCCACTTCGTCCGAGCGGACCCATTTCCACGCCAGGCCGAACAGTAAAATCGGGAACACAAACGCGCCGATGCCGAAGCCTTGCAGCAGCAGGTCGGCAAACCATGCGCCCGGATAGCCTATGAGGTTGCGCGGCCGTGTGGCCGCCGCCGTATTCAGCGAGGGGTCGTGGACGTGGTACGACGCCAAGCTGAGCAGCAACACCACGCCCAGCGATAGGAGCAACACTCCTACCAGTTCGTTGATTCGCTTCTGCGGAGTCGGAGATAAAAGCTTCATCCCGCTGGCCGGCGGAAGAAAGCCAGAGCAAGCACCATTATGCCAAAAATAATGCGATAAAACACAAAAAACCACAAACTGCGGCGGCGGAGAAAGCGCAGGAACAGGGAAATCACGATCATTCCCGTAACGGCGCTCACCACGATGCCCACCGCCAAGGCGGTTTCCATGTTGGGATCAAAGGCTTTGTGCTTGATCATGTCGTAGACCGCTTTGGCCGCCGCCGCGCCGATGGCGGGCGTCGAAAGCAGGAAGGAGTAGCGCGCCGCCGCTTCCCGATTTATGTTGCGGAACAAACCGGCCGTGATGGTGATGCCGCTGCGGGAAACGCCGGGAACCACCGCCAGCGCCTGCGCGATCCCGATCGTTCCGGCATCCACAAAGTTGATTCCGGAGATGTCGCGCGTTTTGCGGCCCATCCACTCGGCAATCCCCATCACGATCCCGATCCCCACCATCATCGTGCCGATCACCATGGGATTGCGCCACGCGCCTTCCGCCTGCTTGTTGAACAGCAGACCCGCGACTCCCACCGGAATCGATCCGATCGCCAGCAGCCATAGCAGCCCGGTGTTGCGTTCCAGTTGGTCGTCGCGTCCCCAGCGCATGCCAAAGCCCTGCGCGATAATCTGCACCCAATCGCGCGCAAAGTAGATCGCCACCGCCAGCAGCGTGCCGATGTGCAGCGCAATATCGAAGGTCAGGCTTTCGGTCTGCCACCCCAGCAGCCAGGACGTCAGATAGAGGTGCGCCGTGCTGCTGATGGGCAGGAATTCCGTCAGGCCTTGCACAATCGCCAGCACAATCACTTGATAGATAGGCATGTTGGTTGCAAAAGGGAATGGTACCTAATTTTTGCGCCGCGTGGCGCAGACGATCGTTGTTTGTCGTCTGCGAACCGTGCTCGAACTTGGCAGGCCACGAAAAACGATGGCCTGCCCCAGAGTTTTTAAGCCGCTCCTCCTGATATAATGGTTTTCGCCGCGGGAGTAACTCAGTGGTAGAGTCACAGCCTTCCAAGCTGTTGGTCGCGGGTCCGATTCCCGTCTCCCGCTCCACCAGGCTGGCGTAGCTCAGTTGGTAGAGCATCTGATTTGTAATCAGAGGGTCGGGGGTTCAAATCCCTCCGCCAGCTCCAGATATTTCCTTTTGAATCAATTCAGTACGGGCCTTACGGTAAGCGGCCCTCTGCCCTCATTTTTGATACTGTGCCCGGTTTTGTGCCCACCTTTGGCAACTTCCGCCTTTTCCATCGCCGCCCGAACGTCATCGTCATTCAGGCGAGCGGACCTGTGATTCCAGCGACACCGCTCGGCGAAAAACCACGAAAGTCCAGCGCGCCTCTAAGGAACGCCTTTAGAAGGGTAATCCAGACAGGGCGTGACGGGTCGCAGGGGGCAGCCGTCGGCATGGGGTAGCTGCCGTCCCCACGCCTGTCATAAGCCCGCCAGCAAGCAAAAGGCACGCCCCCCGAAGGCACCCCCCGATTGACTACGATCCCCTCGCGGACTACAATCTACCACTGTGAGCAAAAGGAGATAGTCATGTCTGAAAAACCGCGTGCTGCTCAATTTCTTTGCATAGTTAACGCGTCGCGCAAAATGAGCTGGCGGAAGCGGACCTGCACCGTTTGTGCGGCGTTCGCGGCGACGGCGATGGCCCTCCCTGCGCAGACTTTCACTACACTGCACAGTTTCGATGGCACGGACGGCTACTTCCCCGAAGTCGCGGTGCTGGTTCAAGGAATCGACGGAAACTTATACGCAACGGTGCCGGACGGCGGGACGAATGGCGACGGTGGCACGGTCTTTAAGATCACGCCGAGCGCCACTTTCACGACGATATACAACTTCTGCTTGCAAAGCGGGTGCACGGACGGCGCATTTCCCGACGCGGGGCTGGTGCAGGCCACTAATGGCGACTTCTACGGCACGACCGGCGAAGGCGGGGCCAACGGCGGGGCCAACTGTGCCCCCGACGGCGGATGTGGGACGGTCTTCAAAATCACCGCGAGCGGCGATTTAACGACGCTATACGGCTTTTGCGCCAAAAGCGGCTGCACGGACGGTCGGCTTCCCATAGGGACTCTCGTCAATGCCACCAATGGGAACTTCTACGGGACAACCAACGAGGGTGGGGTCAGCACATGCGCGGTATCGGGATTAAGCTGTGGGACTGTCTTCAAAATCACCCCGAGTGGCAAGCTGACGACGCTGCACAGCTTCGATGGCACGGACGGCGTATGGCCCGAAGCGGGGCTGGTGCAGGCCACTAATGGCGACTTTTACGGGACAACGTCCTACGCCGGGGCCAATGGATGGGGGACAGTCTTCAAAATCACGCCCAGTGGAACGCTGACGACACTGCACAGCTTCGGTGGCGCGGACGGCGCACAACCGTCAGCGGGGCTGGTCCAGGCCACCAATGGGGACCTCTACGGGACAACATGGCAGGGGGGATCATCCAACCCAGCGGGCTGCTATGGTCGCGGCTGCGGCACCGTCTTCAAAATCACGCCGAGCGGAACCCTGACGACGCTATACAGTTTCTGCTCTGAAAGCGGGTGCGCGGACGGCGAACTCCCGTTAGCGGGGCTGGTTCAGGCTACCAATGGGGACTTCTACGGGACAACGAGTAGTGGCGGGGCCAACGGCGGAGGCACGGTCTTCAGAATCACCCCGCGCGGCAAACTGACGACGCTTTACAGCTTCTGCTCGCAAGGCGGGAACCAGTGCACGGACGGCTACAGGCCCCAAGCGGGGTTGGCGCAGGCCACCAACGGGGACTTCTACGGGACAACCTTTGATGGCGGGGCCAACGGCCATGGGACGATCTTCAGCCTGTCTGTAGGTCTGGGGCCGTTCGTTGAAACACAGCCCACCTCCGGCAAGGTGGGAGCGGCCATCCAAATTCTGGGCACTGATCTGACCGGCGCTACCACCGTCGCCTTCAACGGCACGTCCGCCGCTTTCACGGTCGTCTCGCCCAACCTAATCACGACGACCGTTCCAACCGGTGCGACCGCCGGCACGGTCCAGGTCATGACACCCAGTGGCACGCTATTGAGCAACGTGCCCTTCCGAGTGCTGCCCTAGCCGCGCCGTCGAAAGCTCGCCAGCAAGTCCCGGCAATCCCGCAAGAGCCTGCGGTATGCCGCGCGTTCCGCTTTGGCCCGTTGGGAGTAGTGGCCGTGCTTCATTACCGCGCGCCGGATGCGCTCGATTCCTTCCGCTGTCCGGGGTGGTTGAACCTTCTGAACCGATTTCGTCTACTCGTGTGTCTTGCCGCCGCGGTTTCATTTTGAGAAATTTTGAGACGGACCGCATCCGGTGATTGGCTATGGCCGAAACAAACCAGATGTTCAGGCAAGGCTAAGCTGAAGCACAACCTCCTCGACGCGCAAGACCGTGGCCTGAGCCTTCTCTGGGCGCATGACCTTGCGCCGCTTACAACTTGGATCGCGCAAACGAAAAGCTAGTTCTACTAGTCGGGAGCCCTGCGCCCGCCCGATTCCCGGATGGTCAGCGAGAGATTGGCTCCAGTCGTCGGCTCGTAAAGGCTACATTCTCGATCCGCGAAAGACATTTTTATCGAAAGCTCCTTGGACGCAGGCCAACTGAGAGCAGCGCGGAAGCGGACCGCGTTGCTACTAACTAGTTCTTGCCAATACGCCAACTCGGCAAATATCTTGTCGCAGTCCGTTCCGTCTTCCGCACAATCCCCTGACGCCATCAGCCCTCCGCCCGGTGCCAGGTAAACCGTACTGTCTCTCATGGTGCTGGCGAAATTCACGTTTTGATTGCGCAGGTTACGTCTCTCACTGGATGGAATAGCTTCGCCCGGAATGCCATTCAATTCGCCAGCGGCGATTTCCTCCGGCCAATTGTCATGGAGAATTTGCAGCAACGAAGTATCCACCCACACGTCATGATGCGGCAGTGCTTGCACAACAAACACGTCTGTGTCCGTAATTCTGCAAAGCAGAATGTGTGCAGTCCCTTCAGGGAAAGGCCGAAAGTGCAGGTGTTGTATCCCCCACGCATTGAGTAAACCATCGTTCTTGTCCGGGCGTTTCTTTTTGAGAATGTCCCGGCTCAAATACGGCTTCAGGTCCCCACCGGAGCTTATCAGCGACCTCAACGCTACATAATCTGCCTCATGCTCTTGAGGAACCGAAAGCTCCCGTGATTCACGCACGGCTCTCGGTGCGGTAATTGGAATTCTTCTGTGCGCATTGAGATACCGCATCGTGTTCTCTTCCAGTGTGCGCGAGTGGTCATAATTCAACCCGCAAATCGCCATTCCCTGTTGACGAAGGAATTCTGCCCAATCGCCCCTGAAATCCACTGTCAGATTGCTTGGCGCCAATTCGCAAACCCCACCTGTACCAGCTTCAGACTGGACGCCAGATGTACGCTCTGCTGCGAGATGGAAGTAAGGACCGCGCGCCTGACTGCGCCCCACCGCTGCACCCATCGCCGCCGCTGCAGCGTATGGGCTGGTATTCGAATGAACTACGAACGTGCGCGTGTAACCCTTCAATTTGTCGAGAAACGCGCTGTTGCTCATACTCTCCCACTATACCAAAACATTTCCTGCGCTTCTTGTATCGCATCCCGGCGCGTCCCGAGCCCCAAGGGCTGTAGCGCCAGGCATCGGTGACGTGGCGGGGGTTGAGGCTGCTGTTAGGGGATTGTCGCGGCCGTCAGAAGGATCAAGTTCTCTACGGCAGCGTAATCGCTCGCGGTGTGATGCGGGGTGTGATGCGGGAAGCGAACGGACGGCGTTTCCCGGTAGCAACGCCGTTTGTCTAGGACTATCTACGGTGTGTTTTGGCGTCCCTGCCCGTTTCCAAATCATGGATAATAGACAGGAGCAGGCACCAGAGACGGAAATCTATGGAATTTGTAATCAGAGGGTCGGGGGTTCAAATCTCTCCGCCAGCTCCATGCAATCGGCCGAATCCGCGAGTTCCCCAATGACGCTCTGCCTCAGCGAAGCGGATATCCGCTCGGTATTGCCCATGGCGGATCTGATCGGCGCTATGGAAGCCGTGCTGGCCGCCTTCTCGGCAGGCCAGATGGTGCAGCCGGTGCGCCCGGTAGTCGAAATGGGAGAAGCGGCCTTCTTCGCCGCCATGCCCGGATTCGTGCGGCATCCGGCAGTGCTGGGCGCCAAGCTGGTGGCCGTAATCGGCGCCAACCAGGCGCGCGGCCTGCCCACTCACCGGGCCAGCATCCTGCTGCTCGATCCGGAAACGGGCGCGCTCATTGCGCTGATGGACGGCCGCCTCATCACCGAGATGCGCACGGCTGCGGTCTCGGCGGTTTCGGCAAAGTACATGGCGCGCGGGGATGCCGGCGTGCTCGCCATCCTCGGCTCCGGAGTGCAGGCGCGCAGCCATCTGGCGGCTTTGACGCTGTGGCGCACCTTTGCCGAGGTGCGCGTCTGGAGCCCCACGCCGGACCACCTCCGGCAGTTCGCGGCTGAATCGGCTGTGCCGGTGCGCGCGTGCCTGAGCGCCGCGGAAGCCGTGCGCGGCGCAGACGTGGTAGTGCTGGCGACCGCCTCCAACACGCCGGTGGTCGAAGACGGCTGGGTGGCGCCCGGCGCGCACGTGGTCTCGATTGGCGCGTGCCGGCCCAATCAGCGGGAAATGGACCCGGCGCTGGTGGCGCGCGCGCGCGTGGTGGTGGATTCGCGGGCTTCCGCTTTCCAGGAATCTGGCGATATTGTGATGGGTCTCGGCGAGTGCCGTTTCGCGACCGGCCACGTGGCGGCCGAACTCGGAGAAGTGATCTCGGGCGGAGTCCCCGGCCGCACTTCGGAATCCGAAATCACCGTATTCAAATCGTTGGGACTGGCTGTGGAGGACCTGGCGGCCGCCAGCCTGGCCTATCGGCTCGCCAGCCAGCAGGGTAAGGGTATCCGGATCGACCTGGGCGGATAGACCTGGCAATGACGCCCTTGGAACAAATCGCCCTCGGCTGCGTATTACGTTCTTGGGAGCGGCTATGAACTGCATCGATTTCACGCTCGCCGTGCTGATGATCGTCTCGATCGTCTCCGGCCTTAAGCTCGGCTTCGCCAGGACAGCCATCGGCCTGCTCGCTACCATCCTGGCGCTGGTTTTCGGCCTGCATTACTACCGCGCGGTCGCGGTCAGCCTGCGGCCCCACATCTCGCACAGTACCACCGCCGACGTGCTGGGCTTCCTGATTGTGTTCCTCGGCATCACCATGCTGGGCGAGGTCGTCAGCGGGATGCTGGCTCGCTTCATCCGGTCAACAGACCTGGTTTGGGTGGATCGCGCGCTGGGCGGAGCATTCGGCGTGGTACGCGGCTTCCTTTTCGGCGCCATCGTGATTTGGGGTTTGATGGCGTTGATGCCCGTGCAGCCCAAGCTGGTCCTTTCCGAATCGCGACTCGCGCCCTGCGTGATGGATGTGGCCCGCCGAGTCGCGGACGCCTCGCCCGATGAGGTGAAGCGCACCTTCCGCCAGAGCTATCGCGAACTGAACCGGGTGTTGCCGGAGAAGATCAAGGACCGGTTGCCGAGCGCCCCGACCGGCCAAATCTGAGATTAGGGTATTGGCCGCAATTTGTTATCATTTTTCCGAGCCGCTGCTAAGAACTCTGGGAGGATGCAGAGGGTCTCTTGATGCGGGAGATGCTCGGAGAACATTGAAACGGAGACGAGGCGGATGACAACCGTGGTCCTCGAAAAGTGCCCATCGAAAATCGAGGATGCGTCGGCCTCAGGGCTTAGCACGTGCACGCTCTACGTCGAAGAATACTTCGATTGCGGAAACCTCCCTGGCCACGGTCCTGCGAGAACCGGGATCGCGGCGTACATGCTCGGTACGGGAGGGCTTGATTCGAGAACGGTCCATCGAAATGCAGTCGGTTTACCTCTCTGATGAAAGCAATCTGCGCGAGTTCGCAATGAAAGGTGAGTCACTCAAGCCCGTCTCCCCCTAACCCGCTGAAAACAAAAGCGAAGCACAGCCAGCCCCCCGATCTCAAGAAACTCCCGTGCTACTCTGATGTAGGACAAAGAATATCCACCCCTCCGAAAAGGCTCTCCGCACTCGCCGCAAGGTGTTCTGCCGGGAACCCCCTCGTTCTTTGACAATTCCCACCGCAGCCGGCGGCGATTCTGGCCAGCCAGCCGCCTCCAATGCAACAAATGCAACCGGATGCAACATGAAATCGAAAAATCCTCACCTTGTAACGACCTGGGCGGGGCGAGGCCTGGCAGGCCAACCCGGCGTGAACCAGTCACTTTGGTGGGGCAGACCATCGTACTTTGTGGTCTGCCGCCTGCGGGGAGCGTTGGCAGGCGACATAAAACGATGGCCCGAGCCCCGCCATCGCACATTGCGAAGCGAATCCAAATCTCCCCAACCATGCAATGTCAAGCGAAACTTCAGCTAATCATGGTAATCATAACCAACTAATATCACTTAGACATCAGATTTTGACCGTTGGCATTGCTCGGCAGATTTCGCGCGGCCGCGACTACGTGCACAAAAACGCCCCGTTCTGGTTGGCCTCCAGCACCTCCCTGCGTTCACCCGAGGAGCACCTTGCTATTCTGAAGCCATGCAGATTACAGTCGATCTGCCAGACGACATCGCGCGGCACCCCGACCCAGGTCGCGAAGCGCTCGAACGGTTGGTCATCGAAGGCTATCGATCCAAGGCGCTGACCCACCACCAGGCCGGTCAACTGCTCGGGTTGTCCCGTTTCGAGTTCGACGATTTTCTCGCTTGAGCGCGGGATCGGCGATCACGCCTATTCGATCGCGGACCTGCAACAGGACCTGGCGGACCTCGAAAAACTGCGCGCCCAGGGCCTGCTCGGCAAATGATCCTGGTTGTGGCCGATGTGTCGCCGCTGCGTTACCTGGTCGAAATCGGCTACGAATCCCTGCTGCCGCGGCTATTCGCCAAAGTATGGATTCCAGGTACCGTCCTCGCCGAGTTGCGCCACAAACGCACGCCAGCCGCCGTTGGCCGGTGGGCCGAACAGCTTCCCTCCTGGATTGAGGTGCGACACGTCGGCGGTGCTCCTGCCGCGCATGAATTGGCGGGCCTTGACCGCGGCGAATGGGAGGCGATTGAGCTTGCCAAGGAGATCCAGGCCAACTTGCTGCTCATCGACGAGCGTGCCGGTGTCCGGGTCGCTCGCGACCAAGGATTCACGGTAACTGGCACGCTGGGTGTTCTTGCTTGAAGCCGCTCGATCCGGTATCGTTTCTATCGACGAGGCGCTGGCCCTCCTCGCGCAAACGAACTTTCGTAGGACTGCAAGATTTGTTCGCCCACACTCAGGGGCTGGTTCGCAAGTCGAAGGACAGGCCCGGAGGCCGGCCACCATGTGAGATAATATCCCTGTGCACTCCACCAGTGCCGCGTACTTCCTCTTCATAACCATCGTCTTACTTGCATATTGGTTGGTAGCAGGCTGGCGTCTCGCCCGTTTGACCGTGCTCCTGGCGGCCAACTACCTCTTCTGTGCAAGGTACGGATTATTCTATCTCGCACTTATCCCCTGTTGCTCTACCATAGACTATCTGGCCGGCCGGGGCATGCAATCGTTCCGGAACTCCTTAGTCCGGCGCGGTTTTGTTGGGCTAAGTCTTGCCGCGAACCTCAGCCTGTTGGTTCTGTCGCGTCACATGACCTTGTTTCTGCAGCCATCGGTCTGGGACTGGATCTTCCCGCTTAGCTTGTCGTTCTATGCCTTTCAATCCCTGTCGTACACTATCGATATCTATCGCAAAGACGCACCGGCAGTTTCCACTTACTTGGGTTACATGGCCGCGGCTTCCTTCTTTCCCACGATCCAGGCAGGTCCGATTACCCGCCCCGCCGAGATACTGAAACAGCTCACCCGCAAGTTCGAGCTGCTCCCGGCCGACGGATCGCGCGCCCTGTTTCTGATCGTGTTCGGCCTGCTGAAGAAGCTGCTGATCGCCGACTACCTCGCCGGCAACCTGGTGAACCGCGTCTTCGACACACCCAACTTATACAGCGGCATGGAGAATCTGGCCGCGGTGTACGCATACTCACTGGCGCTCTACTACGATTTCTCCGGTTATACCGATATCGCGCGCGGCTGCGGCCTGCTGCTGGGCGTCCGGCTTCCCATTAATTTCGACCGCCCCTACACCTCCGTGAATATGACCGACTTCTGGCGCCGCTGGCACATCACGTTTTCCAACTGGCTCCGCGACTATCTTTATTTCTCACTCCCCGGCAAGCGGACCCGTGTTTGGCCCTACCTCAATCTGGTCATCACCATGGTTCTGGGCGGATTGTGGCATGGCACGACGTGGCCGTTTGCCATCTGGGGCCTGTTGCACGGCAGCGCACTGGCGGTCACCCGGCGCTGGCAGGCATGGCGCGGCCGGCGTCCCGAAACCGGCTGGGCTTCGCGAGCTATCCGCATCTTTTGCACGTACCAGTTTGTTTGTCTCACCTGGGTGTTCTTCCGCAGTCCGACTACGGCCGCCGCCATAGACATTCTGAAGCGCATCGGGTCGCTGACTTTCTCGGTGCAGAATGTCTCGGCCGGCGTGATTCTCGTATCGCTGGTGGGCGCCGCCGGCCAGTTTCTGCCGAAACACTGGTACGAGCGCGGTGTGGATTTGTTTGGCCGCACGCCGTTCTATGTACAGGCGGCCGCCATGGCGCTGGCCGTGGTTGCCATTCAACTGTTGGCGGGCCGAGGCGCGGCGCCGTTCGTGTATACGCGGTTCTGATATGCGCGCATTCAATGAAGAAGCCGCGGCAGTGGTGGGGCAGGCCTCCAGGCCGAAAGCTGGTCCGGGCGGCCTGAGAGGCCGCCGCAGGCCGAGGGCCTGCCCCACAAGGCACTGACATGCGCGCATTCCCCATCCGCACCGCCCTCACCATCGCAATGTTCGTGCTGATGCTGGCCGCCGCATCGCGCTTCGTGCATGGCGTGGAAGCGCCCAACCCGCGGACCGCCACCGCGATCGTCGAGTTTACGCCCGAACTGACGCCGCTGCAGCCATGGCGGCCGCATACGGTGCCCGAGTCCATCGTGCCGCCGCGCGCAGCTATGCGTTCCACTCTGGACGATCGCAACGGCGGCCTCGACCGCTTCTACGCCGCGTTGTGGCGCACCGAGCGCGGCGCGCCCCTGGCCATCACCCGCATCCTGCATTACGGCGACTCGCCAACAACTGCCGACCTGATCACTGGCGACACTCGCCAACTCCTGCAAAAGCGCTTCGGCGATGCGGGCCACGGCTTCACTTTGATCGGCAAGCCTTGGGCTTGGTACGGACATCGCGGTGTGGACCTATCCAGCCATGGCTGGCAGATGGACCCGGGCACGCGCTGGGATCTGCGCAATGGCCTGTTCGGCCTCGGCGGCGTGGCCTTCACCGGCGGCACCGGCGGCACCGGCGCATTCAGCCGCGTCACTTTGCGCGACCCCACCCAGACACGTTTGGAAGTATGGTTCCTCCGCCAGCCGAACGGCGGAGACATCGCGATTTCCTCCGGCGGCCAGCCCATCGGCAGCATCGCCACCGGCGCGCCATCCCGGGCCGCCGGGTTTCAGAGCTTCGAGCTGAAGCCGGGAACCGGGACGCTCGACTTCAGCACCGAGGGCGCAGTACGCCTGTTCGGCATCACCCTGGAGAAGCAGAAAACCGGCGTGGTCTACGACAGCGTCGGCTTGAACGGAGCGTCCGTCTCCATGCTGGCCCTGATCTTCAACGAGAGCCACTGGGCGGAGGAGTTGCGTCACCGCAACCCCGACCTGGTGGTCCTCAATTACGGCACCAACGAGAGCGGGTTCGCCGCCTTCCTGACGCGCGAATACGAGAAGGAGTTGCGCGAAGCCATCCGCCGCGTGCGCACCGCGCTGCCCAATGCTTCTATACTGGTGATGAGTCCCATGGATCGCGGCCAGAAGAATGGCGGCGAGATTGAAACGCTGCCTACCATACCCCGCATCGTCGAGATTCAGCGCCGCGTAGCCGCCGAGCTCGGTTGCGGATTCTTCAACACGTTCGAAGCGATGGGAGGCGCGGGGACCATGGCGCGCTGGTATGACAGCCAGCCCCGGCTGGTCTCGGCGGACTTCATCCATCCCACGCCAGCCGGCGCGCGCATCGTCGCCACGGCTTTCGTCCGGGAATTGACCTTGGGATTGAACCGCTACAAATTGCACCAGGTGCTGAAGCCAAACACCGTGGCCGAGGTGCGCTGACCGCCATGCCGCGCTGTGCCGCCATCGTTTTGCTGTGCCTCTCGGCCGCGCTCCCGTTCGCCGCCCAGACCGCGCCAACCGCCAAGACAAGCACCAAAAAGAAGCCCGCCAAAAAGACCAAAAAGAAGGCCCGCGCGCCCCGCGTGCGCCACTATGCCCCGCCCCGCGTGAACGCCAAGACGCGCGCGGCATCTTTGCAGAAAGTGGCATTCCAATTGGATGAGCGCCCCGACCCCGCGATCGACCGGCCGGGTACGCTGGTGCCGTTCTTCGAGCGACTCTACCGCCTCTCCAGCGGCGACAGCCCCGCCGTGCACATCCTGCACTTTGGCGACTCCCACACGGCCTCCGACGATTGGACCGGCGTGCTCCGCGACCTATTCCAGAACCGCTTCGGCAATGGCGGCGCGGGCTTCTCGCTGGCCGGAATTCCGTTCAAGGGCTATCGCCGCTACGACGTCCGCGGGGGCGCCAGCAAAGCCTGGGACGCAGCCGGCTTGCGCACCGGCGAAGGCGACGGCCTGTTCGGCCTCGGCGGCGTCAGTATTGCCACCGAGCGCACCGGACAAACCATCTATCTGGATGCGGACTGCGCCTCGGTGGAGCTCGACTATCTGCAGCAGCCCGGCGGCGGCCGCGTGGCCCTTTCCGACAACGGCGCGACGGTCAACGAAGCCTCCACCGAGGGCCCCTTCGGGCCCGGCTTCCTGGAATACGCCACCACGCCCGGCCACCATCGTTTCGAAGTACGCACCGAGGAGCCCGCGCCCGTGCGGCTGTTCGGATGGGTTACCGAAAACCCCAGAGGCATCACCTACGAATCCATGGGCATCAACGGTGCGGAGGCCGCGCTGATCCAACGCTGGGACGAGGCCATGCACGCCGTGTACCTCAAACGCCGCGACCCCGCGCTGATCGTGCTGGCTTACGGAACCAACGAGGCCGGCGATTCCAAGTGGAGCGAAGCCGGCTATCTGGATGCATTCGCCGCCATCCTGCAGCGGCTAAGGCGCGCCGTGCCGGCCGCCTCCATTCTGGTGCTGGGCCCTCCGGACCGCTTCGTTCGCGTGAAGGGCCGCTGGCGGCCTTACGAAGGCGTGGACCGCATCGTGGCCGCTCAACAGGAGGCTTGCCGCCAGAATCGCTGCGCCTACTGGAACACCCGCGCGCGCATGGGCGCGGAAGGCTCCATGATCAATTGGGTCATGGCCGGCCTGGCCCAGGGCGATTACGTGCATTTCACTTCCCAGGGTTATCAGCGATTGGGCAGCGTCCTGTTTCAAGATATAATGCGACTGTACGAGAGCTACTTGAAGGTCCGCCCGGAGCTAGCCTCTCAAACCACAGATGAACAAACAAGCCAGGATCACTGAGATTGTCGAGAAACTGTCCGGCAAGCCGCTCGCCATCGGCCCGGACGAATCGCTGTTTGAATCGGGCGTGCTGGATTCCTTCGCGCTGCCCGACATGGTTGGCGCGCTGGAGCGCGAATTCTCCATCCGCATTCCGGATGCCGACCTCACACCGCGCAAGTTCGATTCCATCGCGCGCATCGAAGCCTACATCGAGACGCGCTCCTGATTATGGCCTACCTGCGGGCGTTCGGCGCTTATCTGCCTTCTCGCGTGGTGGACAACCACGAGTTGGCCGCCGCCGCGGGCACGGATGCGGAATGGATCCTGCGGGCCACGGGAATCGTGGAGCGCCGCTTTGCCGCTGCGGATGAATCGGTCGCGTCGCTGGGAATCCACGCGGCGAAGGATTGTCTGGAAAACGCCGGCCTGACCGCGCGAGATGTCGGCCTGCTGCTGGTGGCCAGCAGTTCGGCCGAGCACCGGTTTCCCGGCCCGGCTTCGGCGATCGGCGCCGGGTTGGGGATCACGGGCGTGCCGGCCATCGATCTACCCATTGCCAGCGCGGGATCGCTGTTTGGCATGGCTCTCGCCGCGCACCTCGCACCGGCTTACGGCAATGTGCTGGTCATCGGTTCGGAAGTGATGTCCCGCGTGGTGGCGCGGCATCCCGTCCACCGGGACACTGCCATCCTATTCGGCGATGGCGCCGGCGCATGCCTGATTGGTTCCCAAACCGGATTTGCCGAAATCCGCGATTCCCTGCTGGCCAGCGACGGAGATTTCGCCGAAGCTTTGCGCCTCGACTTGGACGCACCTTTGTATATGGATGGCCGGACCATCATTATGCAGGCGGCCCGCAAGATTCCGCGCGCGATTTCCGAATTGCTGGAGCGCAACCGCGTCGCACCCGCGGCGGTGGAAGCCTTCCTGATGCACCAGGCCAATCTGAACCTGATCACGCGCGTGGCGCAAGCGCTGGCCGTTCCGGAGGATCGTTTCTTTCGCAACATCCAGCGGTACGGCAACACTTCGTCGGCGTCGATGCTGATCGCCGCCGCGGAATGGCGCAGGCAGCACTCGTCGCCGCCGGCGGGCCCGTTAGTCTTCGCCGCATTCGGAGCGGGGTTGCATTGGGGCGCACTGCTGGCTACGCCATAACCGGCCAAAATATTCCGGATTTTCAGATATCAAGGTCTTAACACCAGCATATAGTGGTGCTATAATATGGTCATGATCAAACAAGTTCTCACATTCGCCTTCGCGGCGCTCTCCGTCGCGAGCGCAGCGACCTACCACCTATCGTTAGTTGAACCTTCCGTCGTGAAGGGCACGGAATTGAAAGCCGGCGAGTACCAGTTGAACGTCAAGGAAAACTCCGTAGTCATCGTAAAGAACAACAAGCAACAGGTTGAAGTTCCCGCCAAGGTCGAGAACACCAACCAGAGATACGCCCGCACCCGGGTCCTCTATAACGAGAACAAGGGCAAGTTCTCCATCCAGGAGATCGAGTTGGGCGGCACTACCACCAAGCTGACGTTCGACAGCGGAGTCCAGACCGGCGGCGGCGAGTAATCGCGACTTACGGCGCTAACGTTAATACGTCTTTGGCTTCCACTTTGCGATATTGCATCGGAAAGCTTTGGGCTGCATAGTAGTGTTCCCACTGGTCCTTGTAATGGCGCGACAGAACTTGGCCGGACTGGCCCGTGGTGCCCTCCAATAGAGAACGGTCCCAGTCCGCGAGATCCGCATCCAGCCGCATGGACGGCCCCAGGTCGCGGTTATACTGCTTCACGGTGGTTGGCGAACCGCTCATGGCCACGGGACCGATGTTGAACAGTCCCGCCACCAGCGGCAGATGCCGTCCTACCGGATTGGCGAGCAGCAGCGGCTCATAGTTGCCGTAGATCCAATGGCCGGGATCGCGGCCCTGATTGCGCCGTCCGTCCTCCAACCCCTCTGTGAAGGCGCGCAGGATGGCGTCGTCCCAATCGTTGAACCAACCTGCCGGTCGTGTGCGCAGCAGCGTCTCGACCACCGCGGGCGCCATCTGATATTTGTACATGGCCCCCCTTGTGGGTGAAGCGCTTTGCGCCACTAATACCTTCAAGCGCTCGTAAGCCAGCGTCGCGATCAGCGGCGCCGCTGCGTCTTTGTCCATCTGGCCATTCCATCCGCGCAGCAATTCGACAGCGTTGCCGGCTTGGGCAAGGTCGGTGTGTTGCGCTTTGTGCCGGCCGTAAGCTTCCACGATGGTCTGCGCCAGGTACCGGAAGAAGCTGGAATACACATCTTTCTGCACCGTCAACATGTCCTCGGCCCGCCATCCGTTTCGGGCCGTCAGCAGATTCCGTATCTGCCGCGAGCGGTAGTGCGAAGAGAAGTTTCCATTCACTGGATAAGCGTAGTCCGGCGGAAAGGGATTCTGATTCGCCGTCACGATCACACCCGCCGGTGGATTATAGAACGATGGCAACTCATCGAACGGAATGAAGCCTTGCCACTCGTTTTCGCCCGACGATCCGTCCACCGGCACATCGCCCGTATACCCCTTGCGGATCGGCAAGAACCCCGTGGCGTGATAGCCGATATTGCCGTCCACATCGGCATAAACGAAGTTCTGCGCAGGACCGGGATAGTGCGTCAGCGCCCGCGTGAACTCCTGCCAGTTCCCCGCCCTGTTCAGCTCCGGAAATGGAAACTGAAACGAGCCAGGCTCCGCCGCGGTCCAGCGCAACGCGAGGTGCTCGGTCGCATCGTCGATATAGAGCGGCCCATGACGCGTGATCCACAGCGGCATTTCCACCGCCTTCGCACCCTTCACCGGTATGATTTCCCGCTCCTGGTGGGCCTGCTCCCATTGCCCGCGATAAAGGTAGCGGCCCGTTGCCGGATCGAAGTTCTCGATGTAGAGATCCTGCACATCGAAGTGCAAATTGGTCACGCCCCAGGCGATGCGCTGGTTGTGTCCCACGATCACCGACGGCATGCCCGGCAGCGACACGCCAGACACATCCAGGCCCGGCGCGCGCAGGTGGACCATGTACCAGATGCCGGGAATGGAATACTCCAGGTGCATGTCGTCGCACAGCAGCGGTTTGCCCGAGGCCGTGTGCGCGCCGCTGACCGCCCAGGCATTGGAGCCGGGCTGCAACTCGCCGCCGCTGCGCGGAGGAAACAGGAAATCCACCTTGGCGCGATCGCCGGAAGCCCGCATGTCCCGTTTCAGGATTTCGTCCTTCCAGGTGGTGGTCAGGTCGCGGTACATGTGCAGCCCGATCAGAATCGAATCCACCACGCTCCACGGCCGCGGCTGAAAGCCGAGCAGCGTGAATTCCACGGGCAAAGCGTGCAGGTGGGTTTGAATAAAGTAGTTCACGCCGCGCGCGTAAGCCGCCAGCGGCGCGCGGTCTTGCGGCCGCAACGAGCCATACGCCGTCTCCGCAATGCGCCGCATGCGCAGCCGGCGCGAATCGCGGTCCAGTTCCAAAGCCCCCGGACCCGCGATTTCCGCCAGGTTCCCGCCCGCCAGGCGCCGCAGCCCATCCATCTGGAAGAGCCGGTCCTGCGCCGACGCGTAGCCTTGCGCGAAAAAGGCGTCGTCCTCGCTCGCCGCGGAGATGTGCGGCACTCCCAGCGCGTCGCGTGCGATGGTCACGCGCGCGGAAACCGGCGCCGCGATGGTGCCCGAAGTCTGGGGCAGTACGCGGTACACGAACCAGTACACGGCCCCAGCCGCGGCCACGAGCGCGATGGCGATGGCGATGTTGATGTAACGGAGTATCCGGTGTGGCGTGTGTATGTGAGTCTGCGAGGTCGGCATTGGTAAGTACGAATGCCCACTATACTACTTGGCCGCCCCGGCTTGTGGCGCAGGTCTGCCTTAAAAGCGCCTCGCGGAAAACCGGATCTGCAATGAGCCGTCCTCGCGATAGTCGAGGAAATACTTACCGCCAAGGCCGCCGGGATCGCGGCCGTACGGTTCGAGGAGATCCTTCTCGGGCTGCATGATGACGCATGAAATCGTCCGGTCGTGCCGCAGGAGTTTCAAGTAATCACAGGGGCCGGGGATCATCAGCCAAGGGGTACTGTTTCCGCTCGTTATATACAGGTGGGCGCCAGTACCGATGCCGGACAATTGCGCGGCCGCGTCCTGGGCAGTCCGGGCGCATGTTCCACGGATGTTCAGGCAGAAAGCAGCCCTGAAGCCAAAGTACGCGCTCGTCCGGATTGCATAAGCGCCTGCCAGAAGCGCTACGGCAACGCAAGCGGACACTGCCCATCGCCGGGTTTCAGGGATCGGCAGCGCAGCCGCCAGGCTCTCGAGAGAGAGACAAATCGCCAGAATCAGAAATATCTGTGGTCCATAAACATATAGGGGCTGGCGAATATTCGGAAGCATGGCGACAGGCAGCAACGTTAGTACATAGGCGACGAGACCGAAGAGGACCATCCACGCCCGGCGCACGATTACGGCATAGGCGAAGACGAGGGTTAACCCGAGCAGGAAGAGGAATGTGACGCTCCCCCTGTCCTCCAAGGTAAATATCAGCGCGGTGTAGTGAGCTAAGGATTTCAACACTGTGCCAAGACCGGCATCAAGATAATAGGGATTCTGCGGGGAAACCGAGTCCCGCATGTGCGGCACGAAGGACAGGTAGCGGACGCCGAAAATCGCCAGAATCGAGTAGTGCAGCCACAGGCGCTTCCCAAGAATCGCCCCCATGCGCCGCCACGACGCCTTGCCTGCGCGGAGCAGCAGGAGCGCGGTCAGAATCGCGGGGATCACGATCGCAAACTCCTTGCTGCGCAGAGCCAGCAGGAACAGAAAGGCGCTCGCATACCAACAACGCCAACTTTTCCCGAGTCCGGTCAGAATGCTGCCCAAAAGAAAGAACGTGCAGAGGACGTCAAACGACGCTCCGATGTACGTCGCGGTGATCGCCGTGGTGCAGAGGCTCCCAAACAAGCCCGCGCCCGCCAAGCTAATCGGCAGGCCAACGCCAAGGCGGCGAAACAGCAGGAATGCCAGTAGGCAATTTGCGAAGTGGAAGCAGAGGAAGCAGGCAAGCTGGCGCCGGTAGTCAAAACCGAACAACTCGTAGAGAATCCGTTCCAAGGCCTGTCCGGCCGGCCGGTCGTTATAGACGTGCTGTGGCAGAACATGCAGTATGGCGCGGTACGGCGTATCGACAAGCCAGGAAAGGTTCCCGATCTCATCGGCCCAAAGGAACAGTCCGGGCCGGAGAGCCCAACTCACGCCTTTCCAGCATAGTAAAGCCGCGCAGACCGCGAGCGCTCCAACGGCAACTAACTGCAGTCGCCGGAGCGCTCGTGGATTCATTGGTGGTCGCGCCGATTCGGTTCGTTGCAATGGCCTCCCGAAGGCTGAGACAGAACCGATATAGTACCAAAAGAGACCATGACAGTCACCATCTCAGACGAGGTCCTCCCGGCGGCTCACATCAGCGAGCCCGAGCTAAGGCAAGAACTTGCGTTGACGCTGTTCCAACAAGAGCGGCTGACCCTCGCGCAAGCGAGCCGTCTGGCGGAGATGAGCCAGCTCTCCTTTCAGGCCCTTTTTGGCGGAACGCCGGATCCCGATACATTACGGGGTAGACGAGTTCCGTGAGGATCTTCGGACCCTGCGCCAGATGGAACGCCTTTGATCGTTGTCTCCGACGCATCTCCGGTCCTGAATCTCGCCCGAATTGGCCGCCTCGAACTGCCAAGGGCGGTCTGCCTCCCGCAATCGATCTTGCCTCAATGCCATGGTTGATCGTCGCCGCCGCGGCAGACCAATCGCGTACAAGAACTTCGGGAGAATCCGGACCCTGGCGAAGCTGAGGCCATCGTCTTTGCGACCGAGCTGCGAGCTGACCTCTTGCTTGTAGACGAAAGGCGCGACCGCCGGACTGGCGTCCGGAGCACGGCGCGGGCGGCGCCGCCGCCAATCTCGGGACGGCGGATTCCTCGCTGCGGAAACCGAACGACTGAGCCTCGCAAGATAAGGGGCGGCCTGAGAGGCCGCCGCAGGCCGAGGGCCTGCCCCACTACAATCGCGTCAGGTGGACCGATCCATCGCCGGTACGCACCGTCAGTACCGGTCCGCCGCCGTTCAGTTTTCCGCTCACCGAGTCCTCGTGGATGCCTCCATCGGTGGTCAGCGGCAAATCCACGGTGATGTGCCCGTCTCCGGTGTGGGCGTCCAGATTCGCGGCAAAACCATCGGGCAGCCGCAGCGTGACGCCGCCATCGCCGGTGTGCACCATCCAACCGGTAGCCATGTGCGAACCCGCAGCCACCTCCGCATCGATGTTGCCGTCCCCGCTGCGCAGGTTCAGCCCGCTAAACTTCCCGCGCACACGGATGTTGCCGTCGCCGCTGGTGGCTTCGAGAGCGCCTTCGAATCCTTCGCCGTCGATGTTGCCGTCATGCGTGACCAGCCGTGTCTGCCCGTGCAGGCCATCGGCACGGATGTTGCCATCGCCGGTGTGCACGTCGGCCCTGGTCGCTTTGGGAACTTGCACTTCGATCTTCACCCATCGGTTTCCCAGATTGAAATGCACCGGGGGGACTTTCACTTCAATTTCCACGCGGTCGCCGGTCTGATGCTCCATCACGTGCACGTCGCCCGGGCCGATCCTCCAACCGGAGGTGTAGACCTTCGCCTCGATCGTCGAGACGTTAGCGGCGCGCAGCGTCACGTTGGCGTCGCTGGTCTCAATGCGCAACTCCGGCGCAGCGCCTACGTTAAAGGTCTTGCTCCACTGATCCGCCAGCATGGGGAAAGCCGCCACTGCGCAAAGGGCAGCCGCCCAGAAGATAGTCTTGAACATAAGTAGCCTCATCATCAATACGACGGAAGCGGGCGCGCAGTTCCGGAATTCTGTACGAGGGAACCGCTCCCTTACGGTCGCGGCTCGGCAGGTCGAGGGTCGGCGTGGCTGCGCAGACCATCGCTAAACTCGCTCATGAAATCGATCTGCTTCTTGCGCAGCGATTCTTTGGCCGCGATCTGGTCCCCGAACTCCATGTAGCTCTCTTTGCCTGCGAAGGGGGGCCAGGCGACCAGTCCCGGGCCGTTCGGGTTGCCGGTTTTGGCAAATGCCACCCAGGCCGCGCTCATGGCTTGCGAAAGCTTTCTGTCCTGCTCGTTGTAAGTGTCCGGGTTGACGGAGAAATCGCCCAAGAATGACGATTGGGTGCCGTAAACCGAATCGGGCAGAGTCTCAAAGACGTAGGGGATCTCGGACGCATGAAAGCTGCCCCAGTGAATCTGGCGGCCGATGGCGTTGACGCGGGTGAACTGATATTGAAACGCCTTGAGATTCAGCTTGGACGCGGCGCGCAGCACGGAACGCGTCCCATACAGGAAGGTCAGATCGCCCGAGGACTGTGCCGCGGCGGCGTGCGCGTCGGCGTCGGTGGCCGCCGGATACAGGCTCAGCAGCCGGTCGGCCAACCCTCCGACCCTTTGCGCGGCCCACTTGCGGTATTGTTCCAGGTTTCGCACCGGGGGACCGCCCAGGAGCGTGCCTTCATCCGCATTGGTGCCGGCGATCAGGGCCACGTGATGGAACTTGCCGGACGCGAACAGGCGCGCCGGGTCGTCCGGGATGACCCATCCATCGACCACCGGCATGTAGGCTTCGCCGCGTTCCGCGGCATCGTTGCGCGTCATGGGCGGAGGCAGAGACTTCATCAGGTCAGCCGTGCTCTTCGCGCGCAGGGCGGCCAGGTCCGTGCCCAGCTTCTCGCCGAATTTGGTCATGGGCACGCGTCCATACCAGGACTCCGTCAGGTGGCTGATGGGGCCGAACATCCACGCGGCGCTCTCCGAGATTACCTTTTGGAACAACCCTTCGGCCTGTGGCAGGACCATCAGCAGGCAGACTGCCGTGCCACCCGCCGACTCGCCGAGGATGGTGACATTGTGGGGATCGCCGCCGAACGCGCCGATATTGCGCTGCACCCATTTGAGCGCGGCCACCATGTCGAGCAGGGCATAATTGCCGGATACGCCTTGCGGCGACTCCTGGTTGAGCGCGGGGTGCGCGAGGAATCCGAACATTCCCAACCGGTAATTGACGCTCACCAGGACTACGCCTTGCGCCGCGAGCGCTTCGCCGTCGTAGGCGCTCTGAGATGTGCCGCCGATCTGAAAGCCGCCACCGTAGATCCACACCATGACGGGCAGCCTGGCCGCAGCCGAGTGAACCGGCGTCCAAACATTGAGACCGAGGCAGTCCTCGCTTTGCGGGCCTGGCAGGAGCGGCGCCTGCGGACAGTTGGCGGGAAAGTTCTTGGCGACGAGGATTCCCTTCCAGGGCTGGGCAGGCTGCGGAGGCTTCCAGCGGAGCGGGCCGGCGGGAGCGGCCGCATAGGGAATGCCTTTATAGACACGCACGCCGGTCCCGCTGCCGGAGACCCAGCCGGTATCGATCTTGACGAGGGTGTCGAGGCCGCTGGCCAGCGCGGAGACGGACAACAGCAGCACGCAGATAATCGGTTTCATCTTAAGGATGATGACACAAAACGCGCGTCACATAGTATGCTTGTGGCATCGTGCCCTTTATCAACGAAGAATTCCTACTCAATAACCGGACGGCGAAACGGCTGTATCGCACTTTCGCCGAGGGCGAACCGATTCTCGATTATCATTGCCACCTTCCACCGAAAGACATCGCCGATAACCGGCAATTCCGGGATCTTGCGGAGATCTGGCTGGAAGGCGATCACTACAAGTTGCGCGCGATGCGGGCCAACGGGATCGGCGAACGCTATTGCACAGGCGACGCCAGCCCATACGAGAAGTTTCTGGCGTGGGCCGGCGCGGTGCCGCACACACTGCGCAATCCGCTGTATCATTGGACGCACCTTGAACTGAAGCGCTACTTCGGCATCGACGAACTGCTCGACGAGCAGAGCGCGCCGCGCATCTGGGAAAGGGCCAACGCGCTTCTGGGGACGCCGGATTTGCGCGCGCACGGCATCCTGAGCCGGTTTCATGTGACTCACTTGTGTACTACCGACGATCCGGCCGACGATCTTGCTGGTCATCGGGCGATTCGGGCGTCGAGTCTGGCCACGCGCGTGTATCCGGCGTTTCGTCCGGATAAGGCGTTGAACGTCCAGTTGCCGGAGTTGTTCAACCCATGGCTGGATCGGCTGGCGGCGGCCAGCAATGTGGATATCGGCTGCCTGCAGGACTTCACCGATGCGCTGCGGCGGCGGCACGACGACTTTCACGCGCTGGGCGCGCGGCTCTCCGACCACGGGTTGAACCGGTGCTACGCGGATTTTTGTTCCGAGCCGGCGGCGGCCACTATCTTCGATCGCGCGCGCAACGGGCAAGCTGCCGGCCCGGTGGAGCACGCGCAGTTTGCGTCTTACATGATGCTGTTGTTCGGGCAGCTTGACGCGGAGAAAGGCTGGACCAAGCAACTGCACCTGGGCGCTTATCGCAGCGCCAACACACGGCGACTGCGGGAGACCGGGCCGGACACCGGCTTCGACTCGATCGGCGATTGGCCGCAAGTGGCCGCGCTGGGCGCATATCTCGACCGGCTGGAGATGGAAGGCGCATTGCCCAAGACGATCATCTATAACGTCAATCCGGTGGACGACTATGCCTTTGCCACCATGATCGGCAACTTTCAGGACGGCAAGATTGCCGGTAAGATCCAGTTCGGCAGCGGCTGGTGGTTTCTGGATCAGAAGGAAGGCATGGAATGGCAACTGAATGCTTTGTCGAATACGGGTTTGCTGTCGCGGTTCATCGGCATGATCACGGACTCGCGCTCGTTCATGTCTTATCCGCGGCATGAGTACTTCCGGCGGGTGCTTTGTAACTTGATTGGCGGGGATATGGAGAGCGGGCTTATTCCGGACAGCGATGAGTTAGTTGGTCCGATGATTCGTAATATCTGCTATCGGAATGCGCAGGAGTATCTGGGGCTGGGGGATTAGTCGCGCACCAGCCAGTGAATCACGGCAAACGCCACCAGGTAGACCGATCCGGCGATCACGAAGAGCGGCGCGTAGGCGTCGTGTGACCAATCGAGCCAGTATCCGACGAGCGGCGCCACCAGCATGCCGCCCACGGCCCCGCCAAGGCCGCCCAGGCCCACGACCGATCCCACGGCGGCACGCGGGAATAAGTCGGAAGCCAGCGTGTAGATATTCGCCGACCAACCCTGGTGCGCGGCGGTGGCCACACCGACCAGCGCTACAGCCAGCCACATGTTGACGCGCGCCGTGCCCACAAAGACGACCGAGGTGACCGCCACGGCGCAGATGAGCATGGCGGCTTCGCGGGCGCGACGAGGCGTCCAGCCGCGCTTCAAGAGAGCGCTGGGAATCCAGCCGCCGCCGATCGATCCCACGGTGGAGGCCTGATAGACGACGATGATGGGGAGTCCCAGGTGGGCGAGATCCAGGCCGTAGACGCGGTTCAAGAATCCCGGCAGCCAGAACAGGTAGAACCACCAGGCCGGATCGGTCAGGAACTTGCCCAAGATAAACGCCCAAGCCGAACGGCTGCGAAGCAGGGCGCCGAGCGGCGGGCGGGCGAGGTCTTCGGCGGGCGAAGGCAGCGGCGCCTGGCGATGCGGCGAGCGCAGGAACCACCACCAGAGCAAGACCCATACCAGGCCAGCCGCGCCGGTTACGATGAACGCCGAGCGCCACCCGTAGTGCAGCGCCAGGAAAGGGACCGCCAGCGGGGCGAGGATGGCGCCGATATTCGCGCCGCTGTTGAAGATGCCGGTGGCCAGGGCGCGCTCGCGCTGGGGGAACCAGTCCGCGACGGTGCGGATGGCGGCGGGAAAGTTGGCGGACTCGCTCAGGCCGAGCGAGAAGCGCGCGACGCCGAAGCCCAGCGCACTGTGCGCCAGCGCGTGCCCCATGGCGGCCACGCTCCACAGTGCGACGGCCACCGCATAGCCCAGGCGCGTGCCCGCCCAATCGATGAGGCGGCCGGCGAAGGGCATCATCAGCGCATAGGCCAGTTGGAAGGCGAAGACGATCCAGCCGTAGTCCGCTTCGCGCCAGCCGAGATCCTGTTCGAGCGTCGGCTTGAGCAGCCCGAGCACCTGGCGGTCGACGTAGTTGATGGTGGTGGCGAAGAACAGAAGTCCGCACACGTACCAGCGGAGCCGGGGCGCGGATGGGCGCGCTAGGAGGTCCGTGATTTCCATGAGATCGCCGCCTATCCACTATAATGCAAGGCGCGGGGGCGCAAGGATCGTACGTACGTTGTGGGATGGTCGTACGTGTGGTATGATTATTTCGGAGAGGATGCCATGCGAGTGACCGCGTCGAAGCTGAGAGAAAACGTCTATCGAATCCTGGATGAGGCCATCGAAACCGGCGTGCCGGTGGAGATTGTGCGCAAGGGGGTGGTGCTTCGCATCGTGTTGGAGCAGCAGCCCAGCAAGCTGTCCCGGCTTAAGAAGCGTTCCGCATTCGTGGGCGACCCCGACGATATCATTGGCATGGATTGGTCCAGCGAATGGACAGAACTGAAGTGATCTACCTGGATACACATGTCCTTGTGTATCTTTTCGCGGGCGAAGTGAACAGGCTTGGAGCGGCGGCGCGCAAGGCCATCGATCACCATGAAGTATTGGCCTCCGCGGCCGCCGTCCTGGAGCTGGAGCTTCTGCACGAGATTGGGCGGCTGAAGCCTACCGCGTCGAAGTTGATATCCGCTGTGGCGGCCGACATTGGTTTGCGCGTTTGCGATTTGCCTTTTCGGACTATCGTGGATCATGCGCTGAGCGAGAGTTGGACGCGCGATCCGTTCGACCGGCTGATTGTGGCGAACGCCAAGGCAGCCGGCGCCGGGCTGGTCACGAAGGACCAGAGGATTCGCGATAATTATTCGCGCGCTTTGTGGTAACCAAGAGAGGCGGCCTGAGAGGCCGCCGCAGGCTGAGAGCCTGCCCCACTAGCGGCGGTAGACTCGCACGTAATCCACTCGCATGGTTTGCGGGAACACGGTGGTTTCGTCGGGATTGTGCGGCCATCCACCGCCGACCGCTAGGTTGAGGATCAGGAAGAAGGGATGGTCATACACCCATTTGGTCCCGGCCGGCAGCGAGGCGGGCGTGACGGTGTGGAAGATCTGTCCATCCACCAGGAAGTCGAGGCGCGCGGGCGCCCACTCTATGGCATAGATATGGTAATCGTCGGCGAAGCGCGCGGGTGCAAGCTGGAAGGCCTTGCCGATTCCGTGGGCGCCCGAATAGCCCGGCCCGTGGACGGTGCCATGCACGGTGTCCGGCTCGCGGCCGATGTTCTCCATGATGTCGATCTCGCCGCACGCGGGCCAACCCTTGCGCCGCTCGTCGGCGCCCAGCATCCAGAAGGCCGGCCAGATGCCTTGGCTGTAGGGAATCCGGATGCGGGCCTCCACGCGCCCATATTCGAAGGCAAACTTGCCCTGCGTCTTCAGGCGGGCCGAGGTGAACTTGCCCGGCGTGGGCTGGAGCGCTTGAATGACGAGGTGGCCCTGGCCGTCCAGGTAGGAATTGGCGCGGTTGCCGGTGTAGGCTTCCAGTTCCTGGTTGCCCCATCCATTGGCGCCGAGATCATAGACCCACTTGGCGGGATCGGGCGGCGAGCCGGGCGCGCCGTTGAACTCGTCACTCCAGATTAGCTGGCGATCCTGCGCGGCGGCAGGGGATAGCAGGGTTAGGCAGCAGAGAGCGGCTAAGCACCAGGCGGCCTGAGAGGCCGCCGCAGGCTGAGAGCCTGCCCCACGAGTTTTCATTGGTCCTCCGGGGTTACGGTCAGAAGTTGGTGGCCCGAGGTGCGCCAGAAGGCCCAGACGACGATGGCCAGCGCTATCGCGGGGTAGGTCACCACAGCCGATTCGTATGGTTTCGTCAGGCCCTGCGCGCCGGGCGTCTCTATCAAAATGTTGACGAAGAAAATGGCCGCCATGGTGGACACCAGGCCCAGGCGCAGCAGAACGAACGCCAGCAGCGTGAAGATCACCAGAAAGAAAAGGAAATCCAACATATTGCCCTGCCAGACCTGGTTTTCCGTCAGGGTGAAGAGCACCGCGGCCGCGAGCGAAGCGATCCAGTCTTTTCGCAAAACCGCGCGGAAGCAGAAAATCGCGAACACTACGATCAGCCCGAACACCAAAGCGCCTTCAGCCCTAGCCAGGACGTCGGCCATCCAGGAACGGGCGCTAAGGCCAACATGCGCATTAGCCGTGGCACCGACGGACCCGGTCGAAACCTCGCGCCACTGGGAGGCGAGAAAGAAGGCCGCGATGATCAGGCCGACGAGCGCGCCGTAGAGGACATGGGCGGCCACTTGCGCGTCCTGCCAGCGGCCGGCCAGCACGCGGCTCCAGGTCAAGATAGCACGCGGCCAGCGGGCGCGCAGGGCCGGCTCGAGCGCGATGTAGAGCACCCAGATCATGGCTGCCGACATGAACCAGTCAGCCACGTTGGCGACGAAGATCGGGATGATAGAGATGTCGGCGACCCAGTGCGCCCAGCACGCCCAGACGGCGCCCACCAGAAGGAAGTACGCCACCGAGAGGCGCCACGCTCCACGGCGGTCGCCGCGTCCGGCCCGCAGATTGCGCGCCGCCATGAATGCGGAGAACAAGAACACCAGCCCGTTGACGAGTCTCGAAACCAGAGAGCGCGCCGAATCCTTCCAGTCCCTGGCCTGCGACTCGGGTGCTTGCCGGGCCTTCGACCAAGGCCAGAGCACCTGCAAGTCGGTGATGTTACCGCGCCACGCGGCGGCTTGCACGGTGAGATCGGTGTGCAGCGTGGGGTGCTGTCCTTTCCATGCTTTCTGCCAGTCGAAGGCGTAGAGAGGGGTGAATCTGGGGGTGGTCTCCGGCCATTGAGAGATGTCGAAGCCGATGGCGCGGGAAATCGCCTGCACATCGACCGGGCGCTCCGCAGTGGAGCGATCCACCTGGGGCGGAACGGCTTGAAACGACCGCAGCTCCCCTTTGCTGTTGACCCACGCTTCGAGCATGCCTGAGACGATGGGCGCGGGGCGATCTTCCGTGACCTCGCCATCCGGCGGCGCGACGAGCGGCAGCGGACTTTCCCGATAACCGAGGGTTAGTGGCGGCTCGGCCTGAAACCAGCGGCGCGCTTCGGCCGCGTTTTTGACGTGCTTACGCGCATCGCCGATGGCGTCCCAATCCCAGTGCAGGTCGTATTTCTTGTCGGCGGGCAGCGCCGTATAGCCGAATGCCGCGGCGTGCTCGCGAACCTTGGCCGCCAGGGCATCCGGCGAGAGATCGAAGGGCACCAAGCTGTGCAACTCGATATTGGTGCGCGCGAACGGTACGGCGATAATCAGGACGGCGATGCCGAGGGCCAGCGGCACGGATTTCTTCAGCGGCAGCCCTTGGGTCTCGCCGGATGCGGCCACCAGTTCGGGAGAAGGCGTCTCACCAGCGGCCAGGGCCGCGGCGAGCGGGTCGCCGCCAGGGAGCGCCGCGGCCACCGAGAGCGCGGTCGCGGGGCGGCGGGCGGGATCGGGATCCAGACAGCGGCGAATGGCTTTTTCCACCGTGGGGTCGATCTCAGCCGCTATCGACGACATGCTGGTGATCTGGGCGCCCTCCTGCAGGCGGATCAACTCGGCCAGGGTGGAGGCTTCGTAGGCGCGCTTGCCGGTAAAGATCTCGTAGAGCAACATGCCGAGGGCGTAAATATCGCTCTTGGCGGTGACCTGTTCGCCGCGCAACTGCTCAGGCGCCATGTAGGCGGGGGTGCCGCTGCGCGCTTCGGCGCCGCGCAGCTGGTCGGCGACGGCGGCCAGGCCGAAGTCCATGACGACGACGTTGCCGCGCCGGTCGAGCATGATATTGGCGGGCTTGAGGTCGCGATGGATGACGCCTTTGTCGTGCGCCGCGGCCACGCCGGCGCAGATTTTGCGGGCGATTTCCAGGGCCTTGTCGGCGGGCAGGCGGCCGATGCGCTGGAGGAGCGATGAGAGGTCTTCGCCATCGACGTACTCCATGGAGATGTAGGGCATGCCGTCCGCTTCGCCGACGTCGTAGACGCGGCAGACGTTGGGATGGGAGACCTGGCGGGCGATGCGGACTTCACTGTGGAAACGCTCGAGGGCGCGCTGGTGGTCGGGGCCGGAATCGGGCAGGAACTTGAGAGCGACGGGTTGGGAGAGCGTGAGATCGGTGGCGCGGTAGACTTCGCCCATGCCGCCGCGGCCGAGCAGGGAGATGATGCGGTAGCGTCCGGCGACCAGGGTGCCGGGGACGAAGCGGCCTTCATCGAGGGTGGAGAAGGCGGGGAGCGAGGTGGCCGGCGGGATGACGACGGTGGCCGTTTGGGATTGTACGGGGGCGTCCATGGCGCTTATTCAGGATAGCAGGGCGAGCGGCGCTCGCCGGGGGCGAGGGGGCGAGCTGCGCTCGCCGTGGCTGGTGGTTAGTGGCTGGTGGCTGGTGGTTGTGTTTGAACAATCAAACCCCAAGTGAGTGGATCGAAAGCGGTGCTGGGCGATGGGTGGATTTGCGCGGCTTGCGCGCCGGGGCGAGGGGTTGGGGACTGGGGGCTGGGGTTGTGTTTGGGGGCGGCGGGGAGAGAGTGGTCGCGTATGAGCTGGGGTCGTTTGCCCGATTGTCAAAGATCAGGGGGGCAGGTTGCTAACGGGTATCGGGGCTCAGGGCGGAACAGAAGGCCGGGTGCGCCTCTGTGCCTTCCGACATCTTGTAATCCGGCAGGGGGCCATGTGGCTCGGTTGATCGATGCCCGGACGGCGGCGCGGATTCCGCGGTTGGCTTTGTTTGGGTGGGCTGCGGCTGGAGCCGGGATTGGCGCTCTTTTCGTAATTGCTTGAGTTCGCGCATGGCACTGGTGCAGGAGCGCTCCAGGCGCGCGCGTTGCGAGGCGACTTCGCGCAGCAGAGGAAACTGCTCTTCGATCGGGATCTTGGCCTCGTAGATTCTGCTCTCGCCTCCAGCAATGCGCGCAAGCAGCCATTGGGCGGTCGACATTTGTTCCAGGTACAACCTTTCGGTGCAGGTTTGGGGCTGCCACTCGGCAACGAGCGCGCCCCAGAGCCGCTTGTATTCCTCGGGATCTTCGCCGTCGATGAGGGTGCTGCGGGCACGCAGGCCGTAAGTGAGGGCGTTGAGGCGCACGGCTTCTTTTCCCTCCGGAGTTTTAGGGCCGCAAGAGTGCTGGGCATTCTGCCGGTTGGCTTCTTGCTGTTTGTCTGAAATCAACATAGGTAAAATCACCTTCCGATTCAATGATAGAGGGCTCGCGGAAGGGGAACGGCGTACGAGAAAGGCGTGGTGAGTAGTAAGTGGTTTGGCTGGTGGGGATGCGGGTGGGGGATTTATTCTCTAAGTTTGTGACCGGCGAAAGCGGGGCTGAGAGCCCCGCGCAGGCTGAGAGCCTGCCCCACAAGAAAGCGGAGGCTGGCTCAAGGTATGATGAAAGGTTCCCGCTATGATTGTGGAGGCCCATGTCGTCCGGTTTGACTCGATTTCTTTGGATGGCGGCGCCACGCTTGCGCCGGTTGAGGTTGCGTACGAAACGTACGGCTCGCTGAACGCGCAGAAGAGCAACGCCATCCTGATCCTGCACGCGTTTTCCGGCGATGCGCACGCCGCCGGGGTCAGTCCGGAAACCGGCAAGCCGGGCTGGTGGGACAACATGATCGGGCCGGGCAAGGCGTTCGACACCAACAAGTATTTCGCGATCTGTTCGAACGTGTTGGGCGGATGCCGCGGCACGACTGGACCGGCGTCGATCAACCCGGCGACGGGCTGCCCCTATGCCATGTCATTTCCCGTGATCACCATTCGCGACATGGTGCGGCTGCAGAAGATGCTGATCGATCACCTGGGCATTGCGCGGCTGCTCAGCCTTTCGGGCGGGTCGATGGGCGGGATGCAGGCGCTGGAGTGGGCGGTATCTTATCCCGAGGCGGTGGTGTCGACGATTCCGATCGCGGCGACGGCGCGGCACAGCGCGCAGCAGATCGCCTTCAACGAAGTGGGCCGGCAGGCGATCATCGCCGATCCGGATTGGAGCGAGGGCAATTATTACACCGGCAAGCCGCCCGCGCGGGGACTGGCGGTGGCGCGCATGGTGGGCCACATCACTTACATGAGCGACGACTCCATGCGCGAGAAGTTCGGGCGGCGGCTGCGCGGGAAGAACAGCTTCGGGTACGATTTCGACGTGGATTTCGAAGTGGAAAGCTACCTGCGCTACCGCGGCAGCGAGTTCGTCAGCCGGTTCGATGCGAACTCTTATTTGTACATCACCAAGGCGATGGACTATTTCGATCTGTCGAACGGCAACGGGTCGCTGGCGGCCGCGTTCGAGCGGGCCACGGCGCGGTTCCTGGTGATCAGCTTCAGCTCGGATTGGCTGTATCCGAGTTATCAATCGCAGGAGATCGTGCGCGCGCTGCGCAGCCGCAACGTGGATGTGGCCTATTGCGAACTGCCGTCCAACTACGGGCACGACGCGTTCCTGGTGGACGTGGGCGAGCAGACCGAACTGGTGCGCGGGTTCCTGGCCAGCACGTATGAAAAGGTTGCCGGATGACCACTGCCGCATCGCATCCGAAGCCGCACGGCAAGCCGTTCGTGGGGGAGTTACTGGGGCGCAGCGATTACGCCATCATCGGCGCGATCGTGGAGCCGGGCGCGAAGGTGCTGGACTTGGGGTGCGGCGAGGGCGAACTACTAGAATGGCTGGCGGCGAACAAGGGCGTGGATGCGCGCGGCGTGGAGATTTCGGGAGCGCGGGTACAGCGCGCCATCGCCCGGGGCGTGTCGGTGTATCAGGGCGATATCGACCAGGGGTTGGCGGATTATCCGGACCAGGCGTTCGATTACGTGATTTTGAGTCAGACGCTGCAGGAGACGCGGCAGCCGCTGCGGGTGCTGCGGGAGATGCTGCGCGTGGGACGGCGGGCCATCGTGGCGTTCCCCAATTTCGGGCATTGGCGTGTGCGGCTATCGATGCTGACGACCGGGCGCGCGCCGAAGACGCGGCTTTTCCCGTATGACTGGTACGATTCGCCGAACATCCACTTTCTGACGGTGGACGATTTCGAGCAACTGGCGCGGCAGGAGGGGCTGGCGGTGGAGCGGCGGTTCTTTCTGGAGGGACATCGGACGGTGGATACGCTGCCTAATCTGCGGGCGGAAGTGGCGGTGTTTTTGGTGCGGCGGTAGGGGCTTACCAGGATCGATGATGTCTCAATTTCTACGGAACTCGCGACGAATTCGGATGTTCCCAGGGCTCAGCACAGCGAACGCGCCGGCCAATTCTTGCCCATGTTCTTGAATCGATTCCGAGACCACCGCTGCCTTCATGGCTGGCCCCAGACCCCATAAACGGATCAGCAGAACGCCAGTCGACGCTTGCCGCTGCCGGAAGACGAGTTCGCCGAAGTCCTTATCAGCCGTGATCAACACGCTCTCGGATATCCGGCTCTCCGTCAGGACGGTTTCATCCATGATTCCGGGCGACATTTCGGCAACATAGGCAACCAGGTGGCCGTCGAGGCGTAGGCGTTCGACGATCTGGCGATCGACGCTTTCATCCGCCAGGAACGTCACCGAAGAGTCGTCTCAAGAGGGTAGACGACATCTGCGCGCAGGGCGTCAGCCGCAAACGCAAGCGCTGCGCGAACCGCGTCTTCGGTGAGCCGCGGATGCGCCTCAAGTAGCTGTTCGACCGTTTCGCCGGCGGCCAATTTCTCCAGGATCAACTCGACGGTGATGCGGGTGCCTGCGATTACAGGCTTGCCCGTCATCACGCCGGGGTTGGAAACAATCATCTTTCGGTAATCGCGCACGTGTCCCCCTTCAATCCAGGGTACCGCGCCAGGGGTGCGAAGTCATCCGGCCCGGCGTGCGGGGGGGTGCGCTCGACGCCTAGCGTTTCGCGGGGCAGACCGTAGCTTCCCGGATCGGGACCTCCCGGGCCCCTTGCTGGTGCGAAAGGGGGTTTAAACGCAGCAATCGGTTTCTCTGGACGCTGCGGCGTCATCGCGCACAACCCTGGCCCAATCACAGGATGGCTCGGTAGCCCAACAATCGACGGTGGCCAACTGTAAGAAGTAGTTGTGCTGAAACATGGTATAACAACAAACAAACTCACGTAGCCCATTACTCCATGGCTACCTGACGTTTAGCCGTGCCCGCAGCCTGGCTGCTCGGTTGCGCCGAGTAGAGCCTAATGGAAGAGATACTGAGAAAGCCACGAGCCCGAAATAGGCTGAAGTGGTCGAACTCAAGGCCATCTCGCCCGAAGGTAGTCTTGAAGTCGCTGACGACGTCGCAAGGCAGCGTCAACCACCCGTCGTTGACCGCTGAAGGTTGTCGATAGACAGTCCACTCGTGGCACCCCGAAGCTCCGTTTGGCTGCGGTTTATCGCGTCCTATTTGGTACTGGATCCAATAATAGTCTTCCGGCCCTTTGCCACGAGCCTTGCACCTGACATAGAAGGCAGAGCGGGCCTCGGGCCTGTACTGAAGATCGAAGGCCACCGAAATAAAACCGCCTGGCCGCAAGGGGTACTCAAGGCGAGCGCCAAACCCGGCATCAACTCGCACGTACTGGCCCACTTCGGAATCGCGTTGCAACGTCAGGTGACATGTGATGTCAGGTTACCACCGGGCTGACCAAGAAGGGCGTCTTCAACGCCCGCACCAACCAGCGGGGCGATCAAATCGTGGAGGCCGCCATCGAGACGGTTAAGGTTCAGGATGAACGCACCAAAGAGATTCTGCGCGAATTGGCCGGGCTGCATCCGGAAGATCCGCGCGCGGAACTCTGGACGGCGCTGT